>Ga0180430_10004377_pt1 | contig 11921 bp, 6 predicted proteins | sample SS_ome_9_FD_132999 | JGI IMG/M metagenome (GOLD analysis project Ga0180430, IMG submission 132999) | Hypersaline lake sediment archaeal communities from the Salton Sea, California, USA - SS_1_S_2 metaG | ecosystem: Environmental > Aquatic > Non-marine Saline and Alkaline > Hypersaline > Sediment... | reverse complement strand
ACCGTCCAGTCCCAGTTCTCGCGGGTCAGGTGGCGAGCGTGGCGTGGTTTGAGGGGGATCGATACCCAGGTGCGCTCGATGTCGCGTATGATCGGTTGAGCCATGGAACGCTCCTCTCCTCTCTCGATATGCAAGAGTATAGCCCCGAGGCCGCGCACGTCCAGCGCTTTGCTCATGAACCAAAAACAGGGGAGGCGCCGGAGCGCCTCCCCTCTCTCTATGCCAGACGCGCTGGCTACTAGTCCTCGCTGAACTCTTCCGCCAACTGGCCAAAGCGGGCCATAATGGCCAGGGCCGGGTCGACGGGCACCTCGGCGCGCTCGACATCGTCGGGGATGGCGATGGCAGGCATGGTGCGGATCGATTTCCCCTCGAACTGGGGCAGCCACTTGCGTTGGGCCTCGAGCATGTCGGATGCCATCTCGCGAATCTCGCGCAGTGTCAACACTGCCGAGGCGAGCGGGTCCATAGCGCAGGCCTGGACGACCTTTTCCGGATCACCGCTGAGGCCCGCCTCGACGGCCAAACGCTGCACGTTGATGTTGGTCTGGTTCAGGGCCGCGCACTGGGAGGGGAGATTGCCCACAAAGGTCTTGTGGATGCCGGTCTTGTCGACGAAGAGCGGACCCTCGGCGCAGCAGTCGGCGGGCAGGTTGCTGATCATGCCGCCGTTGATGACGTTGCCGTACAGCTTGAATGTGCGGCCAGTCTTGTGGGCTTCGATGACATAGGAGCCATACTCGATGCTCCGCGAGGGCAGCGCCGACGACTCGGAGGCGAGGATGTCCTTGCCGGCATAGTGCTTGGCGACGGCCTCACAGAACGACAGATAGGCGCCGGTGGCGCCGCCAAAGCCAGGCTCGTCGCAGTACAGGTCGAGGGCCATCTGGTTCTTGCGAAAGTAGGGCAGGTACTCTGAGAGGTGACCGGTCGACTCGGTCATGAAATAGCCGAAATGGCGGAACGTCTCGCCGCGCACCTTTTCGTTCACATAGTAACCGGGCTGCTCAAACCGCTCGCGCAACAGGGGGTAGAGGTCCTTGCCCTCGTGGTGCAGGCTGAGGAACCAACCCATGTGGTTGATGCCGGCCTCGACAAAGTCGATCTCGTCCTTGGGAACGCCGACATAGCCCGAGATGAGGTCCATGGTGGTCTGCACACCGTGGCAGAGCCCGACGAACTGCACGCCGGTGGTGCCCAGCGCCCAGCAGATCATGGCCATGGGGTTCACATAGTTGAGCAGCAGGGCGTCGGGGCAGAGTTCCATCATGTCGTTGGCCAGGCCGACCGAGACGGGGATGGCCCTCAGAGCGCGAAAGATGCCACCGGGGCCCATGGTGTCGCCGATGCACTGGTCGACGCCATACTTGAGCGGGATGTTGATGTCGACGTCATAGGCGTCGACGCCACCGATCTGAAAGGTGCTGATGACATAGTCGGCGCCGGTGAGGGCGTCGCGACGGTCAGTGGTCTTGTAGACGCGGGCGGGGAGGTTGTTGTCGGCGATGACCCGCTTGACGAAACGCTCGACCTGCGTCGTGCGCCGCGTAGAGGGCGCCATCAGGGCAAACTCTGTATCCTCGAGGCCCTCAGTCTGGAGAATGTCGAGGATCAGCGTCTTGCAAAAGACGATACTGCCCGCGCCAATGATCGCAACCTTACTCATAAGAGACCTCCTTGTGCTCTAGCAGCCGCGGTTATAGTAGACATACAGGCCGCCCTTGCCGGGGGCCACGAGATCGGGCAGGCCGTTGCCGGTCAGGTCGGCGACGGCGAAATAGATGCCGCAGCCCTTGCCCTCGCGGGGGGCGCCGTGATCGATAACCTGCTTGCTGAACGACTCGCCGTTCCACTTAAAGTAATAGAACCCGAGCGGATCGACCGAGCCGGGATCGTTGCCGTTGTGGGCCCGATAGCGCTTGCCGGTGACCAGCTCCATCTCGCCGTCGCCGTCGATATCGAGCCATTGTAGATCGTGGTATTGCGAGTTGTAGGGGTCGATGGGATGGGTCACCCAGGTGACACTGTCGCCCTCGCGGACCTGCTCGACCCAGTCGAGGCCATAGCGGTGCGCGCCGCCGACGATCAGGTCGTTGACGCCATTGCCGTTGACGTCGACGACCAGCATGGGCACGCTGGCCGAACCGAAATCCCAGTCGGGATGAAAGGCCCACGCGCCGGTCAGCGGTGCCTCGGGGGCCTCGAGCCAGCCGTTGTAGAGGATGAAATCGCCGCGACCGTTGCCGTTGAGATCGCCGAAACCGAGGCCGTGGCCCTGGTTCTCGGCATAGAGCTCGTGCCGGGTGAACGTCCCCATTCCTTTGCCAGAGGCGTCGCGGTCCAGCTTGAAGGCGACCAGCGGTCCGCCGGGGGTGTTGGGCACGATCTCGAGGTTGCCGTCACCGTCGACGTCCCAGGCACGGGTCGTCTCGACGTTGCCGGTCTCGGCGATAATGTGCTCGGGCCATTCGGAATCGACGTCGCCGGGGTTCTCACGCCAACGGAGCGTATCGCCCCACCAGCCGCCGGTGACACAGTCGAGACGGCCATTGCCGTTGACATCCATGGGGATGGTAGAAAAGTCGTCGAACCACTCGAGGACGGCCTGTATCTCGCCGACGACGTGCTGCTTGAAATCGGGGGCCTCGTACCAGTACTTGCCCGAGACGATATCGAGCATGCCGTTGCCGGTGACGTCAAACACGCCGCAGGACTCGTATCGCTCGTCGGCTATGAGGACTTTGTGAAACTTGCAGGGCATGAATCTGTGCCTCCTTTGGCCTGATTCAGTACACACTGGGTATCGCTGTGCAGAAGCGTCAGCCTTTGCAGAAGGAATCGCCAGAGGCGATTCCTCAGACTCCTTTGAGCAATCGGATATAGTCGCGGGCGATCTGCAGGTCTTGCAGCGCCTCGTGGGCCTCGGTCATGGGAGGGATCTCGCCGCGGACGGCCCGGCAAAAGTTGATCGCCTGTTGACGCATGGCGTGCACCCAGGGCAGATCGGGCACGGTGGTGATGGGGGTGACGCCGTCGCCGGGGTCGCGCAGAATCTCGACGCGGCCGGGGGCGTTGTTGGTCAGCGGCGCGGGCAGGTCGATCTTGACAAAGCCTTTCTCAAAGGCGACGAGCGCCGATTCGTCCCAGCGGACAGTGTTCTGATAAGGCGACATCTCGATGGTGCCGGTGATGCCGCTCTCACTCTCGCAGACGAGGAGCACCTCGTTGGGATCGGCATAGGTGACGGCATAGGGCTCGCCCATCAGGTGGCGCATGAGGTTGACCTGGTGGATGTAATAGTTGACAAAAGCGATGTACGCGTCATAGGTGGCGGCGTCCATGTCGGAGGCGGGCGGGTCCATGGCCAGGTTGGGACGCGGTCCGTCGATCTGGATCAGGTCGTTGAATCCCCCGGCGATCCAATCGCCCGCGGGCATCAGGATCCGCACGTACTTTAGTTTGCCCAGCTCGCCGCTTTCTTGCAGGCGGTCGATCTCGGCCTTGGCGTACATAACGGCGGGATCGGAGCGCTTGTGATAGCCGAGCATGTGCCAGGTGCCGGCGGCGTCGAGGGCGCGCACGACGGTCTCGCCGGACTCGACAGAACCGGCGAGCGGCTTTTCGGTGAGAATGGGCACGCCGGCCTCGATCAGTTCGGGCAGAAGGGTGCCGTGGCGGGTAAAGGGCTGAGCCGATACGATGGCGTCGATCTGCTCGTTGGCGAGCAGAGCTTTATGATCGGCATAGACGTTGGGGATGCCATAACGCTGGGCGACGGCCTGGCCGAGCTCCTCACGAATCTCGGCGAGGGCGACGACCTGGCAGTCGGGGATGATGGCATAGTTTTTGAGGTGGGCGCACTGGCCCATGTTGCCGACGCCGACAAAGGCGATGCGAACAGGTTGCATTGGACCTCCAGAGGGATGATGCACTGGGCGCGGCTATCCTATCCCTTGAGGGATCCGGACGTCAAGCGCGGGCGGGGGACGGTGGTGCGGTGCGAGGGGCCGGTGAAGAGGGCCTGGAAATGACGCGGGGAGCGTGTATAATGGGATGAACCGAGCGTTACGGTAGCGCCGTCCGGGGGGAGCGACGCCACATGTGTGTGGGCGTCGCTTGTTGCCGGAGAGGCCAGATCACAGCGAGCACAAGACAGCGCGGAGAGAACCCCATGTCCGACCTGTTCTACAGTCAACCGATTCTGAACAACCCTTACGAGCCATCCACGCGCCACTGGGAGACGACCCCCGACGGGCGGCCCACGCAAAAGATCCTGGAATACCGGCGACCGTGCTCGCTGGTGACGCCGATCCCGAAACCCAAGCGACGGCGCAAGTCGCGCGAGGGCTGGGTCGAGCAGCAGGAGATGGTGCTGGACGAGGGGCAGGGCCTGTCGAGCGAGGAACAGCAGTACGATGCCACCAGCACGATCAACCTGATCCGCAGTATGGTGACCGACTGGCGACTGGCCGGCTATCCCAACGTGCTGCCCGAGACGTTGCGTCTGCTGCAGCACTGGCGGGACTATGATTTCCTGCACTTTCGCCCCTTTTTCTGCCAGCGGGAGGCGGCCGAGACGGTCATCTGGCTGACGGAGGTGGCGCCGCAGGGGGAGCAGCGCGCTCGGCGAGCGGTCGAGCGGCTCCAAGAGGCCAACGCGGCGGCCAGCGGCGATCTGGCGCGCCTGGCACTCAAGATGGCCACCGGCGCGGGCAAGACGACGGTCATGGCGATGCTGATCGCCTGGCAGACGATCAACGCGGTGAGCCACCCCAACAGCCGGCGATTCACCAAGGGGTTTTTGGTGGTGACGCCGGGGATCACGATTCGCGACCGGCTGCGGGTACTGCAGCCCAACGATCCCGACGCCTACTATCAAGAGCGCGAGCTGGTGCCCAAGAACATGATGGAGGACGTACTCAAGGCCAAAATCGTGATCACCAACTTTCACGCCTTTCAGCGGCGCGAGACGATGCCACTCTCCTCGGGCGGACGGCGCCTGCTACAGGGACGCAGCGGCGAGGCGCTCGAGACGCTGGAGAGCGAGGGGCAGATGATGCAGCGGGTGATGCCCGAGCTGATGGGCATGCGCTCGATCATGGTGCTGAATGACGAGGCGCACCACTGCTATCGCGAAAAAGCGGCCGATGAAGACGACGTCAAGCTCAAGGGCGACGAACGTAAGGAGGCTGCCAAGCGCAACCAGGCCGCGCGGCTGTGGATCAACGGTCTGGAGGCGGTGGGCCGCAAGCTGCGCATCCGGCGGGTGATCGATCTCTCGGCCACGCCCTTTTTCCTGCGTGGCTCGGGCTATCAGGAGGGGACGCTGTTTCCCTGGACGATGAGCGATTTCTCGCTGATGGACGCCATCGAGTGCGGCATCGTCAAGCTGCCGCGCGTACCGGTGGCGGACAACATCCCGGGCGGCGAGATGCCGCGCTATCGGGAGCTGTGGAAGCATATCGGCAAAAAGATGCCGCGCAAGGGGCGCGGCAAGGCCAAGCAGCTCGACCCGCTGGAGCTGCCGGTGGAGCTGCAGACCGCCCTGGAGGCGCTCTACGGTCACTATCAAAAGACCTATCAACAGTGGCAAGACGTAGAGATGAACGCGCCGCCCTGTTTCATCATCGTCTGCCAGAACACGAGCATCAGCAAGCTGATCTATGACTATGTGTCGGGGTTTGTGCGGGAGAACGCGGACGGCACGGAGGAGGCCATACCGGGCCGCTTTGCGCTGTTCCGCAACCAGGATGACTATGGCAACGCCTACGGCGAGCCGCGTACGCTGCTGATCGACAGCGAGCAGTTGGAATCGGGCGAGGGGCTGGACCGTAGTTTCCGACAGATGAACGCGGAGGCCATCGAGCGCTTTCGCCGGGAGGAGACCGACCGTAGCGGCCTGGCGCGGCCGGCGGATGCCTTTTCGGACGCCGAGATTCTGCGCGAGGTGATGAACACGGTGGGCAAGCCGGACCGCCTGGGCAGCTCGATCCGCTGCGTGGTCTCGGTCTCGATGCTGACTGAGGGCTGGGACGCCCAGAACGTCACCCACATCCTGGGCGTACGCGCCTTTGGCACGCAGTTGCTGTGCGAGCAGGTGGTGGGGCGGGCGCTGCGGCGCATGTCGTACGAGCTCAACGCCCAGAACCTGTATGACGTCGAGTATGCCGACATCCTGGGGATCCCCTTTGATTTCGCCAGCCAGCCGATCGACGCACCGGTTCGCCGCCCCAAAAAGGTCACCGTCGTGGAGGCGGTCAGCCCGGAGCGGGACGCGCTCGAAATCCGCTTTCCCTGCGTGGAAGGCTACCGCGTCGAGCAGCCGCAGGGTCGACTGCGGGCGGCGTTCACGGCCGATTCGCGGCTGGAGCTGACGCCCGAGCTGGTGGGTCCCTCGATCACACGCGACCAGGGGATCATCGGCGAGGGCGTGGACCTGACGCTCGAGCACCTGGAGGACATGCGCCAGTCGACGCTGCTGTTCACCGTCACCGGGCGGCTGATGGCGCGCCACTGGCCCTCGCAGGAGGAAGGCTTTACCGGCAACGATTTCGGCGACCTCAAGCGGATCGTGCGCCAATGGCTGGACACGTATCTCGTCTGCCGAGGCAACACCTACCCGGCGCTGCTGTGCTATCAGGAGCTGTGCGATCTGGCCTGCGAGCGGATCACGGCGGCCATCAACCGGGCGCATTTGGATGAGGCGCCGGTGCGGGCGCTGCTGGAGCCGTACAACCCGGAGGGCTCGACACAGCACGTGCGCTTTTTGACGTCCAAGGAGACGCTGTGGGAGACCGACGCGCGCAAATGCCATCTCAACTGGGTGGTATGCGATAGCGACTGGGAGGCCGAGTTTTGCCGCGTGGTCGAGGGCCATGCTCGGACGCTGGCCTATTGCAAGAACCAGGGGCTGGGGCTGACCGTGCCCTACCACCTGGGCGGCGTGGCGCACCGCTATGTGCCCGATTTCGTGGTGCTGCTGGACGATGGCCGCGGCTGGGACGATCCGCTGCGGCTGATCGTCGAGACCAAGGGGTACCGGGGGGTGGACGCGCAGGCCAAGGCCGAGACGATGGAGACGCTGTGGGTGCCAGGGGTCAACCGGTTGCGACAGTATGGCCGCTGGGCCTTTTGCGAGTTGCGGGAGGTGTTTCGGATGCAGGATGAATTCGGCGCGGCGGTGGAGGCGGCCGTGAACGGTATGCTGGCGCGGGCCGCCGGCGGGGAGGGGGCGCGATGAGCAAGCGACGGCGCAAGACGCCCAAGGCCGTGCGATCCTTTGTGCACGACGAGGAAAAGCGGACCTATATCCCCAGCGCCGAGCACCAATCGCTGATGGCCGAGGAGCAGCTGACGCCGCTGCGGCAGGCGTATGAACGGCGCAACCGCGACCTGGACCCGCAGTTGGTGTGGCGGGGCAAGGACGTGCTGGACGCGCAGCCGCTCTATGTGCAGGCGCCACCGCTGTTTGTGCAGGAAAAGGTCCATCCGCAGGCGCTGATCGACGACCTGCGGCGGATGAGCGAGGAGGCGCAGGCGCAGGACAGGCCGCAGCAACTGGACCTGTTTGCCGATTTCAACGGGCTGCCGGACGAGGCGGCGCGCACCGAGTTTTACCAGCACGAGGCCAACTGGACCAACCGGCTGATCCTGGGCGACAGCCTGCAGGTGATGGCCTCGCTGGCGGAGCGCGAGGGGCTCAAAGGGCAGGTGCAGTGCGTCTATATCGACCCGCCCTATGGCATCAAGTTCAACTCGAACTTTCAGTGGTCGACGACCAGCCGCGACGTGCGCGACGGCAAAAAGGAGCACATCACGCGGGAGCCAGAGCAGGTCAAGGCCTTTCGCGACACCTGGCGCGACGGCATCCACTCTTACCTGAGCTATTTGCGGGACCGACTGACGCTGGCGCGCGATCTGCTGAGCGAGAGCGGCTCCTGTTTCGTGCAGATCGGCGACGAGAACGTGCACCGGGTGCGGGCGCTGATGGACGAGGTGTTTGGGGCGGAGAACTACCAGAATACGATCTACTTCACTACAACGGGAGGGTTTGCCACCTCGGGTCTCTCGCGCATAGGAGATTTCATACTCTGGTACACCAGGAATCAGGATGTCGCCAAACTCCGACACCTGCATACGGTCAAGCGTGGCGTCGAAGAGGCCAGCGCCTACAAGAGCATAGAGCTAGATGTAGGGTATCGGCGCAGTCTGACGGCTCAAGAGATCAGAGGCGAAACCCCATTGCCTCAGGGACGCATCTACCGCGTTTCAGACCTGTGCGGCCAGGGACGGGGACTACAGACCACACCTTTTGAGTTCCAGGCCCGAGTCTACAATCCCACAGCCAACAGCCACTGGAAGGCTAACTACCCAGACGGTATGCGGCGGGTAGCACTCGCCGACAGGATCTATACGACTGGCCGAACACTCAACTACGTTAGGTTCTACGATGACTATCCCATTTCGCCTCTGAACGATGTTTGGCTAGACACCGGACACTCGGGATTCGCGGTCAACAAGACATACGTCGTCCAGACCAGCCCAGCAGTCATCCAACGCTGCATCCTGATGACCACCGACCCGGGCGACCTGGTGCTGGACCCCACCTGCGGGTCGGGGACCACGGCCTATGTGGCGGAGCAGTGGGGGCGGCGCTGGATCACGATCGACACCTCGCGGGTGGCGCTGGCGCTGGCGCGGGCACGGATCATGGGGGCGCGCTATCCCTACTATTTGCTGGCCGACAGCGCGGCGGGAAAGAAAAAAGAGGCCGCAATCAGCGGGCGGGCGCCCTCGCCGGCGGCGACCTACAACCGGCTGCGGCAGGGGTTTGTCTATGAGCGGGTGCCGCACATCACTCTGCGGGCCATCGCCAACAACGCCGAGATCGACGTCATCTGGGAGGACTATCAGAGGCGGCTGGAGCCGCTGCGGGAGCAACTGAACAAGGCCCTGAAACAGCGCTGGGAGGCGTGGGAGATTCCGCGCGAGGCGGAGGACGGTTGGAGCCAAAAGGCCAAAACACTGCACGCCGATTGGTGGGCCCAGCGGATCGCGCGGCAAAACGCCATCGACGCCTCGATCGCGCGGCAGGCGGACTCTGAGACGCTGTATGACCGACCCTATGAGGACAAAAAGGTGGTGCGGGTGGCGGGGCCGTTCACGGTAGAGAGCCTGTCGCCGCACCGGATGCTGGGGGTCGACGAGAACGACGAGGTGATCGACCCGCTCAAGGCGCTGGAAAAGCCGGGGTGCCGCTCGCGCGACTATGCCGAGATGATCCTGGACAATTTGCGGACCGCCGGCGTGCAGCAGGCGCACAAGGAAGGCAAGATCGACTTTGTGGCGCTCAACGCCTGGCCGGGGCGCAGCATTTGCGCCGAGGGGCGCTATATGAGCGGCCAGGGGGGGAACGCCGTCGAGCGGCGGGCGGGCATCTATATCGGCCCCGAGTTTGGCACGGTGGGTCGTCCCGACCTGGTGGCCGCGGCCAGGGAGGCGGGCGACGCGGGGTTTGACACGGTGATCGCCTGCGCATTCAGCTATTCGGCCCGCTGCGCCGATTTCACGAAACTGGGGCGCATCCCGGTGCTGCAGGCGCGGATGAACGCCGATCTGCACATGGCCGAGGACCTGCGCCAAAGCAAGACCGCCAACCTGTTTGTGATCTTTGGCGAGCCGGACATCGAGATCATCGAGAGGGCGGATGACCAGATCCAGGTCAAGCTCAAGGGCGTGGACATTTATCGGCCCTCGACGGGCGTGGTGGAGTCGAACGAGCCGGACGAGATCGCCTGCTGGTTCATCGACAGCGACTATGACGAAGAGAGCTTTTTCGTGCGGCAGGCCTATTTCCTGGGGGCCAACGACCCGTACAAGAGTTTAAAGACGACGCTCAAGGCCGAGATCAACCGCGAGGCCTGGGCCTCGCTGCGCAGCGACACGTCCAGACCGTTTGCCAAGCCGCAATCGGGGCGGATCGCGGTGAAGGTGATCAATCACCTGGGGGATGAGGTGTTGAAGGTGTTTAGGGTGGAGTAAGGAGACAGTGAAGGACGAGGCCACGCATTTGACGCTGTACTGCGACGAGAGTACGTCCATCAAGCTAGAGGACGACATGCTCGGCGGCGCCCCAAGCTACTGGGACTATGTAGGCATCCTAGTCGTCCCGACCGAGCGTTCTGAGCAACTACTCCAGGAGTTGCTAGATGCCCGCTGTCTGAATCCCGACAACAGCACTTGGGACGCTTGCCCGCAGCGCTGCCGCCATCACGATCACAACAACACGGAAATCCACTACACGGCCACTGACAATACCCACAAGTACAAAGTTGCCTGCTCTTGGATTGACCTTCTGCTGCGGCATAACAGGCGTAACGGCCGACTGATCTACTTCTACATCCTGGGAATCGATCGCTCAAAGCTTGACACCAGCAGGTTCGGCCCTAGAGATCAACAGAATCGTGACCTTACTGTCTACAATCGCTTCTTCCGAACAGCCATTCTCCGATCAGCAAAGTGGTTCTTCTACAGCTCTCCGAGAATAGTCGTCGATACGGTGTACCATGACAGCGGCCCGGGAGAAGATCACGCATTCTTTGGATGGCACAGCATCTATCGAATTGGCCAAGATGACGAAAAGCTCTCCTTCGTGGATTCGGAGATCCAGTTTATCGACTCGGATCATCGGCAGCCGGGAGGCAGTCCAGTACACTCTCATTTCATCCAGTTCATTGACCTAGTACTGGGCTGTACGGTCAACTGCCTGCACTATACAGCGCACAATGCGAACAAGACAGCCCTTGCTCTTCGCGCGAGGCCGCTGCTGCATCGCATCATCCACAATCCCGACAACTGGAGAAGTCGGTACAACTACTACAAAAGACAGAAAATCGAGTTCTTTCCCAGGGAGTCGCTCGCTGGTTTGGCAGAGGGCTCGCTTGAGTACAAAACGGTACAGACAAACAACTTCTACACCGAGCGGGAACTTCGTATTGATAGACGCACCCAGCCCACCCTATTCTCGCCGGAGGGCTGACAGCTCGCACATATACGACAGAAAGACTGTACCTGGAGAAGCGCATGTCTCTATCCTTCATGCTAGCCAGCACCTTTGGCCCCAGCCTGACCAGGCTCAGCAACCAGGATCAGCAGGCGGTCAAGACGACGGTGTTTGACCTGCAGATGGATCCGAGGCGCCCGGGGCTCTCGTACCACAAGCTGGATCGGGCCAAGGACCCGCGTTTTGCCTCGGTGCGCGTCAACCGCGACCTGCGCGTGATCGTCCATCGGGCCGAGAGTACCTTGCTCATCTGCTATGCCGGCCATCACGACGAGGCCTATGCCTGGGCACGACGGCGCAAGCTCGAGAACCATCCACGCACCGGCGTCGCCCAGATTGTCGAAGTGATCGAGCGCCAGCAAGAGATCATCGTGCCCGTGTACGTGCAGGAGGAGCAGGTTGCACCATCAGCCCCACCTCCACTGGCCCAGATCAGCGAGGATACCTTGCTGGGCTATGGCGTGCCGCCCGACTGGATCGCCACCGTGCGGGACGCCGACGAGGATGCCCTGCTGGAGGTGGCCACGCACCTGCCGCAAGAGGCGGCCGAGGCGGTGCTCGAGTTGGCCACGGGCGGCACCCCCGATCCGGTGACGCCGCTGGCCGAGGGCGAGGATCCCTGGCAGCATCCCGATGCGCAACGCCGCTTTCGGGTGGTCGAGAATCGCGAGGACCTGGAGCAGGCGCTGGACTATCCTTGGGAGCAGTGGCTGGTCTATTTGCATCCCAGCCAACGGCGGGTGGCCACGAGCCATTTCGGCGGGCCGGCGCGCGTCTCGGGATCGGCAGGCACCGGCAAGACGGTGGTGGCGCTGCATCGCGCCGTGTGGTTGGCGCGATGCAGCGCCACCACCGTCTT
>Ga0180430_10004376_pt1 | contig 11923 bp, 7 predicted proteins | sample SS_ome_9_FD_132999 | JGI IMG/M metagenome (GOLD analysis project Ga0180430, IMG submission 132999) | Hypersaline lake sediment archaeal communities from the Salton Sea, California, USA - SS_1_S_2 metaG | ecosystem: Environmental > Aquatic > Non-marine Saline and Alkaline > Hypersaline > Sediment... | reverse complement strand
GTCAACCGGTTGTCAGATATGCTGCAGATCACAGCTACCTTCAGCGAGGAGATGGATCCGGCTAACCCGGTTTACATGGAAATGACAGGTGCTGCAACGGAATCTGCCCTTGAGATGGTGCGACTGAGTGCCACGGAGTACAGCTACCTCTATTTTATTACGCGTGCCGGGGGAACGGTGAATGTATCATTGGCGAACGGAACAGATCTGAATGGAAATGCGGTGGTTGCTGCCCCGACATCGGGCGGTACCTTTGAAATTATTCCGCTCCGACCCGGGGATGTCAACGATGATGGGGTGGTACAGGCCTATGATGCCGCACTGGCGTTGCAGCACTCGGTGGGACTGGATCCGATGCCGGAGGTGGACCCCCTTCCATGGGAGGCATGGCGTGACAGTACGGCGAACATCGACCGCGACGGATCCATTACAGCGTATGATGCCGGCCTGATCCTGCAGTATTCAGTGGGAATCCAGGATGTGCCGGGAATGCAGAAAAGTGCAGGCATTCCTGACGAGGTCACCCTTAAGATGGAGGACGGATACATTTTGGTGACTGCAAAAGAAGGTTTGCTTGGCCTGAACATCAGTGCCGATGACCACGCAGACAGGCTCGGTGTGCCGGAAATACCTTCAGCCCGCTTCCTGTCGGCCTGGAATATCACAGATACAACCTACCGCGCAGCTGTGTGTACAGACGAACCGCCACTTAAAGGTGAGGTGGTCATGCGGCTGCCCTGTTCAGGAGAAAAACCGGTGGAGCTGGAAATCACCGTGAATACCAATACGTACCGGGCCGTAGTGGAAATGTACACAGGCATCACGGACCAGGTGAACACAGAAATGAGGATCTGGCCGAACCCGGTACGTGAATTTCTTAAGCTAAGCGGACCCGAAACAGGGGCGCATGTGCAGATCTGCGATACCCGCGGCAGGGTGGTGTTGGAGAAAGACGACTGGCGCACCACTGATCCACTGGATGTCAGTTTCCTGGATTCGGGAATATACATGGTGCGTGTACGGGATACCTCAGGGTTCCGGACAGGTAAATTTGTGAAACAATAGGCAGGAGCGGCATGCTCCCGAAACGGACCAGTCAGCTGCGGCTGTCCCGCTGTATGTGCATCCCGACAAGGTAATTGCTGTGTTGTTTATGCATGCATGAGGCTGTTATTCACATCTTGTGATACAGCCTCATGTTTTCATATGCGGTGGAAGGGGATGAAGTGAATTTACCCGGAGTTGAACCGGTGACCTCCGGGCTGTCGGTCAGCGGTGCTCAGAAAACGCCCCTGCAGTTGTTTTTTAACGAAACAACAATTCTGTCCACTTCAACCGCTCCGGGAGGCAGCTCGTCTATTTCGAGCCCGGGATATGCAAGCGAATCTTTCCAGCTTTGAATGGTTGAACTAAAAAACCGGGAAGCTTCAGCATCTGTCTCATAGGCTATGATATCATATAACTCACCCTTGTCTCCTCCGAACCTGGTAATCACCTGCCATTCACCATCCCGCTTATAAGAGGTATTGGTATGGTCCGATTGCGGATAGTATTTATTATCAGAGGGTTTAAGAAGTATCCAGATGTCTTTTTCATGGGAATCGGGATAAACGCCCATGGTCAGGATCCGGCAATTGACTGAATCACTATTGATGGGTGAGACGATCTGAACGCTTTCAACCGGGTACTCAACCTGTAATTTTTCGCCTACCTCAACCTGCTCAATTTGCGCTTGTGGGTTGACCAGTCCAAAGGAGTATCCGCCATAAATGAGTAACAGGACCCCCACTAATGCCAGTATAATTCTCAGATTGATGTTTACCAGGCCAATGGAGGAACCTTTGATCTTAATGCTATCAATAATCGCAATTAGTAATAGCAATGCGCCGACAATTATTATTACCAGTTCTGCAGACATGAGTAAAGATTTTTAAGTATTAAAAATGATTACATATTAATAAGAAACATGCCATTGTACGTTAAGAACAGTTTCCATTATTTATCAGGTATACCAGGTTCATTCTTTCTTTTTTCCCTGGAACAGGTGTTTCATTACTGTTTTGGGTTTCCTGTTCTCATAAAACAGGCCCCAGTGTTTTTCCGGCTCCGAAGCATCATCAAAACCTTTCCAGGGCTCATCGAACGCCTCGAAAACAAATGTGATGATTCCTTCATCTTTACACCATTGCATGAGATCATCATAATAGATTTTCTGGAATTCTTCGCTAACATGGTCAGGGTTGATTCCACGGCCGTTAGACCGTGTTGCCCACCCGGCCTCCGTGATCATTACCGGTTTATCGGGGAACTTGTCTGCCACACCATAGAAATTCTGTTTCGTATACTCCATCGCATCGTTCAAATGCTTGTGCTCCCATACCGGGTAGGTATGAATGGAAATGAAATCGAGTTCTCCGACAAGATCATCAAGCTTATTGTGCCAGGGCAGATAGTTTTCACAGAATGTAACGGGTTGTGATGTACCCTTTTTAATCTTCTGAACATATTCAATGACGTGCTTCACCGGTACAAAATGATCTGTCCAGTCAACGGTAGCTTCATTCCCTGCCGAAGTTGAAAAAATGATTTCCGGGTACCGGTTTGCAAGTGCAATGAGTGAATCAATCTTCCTCAGGTTGTTTTCCCTGTTTTGAACCAATTCCTTTTCAGGATAGATGGCACCCCAGGGGCAACCATAGTTATTCATTTCTGCTTCAATGAATGCGCCCAGCATCACCTTGAATTTCAACCCATGCTTCTGTATGATCCCGAGTACCATCTCGGCATGTTCATTCACATCATAAAGGCGCAGGTATTCCCAGTTCTCCCGAAGAATGAGCAGGTCTTCCTTCACCTGGTCATAGGATGGGTGTATATCCAGGCCAGGACTCTGTCCTTTCCTGTATCCTGAATAGCAGATGGCATTCCCGAAAGGGATGTTCAGTGTTTTATATCTTTCCATGAAAGATCCGGCTTGTGGATTAGTATTTCAACTTTCCGTCTTTATCCCATATGCCCCAGTACGCTCCCACATCGCCCTCGGAATCAATTTTCCAGGCTTCATCAAAGCTTGAGAAATACATAATTTCTATGTTTTCCTCCTGGCTCCATTGCTGCGTATTGATGAAATACCTCAGGGCGTTCTCTGTTGAAGGTTCAGACCCTTCGAATGCAGTACCGATGTTTGGCCATCCTGTTTCACTGATCACCACCCGCTTTCCTTTTGCCTGGCGCAACACGCTGTAATACATGTTTTTCATATAGACCAGGGAATAATCGATATGACACCCTTCCCAGAATGGATAACAGTTTGTGAAAATCACATCACATATTTCCGTAATGGCAGGCCTGTTGATAAACTCGTAATAGGCATCAACATAGCCAACCTGGGTACCCGGCAGCAGGTCCTTGACACGCCTGATGTACTCCAGCAATTCTTCTTCGGTCAGTTCCTCCCGGTACAATACTTCATTCCCGACAGCCACCAGGTCAGCATGCCCCTGTTTTACAAGCTTCACCAGGTTTTCTATTTCAGCTTCATTTTTCTCCTTGTCCTCCCCCAGCCAGGCACCTGCCATCACTTTGAGTCCTTTTTCTTTTGCAATTGAGGGAATAAGTTCATTTCCATCGGTACAGGAGAAAGTCCGGATCCAGCTTGTAAAGGGTTGTATTATCTCAATTCGTTTCCTGATCTGTTCCTCCGTAATAATGCTGCCAGGGCCCTGCCCTTCAACGTATGAACTGAAGCAGAGTCCGTGGACCCCGTTTTCAAGGTACTTCCTGAACAGTTCAATTAATTCATCGGTGGATTTGCCTTTAAAATCCTCTCCAATCAGGGATAATAGTTTGTCGCTTCTGAATGACATGTTCGTGTTATTATGTATGGTTAAATATTTAAATATTCAAAGATGAACCGTAAAATTGACATGTTAAAGCATATGCGCTTTTATCTTTCTTTTAAAGCTGCACCTGGATGGTCTGCACAGAGTTTTTCCCGACATTGATCTCAGTAAACTGGTCTTTGATCTGCAACCCTAAAAGAATATCTTCTTTCGTTGTATTCAGTAATTGCACACTCAGGAGTTGGTCTGGACTTAGCGTTGCGCAGGCATGGATTGCATCATTGTCCAGTCCATCGAGATTGAGCGCTGTCTGCACTGCCTTGTCTCCCGGCCGGATGGTCTTGCTGAACTGTGCCAGCACATGATATACCGGGGTATAGTAGATTTCCTTTGTTTCCGTATTGATCATGATCGGGGCACCACAGAAATTTCCTACATGGTTGGGTCCACCACGGTGATCCAGCACAATGTTCCAGTCAATCCATCCCCTGAGCCAGTGATCGATACTGACAATAATGTTCCTTGCATAGCGATGTACCGGGGTATAGATGGGATGGTTCTCTGTTTTAACTCCTGCCCAGGTTGCTGAGTAGGCCCAGTCCGTTGCATTGGGGTTCCACCAGAATGAATCGTTCATGAACCAGTTCTCTTCCTGGTAGTTTTCAGGGTCCAGGATACCTGCCGGGGCTGGTTTACCAAGATCGTCGATACATCCTTCAGTATGCAGTATGGCTTTGCCTGGAAACTTTGCATGTACTTTATCAAATACCTCCTCGTATACCTTAAATGTGCTTTCGTACCAGTGCACTGCTGCACCGTACACGTAATCAGCGGTTTCCTCATCACCCAGGATCACGTCGGTCCAGTGCTCCAGGCCATCCCTGTTCTGGTCGTAAATGAGCAGCTTCACGTCCTTGTTCCGGCCGGATTTTAGCTTTGGTCCGAGGTACTGTTTGATAAAGCTGCTCTGAGATTCCGGTGTAAAATGCATACTTTCCCATTGACCGTTATTTCCGTGCGGTTCGTTTACTGGTGTAATTCCCCAGATGTCAACACCTTCGGACCTGTATGCTTCGAGGTATTCTAACAGGTAGTCTGCATATGCTTCTTCATATTCCGGCTTCAGGCTTCCACCGGTACCCTGGTAGTTGTTTTCCGGACTGCCCGGGATGAACCAGTCTTCGATGTCTTTCATCCATGAAGGCGCTGTCCATGCTGAAGCCACAATCCGCAGTTCTTTGTCATTCTGCTTGCTTTTGATGGCAAGCGCTTCCTTGATCATAGGCAGCAGATCATAGTTTTCATCGACAATACCAGGGTGTTTTGAAGATTTGAAACCTTCATAATCAGGGTTCAGACTAAAGGATTCAAGTTTGGTATCCCCGATCTGATCGAGGTAGGAATACTTTCCTTCCACACAGAAGTCGCATGCCCCGATATGCGTCCTGGTGAGGGAGAAATCAGCACCCTCTTCACCATAGATGGCTTCCATTACTTTCATTCTTTCCCCCGGTGCAAGGTGCGCCAGCACATAGGCCGAGGATTCGGTAAAAGAGGATCCGATTCCATCCATGGTTTGTTTAATGCTGTCCGGATCAATGCCGAGCACTACTCCGTGCGCTTTGCCTTTTGTGAACCGCGTGTTCTCCTTGATGGATAATTTATCACCACTTTCCGAGGTTACCAGGATTTTTTCAGTGGTTAGCAACGCATCATTGGAATTGCAGGACAGCATCATACCTGTAGTTAAGGTTAGTAATAAAATATACCAGGTCTTATGTTTCATGTCTGAAGTTTTATTCAATACAATGGTTTGTATGGTCTGAAATAATATCTGAAAATCATAGTTTTCCTCTTCTCGACTCCAGTGATGCCTTGATTTCCCTCGCCTTCTCCTCGGTAAGATCATATTTCAGCATCACTAAGATGGCCAGCAGTGCCGTAAATGCGGGTATGGCAATGTCGGCAATGCGAAGTTTTGTGATGGTTTCGGTTGTCTGAAGCGCAATATTCTGATCAAACCCAACTACTTTCAGGACCAGTCCTCCCAGCACAAGTGCAAGTGCCTGTCCGAGTTTCACCATCCACCAGTAGATGGCACCAAACGTTCCTTCCTTCCTGGGCATCCCGTTGTTTAACTCATCGAGGTCGCATACATCAGCTGTCATACTCATCATCAGGGTAAACAGTCCGCCGATACCAAAGGACATCAGTGGGATCGGCAGAAAGATCAACCAGGGGATTTCCGGATTGAAACCCCACCATTTCAGGAGATAGCCCAGGATAGATAAAGCGGTTGAGATAATAAACGCTTTTCGTTTACCGATCCTGTTGGCAATTGCGGAAATGACAGGAATTACAAGGAAAGCAGTTACAATGGCAGACACTGTGGAAAACCAAGCCGGCCAGTTTCCTGCCAGTCCGTAATCCCCTTTAAACATATAAAAAACGATGATGAAATAACTGAAGGATGCTACCATCTGGAAGCCGTTAAAGACCAGGAAAGTGGCACCGCAAAGTCGCATAAAAGGTTTGTTCTTTGACACCTGGACGATCCCCTGGAGCAGGTCTTTCAGGTTGGAAAAAATGGTACGAAAAGTCAATTCTTTCCGGTTCTCCATTTTTGAGGAGTCTATCCCTTTGCAGAAGATGGCAGGTAATACGCCAAGTACGATCCCAATACCTGCGACGATCACAGAGAGCGTTCGAACTCCTTCGGCCTGTGTATCGAAGAGTTTCGGATTTGCGATAATGACCCAGAACCATGGCACGATCATCCATGCAACCTGGCCAAGGGTCTGTGAGAATGCCATCAGGCGGGTACGTTCGTTATAGTCTGATGTCATTTCATAGCCAAGTCCGATGAGTGGGGTTGCAAAAATGGTATTTCCCATCAGGTATAACAATGAAAATCCCAGGAAATACCAGAAGTTGTGCATCTGGCTGTTTTCCGCATCGAGTTGCCAAAGCAGGGCAAACAGCACACCGCTTACAATTGCTCCCACAAAAATGTAGGGTCTTCTTCGTCCCCATCTGGATTTCGTATTATCGGAAATAAATCCCATAATCGGGTCGGTAATGGCATCAAATAACCGGGGAAGACCTCCCAGCAGCCCGGCAAGGAAGGGGTCCATCCCAAAGGCCGTGAGTAAGAAGAACATGAAGATTCCCAGCGCGCCTGGCATCAGGTTATTTACCAGGTGGCCTGCCCCAAATGCAGCTTTCTGGACAATCGGGACCCTGTCTTTTGCATCTGTTACGTAATGACTCATATGATTTGGTTGGTATTTGTTTCCGGTCAGCTTTCCCGGTTCCCGGTGCTGCCTGGAAAAGTTTTAGCCATATGTGAAATAATCTCCGATCGTATTGGTACAGTTTTTATTCAACCTCCTCGTACACCCTTACATAGTCTATGTACATGGTTTGCGGAAATGGTGTATCTGCCGTGGGAAAACCAACATAGTCGCCACCCACTGCCACATTCAGTATGATAAAGAACGGATGATCAAATACCCATTCGCCGGTAAGGTCCCCGGGTGTTATTTCCTGGTACAGCACATCGTCGACAAAGTATTGAATAAAATCCTCGCCCCATTCTACCGCAAAGACGTGATAGTCAACATCAAACCTGTCATTGGGAAAGCCATAGCTTTTTGTGATGGCTGCTCCACCCGAATATCCGGGTCCATGCACACTCCCGTGGATCAAATTGGGTTCCTGTCCCCTGTATTCCATAATATCTATTTCTCCGCATGCAGGCCATGGATTTGTTTCAATATCAGCACCCAGCATCCAGAAGGCCGGCCAGATTCCGGGTCCCCACGGCAATTTAATCCTGGCTTCGAAACGACCATATACCTGGTCAAATTTCCCCTGGGTTTTAATTCTTGCTGAAGTAAATGATCCACCGGTATTGATGGCGGTGATCATTAACGATCCATCTTCTTTCCTGATGTTCTGCGCATTACTGGTGTATGTCTGAAGTTCGTTGTTTCCCCAGCCACCTCCGCCGAGGTCATACACCCATTTTGACCCGTCAAGTGCCCCATCAGTATCGAATTCATCCTGCCAAACCAGTTCGTATGAACGGTCTTCGAGTCCTGTGTTGTCCCCGCATGCTGTGAGGACGAGCAGGGCTGCAAAAAACAGAACACCTTTTATGCTTATTAACTTATGTGATTTCATAGTAATGGTTTTATCTTGATTAATGTTTCCGGTTTGAAATAAACTGCAGCTCCAGGTTTCCGTTCATTGGAAACTGAAGCCACAGTGAATTCTTGTTATTTATAGAGATAAATATTATCGTACCATACATTGGTTAAGTTGGCCGTTGTAATACCAATTTGTGCAACATCGCTTCTTGTCAGGTTATTTGTTACAATGCCACCTAAAGCAGTTATATCAATATCCACTGAAACCCATGTTCCTGAAACAATTGCAGGATTTGTTCCCGTATTGATATTCACTTCCAGGGCAGAAGCTTCTCCTCCTCCGCCGGCAAAGTCAACCAGTTTAACATTGAATACATCGCCAGTCAGGTCAACATCATCGGTATAAAAATCGAAATGAATGTGCGTGAATGAAGATAAATCCTGCCTGTCGGATGAAAAATCTATTCCGTGACATTCGATTCCGGCATTCTTTTTCAATGTATTGTTTCCTTCTATCGTTACCCCTGTAACAGCGGCTCCACCGCACCATCCGGCGTCAAAATTATCAAAGGCTATGGTACTGGCATACGCGTCGCTGTAGATGGAGACCACGTTTCCTGCAGCCCTTACCGGGGGTGTTGGCGCAGCTGTGGCCGGACCGGTGGTCGTTCCACCTCCTCCCGTGGTATAGAAATAGATGTTGTCAAGAAAGATCTTTGAAGGGCTGGTTCCCGCCTGCCCATCAAACTTCAGCTGGAAGATATCGGCCATGGATACCCCGGGAAAATCTGAGAGCGGGATATCATAACTGTTCCATTGACCTTTTTTTAGTGGTGTTAAGGAAACCAGTTTCTCACCGGTGGATCTGCTGATCGGACTTACCTGTACCACGGTTGCATCGCACGTCCACATATCAATATGCAAGTATTCCATGGAAGAAAGATCCTGGTCCACGCCGTCAGGACCACCCAGGTTGGTTCCCTGGAAATTGAAGTTGTCATATTTGAGTGAACTTCCGGATCCTACACTTTCTGTGGTAACGGCCGTGGATTGTCCCCAGCCGGGATTGAAATTGGTATTTGCAATATCGGTATAGGCATCACTGAATACCGAGATGACATCCGCAGCATCTTCCATTGGAGCCGGCGGTGCTTCCGCTGGATCCTCGCATGCTCCGCCACCACCTGTCTTGTACATGTAGAGGTTATCAATATAGAGGGTACCCAGGTTGCTTGACAACACGATCTGTGCCAGGTCCGATCTCGTTTGATCTCCCGTAAAGGCTGTTATTGGTACATCAATGGAGACCCATGATCCGGTAGCCAGTGGAGGCACATCGCCGGCGGCAGTATGAACAACCGTCAGGATATGGCTGGTTGCCTCCGCACTTCCTCCTCCAAAATCAACCATTTTGATCGACAGTGATTTTGAGATCACATCATCAGGTGTCCATATATCCATATGGAAATGGGTCATTGCTGAGGCATCTAATTTGTTATCACTGAAGTCAATACCCGCAAAATTCGTGAAGGTATATTTCTTAATATCATCGCCCATAACCTGCAGGTCCGCAACATCGGAATCATCCCAGCTGGCAGACCAGGTGCCGACAGTCTCGTTCGTATATTCATTGCTGAACAATGAGAGTACATCCCCTGCATCTCTTGCCGGGGGTGTTGGTGCTGCAGTTGCTGGCTCTTCAACCGTGCCCCCGCCAGAAGTGTAGAAATAGATATTATCGAGATAAATGGTTCCATTTCCATCAAACTTCATCTGTATTACATCGGCAAGATCGACGGGTGAAAAATCTGACAAGGGGATATCAACACTTGACCAGCCTGTCGTCGGCACTGTCAGTGCATAGGCTTTTTCCACAGGGCCTGTACTGATCAGGTAGACATTGAGGCTGGAAGAGTTGTCTGTCCAGAAATCAACATGCAGGTATTCCATGCCTGTGAGATTCTGGCTTGCTGCCAGTTGAACTCCCTGGTAGTCCAGACCTGATAATTTCAAGGTGTTATTACCTTCAACAGCAGTACCTGCCAGGACAGTTGCCTGTCCCCAGTCGGGATAATCCGTCCCTTCGAGATTTGTATATCCATCGCTGTAGATGGAGATCACATCTCCCTCTTCCCTTGCGGGAGGTGCCGGTGCAGCTTCTGAGGGTCCCTCAGTTGTCCCGCCGCCGGAGCCATAGAGGTATACATTGTCCAGGTAGAAACCAGACAGCGAGGTTTGGAGGTTCTCAAGAATAATCTGGGCCAGCCTGCTCTTGCTCGACAATCCGGAAAGACTGATGTCCACACTGATCCATGTTTGTGAGGTCAGCGGACCGGGTATTTCATAGGAGATCGAAGGATCATTACCGTCCAGTGCACCATCTGCTCCCATGTCCACAATTTTTACAGATAGTTTATCTGCTGCTGTCACTGCATTCGGGATCCAGACATCCATATGCAGTGTATCTTTGCCTGAGGCATCTATGGGCGGGGAGGTAAACTGTATACCTACGAAGTTGAAGTTGGTATAATTCAGTACATGATCGTCATTCACTGTAAAGTCAGCAGAGAGAGTGGTCTGGAATGGTTCCCAGTATCCATTGTAAAAGTCTACGGGTACATTGTTGTATGCATCGCTGAAAATGGAGATTACTCTATCTGCCGGAATCGTGGGTTCCGGGGCATGTACAAAATCACCAGCAGAATTAACGGTCAGTGATCCCCCAGCATCCACATCGCCTGATTTAGCTGTAATAACGGAGGTTCCCTCGGACAGCACCGATACCATTCCAGTGCTGTCGATGGTTGCGACTGCGGTATTTGAAGAAGTAAAAGTAAAATATGCTGAAGAGGTATAAACGGCCTGGTCGATACCATCGGGCATATTGAAAATAAAACTTGTACCGGTCAGGGGAATTCGGATTCCATTCACTGTCGATTCTACGGCATCTTCACCATTAAATATAACGGGACGCTTGTGGGCGATGGTTCCGAGTTTTTCAAATTTCAGTTCATCAATCCAGAAGGTATAACCCAGTCCCTCTTCCGGTCCTTCAGAATAGTAGAACATCCCTTTCTCTTCTGTAAGCAGGGATGCCTCGGGAATCGGAATAATGTATTTTTTCCAGTTGGTATTTACCTTTACACCCTGCAGGTAAGCAAGGTATTTTGAAGCTTTGAGATCGTTGCCAAAGCCAACCAGGTCGATCGTGGCCGATTTGGAAGCCTTTGCCCAGAAAGTCAGTGCATCGTATCCGGAAAGATCTCTTCCTTCAATGGTGTAATAAACGCCGCCTGCATAAGCTCCCTTGGGGTCGCCTGCATCGGGCACAGCAAACCGCATCGAGGATGTTCCGGCATATTTCACCTCATCGTCGACATCAAATGCGGTTACGTTTGAACCGCCAAAAGCAGCATACGCCAATCCGGCGCTGAAACCATCGATAAATACTTCTGGAGTAGTTGGGAACCCGGCAGGTTCCAGCTCGTCAAAATCCCTTTGACAGCTTACTGAAAAGACCAGCAAGGTTGCCGTAAGAAGGGCGATAACCGGATGTATATGTTGTATCTTTTTCATTTTTTTACTTTTTCTGGCTACATGCCAATGTTAAAATGTAAATAAGTCCTGATCTCCCATTCAAGGCCATTGGGCTGGCCTGGTATGGTTGGATCACATACATAGTCGCCATTCATATCAAGACTTCGCATCGGACAATAGCGCGGGGAGTACTCGTTGAGTGTGCGCTGCGTAAACCGAAGTCCCAGCCTGGTTTCCGGTAAATTAAACCATTGCGGTCTTGAAACGGTGGTGGACAGGTCGATCATTACCTGGAGCGGATAGGTGAGGTTAAAATCCCGGTGATAATCGTAGGGTCCCCAGTCGTTTACCTTTACCATGGAAGTAAGTTTGGATTTTTTGTATACCACCCTG
>Ga0180430_10004375_pt1 | contig 11926 bp, 8 predicted proteins | sample SS_ome_9_FD_132999 | JGI IMG/M metagenome (GOLD analysis project Ga0180430, IMG submission 132999) | Hypersaline lake sediment archaeal communities from the Salton Sea, California, USA - SS_1_S_2 metaG | ecosystem: Environmental > Aquatic > Non-marine Saline and Alkaline > Hypersaline > Sediment... | reverse complement strand
GCAGAAACACCTCCGGCCAGTGCGACCTGATTAATTCCTGTATGCTTCATGGCCACAATTAGTTTGTCAAGTAAAACATCAATAATAGTATGCTGCAGTGATGCCGCGAGATCTTCCCTATTCTTCTCCACAAATTCAGAATCCTTTTTTAGCTGGTCCCTGAGAAAGTATAAAAAAGATGTTTTCAAACCACTGAATGAATAATTGAAGCCCTCAATCCTGGGTTTGTTAAAAGTAAACCTGTGTGCATCTCCCTGCTTCGCAAGCCTGTCCACATGTGGCCCGCCAGGATAAGGCAGTCCCATAAGCTTGGCGCATTTGTCAAAAGCCTCTCCTGCAGCATCATCAATGGTCCGGCCGATAATCTCCATAGTATGGTGATCCCTGACTACCACCAGCTGTGTATGACCTCCCGATACCAGGAGACATAAAAATGGAAAGCGCGGTGACACAGATTCCGAATCCCTGGATTGAATAAAATGCACCATAATATGTGCCTGGAGATGATTTACCTCGATCATGGGAATATCCAGCCCTGCAGTGAAGCCTTTTGCAAAAGAAGTTCCAACCAGCAGAGAACCGAGTAGACCGGGTCCCCGGGTAAAGGCTACAGCATCTATATCCCGGCGGGTAATTCCGGCCTCCTTCAGTGCGCTATCAACCACAGGGACAATATTTTGCTGATGCGCCCTGGAGGCAAGTTCGGGCACTACTCCACCATACTTTCGATGCACATCCTGGCCTGCAATCACATTGGAAAGTAGTTCACGATCCCTGATTAGAGCAGCAGAAGTATCATCACATGATGATTCAATACCAAGAATTACGGTGCCCATGACAACTTTTTATATTTTTACAGTGTTTGAATTAATAGAAAGTGCAAAAGTATTAAAAAGTTAGCTAAAATAGGATTGATTGTGGTATTGCTGATTCTGGCAGTTCCTTCGCTTTCATTACTTTTTTTACAAAACAGGCAGGTTCAAACAAAGGTCAGTCAACTGCTGGCCGAGCAGTTATCGGAACAGCTACAGGCTGACATCTCCTTGTCTTCAGTAAACTACACTTTCTTTAAACGGGTCCAGATAAGAGATCTTTACATTGAGGATCTGCATGGAGATACCTTGATCTATTCTGAGCTTACCAAGCTTAGAATAAAAAATATTGGCTCTGACAGAAGGGGTCTTGAAATTAGGAAAATTGCATTGGAAAATGCCTGGCTGAACCTGGTGATTGAACCTGAGGGAGGAGTCAATCTGGCTGTGATCATTGACAAATTGAAAAAGCCACACGTACCCCCTGAGAGAAAGAACAGGCTCCATATAAATGAAATTACCATGAGCAATGGCCGGTTTTCCCTGACAAAAAGCGGGCATCCTCCTCTTCGGTCTGAAATCGATTTTAGGGATTTTGACATGCATGGTCTGGAAATCAAGGTGGAAGACCTTACCAGTGAGATGGATACCATAAGCATTAACATTGTTTCCCTTGCCGGTGTGGAGAAATGCGGATTTGAGTTCCAACACCTCAAAACGCTCATGACCATAGGGAAAAACCATATGCACTTCAACGACCTTGAGGTGGATCTTCCTGGTTCAGAACTCCATGTTCCCATACTGGGCTTTGATTTTGACCACTGGCAGGGCTTCAAAGGGTTTTCAAGAGAGGTAGACCTCACCTTTGAATCGGTCCATTCACAGGTAAAAATGGATGATCTATTCACATTTATCCGGGGAAACATCGAGTTGCTCGATATTCTCACTGTTGATGGGGAGGTGCATGGAAAGTTGAATGACCTGAAAGGAGATGAAATGGAAATCACCTTTGATCAGCAGAGTACCCTGGCTTTTGACTTTACTATGATTGGCCTTCCTGACTTTAAAAACACCTTCCTTGACTTTAACTTCAGGGAATTTAACAGCACGGTTCCGGCCATGCACCAGCTGCTTTCAGCCCGGCCAGGTTCCGCGGGTAATTCACTCTATCCCTGGATCAATATGGGGAACATAGATTTCAAGGGCCAGTTTACAGGCTACCCGGATAATTTTGTGGCATCTGGATTTATGCAGAGTGATTTGGGGCGAATGCTACTGGATCTCTCATTTAAGCCAGATAGCAGCATGGGCATCGATTTTCAGGGACATCTTTCAACAGGTGACTTTCAACTGGGTGAATTCCTGGGCCAGGAGGAATTGATCTCTCAGCTGGACATGGATGTGATGGTAGATGGAAACCTGAATGAAGGTGCCATTCGGGCTGATCTGAAAGGGACTGTAGACACCCTCTATCTCTCAGAATATGCCTATAGCAACATTTCCCTGGATGGTTCTTTTACCAATACTACTTTTAATGGTGGCTTCAGTATCAGTGACCCTAATATTAGAATGGACTTTCTGGGGAGGATGGACTTTTCCGGTGAGGTGCCAACCTATAACTTTACGGCAGATGTAGCCCGCTCACGCCCTTATTTTTTGAACCTTGGTGTGGAAGATCCCAATACCTTTGCCTCCTTCCTGATTGAGACTGATATTACAGGCAGTTCACTGGATGAGCTAAATGGTGAAGTAAGACTTGTTAACAGTCTATTTGAACGAAATGATGACCAGGTACAACTCTACGATGTGCGCTTAAGTGCCCTGAGTACCCCCGACACCACTTCGCTTAAAATAAGGTCCGAGCTCTTCGATGCCTCCATTGACGGGAAGTACAAACTGACCACATTACCGGCAGCTCTGGAGAATATGGCAGATTTCTATATTAACTATGTTCCCGGGAAGGATCCTGAAATCGATTCAATCAACCATTTTTTCTACCATGCGGATCTTTATCATGTGAATCCCATCCTGGATTTCTTTTTCCCAAGCCTTCAGATTGCAGATGGGAGCAATATTTCAGGGGCATATATTCCCTCTATGGAGAATTTCAGTGTCACCGGATCTTTTCCGGAATTTAAGATTGGGCCGGCATCATGGTCCAATGCATCATTTGTTGCAAGCACCCTGGACAATGAATTGGATTTTCAATTTCGTTCCGACAGCATGCTATACGGAAAGAACTATGCTCTTGAAAACCAGCAATTCCAGCTCATCACCCTGGATGATACTGCAAGACTTCATCTTACCTGGAACAATCAGTCCGAGATAAGATACAGCGGGGAAATAAACTTCAGCGGAGCTTTCCAGCCCGATTCAAGCCTCGAAAGAAGCTTTGTAATTGATGTGGAACCTTCTGAATTATTTATAAAAAACGAGAACTGGAAAATCAAACACTCAGCCATTCAGATCAGGAAACAGTATCTGAATATTGACAGCCTATCCCTGAGTAGCCTGGATAAGCATATGATTGCAGATGGGACTATTGCCTCCGGGGGAAGTCAGGAGTTTAACCTTGATTTCAGAAATCTGAACCTTGATGAACTGGCAAGTCTGAGTGGTATAAATGCATCCCTTGAAGGGAATATTACCGGGAGTTTCACCTTCCAGGAAACAGATGGGGATCCCTATATCTTTTCGGACATAGATGTTGACACACTGAAATTCAACAATCAGCTAGTCGGCCCCACGACTTTGAAAGCAGCGTGGAACGATTCACGAAGGACCATACGGATGATGCTGCAATCGAACCTGGACAGTGTTAGGACCATCGAGATAAATGGGGATTTTACTCCGGCTAACAAGACTGTGGATTTTGAAATCCGGCTTAATGAGCTGGAACTTCAAGCGCTTAATCCATATGTTGAGAATATCGTTGAAGATTTGTCAGGAAGCTGCAATGTTGCTCTAACATTGGATGGAACACTTGCACAACCCAAACTTAACGGTACCCTTGGATTTAACATGGGGGCAGCCACTGTCTCTTTTCTTAACTCACGATATAATATCAATGAATCGGTACGCATCTATAATAACAATCTCTACTTCGAAAATTTCTCAGCCACAGATGAGTATGGAAATATTGGAATAGTAAATGGATCTATTTCCAATAATCATTTCAGGGATTTCTATACCAATATCAATATTGAAGCCCGGAACATGCTCTGTATGAATACCCGTTCAGTGCATAATGATCAGTTTTACGGTACCATCTTTGCTTCAGGAGATGTAAATTTCAACGGTCCCGGCAGGAACATAAATCTGAGCATTAATGCCAGCACCGGTCAAAATACAGCTCTCTTCCTCCCCCTGTATAATGCAAGGGAAGTTCAGAATTCCGATTTCATAAGTTTCATCCATGAGACCGACACAGATTTAATTGATGAACCTGTACGGAAATCCCTTGGAGGATTATCCGTGGAACTGGAGATAGATATCACCGAAGATGCAGTGGTGCAGCTAATCTTTGATCCCAAGGTGGGTGATATTATTGAAACAAGCGGCCGCGGGAATTTACGAATACAGCATACCCAGAGCCAGGGTCTCACAATGTTTGGAGATGTGGAACTGCTGAAGGGGGAATACCTCTTTACCCTTCAGAATGTAATAAATAAAAAGTTTGAAATTGAACCAGGAGGTAAGGTGCTCTTCAATGGCTCCCCAACCAATTCCACAATTGACCTGGCGGCCAACTACGGGACCAGGGTTGCACCCTACAACCTCTATCAGGGGGATCCCTCAGATCAATATGCTGAAAACCTTAAAAAGCGGATTGCTGTTGATTGCAAGCTAAATCTTCAGGGTGATTTAAGGTCCCCGACCATTGTAGCCGGTATCGAGATGCCCTCTGCTGATCCTGAAACCCGGGCCATACTTGATAACGCCACCAGTACGGAGGAGGAGCTCATGAAACAGTTTCTTTCTCTGCTGGTAATAAATGATTTCTACAGTGTCTCCGGTTATGGATTACAGAATATGGGGACTATGAATTCTTCCTTTGCCGGTGTAACTGCCAGCGAACTGCTTTCTAACCAGCTTAGTAACTGGCTCTCCCAGATAAGTGATGACTTTGATATTGGATTCACCTACCGACCGGGCGACCAGGTAAGTACCCAGGAGTTGGAGGTGGCCCTCTCCACACAGCTTCTTAATGATCGTGTGATAATCAGCGGTAACCTGGATGTGGGTGGACAGGAAACCAATCCTTCCAGCGGACAGGAGGGAAATCCCTATATCATGGGTGATTTTGAAGTTGAATATAAAGTTACTGATAATGTAAGTGTACTTGCATTCAATCGCTCCAGGGATGAGCTGATCGCCATGACTGCTCCATATAAGCAGGGATTCGGTGTTTCCTACCGGGAAGAGTTTGACGATTTCAATCAATTAATGGCGCGCTACAGGGAAGCCCTGGTAAATCGGAAAAAGAAGAAGAAAAAGTCCAAAAAGTCAGATTCTGAAGAGTAAAACTTTTCTATCTTTGCGGCTTATGATTTCCAAATCCTAACTAAATTTTTCAGATCATGTTTATTGCAATGGTAATTGTTTTTGTTCTGGGCTACCTTGCCATAGCCCTTGAACACCCACTCCACATCGATAAAGCTATTCCAGCCCTGGCTATCGGGACATTGTTGTGGGTTCTTTACATTCTTGGCGCTTACGATATTTTCACTGCCGGACTTAGTGATGCCTGGAACACCTACATCCTTGGTGGTAACCATCATGGGGAGCATGGAATTCAGGAAATGCGCCACTTCATAGTGGACAAGGAAATAATCCACCACCTTGGTGAGATTTCAGAAATCCTCTTCTTCCTGCTCGGTGCCATGACCATTGTTGAAGTCATTGATAAGCACGATGGTTTCAAGATCATTACCGATAAGATCAAGACCACCAAAAAGGTAAAACTTCTGTGGATTCTGAGTGTCCTCACCTTCTTCATGTCTGCAGCACTGGATAACCTGACTACCACCATAGTGATGGTAGCCCTGCTTCGCAAGCTGATCTCGGAAAAAGAAACCCGGTGGTTCTTTGCTTCTATGGTTGTTCTTGCAGCCAATGCCGGAGGTGCCTGGTCGCCCATAGGTGATGTCACAACCATTATGCTTTGGATCGGAGGTCAGGTAACTACCGGGGCCATCATAACCCGGGTTATCGTCCCCAGTCTGTTTACGATGATTGTTCCTCTGGCACTGCTTAGCTTTACCCAGAAAGGAAGTGTATCACGTCCAAAGATCGATGAGAATGAAAAAATCTATACCAAACCATTTGAGCGCAAGCTAATGCTGATTATGGGAGTATGCGGACTGCTCTTTGTTCCGGTTTTCAAAACCATCACCCACCTTCCCCCTTACATGGGAATGTTATTCTCCCTGTCAATTATCTGGCTAGTATCGGAGATCATGCACAAGAATAAACCCGATGAGGTTAAGAAGAAACTGAAAGTCATTTATATCCTGCAAAAGGTTGATACCCCGACTATCTTCTTCTTCCTGGGAATCCTCTCAGCCGTCGCAGCTCTTCAGAGTGCGGGGCAGCTGACCATAATGGCTGGCTGGCTGGATGAGAATCTGGGGAATATCTTCCTGATAGATATGGCCATTGGTGTACTATCAGCTGTGGTGGACAACGTACCCCTTGTGGCGGGTGCCATGGGAATGTATCCCATTGAAGATGCTGCCCACATTGCGACCCTGGTCGATCCCACAGCCATTGCCTACGCTGAGAACTTCGTTCAGGACGGACTTTTCTGGGAGTTCCTGGCCTACTGTGCCGGTACCGGTGGAAGCATCCTGATCATTGGTTCTGCCGCTGGTGTTGCCGCAATGGGTATGGAGCGAATCGATTTTATCTGGTACCTGAAAAAAATCTCGCTGCTGGCACTGCTGGGTTATGTTGCCGGAGCTGGTGTATATTATCTGCAGTCTCTCCTCCTGCACCATTAAGCCGGGAAAGAGCAGCTGTTAATAACAATACCAAATCTTTAATAACGGGATATACTACACTTGAGTATATCCCGTTTTACTTCATATATTTGACGGAAATTCAACACGCATGAAAAACTTGATTATTCTTCAGGTTACCAATCTGGATACCAGCAGTATACAGGGAACCTCAACAGAGTCTTTTATTGATATTGCGCTTAAGGGTGGCTGGGTCATGCTTCCCATTGTTATCCTGAGCTTTATCGCAGTTTATATTTTTTTTGAGCGCTGGTTCGCCATTAAGAAAGCCGCAAGGGTGGATCAGAATTTCATGAACCGGATCAAGGACTATATCATTGATGGTAAGGTGGATTCGGCCCATACCCTATGTCAGTCAACCGATAATCCGGTTGCCAGAATGATCGATAAGGGGATCAGCCGTATCGGCCGTCCATTAAATGATGTCAACGCAGCCATTGAGAATGTGGGTCGCCTGGAGATCTACAAACTTGAAAAAGGACTTCCCACCCTGGCTACTGTGGCCGGAGGAGCACCCATGATAGGTTTCCTGGGAACAGTGATCGGTATGGTGCAGGCATTTCACCAGATGTCAACAGCAGGAAACAATATTAATGTGGGACAGCTTTCAGGCGGTATCTATACAGCACTAATCACCACCGTAGCCGGTCTAACTGTGGGTATTATTGCCTATTTCGCTTATAACACACTGGTTGCAAGGGTAGATAAGGTGATCAATAATATGGAGGCCGGAACTTCCGAATTTATCGACCTGCTTAACGAACCTGCTAAATAGAAAGCAATGGCACTAAAACCCAGAAACAGGGTATTGGATAATTTTGCCATGTCGGGGATGACTGATATTGTCTTCCTCCTGCTGATCTTCTTTATGCTAACCTCCACTTTGATTGCACCCAATGCCCTGAAAATGCTACTACCCAGTCGTGGGCAGGTAACCATACAGGGCGAATCGAGGGTTCCTACGGTAACCATCCATAACGGGAGCCGCATCACAGTGGATGGCAGAACAGTTTCGCTGGATGACCTTGGCATGGTACTTGAATCAAAACTGCAGGGTCTGCCTGATCCAACTATAAAAGTGGTCACTTCACCGGCTGTTTCAGTGGGAGATGCGGTATTGATCATGAATGTTGCAGCAGAACGAGATTACACAGTTGTCCTTAAACAACTGTAGTGGTGCTTAAAAAATTATAATGGCCATAGAATCGAGACATAAAACCAATAAGAATTTTGCCATGTCGGGCATGACCGACATTGTATTTCTCCTGCTGATCTTCTTTATGATCGCTTCCACACTAATATCACCTGCATCGCAGGATGTGCGGTTACCCGAAAGTAACAACCAGACCCAGTCCAACCCGGTGCTGGTGGTTTCCATCGGACAGGATAAGAGCATTTATGTCGACGACCAGGAATATGGCATGTCTGAATTAGAAGGTGTGTTGAGAAAAAAACTTGAAAGTTATGGCGAAGCTCCAACAGTTCGCCTGAATGCTGACAGAGACCTCAATATGGAGGAGGTATTCGCTTTTCTTGAAATAGCTAAACGAAACCGCTACAAGGTGATTCTGGGAACCAGACCATCGGGATGATCGTTATATAGATACCATGCAACTCAAAAGAAGAGGCCTCATAGCAACCATTATCTACCATGCACTACTGCTGGTGATTCTGGTGTTTGCAGGACTTACCTATCCAGATCCACCCCCGGAGGAAGAAGGAATCCTGGTCAATTTTGGCACTGATGAATTTGGCCTGGGCGATTTTGAACCCATGGGTGATGATCAGCAAGCGGGAGAACCCGATGAGGAGGTCAGCAGGGTCCAGGAACCCATCGAAGAGGAAGTGGAAGAATATGTGGAGCCTGTGCAAGAGACCAGGGAAGCCTATACCCCACCCGATCCGGTGGAAGTGGACCAGACCCAGGATGTGGAAGAGGTTCAGGTAAAAGAACCACCCAAACCCACACCCGAAGAGCTTGAAAGGCAGCGGCTTGAGCAGGAACGCATCGAGCGGGAACGCCGTGAGGAACAGGAGCGAATCGAGCAGGAACGCATCGAAAGGGAACGCCGCGAAGAACAGGAACGCATTGAACGGGAACGACAGGCCCAGGCGGAACGACTCAACAACCTGGGCAGGGATGCCTTTGGAAATCAGGGTGTGGGAGAAACTGAAGGCTCAGAAGGAATTACCCAGGGCAGTGGAAACCAGGGCGATCCCAACGGAAGTCCGGATGCAGACCGCTACTATACCGGAGGCGGACTGGGCGATGGAATCTCCTTTGGAGGACTTGGTTCCAGACGGGGAAGCGTTCCAAAACCCAATGTAGACGGTTGTGAGGTCACCCAGAAAATAGAAATTAGGGTAGATATTCAGGTGGATAGGGACGGACGGGTGCTTCAAGCCTCAGTTGGACAGGCCACTTACCAGGATAAGTGCCTCTGGGATACCGTCGTTGCTGCTGCAAAACGGAGTAGGTTTTCAGCGGATCAGAATGCCAACTACAGGCAGACCGGCTGGATCAAGTACATTATAGTGCCTTAATGGCATCCAGGATCAGCTTGGTGGCCGCACCAAGGATCGCCACCAGGACAAAATACCTGATAAATTTTGCCCCCCCTTTTACTGCAATTTTGGTTCCGATCAGGGCCCCAATCATATTCCCCGCAGCCAGTACCAGACCCAAAGTGATATCCACATCTCCGTGCAGGAAAAAAATCACCAGAGCCAGGGGGGTGTAAAGCAGGATCACGAAGATTTTCAGGGCATTGGCCTTCAGCAGCTCAAAGCCACTTCCCAGCACCAGGCTGGTAAGCAGGAAAAAGCCCACACCTGCCTGGATAAACCCGCCATAGATCCCCACGAAAAAGAAGACTATCACCTGGACCCAGTATGGGATGGGGGGATGAGATTCATGAGAGTTGATCCAGCGGTTTGGCTTCAGGAGCATCAGGAAAAAAACCAGGATCATCACCCCGGCGATGGCCAGCTTCATTACTTCATCATTCAGGTTCACAGCTATAAAGGCTCCTGCTATGGCTCCTACAAGAGCAGGGATACCAACTTTGAATCCAGAGGGAAAGTCCATCACCTTTTCCTTATGAAACCTCTGAACACCGACCACATTCTGAAGAAAAATGGCAATCCGGTTGGTCCCGTTGGCCATATTGGGAGGAAGTCCCAGGGCCATCAATACAGGAAGCGTTAAAAGGGAACCGCCAGCAGCAAGTGTGTTAATTATGCCGGCAACAATCCCAATGCCTATTACAATGATGTAGCTATACCACTCCATGCAGGCTCAATCAGGCAAACATGGGGAAATCAATCATCATCTCATTTACCTCCTTGCGGACATTTTCGATCAATAACTTATCATCAATATTCATTATAACCCGGTCCATGAGATCCACAATTACCGGAATCAGATCATCCTTGACTCCACGAGTGGTGATGGCAGGCGTTCCCACCCTGATTCCGCTGGTCTGGAAAGGCGACCGGGAATCGAAGGGAACCATATTCTTATTGACCGTGATATCAGCTTCCACCAGAGTATTTTCCACCTGCTTTCCAGTAATATCAGCGACCCGTGTCCGCAGGTCGATGAGCATGGAATGGTTATCGGTTCCACCGGAGACCACCTTGTATCCCTTTTGAATAAAGGCATCAGCCATAAGCGCAGCATTCTTCTTAACCTGCACCTGATAAGACTTAAACTCATCAGTAAGTGCTTCTCCGAATGCCACCGCCTTGGAAGCAATTACATGCTCCAGGGGGCCACCCTGGATTCCCGGGAAGACTGCTGAGTTGATCAGTGAGGACATCCTCCTGATTGTACCCTTTTTGGTAGCCCTTCCCCATGGATTGTCAAAGTCTTTTCCGATCAGGATAATTCCTCCCCTTGGTCCACGGAGAGTCTTGTGGGTGGTGGAAGTAACAATATGGGCATGTGGAAGCGGATTGTCCAGCAGTCCGGCTGCAATTAAACCTGCCGGATGTGCCATATCAACCATAAAGATCGCTCCAATGTCATCGGCAATCTTCCTCATTCTTTTGTAATCCCATTCCCGTGAATAGGCCGAAGCCCCGCCTACAATCATCTTGGGGCGCTCCTTCTTAGCCACCTCCTCCATGGCATCATAATCAATCTGCCCAGTCTTCTCATCCAGCCCGTAGGACACAGCCCTGTAAAGAATTCCTGAGCTGTTAACAGGGGAACCATGCGAAAGATGCCCCCCGTGACTCAGATCCAGGCCCATAAAAGTATCACCCGGTTCAAGCACTGTCAGGAATACAGCCATATTGGCCTGGGCCCCGGAATGGGGTTGCACATTGGCAAACTCGGCACCATAGAGTTCACAAAGCCTCTCAATGGCCATATCCTCCACCTTGTCGATCACTTCGCATCCCCCGTAGTAACGATGACCCGAATATCCTTCGGCATATTTGTTGGTCAGACAGGAGCCCATGGCCTCCATCACCTGGGTGCTGACAAAATTTTCAGATGCAATGAGCTCAATGCCTCTTTTTTGACGTTGCTGCTCATGTTCAATCAAGGTAAATAGATCTATATCTCTCTTCATGGTGCTATGTGTTTTTGAAAATATTTTCAAATTTAATGTTTTGGAAGTGTAATGATGAGAAAGTTGTATCGTCTTTTATAAAAATCTTCACACAAATGTCCCTCAACAATCTGAAACAGGTGCTCCGCCTGTTGTTTAAGGAGCGAAGAATCACCATAATAAACATTATCGGATTATCAGTCAGCCTCGCCTGCGCCCTCTTCATGCTGCTCTGGGTCCAGCATGAACTAAGCTATGACAGGTACCACAACGATTTTGACAGGCTCTACCGGGTCGAAGAGGACCAGTACTATTCCAATGCAGAACCCTACCATGTGAATGTAACTCCCTTTGTATCGGGTCCGGTATGGAAGGATGAGGTCCCCGAGATCGAAGAGCAGTGCCGCCTGGCCTTTCAGGGTGGTCACCTGTTTACCGAAGGGGAAAACAAATTCTTTGAAGACGGAATCGTGGTCGTGGACTCTTCCTTCTTCGACATGTTCACCTTTGAATTCAAATACGGAGGCAAGCAAGG
>Ga0180430_10004373_pt1 | contig 11931 bp, 3 predicted proteins | sample SS_ome_9_FD_132999 | JGI IMG/M metagenome (GOLD analysis project Ga0180430, IMG submission 132999) | Hypersaline lake sediment archaeal communities from the Salton Sea, California, USA - SS_1_S_2 metaG | ecosystem: Environmental > Aquatic > Non-marine Saline and Alkaline > Hypersaline > Sediment... | reverse complement strand
GGCGTTGCTGTTGTTCTTGCCGCCGCCCCTGTCCCAGACCGAAAAGATCGCCAGATGCCCCGAGCCGTGGTCCTGGATGCCGAAATAGCCGACATCGAATCCGATAGTGCAGAAGTACGTGTGCTTGACGGACTTCTCGACGCGTATTTCATTGTAGTACGCCAGGTATTTGGTCTTCGGTTCGGGATGGTGGTACCTGATGTGGACCGACGGGGCGAAGTAGTTGTACTTCAGGTGGGCCGTTTCCTTCATCCTCTTGCGGATCCGCCTGTGATGCGCCTCGCGGCGGGTTTCGGCTCCTGCTACGGCAATCAGCCCTGCGATCAGCAGCAGGCCGGCCAGTGTTCGCACGTTCTTCATCCTTCACCTCGCATGACTATCGGACGCATTGAAAACTGTCGACGGATCGGGTCGCGGTTTCCTTCGGACCAGGAGATACAGCATACCCGACCTACCGGTGCGTGTCCAATATCGACCGAGTTCGCCGCTTCGATTCTCCGCCGCGGCAAACTCGGCGGCAGTTGCCCCTTGACACGCCGCACGCGAGACTTAGCATTTACCGGCATGCAGGACCCCGGAAAGGGAACAATCGGATATGCCAGAGATAATTCCGGAAATCATCACCGCCGTTGACAACTTCATCTGGGGTCCGCCCCTGATGATCCTCCTTGTCGGCACGGGCCTTTTCCTGACCGTGCGGTTCCGCTTCATCCAGTTGCGCGGGTTCGCTCACGGCGTGCGCGTCTTGAAAGGCGATTACGCCGACGAAAAAGACCAGGGAGAGATCACTCCTTTCCAGGCCCTGTCGGCCGCCCTGTCGGCCACGATAGGAACCGGGAACATCGTCGGCGTAGCCGCGGCGATTCTAATCGGCGGCCCGGGCGCTGCGTTCTGGATGTGGATCACCGCGCTGGTCGGCATGGCCACCAAGTACGCCTCATGCACGCTTGCGGTGCACTACAGGAAGATCGACGATACCGGCGAGGCCCACGGCGGGCCGATGCACTTCATCGAGATGGGGATGGGCCCGAAGTTCAAGTGGCTGGCGGTTCTGTTCGCGCTGTTCACCGTCACCGCCAGCTTCGGCATCGGCAACATGTTCCAGATCAACAACGTCGCGGTGAACATCGGCGCCCTGCTGCATCCCGGCGACAAGCCCGCAGGCGACGTGTTCAACGCGGTCGTCGGCGTGTTCTTCGCCGTGGCGGTCGGAGCGGTGATACTCGGCGGGATCAAGAGCATCGGGAAGTTCGCCGCGAAGATCGTTCCTCTGATGTGCATATTCTATATCAGCGCGGGAGTGTTCATCCTGATCAAGAACGCCTCGGGCGTGCCCGCGGCGTTCGAGACGATCCTCCGCCATGCGTTCACAAAGCCCGAAGCGCTGGCCGGAGGACTGCTCGGCACGGTTATCCGCGCGGGCGTCGCGCGAGGCCTGTTCTCCAACGAGGCCGGACTCGGCTCGGCCGCGATGGCGCACGGAGCGGCCAGGACTAACGAACCGGTGCGGCAGGGACTGGTGGCGATGCTCGGCCCGTTCATCGACACGATCGTAGTGTGTTCGATCACCGCGCTGGTGATCGTGGTGACCGGAGCCCACGAAGTGTGCAGTGTAAAGGGCGAACTGACCGGCAGGGCTTTTGAACTCGGGCTCGGACACGCCGTCGGAGCCAAGCTCGTGGCGGTGGGGATCATATTCTTCTCGTTCTCGACATTGATCTCCTGGTCGTACTACGGCGACCGCGCAGCGGACTACCTGCTGGGAAAAAAGGCCGTCCTCCCCTACCGGATCTGCTACCTGGCGTTCATAGTTGTCGGAGCGATGATGAAAATCGAGACGGTGATAGACTTCTGCGACGCGATGAACGGACTGATGGCGATCCCGAACCTCGTGGCGTTGATAGTCCTTTCGCCGGTAGTGGCCAAACTCACCAAGGACTACTTCAGCAGGATGAAAGCCAAACAGGCGCCCTAGGCTGCCAGGCCGCCGAGCATGTAATACTTGATGCGGCGCGGCGTTAAAGCTATTGTGATCCCTGATGAGGAACTTGAATCCCCCGGCAAAACGCCAGACACGATAACGATGAGGATCTCCGAACCGCCCGGGCCGTTAAACCATGACAACAGGACAACGCAATGAGAACTGAACTGACTCGACCGGCCGTATTGACGATTCTTGTAACGATTCTGGCAGGCGCGGCTGTGTCCGACGCCAAGGAGCCCAAGGACATGCTGGAGACCATTAAGCCCGTACCGTTCACCGCGGTTCACCTGGACGACGAGTTCTGGGCGCCGCGCATCGAGACCAATCGCTCGGCGACGATCCCGTACGCCTTCGGCAAGTGCGAAGAGACCGGGAGGGTCGAGAACTTCGTCAGGGCCGGCAAGAAGATCCGCGGCGAGAAACTCGAGGACACCGGGATTCGCGGCTACAGCTTTGACGACACCGACATCTACAAGATCCTCGAAGGCGCGTCGTTCGGGCTTTCGGTCAAGAAGGATCCGGAAATGGAGAAGTATCTCGACGAATTGATCGCCAAGATCGCCGCGGCGCAGGAGCCCGACGGATACCTGTTCACAGCGCGGACGATCAACCCCGAAAAGCCCCACGGGTGGGCAGGCAAGAATCGCTGGGACAAGGTCCGCGACCTGAGCCACGAGCTTTACAACATGGGCCACTTCTACGAGGCGGCGGTGGCGCACTACCTGGCGACCGGCAAGAAGTCGATGCTGAACATCGCCACGAAGAACGCAGACCTGCTGTGCAAGGATTTCGGGCCGGGCAAGTGCGAGTATTGGCCCGGGCACCAGATCATAGAGATGGGCCTGTGCAAGCTGTACCGCGCCACCGGCGAAAAGCGGTATCTTGACCTGGCGAAGTTCTTCCTGGACACCCGCGGCCCGAAATACGGCACGTACGCCCAGGCCCACAAGAAGGTCCTCGATCAGGAGAAGGCCGTCGGACACGCCGTGCGTGCGACGTACATGTACTCGGGTATGGCCGACGTGGCCACACTGACCGGCGACAAGCGGTACATCGCCGCGATCGACAGGATCTGGGACAATGTCGTCGGCACCAAACTGTACATCACCGGCGGACTCGGCCAGCCCGGCGGCCCGGAAGGATTCGCCGGAGAATACAACCTCGGCAACAACGCCTACTGCGAAACCTGCGCGGGGATCGGAAACGTATACTGGAACCACCGCCTGTTCATGCTGCACGGCGACGCCAAGTACATCGACGTACTCGAGCGAACGCTCTACAACAACGTGATCGACGGCGTGTCGCTCGACGGCAAGAGGTTCTTCTACCCCAACACGCTTTCGTCCAGCGGCGTGGGACGCAGGCCCCAGAGGTCCGAATGGTTCGGCTGCGCGTGCTGCCCGGGCAACATCGCCCGATTCATCGCCTCGGTGCCGGGATACGTATACGCCGTCAAGGGCTCGGACGTTTACGTAAACCTTTACGCCGGCGGCAAAGGCGAGTTTAAGGTCGGCGACACGCCCGTGGCGATCACCCAGACAACTCGATACCCCTGGGTCGGCGAGATCAAGATGACGATCGACCCGAAGACCCCCCGCCGCTTCGCCCTGCACGTCCGCATTCCCGGCTGGGCGCAAAACAGTCCGGTCCCTTCGGACCTCTACAGGTACATGACCAAATCCGACGCCAAGGCGACGCTGAAGCTCAACGGAAAGCCCGCCCCGCTGACGCTGGCCAAGGGGTACGTCACGCTCGACCGCACCTGGAAAGCCGGCGACACCGTCGAACTGAGCCTGCCGATGCCCATCCGCCGCGTGCTGGCCCACGACAAGGTCGAGCCGGACCGCGGGCGAGTGTCGATCGAGCGAGGACCGATCGTCTTCACCGCCGAATGGCCCGACAACAACGGCAAGACCCACGGGATCATCCTCCCCGACGACGCAAAGCTGACCTCCGAGTTTGACGCCGAGATGCTCGCCGGGATCGAAGTGGTCCGCGCCAAGGCGTTCATGGCCGAGATGATCGCCGAAGACAAGCCGCTGAAGAAAGTCGAGCACGATCTTGTGCTGATCCCCTACTACTCCTGGGCTCACCGCGGGACCGGCGAGATGGACGTCTGGCTGGCGAGAAACGAAGAGCCGGTCAAGGCCGTACTGGCCGAAGCCCTGAAAAAGGAAAAGGCCCGCAGGGAGCGCGAGGAGAAGCGAAAAGAGCAGGAAAGAAAGAGAAGACAGCGGGAGAAGAAGAAGTAGAAGCTGGAGAGCATCCCGACGAAGGGCCAGGCCGAAAGCCTGGCCCTTTTTCTATCTCGCGATTATGTGCGGGGCGACGTTGAAGTGGTCGATTCTCGTCATGCCGGGCCGCACGATCGATAGTTCGCGCGGATCGACTGGGAGGCATTATACATGCTCTTGTCCCGGCCATCAAATCCCGCACACCGCTACGCACGCCGAGTCTGTGCCTAAAGCGGTCCGATCAGCGCCGATTCGGCAAGCAGATCAACCAGCGGATCATCAAGCAGGTCCGCAGAAGAATCGTCACCCGCCAAAACACCGCTCAACTCACGCTCAGGCATCATCGAGTCGAAGCCGTCGGCACTGTCGTTGTCGTTGCTGTCGCCGTAAGCTGGTGGCTGATAGCTGATAGCTGAGAGCCGCCGTTCACCGCCGTCGCCGTTGAGGTTGATGTCGCCGTAAGCTGATAGCTGAGAGCTGATAGCTGAAAGCTGCGATACAAGCGGCCGCAGTTCACCGCCGTTGTCGTAAGCTGATGGCTGAGAGCTGGTAGCTGAAAGCTGCGAAGCAACCGGCGCCGGAGCGGGCGGAGAATATTCTTCGGCCCACACCGAAACATCAAGATCGTCAACGATGCCGTTCCTGTCGAAATCGGCGGGCATTGTCCCGATCTCGCCGGTCTGCCCAAAGCAGGCGACCACGATCTTCAGGTCCTCGACATCCACAGCGCCGTTGAAGTCGGCGTCGGCCAGCAGCATGCTCCTGGCGTCTATGACGTCCCCGCCGCCCGCACGCATTATCGCGAAATCAGCGAGATCGACCCTCCCGTCGTTGTTCAAGTCGGCCTGATGCCCCTCGCTCGGCAGGCCGAACCGGCCGATAAACGATTCGTAGTCGCTTTCTGAAACGCTCCGGCCGGCGTCGATGTCACCGCGAAGGACGTAGAACTCAAACGTGTAATCGTCGCCGCCGACACCATCGCCGTCGCCGTCAAGCTCATTGCCGTAATCGTCTGTGACACCCGCGGCCGACAATGCGGCGGTGTAGTTGCCGTCGATAAGCTCAACGCCCGACATATCCCACCCGCCGGCAATCGGATCGTAAGCAACGCCGCCGGCCGGCGTGACGTCCCGGCTCATCGTGTTGTTGTAGAACCGCAGCGCACCCGGATCGACGTTAACATTTTCACTGAACTCGATTTCCAGCGAGTAAATCCGCGAGCGTCGCGCCATCCCGCCATTGATTGATACCTGCGACACAACCGGCGGTTCCAAATCAGCTATCAGAATCACGGCATCCGGAACTGCTGGAGCATCTTCCAAATGCCCCACGCCGTCGATCGCCCTGCTGTAGAAGGCGTATGTATGGCCAAGTTCCCCGTTGAAGACCGCCTGAGTCAGGTCGGTGTCGTCCAGTCACAGGTCCCATTCGCCGTTGTCCGAGACGTGGATGTCGTAAGTCACAAGGCCGGAGCCTTCCGCATCATCGTTACCTGACCAGGTGACAATAAAATCAGGGTCGGCCGATACCGCCGGCAGTTCGTTCACTTCGCTGGATGGCACACCGGCATCTATGGTGTTGAAGACCAGTGGCGTATCGATCGGATCGTTCCAGTCGAAGTAGATACGGGCCTTGTTCTCGATCCGCGAAGCGGTGGCCAGACCCGGCGCGGCCATGATCGTGTAGCTGATATAACCGTCGCCACGCCCGGTGTCATCGTTGGGATACAGAAAACCCAGCAGGAAATCCTCGGGCAGCCAACCGGTAAGCGGGTCGACGCCGGTGAGGGTCATTTCCATCTCGCGGGTCGCCGCATCCAGCGTCACCTCGATCTGCACGACCAACTCGCCGGTTGCATACTCGTTGTCGATCGTGATTGCGTGCTGGCCATGGTATTCACGATGACCGGACGGAATGGAAATGATCTCGTTGGCGAAACCGATCTCCGTCAGTTCCAGCGTAGACAGATCCAGATCATCATCAAACGTATCGGTAACGCGCACGATATGGGCCGGCGCATCGGCCGTGGCCATGTTCTCAAAACGAACCGTGTATGCGAACATCTGATCGCCAGTAACGAAATGATCTTCGCCGAAACCGGCAGGAGCAAGCTTATCGTTAGGATCAACCATCCGGCGGAGTTGGCCGCCACCGCCACCGTTGGGGTCAGTCGGCACTGGCGGTATAGGGGCGGGATCTTTTGAGTGGCCACAGTATCCATCAGGATTTGAATTACCCGTGTAATACCAGTAGAACAGATTATATGTGTACCTATCCCATGCATCCACCATACGACCGCCAAGAGGGACACGCTTGGCGGCTAGCAACCCCTTCAACGTGAATTTCGCCACATCGTGAAGCCTCTCCCACCATGTGCCAGGCCTAGATGAGTTGACGAGGAATGTTCCCCCAGCGCTACCCAACCTTATGGCCGACCAAGCATCCTTGCCTGCCGTCCCACCCAAGACGATATCAACTGCTGTGTCGGCATATATCTTGCACCAGGATGGAATGTCATAAGTACCAGTAGGGTCGACTCTGTAGGCCGGCTCATTGCCAGCATATCTGTAAAGATTCAGGTCGCCAGATATAACACCAATCGGATCCATGGAGATAAACTTGCTGACGCTAGTATCGTAGAACCTCGCTCGCATAAACTCAAGGCCGTTCGTTTCGTGCATTACACCGTATTCGCCGATGTACTGAAAACGATTACCTACCGATTCAGAGCCGCCGACGGGAATGCCGAATGGATCGTAGGTGTAACTGTTCACAGGTACTCCGGCAACGTCATTCGTGAGTTCGCTTGTCGACCCAATCGCATCGAAAGTGTAGTAGTATGCCTCCCCCTGATCTTGTCGGATCAGGCCATAGCCATGGCTATAGGCTACTTCCATCTCTCCAATATCGTCATATTCGGCCACTAAATTCCCAAACCCGACTGGATCAACGACGCAGTTAGTCACGTCGCCGTTCTCATCGATCGCTACACGTATGCCAAAAGCGTCGTAGGTGTAAGTCCATGTATCGTCTGGCGTGTTAACTCCGACCAAATGATTCTCGGCGTCCCAAGTGTATGTCGTGGTGACACCGCCCTCGGTCTTGGACGTCATATTCCCGTCGTCGTCAAAGGTATAGGATATGCCGCCGACCTGCGTGTACTGGTTCATATCGTTGGTAGTGTAGTCGGTCACAACACCATTATCGATGCCCTTTCTGCGGTTGCCGACGGCATCGTATATGTACTGGACTAGCCTGTCGTCTGGGTATTCGACACTGGTAAGTTGGCCAATGGCATCGTACCCGTATTCGGTTGTTCCATCGAGAGTCGTGACGCTGGTTCGCTTGCCGGTGTTGTCGTATGTATAGTCAAAGCTGCTGAGAATCGTGCCGTCCGGCTGATGGTTGACGAGCAGGTCGACCTGGCCATTGTCGGTATACGAATACGTCGTGTATACGCCGTTGCCGAGGGTTTTCAATACAAGTTGACCCGTGAGATCGTAGTCGTAATCTACGATCAAGTCGCTGTTCTCATCGGTCATTACATCCAGACGCCCTGCGGAATCGTAGCTGTAATTCTCGATTCCGCCGAGTTGATCGGTTCGCTTGGTGCGCTGGCCAGCGTCGTTGTACTCGAAGGTGAACCACTGCCCGCCGGGGTAGTCGATGCGCCCCAGCAGACCAGTCTGGTGATCGAAGTTGTAGCCGGTGGCGCCCTCCGGGCCGGTTGTCGCCGTAAGGAATCCCAGAGCATCGTAAGAGTACGTGTAATCGACCACGCCGGGAGTGGTGTCGTAATCCTTGCTGGTTACCTGGCCATAGCTGTTGTAGTCGTAAGAGATCACCTGTCCGCGACGATTGGCCCAGGTGAGAACGTTGCCAAGTCCGTCGTACGTGTAGTCTTCGTGGGTGTCGTCCTCGTAGGTAATTCGCGTCAAGTTGCCCGCGTCGTCATAGTCGTATTCCATGCCATTGCCGCGAGCATCGGTTATCGAAGCCAGGCCGTTGGTGTCGGGATCGAATGACATCGTGGTGACGTTGCGCATCGGGTCGACGATGCGATTTACGTTGTCCATGCCGTCATATCCGTAGGCGTAAGTCTCGCCATTGGGACCAATGATTCCCACGAGGCGGTAGTCGCTGTCGTAAGCGTAGGTAAGACTGTTGCCCGCGCTGTCGCGCTGCTCGACCACATGGCCGGAGCCGGCGAATCTATAGGTGCTGGTCCGATTGGCGGCGTCGGTCATGGTGACGTTGCCGGCATCGTCATAGCTGAAGGCAAGAGCCTCCTGGCCTCCATCTGTCCAGGTCTGGGCCAACCAGCCGTTTTCGGCGTACGCATAATGCTGAACCATATTATCAGGATAGATGATCGACTCCAGTGCGTGCCGCTGCTGGGTCGTGCCGCCGGTCTCGTAGGTGTAGCTTGTTACCGCATCATCTTCGCCTGTGACGCTGATGAGGTACTGACCGGTAGGATCGTACGCGTAGTCAACGGTGTAATCGTCAGTGTCGCCCGCACCCCGAGGATCGGTGACCGTGGCGATACGCCCATGGGCGTTGTAGGTCAGCAGGAGTTGCTGGCCCGACGAATGGGTCAGGCTCGTCAGTTGATCGCCGGTGTAACTGCACGTGATTCGGTTTCCGTTTGGATCTTCAACGTACGAAAGCTTGCCGTCGCCAAGGAAGCCTGTGGATGATCCGTCCAGTTCGGCCAATACGTAGGATCCGTCGGTTATGAGGTCAAGGCGCCCATGATCTCCTTCGGAAGAACTGTAGCTATGTGAGGCGTCCGGATCACTGGGAGGCATCTTGCCGGTAAGCGGTATCACGGTATTAGGCGGATCATACGTAAAGATCCGCGGCGTACCGGTGATATCGTAGATCGCCGCGTCATCATCGGCGTTCGTCTCCAGGCGCATGTCCCATGAGTGTGTCCAGCCCCGACCGAGTGTTCCGATCTGGTAACGGCGGCTGATTGGCTGCTGATAGATGCGATCGAAGGACAGCGAAAGCCCCGGCGCAGACACCGCTGCATCGGTGCTGGCCGCAAGGTTCCGGATCGGATTGAGACCGTCGGCCATGCGGAAGCCCAGCGATACGATCTTCTGCATGTCCTTTGAATCGCCCGACGAACCAATCGGGCCAGGACCGTCGGGACCGCCCCATGTGTAGTCGTCGTAAATCCTAGCGCCCGAGGCCATATAGGTATACGACGGTCTTGTTCGATTCAGGAAATCAAGATAACCGGCCCACTCATCGCCAACCAGTTCGACGAAGTTCGGCCAGATGGCGTTCCATGCGTCATCGCCTGTCCACCAGGTCGGCTTCATCTCGTTCTTCAGCGAGCCCCAGTCGATGGGCGTGCTGTTCTCTTCATCCAGCACAGAGACCTGGAAGGAAATCTGTCTATCTGAAAAATTCCACGGCCTGGAGACGCCGCAGTACTTGATCTCAACTACGCCTTTATCACCAGGCTGGAGAATGCCCGGGGTCTCCTCAGAGCCGGTCACCAGCACGTCAATCGTCGAACCAATGCCCTCATAGACCTGATAATCGCCCCACCGGAGTCTGTTAAAGGCGCGGGCCAGTTCCGGATCGGTTGTCATCAAGGCATTGTCCGATCCCTCCAGGCGAATTAGAGGGGCCGCCATCGATCCAGTCCCCGTGTTCTCATACTCCACATAGATCGTCCGCTGCCAGTGATAGCCGAACGAATTCGGCAAGATCAGATTGGTTTCCAGGTTAGCTTCCCCAATAACGACCTCGAAAGCACCCTCGGTCAGATGCGGGGCGGTGCCCGGTTTTGTGACTTTCAGATCGTACAGGCCGACTTCCCATGTGGGCAGGTCGAGCACGACCAAGAGTTGGCTGGACGAGCGTATAGCGAGAGACTCGGGCGTCTTGACCGTTCCATCGAGCGCTATGAACTCGACGGTTGTGTCTGCTGTGAAACCTGCGCCCGATATGACCATCGTGCATTGTCGTTCGGTTGCATGCAGACTGGGCGTAATCCCGCTCACCGCGATTTCCGGCGTAGCGACCTCGATGTCGTATGTGATCCCACCGGCCATCTGGTCGCCGTACACAAGAACGTAGTAAGCGCCTGACATAGACGAAGGAACCAGAGCGTGCAGATTGTTGGCGCCAACAGCGGACCCGCTCCACTGGTGGCTGGTGCGAGTGGGCGCGCTCTCGTAGTCGACATACAACTCTGCTCCAGCGACGGTCAGACCCGACAGTTCGACGCTCAGCGTATCATTAGCCTCGGCCTGGATAATATAGAGGTTACTGCCGCCTGCGGCGACCTCTCCGGATCCGGCGGGAGCATCCGGCGTGAGTTCATGAACATCAACGTGGATCGGAATGGCGACAACGTTGTTCTCCTCGTCGCCTCCTTCCTTCTCCTGGTCGAACAGGTCGGCTCGGACAATCAGGAAGTAGTCGCCCGCCTTCACAGTCGGCAGAGTGATGTCCAGAGACCCGGCATACGCCTGCCCCTCGGCCAGTCCGCCCGTACGAGGGACCCGCCCCAATGAAATATCGTTGATATCCCAAACACCATCGGCCGAGAAGTACACCGCGTCGGTCCATTCGCCCAGCAGCGGCATGCCGCTGTCGTTGCCGCCGGTCCACACGACATTCGCCTCATCGCCGGCCCATAATATCGGCGTGGTGACCTGAGCGTCGGTAATGGTAAGGTCGACATCGACCAGATTGAATGTTCCGGTGAACACATCCTCGCCGACCTCGCCGTTTACGCTATCGCGGTCCTGATTCATTGTGTTCCCGGCCAGGTCCTGCACATTCGGGCCGACGGAGATGGAGTACCCCCCAAATTCAGTCTGGACCGCGAAGTGAATCCGATACTGGTTGAGCCCCACTTGGCTTACAGAACTGGCTGAGATCGTCCCCGCCGGTGATGCAATGCCGACATCACCGCCCCCGAACGTTCCCGAACGAATCTCCTCGGAGAACCAGACATCCATATGATCCACAGTGCCGGCGTTGTCACCGCCGGGAAGGCTCCGGGTAATTCGCGGGCCGGTATGGTCAACGCTGAAAGATCCTTGGTACATGTCATCGCCGACTTCCCCGCCGGATCCGTCGAAGTCCTGATCCAGCCAGCCTCCGTCGATATCGCGTACCGAAGATCCCATCGTCACCCGGTAGTCGCCGGTGGCCAGGACACTCGCCAGGCGGGCTCGATAGATATTCCTGCCCATATCCTCGAACGCCACACAAGCCGCTTCGCCGTCCGGCCCGTCCAGCAGCAACACCTCCGGCTGCAACGTGCTCACGTCCGCCGCGGCGCTGAACAGGAAATCCACATAATCAATGTGGCCGTTCGTCATAGTGCTGGGCCAATGACCGACGACGTGGAAACCATCGGCCGCGGAAGTCCGGAAGGGATCATAAATCGCCAGCGGCCTTGCCGGGTCGTCTCTGTGGTCTGTGATGCGTGCCTCGATGTCGACCGCCGTATCGCTGCCCCAGTAATTACGACTCAGGTCAACCTCATCCTCTCCGGAACCTGTCAGTGTTACATGCGCCTCGGATAAATCGTTATTCATTGCTGTCAATACTGCATCGCTGGCGATGTTAAGATCCCACTGACCGCTGTCGCTGGACACCGTCCCCGATGATCCGGCCTGGTACACGACCTCAGGACGCTTGTCCCGATGTGAGCCTTCCGGATTGTTATACCATATG
>Ga0180430_10004371_pt1 | contig 11939 bp, 7 predicted proteins | sample SS_ome_9_FD_132999 | JGI IMG/M metagenome (GOLD analysis project Ga0180430, IMG submission 132999) | Hypersaline lake sediment archaeal communities from the Salton Sea, California, USA - SS_1_S_2 metaG | ecosystem: Environmental > Aquatic > Non-marine Saline and Alkaline > Hypersaline > Sediment... | reverse complement strand
ACGGCAAACTGTTCAAACAGATTGATAAAGGCTGTGGGGTTATGGCTGGTATCCAGGGCGAATCTGTCGGCCTGACGTTCTGCCAGGCGAGAGATGCCGTTTTGTACCGGCAGCGACAACGTGGACACAATAGCGATGATTGCCAAAATGTAGGGCAGACCCGCCACATCCGCCGGGCCGCGTAGCCCCAATTTTTGCCAACTGCGGTTCAACAGCCACTGTAACCCAAAAAGGCCCAGCCAGGCCCCGGCCCCCAGCCCCAAAATGCTCCACAAATGGTGCTGGTAATACCAGTGTCCCATTTCATGGGCCAGCACCACTTCGATCTGGTCGGGGGTGTAGCCGCTGAGCAGGGTGTCGTACAACACAATCCGGCGGGCCTGACCAAAGCCGGTAAAATAAGCGTTGACCGCGGTGGTTTTGGCGCTGGCTTCGATAACGTAGACTTCATTAACACTCATTCCGGCTTGTTCGGTCAGGGTGATGATGCGTTGTCGCAAACCGGCATCGGTTAGCGGATGCACCTCGTAAAACAGGGGGGTGATGAGGATGGGCGTCAGCAGGGTAAATATCAGGCTGAAGGCCAGCAGCAGGGCGCCGGCCGGCAGCGGCCAGCGGCGGGGCATCAAACGCAGCAAGGCGTAAAAGCCGGTCCAGAGTAAGCCGTCGGTGAGCAGCGTAATCAGCACGCTTTTGCCCCAGTCGGCCAGCCAGCTCCCGGCTGTCAGGGTGGATAGGCCAAACTGATGCCCCACAATAAAGCTGCGGTAAAAGTTAAAGGGCAGGTACAGGCTAAAGAGAGCCAGATCGAACAGTAGTATAAAGAGGAAAATCAGCAGGAGGTCCGCCGGTAGCAAGCGGCGGTTGGCGGTAGGAGCCGTCGGCTTGAGGCGCGGTATCAACTGTTCCAGCCGGCGACGCAGGGCGACCGCGCCCCCACTGAACTGCAAGGCCAGCAACAACACCGGGTAAATGACTATCCGCTCCAGGCGCATCGGCAGCATCAGGCTGTGACGGGCCTGGGCTTTGGGGCTGCTTTGCAGCGTACCATCAGCCAGGGTGACAATCTCCGGTGAAAGCTCGGGCGCGGCTTGCCCAATACCGCTGAACCAGTAGGGCAGCGGGCTGAGTAGAATAATCGCCATGCAGAGGAGCAGGAGCCACTTGAAAAATGTATTATGTTTCAGAAAATAGGTCGGTTTAGCCGGTTTCATATTTGGATGGAATATGGGAGTTTTCCTGGCTTTCCATATCGCGCAGGGTCCGGGCCACCTCTTCGATGGCCAGCCGTTGTTTGCGGTACAAATCAGATTCGCTCATTGCCAGTCGCTGGGCGATGTCTCGCACCCGCAGCCCCTGCACAAATTTCAAATCCAGAATGTTGTACATCAACCATTCGGCTGCGGTCATGCTGCGTTTTTCGCCGGGCGGACGTTGCTTTTCGATGGCCTGGGCCAGTACTGTCCGCAGGGCGCTGACCGCGTTCCCCTCGTGTTGGGCGAGTGCGTGCTGTACGACCTGTAAATCCAGGAGGGGACTGCTGGTTAGTTTGGGGCCGCCCCAATAATGGGTGAGGGCATCGCGTACCATCTGGGGAAATTCCTGGTTGTCAACGATGTTTTGGGTCAGGCTGACCAGGCTGGGCGAGCCGGTGTATCGCACCGCACTCCGCAAGCGCTGGACTCGCTCGATTTCCGGGATGATGTTTTTGAGGGCGGTAAACACCCCCTGCTGCAGACGCCGGTCTTCCAGGGCCAGTTCGGCTTGCTGAATCAGGCTGATTGTATGTTCTTCTTCCGGGAGGGTCAGGTTGTAGGTATCGGCCCGGGCTTCCAGGCCCAGCAACCCCAGCGACCGGTCTTTGCCTTTGTTTTTGAGGATGATGAACCAGAAATTGTTCTGGATGATAAAACGATAGCCGTCTCCCCCGTTTTTGTTAGCGATGAGCGATTCTACGTTGATGTTAGCCAGGGCTGTTTCGATTTTGGATAGTGAGCCGACGCGGGTTTCCAGGCGGGGGCCTTGCTGTGCGGTTAGGTTGTAGATGAAGCCGGTTTTTACCCGGAGCAGTTCGCACAGGGCAGTTAATACATTTTCCAGGGCCTGTTGCAGGTCGGTGGTGGTGAGCAGGCGGCGGTCAAGTTCGCTAATCCAGGAGATTTCGGTCCGGTCGCGGGGAAACATAAGGCTGTCAATGGCCGGCTTGGCGATGCTGACAAATAATTGCCACAAGACAATACTGGTCACAAGGGAGGTTGCCAAAATCATATCACGCGGCAGGCCTAAAATACGTTCTTGTTCTGGCAGGGCCTGGATGATCACAATGACCACGGTGGCCTGTAACACCCCCCGTAATAAAAAATGGGCCAGGTTATGTTTGATGACCCGGTCCGGGGGCAGCGCTCCAAAAAAGGCCACGCTGTAAGCCATCACCACAAGCATCACCGCGATGCCAATGTTGACTGCCGCCAGAATCGAAAAAATTGCCAGCGGAGATAGAGAGGGGGTGTTTGCAATGAGCATATAGGGGTATACGCCCAGAGCCGGGGCCACAAACGAGACAGCCAGGTAGGTCATTCGGCGGCGGGCGCCGGAGGTGAGGCAGCGTACTCTGGCCTGGAAAATTTTGTAGGCGCCCCAGATTAAGGTGGTGTAAAAGTAGGTGGTGAACACCCAAAAGAACGGGCCGGCTTTAAATTGGGTGACACCCGGCGAATAAAACGGGTCGTGTACCAGATAATCGGTTCGGATGGCCAGTAATAGTAACAAAAAGCCAAAAAAATAGGCCAGACCCACCGTGAATCGGCGGCGAGGCGAAAGGGCATTGGTGGTACGCAGCAGGGCATCGGCAAAATGTAAGTAGGCGGCGGGTAAAAAGGCGATACCGATCCACTGGAACTGTAGCCAGGGGAGGGCCGCCTCCAGGCTGTTAACGCGAAACAGGGCCACGTCGCCGGCATAGGTAAAACTCATGCAGGCCAACAGCACGGCAAAAACTCGACTCACCGAACTTCTGATATTGTGTACGCCCATGTACACAAATAATGAAAAAGTCAGGATGACAATAGCTGATGATAATATTTCGTTGAGCCGGGCAAACAGAAAGCTCACGTCACTGATTGAATTCATTTGCTACAAATTCCGGCTAAAAAAGAGAGCAATGTCGCCGTTGGCGTAATATCTTTCGTTATATCCGCAATACTGGAACCCATTTTTTTGGGCAAAACGAATAGCCGGATAATTCTTGGTTTGCATTTCCAACATCAAGCGAGCATGGTCATGGTGGGTGGTGGTCCATTTTGTCACCGTTTTAAGCAGGGCCGTACCAATCCCCTGTCGGCGGTGGCGTTGATGCACAACCAGGTTAAAAATCCACACCAAATTTTCCCACGGACGTGATAGCGCGTCTACAAATCCTATAAATTCCCCGGTTATTGTGCGGGCTACAAAAAAACATTGCTCCTGGTGCCAGTGTTCCAACAATTCGTCGGGGTTGCGGGGATATTCTACCTGCATTGAGCGAGGCAGGCGGACAATATCAAACTGTACGTTGACCGTGTGTTCGGTTTCGCTGCTTTGCATTTGCCACACGTAATCTGTGTGATAAGACTTACTCATTTGATAGCAAACATTCAGGTCTGGTAATTCTGCCGGTTCAATTTCCATAACGTCATTGCTCTGTTTTACAGAATAGATTTGGAATGGGTATATGATTCGATTGTAGCATTGCCGCAGGTAATTGGCAAGCAATTTAATGGTCCTTTTTCTTGAATCTTTACGTATTATTTATGGAAAAAATGTTGAGAATAACCGATAATTATAAGAGAGTGTCTATATTTGAATGTAAGGAGTGTGTCTAGGTGAAATTGAACTGGATAAATAATCTCAGCATCGCTATTAAATTTGGAGTTGTGATTGGGGTTATTCTGATTATTCTGGTTGGAAACTTTCTGTTTATGGGCTTCAATATTCAGCGGGCCAAAGTAAGCATTGATCAATATAACGCCGTGACGCGTATGGTAGGGCTTATTTCAAAAGCGCGCACCGCAGAAAGGGATTATGTTTATCACGGACGTTCGAACGATAGTGTACTGGTTCGCGAAAACTTGGATGAACTGTTGACACTGGCTGAACAGACAAAAGAACAACTGGCAGAATCTGAAAATGCGGCTGAAATGGATATTTTGCTGGAGTCGGCCAAAGCTTATCAGAGCAGCTTCAATGAGGTGATGAGGGTCAATGAATTGGCCCGTACCAAAGAACTCCGGATGATAAATCTGATTCAGGAAACGCTACAGACATCGGCGGTTGATTTGCGAAAAAATTTAGAACAGGATAGAAACGACCTGTTGCAGGAGGAGGCCCACTATTCGCGGATTATCGCCAAAATCAACAAAATCAAAATTGCCAATGAGATTGAACAGTTGACGCTCAGCGCCCGTATTGCCGAACGAGATTTTATCCGCGCCGGTAATGAGGCCGATATGGAGCTGGTGCAGGCTAATATATCCGAGGTATTATTTTTGAGCAGTAACCTGCAAGCCACATTTACCGACCTCACCGACCGCGACCTGGTAGGGGCCATTGCAGAATCCTCGGAACAGTATCAACAGGTTTTTGCGGAGTACGTAGAGTTAAGTAATCAGGCTAAGGCTCAAGAAATAGCCATGGTTGAACAGGCCCAACGGTTGGAAGACTCAGCGCAGACAATCCAGGCCAGTTTGGAGCAGGAGTTCAACGCCTTGCAATCCAGCGTACTTTTTATGGTTCTGGGCGTATTTATCGGTTCACCACTTGTGGTGGGGGTAATTTTGTGGATTTTTGCCGGGAGTTTGCAGGGGCGTATCAAAAATTTACAGGAAATGTCAGACCTGATTGCCGGAGTAGATTTACCGGCCCTGACAACGGAACTACAGGCCATGGCCGGCGGCGATTTGACCCGCGCTTATCAGGTACAGGTGACGCCTCGGCTCATTCATGGTAGCGATGAAATTGGCCGGATGGGGGCCTCGTTTAATGGCATGATCCTGGAGCTTCGAAAGGCCGGGCAGGCTTTTGAACAAATGGTAGAAAATATTCGCGGCCTGGTGAGCCGTCTCAGTGATAATGCTGACGATCTGGCTTCAGCCTCAGGACAGCTATCTGCCATTGCCGAGCAATCCGGCCACGCGGCCCAGCAGGTTGCCTCGTCTACGCAGGAACAGACGCAGGGGGTGATGCAGGTTGCGGAGATTACCGGCCAAATGTCCACCACAATTGGGGCAGTCAATGAAAAAATACAACGGGTATCGCACGATGCGGCAGAAACCGTCCAATTTGTTCACGAAGGAACGGCAACGGTCGAAGCTTCGACCCGCGAAATGGAGCATATCCGTACCCGGGTGGGAATATCGGCCGAAAAAGTAAAAGAAATGGGACGACGGTCTGAAGAGATTAGCGCAATTGTTGATACGATTGATGAAATTGCCTCGCAAACCAATTTACTGGCCTTGAATGCAGCCATCGAGGCGGCCCGAGCCGGGGAACATGGCAAAGGATTTGCCGTGGTGGCTGATGAGGTGCGAAAATTGGCCGAAAAATCCGCTCGAGCCACCCAAGAAATCAATACCTTGATTCGGGATATTCAAAATATTGTAAGCGAGGCTGTAGTTGCCATGGATGAAGGGGTCAACGAAGTGCAAAGCGGTGTTTTGCAGGCGGGCGAATCGGCCACAGCTTTGACCAAAATTATGCGAGCGGCTCAAAACAGTAGCCGGCAAACAGAAGACATCACTACCCTGACTAATGAAACAAACGAATCTTTGAAAGAGTTGGCAGGCAATATGGACAGCGTCAGCGCCATTGTTGAAGAAAACAGTGCTGCTGCCCAGGAAATGACGGCTCAGGTAAGGGAGGTTACGGCGGCTACCCGGTCACTCAATGATATGGCTCAGGGGCTGTGGGAACTGGTTAATCAATTCCAGGTGGATAGCGATACCGCCGCGGTTGCTGTCTCACCGGATGAAGATCAACTTCCCCCCGGGCCTGAACAATCGAGCACAGAATCAGACAGAGCAAAATCGGTGCCAACGATAGAGTTGTCCGCCGGTTCAGCCGGCAATGGTCATCCCCTGAACAACGAGTCTCGGTTCAGCGGGGTTGTTAAAACAGGAGCAACCGCCTTAATAACGCTCAAAAATAAAGTAACAACGCTTATCCGGCGGTAAAAATCAAACAGACTACCGACCCTGAAGGGGAATCCCCTCAGGGTCTTTTTTGAGATAATAATCAGGCCGCAACCAACTGCGGACGGAATTTATAGCCGTAAATTACCAAACCTTCGTCGCCCTGCGTGCGGATTTTACGCGTTACCATTTCTACCGGCATGCCAATTTGCACTTCATCGTTATTGACATCGGTTAACTGGGCGGTTACCAGCGGGCCTTCTTCAAGTTTGACCAGAGCCACGGTGTAAGGCGCCTGTTCCTGATACCCTTCCGGGGCGTTGTGAACGGTAGTGTGCGAAAATACCTCACCCCGACCGCTGAATTGAAACGTCGGTTGGGATTCCTGATCGGCGCAGTACGGGCATACGTCGCGGGGCGGGAAAATTTTACCGGAGCATTTGGGGCAAATTTCGCCGACCAGTTGGTACCGCTGCGGGTTTAAGCGCCAATGTCGAGCTATTTCAGTACTCATAATTTGTATCTCCTTATTTATGCGTCCACTCAAAATTACTAAAGATAGTTGTTGTTTAATTCATCCGCTCAAAAATATGGGTGATGATGGTGGCCCCACTGCCACCAATATTTTGGGTCATCCCCAGGCGGGCATTGGCCACCTGATTCTTGCCGGCCTCGTGCCGTAATTGCTGAATTGCTTCCACAATCTGGTACAGGCCGGTGGCGCCCACCGGATGGCCCCGGGCTTTCAGCCCCCCCATCGTGGTGACGGGAATTTTGCCGGTCGGGCCAATCTCGCCATCCTGAGCCGGCCAGGTCCCTTTGCCCCGTTCGGCAAAGCCATTGGCCTCCAAACTCAAGGCCGACATAATGGTGAAGGCATCGTGCAGCTCCAAAAAGTCAATATCTTCGGGGCCAACGCCGGCCTGCCGGTACGCTTTTTTCGATGAGCTTTCTGCCGCCTGTAATTTCAGCGGGTCATGCCGATCATGCACGCTAAGGCTGTCGGTGGCAATGGCGCTGCCTGCCACCCGGATGGCGTTATCGGTAAATTCCTGGGCCTGTTTGGTGGGGCATAGAATCACCGCGGCCGCGCCGTCGCCCATCGGGCTGGCATCCAGCAGGCTGATGGGGTCGGCCACCACGCCGGAGCGGACAAAGGCCTCTTTGCTGATGGCCTTGCGGAACATGGCGTTGGGGTTGTTCACCCCGTTGGCGTGGGCATTAACCGCGAAGCCGGCAAAGGCCTCTCGTTCCAGGTTGTATTCATACATGTAACGGCGCATCAGCAGGGCATTGAGGGCCACAAAACTGATTCCGTGGATGACTTCGTAATCGGCATCAGCCGCGCCGGCCAGCCCGGTGGTCACAGTACTGCCCACGTCGTCCGTCATTTTTTCCACACCGACGGCTATTACAATATCCTGCAAACCGCTGGCTACGCCAATATAAGCCTGTCGAAATGCGGCCGCGGCGCTGGCGCAGGCCGCCTCCACTTTGACCGCTTCAATGCCGCGCATTCCGGCAAAATCGGCAATTAGCGCACCCAGGTGGGATTGCCCGGAAACTTCGCCCGATAGCATGTTGCCCACATACATGGCATCGGCCCGTTCAATGCCGGCGTCTTTCATCGCCGCGGCCACGGCCTCGTAAGCCAGATGCCGAATGCCTTTTTCCCAATGTTCGCCAATGGGCGTTTGTCCAATTCCTATAACAGATACGTCTCGCAAGGTATACTTCCTTGAAAATGCAATTAAAGGGTGGGAGGGGCTTGGGGGGTAAATCCCGCCATTTTCAGCGCCTGATTTCTAATCCCTAATCTCCATACTTATTTCATTTGTAGTTTGTGCCGGTAGCGGGTGTAAACGGCATAGTCAACTTCTGCGCGGCGGTTGATGTAGGTTTGGGTGGTGGGGGCCAGGGTTTGTTTGGCCGTAATCCCGTCTGTTACCCGCAGGGCAAAAGCATCGCTGCCGGCCCCGGAACCGAATGACACACACAAAATATTATCGCCGGGTTGGGCAATATCCAGTACCGCACTCAGGCCAACCAGGCTGGCACCGGCATAGGTGTTGCCGATGATGGGTGACAACAGTCCGGTTTGCCACTGTTCTTTTTCGAACCCCAGCATTTTGGCCGCTCGCTGCGGAAATTTGGCATTGGGCTGGTGCAAAATGATGTGGTCGAAATCCTGGGCAGTCCGGCCCATATCGGCCATTAACGTTTTGCCCGCGGTGATGACGTGTTCAAAATAGGCCGGCTCACCGGTGAAACGCTGTCCGTGGCTGGGATAGTGGGCGTAAGGACGTCGCCAAAAATCTGGTGTATCAGTGACGTAGGAGTAGGTGGCCTCAAAAACGGCGATACTTTCTGCCGCCGCGCCCACAATAAAAGCCGCGCCGCCGGCCGCAGCGGTGTATTCTAAAGCGTCGCCGGGCCGTCCCTGGGCCGTATCCGCGCCGATACTTAACACGTAACGCGCCATATTGCCGGCCACAAACCCAATCCCGGCCTGGATGGCCTCGGTACCGGCTTTGCAGGCAAATTGCCAATCTGCGGCTTCGGTGTGCGGCGTGGACCCGATGGCTTCGGCTACAATGGTGCTGGTCGGTTTGACCGCGTACGGGTGGCTTTCGCTGCCCACCCAGACCGCGCCGATATCCTGCGGATTTATCCTGGCCCGCAGCAGGGCGTTGCGAGCAGCTTCCAGGGCAATGGTCAGGGTGTCTTCGTCCAGCCCCGGCACTGATTTTTCTTTGATCGGAGTTCCCCCGCGCCCGTCAGTCCAAACCCGGGCCACTTCAGTGGCGGGCAGGCGGTATTGAGGGATGTAACAGCCGTAACCGACGATGCCGGTTTCTTTGGCTGGGGTCATAATGGGCATATAGGTACTCCAAAACGAAAATGAGTTTTTGTATATATTTTGTCCAGTAATTGTATATAATTTTACCGGGAAATTCGTTTCTTTGCAAATAAAAGTTACTTTAATGCTGCCAGTAATTCTTTAGCTCTGTCTTCTCTGATAACCCCTTCAGTCGCCAATTGGTCGGCAATAACCTGCACTTGCCTGCCTTGCGCCCCGGCAGCCATGGCCACCTGGCGAGCGTGCAGCCGCATGTGCCCTTGCTGAATACCTTCCGTACCGAGGGCACGAATAGCGGCAAAGTTCTGGGCCAGCCCGACCGCAGCCATAATTTCGGCCAGGGTGCGGGCGTTGGGGCTGCCCAAAATTTTCATCGCCGTCCGGGCGATGGGGTGGACTTTGGTGGCTCCCCCCACCGTGCCGACGGCCATTGGTATTTCCAGCATCCCCCGCAAATGGGTGATTTCGTTGGTCTGGTCATCCCGTACCAGTGACCACTTAGTCAGGCTGGTGTAGCGGCCCTCGCGGGCAGCGTAGGCGTGCGCCCCGGCCTCGATGGCTCGCCAATCGTTGCCAGTCGCTATCACCACCGCGTCAATCCCATTCATAATACCTTTGTTGTGGGTGGCGGCCCGGTACGGGTCGGCCGCGGCAAAGGCCCAGGCTTCAAAAATAGATTGGGCCACCTGCGGCCCGCTGAATTGACCTTTGGCCAGCGTCTCAACCGGAACAGCACATTCGGCCCGGGCGGTGCGATGGTCGGCCAGATTGGAGAGGATGCGCAGGTTGACTCGTCCGCCGGTCAGGGCTTCGAGCATCGGCGCCACCTTTTCTGCAGCCGTGTTGACTGTGTTGGCCCCCATCGCGTCGCGGGTATCAAACAGAATATGGACAATCAGCATTGGCCCGGCTGGCGTATTGGGCAAAGGACGACACTCAATATCTCTGGCGCCACCGCCAAATTTGCGAATAATCGGGTCGTGGTCGGCTTTTTGCAGAATTTCTTCTTTGGCCGCCATAATTTGGGCCGAAGCTGCGGCCAGGTCAGCCAGGCCCAGCATTTGAATTTGACCAATCATTACCGGCTCGGTGCTGCTGGTTTTGAATCCGCCCCCGGCCCGGACCAGTTTGGCCGCGAAACTGGCGCCGGCCACCACGCTCGGCTCTTCGACCACCATTGGCACCAGTACCTCTTTGCCGTTGACCAAAAAATTAGTGGCGATGCCCAGCGGCAGGGCGTAGCGCCCCACCACATTTTCGATCATCATATCGGCCTGTTCCGGAGACAGCCCGGCTTCCAGCGTAGCCAGTTCGGCGTCGGTCAGGCCGGCATGTTTGGCCAGGTCGGCCTGGCGTTCTGTCTGACTTAATCTGTAAATTCCGCTTAAGGGCGCTGCCTCAGTCATTAGCTTTTGCTCCTGAATTTCTGGGATGGGGGAGAGTTCTTGAATTTCTGTCTGCTTTTATTTGCAGGACGCTGGTATTGTAGCAAGAAAAGACTCTCAAAAGCTATCAAAAGCTACCAATTTTGCTGGCAGGTCTGGAAAATGCCCAAAAATAGGTGAGGGACGCACGCTGACTGATAGTGGCAGCAGCAACTTTAAATTCAAACCCAGACCTGTCAGGTTTTTGACATAATTTTGAGAAACTGGTTGCCTGACAATCATAACTCACAGGTTTGTCCTCGAAACTGTGAAAACCTGACAGGTCTTACCGCCAAATTTGGAATTGTTGTAGTGACGGAAAGAAAGTTGATAATTTATTCTTTTGTGGTATGCTGACAGTTCAATTTTTGGACCGGGTCGGCCCCGGTTTTCTTTTGGGGGATTTTAATGAGTAAAAAACGGAAACGGGACTCAACTTTTTTTCTGTTGACGTTGGGATGTCCCAAAAACCAATATGACAGCGAAGGCATCAGCGAAATGCTGTTGCAGGCTGATTACCGCAGCGCGACCGACCCGCGGCGGGCCGATGTACTGATTGTCAACACCTGCGGTTTTTTGCAGGCGGCCAAAGATGAATCCATCGCGGCCTTGCAGGAGTTGGCCGCGGGCAAACGCAAAAATCAACTACTGATTGCCGCCGGTTGTATGGCCCAGCGTTTTGGCCGGGACGTGACCCGGCAAGTGCGCGGCCTCGATGGCCTCATCGGCACCCGGGCCTGGGCCGATATTGTGCCGTTTATTCAGCAGTTGCGGGCCAAAAAGAAACCGGCCCCGCTGTACCACCTGCCGGAAACCGGCGAGGTGGTGCTGGAAACCGTCGCCCTGAACCGGCAGCAGGTGGATGTGGGCCGGGCCAGTGCCTACCTGAAAATCAGCGATGGCTGCTCTGCGCCGTGTGCCTTTTGCACCATCCCCAGCTTTAAGGGGCTGAATCGCAGCCGTCCGCGGGAGCACATTGTGGTCGAAGCCCGGCGGCTGGCTGAGGCCGGCACCCGCGAAATCATCATCATTGCCCAGGATACCACCGCTTATGGCCGTGATTGGGGCGAACTCGATGGCCTGCCCAGCTTGCTGGCCGACATCGCCGCGGCTGCGCCGGAGGTCAACTGGATTCGGTTGATGTATGCCTATCCCGGCCACGCCAGCGAGAAACTGGTCGAGGTGATGGCCGCCCATCCGCAGATTATCCCCTACATTGATATGCCGTTGCAGCACGGCCATCCCGACACGCTCAAACGGATGCGTCGTCCCCATAATGTGGATAAATTGTTGCGCTGGATTGAACTTTACCGCCAGACCCTGCCGCAGGCCGTGTTGCGGACTACCTTTATTGTGGGCTATCCCGGCGAAACCGAAGCCGAATTTCAGGGGCTGCTTGATTTTATGGCCGCGGTCCAGTTTGACCGGGTGGGGGCTTTTACCTTTTCGCCGGAGCCGGACACACCGGCTTTCGGACTGCCGGATCAAATT
>Ga0180430_10004370_pt1 | contig 11940 bp, 8 predicted proteins | sample SS_ome_9_FD_132999 | JGI IMG/M metagenome (GOLD analysis project Ga0180430, IMG submission 132999) | Hypersaline lake sediment archaeal communities from the Salton Sea, California, USA - SS_1_S_2 metaG | ecosystem: Environmental > Aquatic > Non-marine Saline and Alkaline > Hypersaline > Sediment... | reverse complement strand
GGGAACCGCTATCCCTCGAATTGCCACCCCAGGATCAGCCCTCGGAGGTCCCTGACGCACCAGCGGCACCCGAGGCACCCTGAGACCACAACGTGGGATCACGGATGCGATCGTGAGTCCACACGTCCTGCGAATCGCCGGACCGCCTCCAGTGTCCTGTCGCTGACGAACCCCGGTGTCGTGGGGAAATCGATTTCGGCCAGGATCGAATCCCGGATCTCACACGCCCAGGATCGGGCAGTGGATATGGGATGAAGTGGGTCCTCGGTCGCCCCGATCACAAGGGTCGGTGCCGTTACCGAGGCAAGGTCATCGTGAGTCGGGGCGGCACTGCCCGCTGCCGCTAGTAGGGCACGCGACAATTCATGCTCGCGATAGTGAGACCAGTCGCGCCGGAGGATGTCCACGAGCCATCGACGGTCGTCCGGGGTGCGTGCGTCGATTTCGGCAAGGGTCCGGCTGAGCCCGTTCGTGTCAATGGCCTGGCCGGTCTTCGCAGTCGCCGAAGCAACGGCATCGGGATTCCCGATCCACGCGGGCAACGCCAGGACGTAGCCCTGTGGGCCGGCCCGTAGTGCGGCACCGGGAGGGGAAAGGGGTGCCTCCGACCGTCGCGATGACAAGACTGCGGCGTGGGCGCCAAGACTGATTCCACAGACGACCCGATAGCCCAAGGAGGGGTCGGTGCGGGCCAGCCAATCTCGGATTCGTCCGGCGACCTGGTCGACGTCACCATGGCGATCATCGATCGCCGACCAGGTGGTGCCAGGACCGACTACCGACTCGAGGAGGGGGGCGAGCAGGGACCGGGCCGTGGCTGCAGTGGATCCCGCCCCATGAGCGATGAGAATCTGCCAATCGGCCAGGGAATCAGCAGGTTCGGTCATTCGCGCAGCCGGCTCGGACACACCCGAATCGTGACACGCCTCCGCTCATCAGGCCGAGGGCCTAGTCTGAGGGGGTGCGTTCATGGGCCCGACGGTTATTCCGACCTGCCGAGGATTCCGAGGCGCAGGTTCTCGGGGAGGTTTCCACGCTCGCCGGTGCCGAGCCGATCGATCAGTGTCGTCGCGGCCAGCGAGTGCGTGTGTGCGGCACGGTTCGCAGCCTCGCGGTTCGCCCAGTGTGCGTGTCGCCCACGGTCGAGGCGGAGATCTTCGATGGCAGCGGACACGTGACGATCGTGTGGACCGGGCGCCGGACCATCCGGGGTATCGAGGTGGGGCGCACTCTGGTCGCAGAGGGCCGGTTGACGTGCCCGGAAGGCCAGTTGCGGATCTACAATCCCGAATATCGGCTGTTGCCGAAGGCCAGCTCGTGACATCGCACTCCGACACCCCGAAGCCTGATCCATCCGACGATGACCAATCCTCGACCGCCCCGGCTGATCCCGCGGATGGCAATCCGGGTTGGGAGCATGAGACGAAGGCTGATGTTCAGGCAGAGCGGGCGCTGCTGGTTCGCGCGATCGGTGGTTGGCGTGGTCTGTTCGACTCCGGTGTGCCGGCAGCGGTGTTCGTCATCGTCTACCTGGCCAGCGGCAGCATCGCAGGGGAGAACGATCTGGGCCTAGCCCTGTGGCTAGCCATTGCAGCCGGTGTCATCGTCGCTGTGTGGCGACTGGTGCGCAAGGAGAGCCTCCAACAGGTGCTCGCGGGTTTCGTCGGACTCGGAGTATCGGCATTCGTCGCATCGCGCACCGGAAGGGCCGAGGACTTCTTCCTACCGGGAATTCTGATCAATCTCGCGTATGGAACCGCATTCCTCGTGTCGATTCTGATCCGGTGGCCACTCCTGGGAGTGGTGATCGGATTCATCACGGGTGAAGGTCTGGCGTGGCGCCACGATCGTCGCCTCCGGCGTGCTTACGCTGCAGCCAGTTGGATCTGGGTCGGTGTGTTCGGGCTTCGCCTGTTGATCCAAGTTCCCTTGTATCTTGCAGAAGCGGTGGGACCCCTGGGAATCGCGCGCATCATCCTGGGTTGGCCCCTGTTCCTTGCTGCCGCCTATCTCACCTACCGGGTATTGCGGCCAGCCCTGGCGCGTGCGCGCGAGCGAGCCAATAGACACGCCACTGACGGGGGAGACTCAACCCTCGGCCAATAGACGTTGCAAAGCCGGCTCCTGCTCGGGTGCGCACACGAAAATCAACTCATCTCCGGTCTCGAGAGTGTCATCGGCGCTGGGTGCGATGACGCGACCGCTTCTGACGATGGCAGACAACACGGCATCCGGCGGCCACGTGACCGAGCCGACGCGGGAACCGATGACCGAGGCCGTTGACCCAAGAGTGATCTCCACGAGGTCTGCCTGTCCCTGTCGAAAGGTGAACAGGCGAACGAGGTCACCCACACTCACTGCCTCTTCGACCAGCGCGGACAGCATTCGAGGTGTCGATACAGCAACGTCAACACCCCACGTTTCATCGAACATCCACTCGTTACTCGGATGATTCACTCGGGCGACGACCCGGGGAACTCCGAACTCGGTCTTGGCCAGGAGCGACAGAACGAGATTGACCTTGTCATCGCCGGTCGCCGCGATGACGACCTGGCAACTCCCCAGATCCGCCTCCTCGAGCGCGGTGATCTCGCACGCATCCGCGTTGAGCAGGTGCGCACCCTCCATGCTTCCCGGCGAGACAGCATGTGCGTCGCGATCGATCACGAGCACGTCGTGGCCGAATCCGACGAGTTCGACGGCAATGCTATGCCCCACTTTGCCGGCACCTGCGATGACAACCCTCATACTCGACGCTCCTGACTCGGTGGTGCTGCCAGGAGATCCTCGATTTCCCCGCGTCGGGCGAGGGGCACGATCACGTGGATCAAGTCCCCGTCTTGGACGACGAGGTCGGTATCGATGGTCAAGGCCCGGCCTGTTCGGCTGATGAAGGCGATCCGAGCACCGATTGCTGCTTCGATGACGGTGATCGATTCCCCGATCCAATCCTCGTGATACGCGATCTCGACCACGCTGACCGTCCCCGTCGAATCAGTGAATTCAGGTTCGCCACCTTGAGGGGTGAGTCTCCGCATGATCTGACCGGCTGTCCATGACACGGTGGCAACGGTGGGAATCCCCAGTCTCTGGTAGACCTCGGCTCGGCGTGGATCGTAGATGCGCGCGACCACGTGTTCGATCCCATAGGTTTCCCGAGCCGTTCGAGCAGCGATGATGTTCGTATTGTCTCCGCTGCTGACAGCGGCGAAGGCATGTGCACGATCGATACCCGCAGACTCCAGGACGTCGCGGTCGAAGCCCACACCCGTGATGGTCGTTCCGGCGAAGTGGGGGCCAAGCCGACGGAAAGACCTCGCCGCTTGATCGATGATCGCGACTGAGTGGCCGCCAGCATCCAACCGATCCGCCAGGAGGGCGCCAACCCGCCCGCACCCCAGAATCACAATGTGCACGGTTCATGACGGTACACCTCAGGGCCCAGGCAGCTATTGCTGGCGCCGACAACGCTGACCTCCTCTCGGTGGTTCCGGCCCACCGGAGTCCGGTCTAGCATGGTGCGTCGTGCCGATCCTGAACGCTGCTAAGCGGGTGCTCTTCGGCAGAGCGCTGAGATCCGACGAGATCACCGTTCGTCGCCTACCGACATATCGGGCGATGCCGGTGTATGCCTCGGATGCGATCTCCTCGAACGCCTATGCCAGCCGGAAATCCTCATCGTTCTCGCCCTCGGCGGCGCTGCTGCACTGCAGTACGGGTTGTGGATCGCACTGGCGGTCGTCGTTGTCTTCGCGGTAGTCATCGCCGCATACCGGCAGAACGTACGCGAATACCCGGGGGGAGGTGGCGACTACCAGGTCGTTTCCACGAACCTAGGCCGACGCTGGGGGGTTATCGCAGCCAGCGCGATGCTCATCGACTACGCGCTCACGGTCGCAGTGTCGATAGCCGCTGCTGTTGCGAACATCGGCTCCGTCGCCCCGTTCATCGCTGATTATGCGGTGTGGTGGGCCCTAGCTCTCATCCTCATCATCATTGTGCTCAACCTACGTGGTTGGGGTGGCTCGACACCGGTGTCGTCCCTGCCCACCTACGCGTTCATCGTGGCGATCATCATCGTTATCGTCACAGCCGTCGTTCGCATTGCACTCGGTGATGATCTGTCTGCACCGAGTGCTGACTGGGAGATAGCGGATTCTCAATCTTTGACAGCTCTCGCTTTGATCTTCCTGGTCGCTCGAGCTTTCTCCTCCGGAACAACCGCACTCACCGGCATCGGCACGGTTTCCAGTGCGGTTCCATCATTCCAAGAGCCGTCGGGACGAAATGCGGCCCGAACCTTGCTGGTCGCCGGGACGATCTCCATGGTCCTGTTCGTGTCGATCACCTGGCTTGCGCTCCACACGGGCGTACAGATCGTCGAGGACCCCGCCACGCTGATCGGACTTCCAGCTGGCGAGCAGCAGCAGACGGTAATCGTTCAGATAGCGACCGCAGTCTTCGGCTCTTTCGAGTGGATCATCATTCTCGTCGCTATCGCAACGATGCTGATTCTGTTGGCCGCAGCCAACACAGCGTTCTCAGGTTTTCCGCTCCTCACGTCGATGTTGTCGCGGGACGGGTATTTGCCGAAGCAACTCCATCAGCGTGGCGACCGATTGGCGCTGAGCAACGGAATCCTTCTTCTCGGGATAGCAGCGGGGGCATTGATCGTCGGATTCCAGGCCGACTTGAACTCGCTCATCCAGTTGTACATCGTTGGTGTGTTCGTCTCTTTCAGCCTGACTCAATGGGGCATGATCCGACACTGGACCTACCGAATCCGTGAATTGACCGGGGATCCCGAGCGACGACGTGCCCGCAGGGGACGCTTGGTCAACATCATCGGCTTGAGTCTGACGACATCGGTCCTGATCATCGTGCTCGTCACGAAATTCTCACGCGGGGCATGGATCGTCGTGGTGGCAATCCCGATCCTCGTCCTCATCATGGTTGCCATCTCGGCGCACTACGACCATGTCAAACGGGAAATTTCCGTGGGAGACGGTGACTCCGCTGCCCTTCCCGCTCGTGTCCACGCACTGGTTCTGGTGTCACGGCTTCATCGACCTGCCCTGCGCGCCCTGGCCTATGCCCGAGCGACTCGTCCGGACACACTGGAAGCGGTAACGGTCAGCGTCAGCCCCGAAGAGACCATGGAGCTCCAACGTGATTGGTCTAGACGGCAGGTACCGGTAACCCTGCGAGTTCTCGAAGCACCGTTCCGGGACATCACCCGCCCAGTCTTGGACTACGTCAAGCGTCTGAGGAGAGAGGGTCCCCGTGATCTTGTGACCGTCTATGTTCCCGAATACGTCGTGGGCCACTGGTGGGAACGCCTGCTGCACAACCGATCGGCGATGCGGTTACGAACCCGGTTGCTGCTCACTCCTGGCGTCATGATCGTCAGTGTTCCCTGGCAATTATCGTCCAGTGACGAGGTAGCACAACGTTTCGCCCGGCTCGACGACCTGCTCGAGGATGATGACGCCTGAGAGATGGTCAGATCGTCCTACCGGTCGTTCATTCCTATCGATCAGGGAAGAAAGCCTCATGCCATAACGCCAGCATGAGGAGTACGAAGATCCGTCGAGAAGTATCCGCCTCACCGTTGACGTGCTGGGCGAGAAGACCCTCGATGTAGTCGGTGTCGAAGTTCTCCGCGATGAACCTGCTGCGCCGGATGGGTTCCATTACCGAATCGGGATCGCGAGCCAACCAGAGTTTGAGCGGAGTGGGGAAGCCGAGCTTGTCGCGGACTTCGGTTGTTGCCGGGACCCTGCCGCGGAATGCACGACGTAGGATCCATTTGGTGGTGCCATCACGATATTTGAGAGCGTCACTCAATCCCGCGGAGACTCTTGCCACCTCGATATCGAGATACGGTACTCGCAGCTCCAGCGAGTGCGCCATGGTCATGCGATCCGCCTTTGCGAGGATGTCTCCCCGCAACCAGTACTCGAGGTCTATCAACTGCATCTGCCGTGACTCGGGCAGGTGGGAGAAACCGGGTCGCTGCTGGGCAAGTTCATCAGCCGGAACGATGTGATCGGCGCCGGAGTCCTCACGTAGCAACCGCCGTACCTCATCGGGCCGGAAGATGTAGGCGTTGCCGATGAAACGCTTGCGCAATGGTGTAGCCACCCTGCGCAGGTAGTTGCGGCCGGGAAAGGATCGGCTGATCCGGGACGCTGCCCGGGCCGCACGGGACCCTAGGCCCGCGGGAAGTGATCGAAGTCGATCGAGATCGATGGGTTCGCGATAGATCCGGTAACCGCCGAAGAGTTCGTCGGCTCCCTCTCCGCTCAAGACGACCGTCACATGTTCACGGGCTGCCCGCGCTAGGAAGTACAGGGCCACAGCAGATGGGTCGGCGACGGGTTCGTCGAACGCCCAGGCGATGGAGGGCAGAACGGAAAGGTACTCGTCCGGCGACACCACGATCTCGTGATGGTCGGTGCCCAGCGCTTCAGCAACCTCTCGGGCTTCAGCGAGTTCACTGACTTCATCGAATCCGATTGTGAAGGTTTGGACAGGAGCCGCACCTGCACTGCGGCGTTGCTCCTGAACGAGGGTGACCGTGATGGCGCTGTCGATCCCACCGGACAGGAACGCACCGACGGGTACATCGCTGATGACGTGGTGGGCTACGGAGTCTTCGAGGACCCTGCGAATGCTCGCACGTGCCACCTCGACGTCGTGGTTCTCGTTATGGTCGAACTCATAGCGGAAATACTCATGGCGCGTGAACGTCCGCTGCTGAAGATCGATGTCGATGTAGTGCCCCGGTGGAAGTCTATGAACTCCCTCGAAAAAGGTGTTCTCCAACGGGTTGTATTGAAAGGACAGGTAATTCAGCAGTGCTGGCCAATGCACAGCCCGCGGGAAATCGGGATCGACGAGGATGCTCTTGATCTCACTGGCGAAGGCCTTGATTCGGGAACCGTCTTCTTCCGTTGCGATATACATCGGCTTGATACCGAATTGATCGCGCGCGATGAGCATCCGATGTTGTTCTAGATCGACGATGCTGACACCAAACATTCCGCGAAGCCGGGACAGTGCCGAGGCGGCATCATCGAAGCCATGGTGCGCGATGAGTTGGAGAAGAACCTCAGTGTCGCTGCGCGTGGTGAAGTGACACCCCTGGGCCTGTAGTTCATCTCGTAGTTCCCGAAAGTTGTAGATCTCCCCGTTGAACACGATTGCGAATCGTCCGTCCGCGGTCCACATCGGTTGATGCCCGCCCTCGATGTCGATGATCGACAGTCGTCGCATCCCGAAGGCGAAATCCGCACCGATGAACTCCCCGGAATCGTCGGGACCGCGATGCGTGATGACATCGAGCATCGGGCGCATGAGGGTCGACGTCTGCTGCGGGGGACCGATCAGGCCGGCGACACCGCACACCTCAAAGTCCCTTCTCCGAACAGCCCCGTCTGGGCCTTCGTGACGCTAGCACCACCTGCTGGGTCCACCGGGCCCGTCAGGGCCGTGTCGCGGGCGGTATCTTGACGTCAAGAGATTTCACGAGGTCGGGAGGCATCGGTGGTCACATCGGCGGGGAGCATCAATTCCTTCGGAGCGGAAGACACCCTGGTCGTCGACGGCTCCGAGTATCAGATCTATCGAGTCGATCGCGTGCCCGGCCACGAGAATCTGCCGTTCACCCATCGGATTCTCCTGGAGAACCTGCTCCGTACCGAGGACGGTGCCAACGTCACCGCCGATCAGATCCGGGGTCTGGGTGCCTGGGATCCCGATGCCCAGCCCCATCAGGAAATCCAGTTCACGCCAGCACGGGTGATCATGCAGGATTTCACCGGCGTCCCCGTCGTGGTCGATCTCGCCACGATGCGCGAGGCGGTAGTAGCCCTCGGCGGGTCGGCGTCCGATGTCGAACCACTCGCCCCGGCCGAACTCGTCATCGACCACTCCGTCATCGCTGACTACTTCGCTCGAGCAGATGCCGCCGAGCTCAATGTGGCGTTGGAGTATGACCGCAACCGGGAGCGCTATCAGTTCCTGCGTTGGGGGCAGGGGGCCTTCGAGGAGTTCAAGGTGGTGCCCCCGGGAACCGGCATCGTCCATCAGGTGAATATCGAGTACCTGGCCCGAGTCATCATGGCCCGTGGCGGTCAGGCCTATCCCGACACCGTGGTCGGGACGGACTCCCACACCACGATGGTCAACGGCCTGGGTGTCCTCGGTTGGGGAGTCGGTGGCATCGAGGCCGAGGCGGCGATGCTCGGCCAGCCCGTATCGATGCTGATTCCACGGGTCGTCGGATTCAGATTGAACGGGGAACTGCCCGAGGGCGCCACTGCCACCGACCTCGTGCTGACGATCACGCAGATGCTGCGTCAGCACGGCGTCGTGGGCAAGTTCGTGGAGTTCTACGGCGACGGAGTTGCTGCCGTGCCGCTGGCCAACCGGGCCACGATCGGCAACATGAGCCCGGAGTATGGATCCACGGTGGCGATCTTCCCGATCGACGAAGCGACTATCGACTATCTGCGACTCACCGGCCGCTCCGATCACCAGATCGCGCTGGTCGAGGCGTACGCGAAGGTTCAGGGGCTTTGGCATGACGCGTCACGGGAGCCGAGGTACAGCGAGTACCTCGAATTGGACCTCGCGACCGTCGAGCCCTCCCTCGCCGGACCAAAGAGGCCCCAGGACCGCATCCGACTCGCAGATGCGAAGACATCCTTCGAATCGGAGCTCCTCGGCTACACGGACACTCCATCGCAACCCACCCGGGTAGCCATGGCTGATGGTGCCACGATGGAGATCGACCACGGTTCCGTCGTCATTGCGGCTATCACGTCGTGCACCAACACCTCGAATCCCTCGGTGATGATCGCTGCGGCCCTTGTGGCGAAGAAGGCCGTGGAGCGGGGATTGACGCGTCGACCCTGGGTCAAGACGACACTGGCACCGGGATCCAAAGTCGTCACCGATTACTACGATCGCGCCGGTTTGACGCCTTATCTGGACAAGGTCGGTTTCGATCTCGTGGGATACGGCTGCACTACCTGCATCGGCAACTCAGGTCCACTCCCGGCTGAGATCAGCAAGGCCGTGAACGATCATGGGCTCAATGTGGTCTCGGTCCTGTCCGGCAATCGTAATTTCGAGGGCCGCATCAATCCCGACGTCACCATGAACTATCTGGCTTCTCCGCCCCTGGTCGTGGCATACGCCCTCGCCGGCACGATGGACATCGACCTGCAGAATGATCCACTCGCCTTCGATCCGCAGGGAAAACCGGTCTACCTCAGCGACGTGTGGCCCACGACGTCGGAGATCGAGGAGGTCGTCGCCTCGGCGATCGATGAGTCCATGTTCGCCGACAGGTACGCCCATGTGTTCGAGGGCGATCAGCGTTGGACGTCCCTACCGACGCCGACCGGCGAGACCTTCGAATGGGATCCGGAGTCGACGTATGTTCGCCGCCCTCCGTATTTCGACGGTATGACCCTGCAGCCGGAGCCCGTGACGGATATTCGCGATGCTCGTGTTCTCGCGCTCCTAGGTGACTCCGTGACGACCGACCACATCTCGCCTGCAGGTTCGATCAAGGCTGACAGTCCAGCGGGTAGATATCTTCGCGAGCATGGAGTGGAGCCGAAGGACTTCAACTCCTATGGATCTCGTCGCGGCAATCACGAGGTGATGATTCGCGGCACCTTCGCCAACATTCGCCTCCGGAACTTGATGCTCGACGATGTGCAGGGTGGTTTCACCCTGGATTTCACCCAGACTGGACATCCGCAGGTACCCATCTTCGACGCCGCGCAGGCCTATGCCGATCAGGACACCCCCCTGGTCATCATCGCCGGTAAGGAATACGGATCGGGGTCCTCTCGAGACTGGGCCGCGAAAGGCACCGCGCTGCTCGGTGTTCGCGCGGTGATCGCAGAGTCCTACGAGAGAATCCACCGATCCAATCTGATCGGTATGGGTGTCCTGCCCCTGCAGTTCATGCCCGGTCAATCCGCCCAGTCCCTCGGGCTCACCGGCCACGAGGTGATCACCATTCACGGGGTTACGGGGCTGAATGACAGCATGGTCCTCGAGGTCGAGGTGACCGCCGAGGGCGACGACGGCCGGACCCACGCGTTCACGGCAGTCGTGCGCATCGATACCCCCGGTGAGGCTGATTACTATCGAAACGGTGGAATCCTGCAGTACGTGCTGCGCTCACTGGCGCGTCCTTAAGGTGTGAGGTGGCGCAGCCCGGCCTAGACTCGGCCTAGACGTGCGTTGCGCGGCGCGCGGTTGCAACGGCCACGATGGCCGAAGGAGCGAGGAGGCCCACGGGTGTCGATGCTGGAACGGATCGAATCACCAGCCGATGTTCGGGATCTCAGTCCCGACCAGGTCATCGAACTGTGTGCTCAGATCCGTCAGTTCCTCGTCGATCGGGTATCCCGCACCGGCGGCCATCTCGGGCCCAACCTCGGCGTCGTCGAACTGACCGTAGCCCTGCATCGAGTGTTCGATTCTCCACGTGATGTCATCCTGTGGGACACCGGGCACCAGGCCTACGTTCACAAGATCCTGACCGGTCGGTCGGCGAGGTTCGACACCCTGCGCAAGGAGGGTGGGCTATCGGGATATCCCAGTCGTGCGGAGAGCGATCATGACGTGATCGAGAACTCGCATGCGTCAACGTCACTGTCCTATGCCGATGGGATCGCCAAAGCCTGGGAACTGGACGGAACTCTGGGCGCAACCGGTGGGCGGCACGTGGTGGCGGTCATCGGCGATGGCGCGTTGACCGGTGGCATGTCGTGGGAGGCACTCAACAATATTGCGGCTGCAGAGCGTCCGATGGTGATCGTCGTGAATGACAACGAACGCTCCTATTCACCCACGATCGGCGGCCTGGCCCATCATCTGGCGACATTGCGGACAACGCGGGGCTATGAGCGCTTCCTCGATTGGGGCAGGCGCATGCTCCATCGCACTCCCGTTGTCGGACCGGTGGTTTACGACACGCTGCACGGCATGAAGAAGGGTGTGAAGGATGTCGTCGCCCCACAGGGGATGTTCGAGGATCTCGGCCTCAAGTACATCGGCCCGATCGATGGACACGATGTCGACGAGCTCGAGCATGCCCTGCGCCGGGCAAGCGCATTCGATGGGCCCGTGATCGTCCACGCCATCACCGAGAAAGGCAGGGGTTACCGTCCGGCTGAGGATGATGAAGCGGATCGGTTCCACGGGGTCGGTGTCATCGATCCCGACACTGGAAAGCCCCTTGCCGGCTCCTCCACCACATGGACGTCGATCTTCTCCGATGAGTTGTGCCGAATCGGGGCGGTCCGGCCTGATCTCGTCGCGATCACCGCTGCCATGGCCGGCCCGACCGGTCTGGATGCTTTCGGCCGCCGTTTCCCCGACCGGTTATTCGATGTCGGGATCGCAGAGCAGCATGCGGTGGCGAGCGCGACCGGTCTTGCCTTCGCGGGCAAGCATCCGGTGGTGGCCGTTTACGCAACCTTCCTCAACCGGGCCTTCGATCAGGTGCTCATGGACTGCGCCCTGCATCGAGCCGGTGTCACCTTCGTCCTCGACCGCGCCGGTGTCACCGGTGACGATGGAGCCAGCCACAACGGCATGTGGGATATGGCGCTGCTGTCTATCGTTCCTGAACTGCGACTCGCTGCTCCCCGCGATGAATCGACACTGCGCACGGCTCTGGCCCAGTCCGTGGACATCGACGATGGCCCCAGTGTGATCCGTTTCCCCAAGGGCACCATCGGACCCGACCTGCCTGCAATTCGTGTTGAGGACGGCGTTGACGTGCTCTACGACGCGCAAGGCCTGGGCGCCGAGCCGGATGTGGTTCTGCTGGCTGTGGGAAGTTTCGCTGCCCTTGGGATCGAGGTCGGTCACCGGCTGGCTGATCAGGGGATATCGGTCCAGGTT
>Ga0180430_10004369_pt1 | contig 11940 bp, 16 predicted proteins | sample SS_ome_9_FD_132999 | JGI IMG/M metagenome (GOLD analysis project Ga0180430, IMG submission 132999) | Hypersaline lake sediment archaeal communities from the Salton Sea, California, USA - SS_1_S_2 metaG | ecosystem: Environmental > Aquatic > Non-marine Saline and Alkaline > Hypersaline >... | reverse complement strand
TTGGCCTCCTCAACTCTTTCTTCAATGATTTCTTCAACCTTCTCAGCCGCATCAGCCAGTACCGTGACACTATTTTTGGTAATTTCGGCGAATCCTCCTAATACCACCATCGGTACACTCTCTTTGCCCTTGACAAACCGCAGCTCTCCCGGCATTAAATTAGTTATGACCGGAATGTGGCCGGGCAGAACGGTGATTTCGCCTTGAGTGGTTTGCAGGCTAACCTGGGATACCTCTTCGGTGAAAAGAGTTCTTTCCGGGGTCAACACTTTAAATTGTATGAGTGAATCAGACATTAAAGTAAGATTAAATTTAGATTAAAATTATTTATTTAATCTGATCAATTCCGCCCTTCATATAGAAATTCTGTTCCGGTACATCATCGTGCTCCCCTTCCAGGATTTCCTTAAACCCACGGACGGTATCTTTAACCGGAACATACTGACCGGGAGTGCCGGTAAAGACTTCGGCTACGAAAAATGGCTGGGATAGGAATTTCTGAATTTTACGAGCACGTGAGACAAGTAGTTTGTCTTCATCAGAAAGCTCTTCAATACCCAAGATGGCGATAATATCTTGGAGGTCTTTGTATCGTTGCAGCACTCGCTGGACCTCACGAGCTACTTCATAATGCTCCTCCCCGACTACGTTTGGATCAAGAATGGTCGAGCTCGAATCGAGCGGATCAACGGCCGGATATATACCAAGCTGAGCTAGCTGACGAGCTAATACGACGGTGGAGTCTAAGTGAGTAAAAGTGGTTGCCGGGGCTGGGTCAGTCAAATCATCAGCCGGAACATATACCGCTTGCACAGATGTAATTGACCCCTCTGAGGTTGAGGTGATGCGCTCTTGTAGTTCACCCATTTCGGTAGCCAGGGTCGGTTGATAACCTACAGCCGACGGCATTCTGCCTAACAGGGCGGATACTTCTGAGCCAGCTTGGGTAAAGCGGAAAATATTATCTACGAAAAGCAATACGTCTTGTTTTTCTTCATCGCGGAAGTGTTCGGCCATAGTCAGGGCGGTGAGAGCTACCCTGGCACGAGCCCCAGGCGGCTCATTCATTTGCCCGAAGACTAAAGCGGTCTTATCTAATACTCCAGATTCCTCCATCTCATGATAAAGCTGATTGCCTTCACGGGTGCGCTCCCCTACTCCGGCAAACATGGAAACGCCGCCATGTTCGGAAGCAATATTGCGGATGAGTTCGGTGATAACAACGGTTTTGCCCACACCGGCACCGCCAAAAAGACCAACTTTTCCACCTTTCAAGAAGGGACAGATTAGGTCAATTACCTTGATACCGGTCTCAAATACCTCGACTTTGGTTGATTGTTCGCTGAGGGCCGGTGACTTGCGGTGAATAGGGGCACTGGACTTGGCTTTAATCTTGTCTCCGCCATCAATTTCTTGGCCGAGAATGTTGACCATTCGACCAAGCGTCTCTTTACCGGTTGGAACTGTAATTGGGGCGCCGGTATCTTTGACTTCTTGACCACGCTTGAGGCCATCAGTAGAATCCATGGCGATGGTGCGGACTAGATTATCACCCATGTGACTGGAGACCTCCAAAACAACCGTATTCTTTTTATCCCCCACTTCTAAAGCGTGATATATTTCCGGCAGCTTGTCCGGGAATTCAACGTCGATAACCGGGCCAATAATTTGTTTGATTGTTCCTACATTGCTCATGTTGATATGGTTAAATAGTTAAATGGCTAAATGTTTAAAGTGGTATTATTTGAATTTTTCTTGTTAATATCCTGAATCGTTCCATAGTCATTAATGGCTGGCCATACCGTGCCGGGTTCCAAAACTTTAAGTCCACCATAAATTTTTGCTTTATTTGGTATGTTCAATTCCTCGCGTAACTGATTGAGGAATTTGAAGAAATCATTTTCAGCTTTTTGATTAACAGAGAAATCCACACCCCTATAAAAATAAATATCTCCAGCTGGATTGACATAACCTCGGACATGTTCATTTATAAAACTATCATCACCAGCTAACATCCAGTTTTCTTTGATGAACCATTCTGTGTGTGAGTCCTGAATACCAGGTTTTGCCAGCCATAACTGATTATCGTGTATGCAAAACATGCGACGCTTTTTATGTAATTGCTTAATTTTTTCTTCAATTTTGGAATCAGTGTTCATTTTCAATTATTTATTACTTAGTGCGGCCACTCCCCCAACAATTTCGGCGATTTCCTGGGTGATGGCGGCTTGACGGGCCTGGTTGTAGGCAAGGGTAAGGCCATCTACCATGTCATCGGCGGCTGAAGAAGCATTTTGCATGGCCATCATCCTTGCAGAATGCTCGGAAGCATCGGACTCGAGTACAGCCTGATAAATCTGGGTTTCAATAATACGGGGCAGAATCTGATCAAGCACTTGGGTGGGAGAAGGTTCAAATTTGTACTCAGTCACGTCAATTGGGCGCTCATCAGTTTTCTTAATTCCGACTTCACCCAATTCGGTATCTTTTTCCCGGCTTAGCGGTAAAAGCAGTTTGGCGCGTGGTACCTGCTTGAGCGAGGAAACGAAGTCAGTATATATGACGTAGACGTGCTGGTATTTTTTCCGGGTAAAGCCTTCAATTAGACTAAAGGCGATTGGAGAGATGCTAGTAATATCCTGCATTAAATCCGGCTTGGGAAAATCGGAGGTGATAGGTTTGTCCATTTTTCTGACGTGGTCGCGTACCTGGCTGCCGAGTGTATAAAAATCGATGGCAATATTTTTGTCTTCGTATTCCTTGATTTTCTGATTTACCACCCGACCCAGATTAGTATTAAAACCACCGCAGAGGCCACGATTGGAAGAGATGATCAGAAAAGCCGCTCGGGTAACTTGCTGGGGTTTTTTTAAGAGTGGGTGTTTAACGTTTTTATCATGTGAAATGCGCTGAACAATATCCCAGGCAAAGTCGCTATACTCGCGCGAGATTAACACCTGGTCCACCGCTTTACGCATCTTGGAAGCCGCCACCAGCTCCATGGCTTTGGTGATTTTTTTAGTATTATTAATACTCTTTATGCGGCGCTTGATTTCGCGGACTTGGGACATATTAATTCAATTTTCAATTATCAATTAGCAATTTTCAAATATGCGGACTTGGGATATATTAATTCAATTTTCAATTATCAATTAGCAATTTTCATTTTTTGGTGTCCCGATGTACTATCGGGACGATATTTATTTTTCCACTACTCGAATCTGACGGTCTTTGAACTCATGAATTATTTCAAATAATTTTTTTTGAGATAAATGCAGGTGAGGTATGGTATTTTTATTCTCCCCAGTGTTTGTAATTGTTATCACATCGATTGATTTAACAAGCTCCTGTCCACTATTGATAACTTTACTAACCTCAACTCGATTTATGTGCGGATAATCACTTTCCCACTGTTGTTTCTCGTTGATTAGATAAGAGATTTTGTTTGGATTGAATTTAATTGATTTTGACTGCAAAGCCTTAACCGACAACCACACGAAGATAGAGGCATAGATGGCGAATGATAGAGATATGCTTAGTATTAACGCATATTTGAATATTGGTTCGGAATTGTAGAGCTCTATGAATTGATCACTTTGAAATAGTAGGTAGCCGATGATAATTAGGGCGACTAGTATAATATCAACCACAAGCAAATACATTATGCCGGCGCGACGATTGTTCCCACTAATTGTTAATGGCGGCTTCATTATTATTTATCTTCTTTAGAATCTTCTTTTTCAATATAATCAATGGTGGCTTTGAAGGTGTCGAGCAATTTGTTCATTTTCTTTTCCATTTTCTCGTCATACTCTTTTTTCTCAGCTAAATCCTTCATAATACCGGTATTATCGTTGTCGAGATAATTAAGTAGGTCGCTAACGTATTGCTGAATCTTGTCGACGGGGATATTGTCTAGAAAACCATGGTTGGCGGAGTAAAGCAGCATGATTTGTTTGGCTACCGGAATCGGACTATATTGGGGTTGTTTGAGCAGTTCGGTGAGTCGGCGACCGAGGTTAATTTGCTTCTGGGTATCTTCATCGAGGTCGGAACCAAATTGAGCAAAAGCCTCCAGCTCGCGGAATTGGGAGAGGTCAAGCTTGAGTTTTCCGGCCACTTTTTTCATGCCCTTGGTCTGGGCCTCTGATCCCACCCGTGATACTGATAATCCGATATTTAAAGCCGGGCGAACTCCTTTGTAAAATAAATCTGACTCCAAAAAGATCTGGCCATCAGTGATTGATATGACATTGGTCGGAATGTAGGCGGAGATGTCACCAGCCTGAGTCTCGATGATGGGCAAAGCGGTTAGCGATCCGCCACCATAGTCTTTATTTAGTTTGGCAGAGCGCTCGAGCAATCTTGAATGTAGATAAAACACGTCACCGGGATAGGCTTCACGACCGGGTGGGCGGCGCAGCAAGAGAGAAATTTGCCGGTAGGCCACGGCGTGTTTGGACAGATCATCATAAACGAGCAATACATCTTTGCCCTGATCCATGAAGTATTCCCCAATCGCACAGCCACTGTAAGGGGCAATGTAATTCAGGGAAGCGGAATCGGACGAACCGGCCAACACCACCGTGGTGTAGTCCATGGCGCCGGTTTCCTGTAATTTGTTGATAATAGTGGCCACTTTTGATTTCTTCTGACCGATAGCCACATATATACAGATAACATCCTGTCCTTTTTGATTGATGATGGTGTCGATGGCGATAGCGGTTTTGCCGGTTTGGCGGTCACCAATAATCAGCTCGCGCTGGCCCCGGCCAATCGGAATAATGCTGTCGATGGCCAGAATGCCGGTTTGTAGGGGTTGCTTGACACCGGCCCGCGTAATCACACCGGGGGCGATTTTTTCCACCGGATAATTTTTCTTGGCACTAATTTCTCCTTTATCATCAAGGGGCTGTCCGAGCGGGTTAACCACCCGGCCCACAATATCATCCCCAACCGGAATAGAAAGTATTTGACCGGTGCTTTTGACCTCATCCCCTTCCTTGATATCCAGATAGTCGCCGAGAATGATGATACCGACCGTATTTTCATTGAGGTTAAGAGCGACACCGTATTCACCATTGGCAAACTTAACCATCTCCTGCGACATCAAGTCATCCAATCCGGAAACCAGGGCGATGCCGTCTCCCACTTCGATAACGGTGCCGACTTTTTCGATAATCGGCTGGGTGTCGAGTTTGTTGAATTCTTTTTTCAGTTCTTCAACGATTTTGGCTTTATTGATTACTTGGTCCATGAGAATAGAATTATTGAGATATTGTAATATTGTAATATTGCTATTTTTGGCTCTAAGCTTATGCGCGTTTTCAACTGCATAACAGTATTTTAATATGGTATTTTAATCTTTTTGCACCTGATCCAGTGAAGTATCAATCTTGTTGCTGTCATACTTGATTACCGCCCCGCCGATTAATTTTGGATCCTGACTATAATGGATAATAACTTTCTGCTTGAGTCGGGCACTGAAAGCTTTTTCTAGAGGAGCCAGTTTTATTTGCTGGGCGGTAGAAACCTCGACCATTTCAATTTTTTTGTCTGGGATCGGTTTCTCTTCGGCAAAAAGCAAATTCTGATGCTCGGTAATAATTTCGATAATTTTTATTAATTCTACTGGTAGTTTTTCAGAGGAATTTTGACCGGCTTTGGCTTTCTGGACATGTGATTTGACGGACATGTCAATCTTATAGTTGCGATAACGGATGATAATTCCCCCAATTAATTCGGGATTAACATAGTTTCTCAGCTCGATATCTCGATTGGCTGTCTCGGTAATTTTGGCACTAAGACTAATCAAATTGTGTAACGGTTGAGCCGATATCAGATGCAGACGGATGGAGTCAGTCTTTCTATCCACCATTTCAACAAAAGCAGCGATGATTTTGTCAGCTGCCTTAGTCTGATTGTGTTGACGTACGGATTCCACCAACTGCCGAACCAGCTTCGGTTGGTGTTTGACGGGAGTTTCTAGCAGTTGATCGTATAACGCCAGGGCATATTCTTGGGGGTTGGGTTTCATAGATTAAGCAATGATTGATTGGATGGCTTGTTTAATGAGTTCCTGATCAGACTTTTTAGTGATTTTTTTGGCCAATACTTTTTCGGTGGCCACAATCACCACTTCAATCAGGTCATCCACAATATCCTGTTTGACTTTCTTGGAAAGATTAGTGGTTTTTATCTGGGCATCTTGGATAATTTTCTCCGCTTCACTCCGGGCGACTTGCACAATTTCGTCCTTTTGGGTTTCCGCCTGGGTGCGGGCATCTTTGATAATATTTTGGGCCTCGATATTGGCATCCTGCAGGGTTTTGGCTTTCTCTTTTTGCATCGCCAGCATTTCTTCTTCAATTTTACGGCTGTCGGCAATACTTTTTTTCACATCCTCTTCCCGCTCTTTGAGAATCTTCAAAATAGGCTGGTAAAGAAAGTAATTAAGTATTAGCAGTAAAATGATAAAATTGACGATTTGGCCAATGAGAAGCCGCCAATCGATACCCAATTGTTGGAGTAAATCCATGGGTGATAAAAGTTAGTATTAGACAAATTTCAAAATCAAGGCAACCACCAACGCGTAAATGGCGATGGCTTCCGCAAAGGCGACCGCGATAATCATGGCCGATTGAATCTTGGGGGCAGCTTCCGGATTTCGCCCGATGGCTTCCAGAGCCTTTGAAGCCATTTTGCCGATAGCATAAGCGGGCAACATACCACCAATGGCGATGGTAGCCGCAGCGGCAATAATTTTGAACTGATCAATGTTAGCAGCAACTTCATGTTCCATAGTAAACTCCTTGAGTTTAAATTTATAATTTATAATTTATAGTTTATAAACAATTTTCTAAAAATTAGAAGTTTATAAATTAAAAACTGCAAATTATGACTTATTAATTATTACTAGTGGTGAGCGCTGGTAGCGTTTTTCAAAAATACCAAGGTGAGTACGGAAAATACCAGGGCCTGAACTCCACCGACAAACAATTCGAGAAACAGGAACGGGATGGTAGCCAGATAAGGCATGATAAAACCAACGATTAACAGCAAAACTTCGCCGGCGAAAATATTACCAAATAAACGGAAGGCAAATGAGATTATCTTGGCAAATTCAGATATTAATTCAAGAATGCCGACAAAGGTGCCGATGACATATGGTTGTTTAAAGGGACTAACGAAGAATTTTCCGGAATATTCAGAAATTCCCAGTGACAATACACCAAATACCTGAACGGAAAACATAGCAATAATCGCGATGGCAAAGGTAACATTGAGGTCGGCTGACGATGAGCGGATGATGGGAATGATAACTTCTTGACCATGATGTTCGCCCCAGATGCCGACACTGCCCAGTCCGGGAACAAGCTCAATCAGATTTGAAAGCAGTACAAATAGAAAAATGGTGAAAACTACAGGAAAGAAAGCGTAAGCGGCCCGGCGGTCCTGGGTAATGGATTCCATGAAATCAAGGACGGTGGTGAAGATGTATTCAACTACGTTCTGGATGCCGGAGGGAATGCTGGTAATAAACGGGCGAAAAACTAAACTGAACAGAATCAGTGAAAGGCTGATGACAAGGGATAGTATTAAAGTATTGGTGATCGGCAGCGATCCCCAATAGAACAAAGCTTCGGCGGATAATGAAATTACCGGCGCGTCCATAAGTTTAATAAATGATCCAACACATGGGATATAATTAAAAAATCAAAAATCAAAAATCAAAAGTAGGGTCTTATTTACTTTTTAGGCTTTGACTGCTTATTTTTGACTTTTTTGGCCGGTCTCTTTTTCTTCCGCACAACCGGTCCGGACATGGCACCTAGTTCGGTGGTGAATTTAGTCATTTTGACAATCATGGCGTAGGTGGTAATGGCGAAAGAGGCGCCTAGGCCAATCAGAATATATAAAGGTTTGGAGTTAAACAGGTTGTCCAGGTGGTTTCCCAATAACAAAAAACAGACTAACGGAATAACGATGATTCCGGTCAGCTCCCATGCCAGCCCGACCGCACTAAAATCATTTTGGTCGGTTGATTTGCTAGTTGGTTTCTTGCGGGGCATAAAAAAAGAGCGTTAAAAATTCCGGCTGGTAGATTATTTTAACACGTTTGAGAATAAAATGGATGTTGATAAATACAATTCAAAGCGCAAAAAGCAAAAAGCAAAATCACAATCCCAAAACTTTTCAACTCATTAACACAACATCGCTATTAGGCTATTGGACTGTGATCCCGGATCGGGGTCCGGGACAAGCTTTGATATTTTAGTTTTGAATTTTGCATTTTTATATCATATAATTAGATTAAATTTACGATTAATATTTAGGAAAGGTTTTACTTGAGTAAAAAGAAATTTTACCGGGTGAATGAACAGATTCGTATTCCGGAAGTGTTTTTGATTGATGAAAATGGCCACAAAGTCGGCCAGGTGTCCAATCGAGAAGCGCTGGAGATGGCGAGAAGGGCAGAACTGGATTTGGTGGAGGTGTCCCCTAATTCCCGGCCGCCGGTGTGTAAAATTATTGATTTTGGTAAATTCAAATACGAGCTGGAGAAACAGGCCCGGAAACAGCGGGCCAAGAATAAAGGTCAGGAGATGAAAGAGGTCAGGCTGTCCTTTCGGATTGAGAAGAATGATTTTGATATTAAACTGAAAAAAGCGCGTAAATTTCTGGAAAAACAGCACAAATTGAAAGTTTCGTTGCGGCTGCGGGGGCGGGAGATGGCCTATCAGGATTTAGCCAAAGAAAAAATTATTCAGTTTGTTGATGCTCTGAAGGATATCTCAAAGATTGAACAGGATATGAAGAAAATGGGTAAGAATTATTTTATCCTCCTGGCGCCGGAACTCGGCAAACAGCCAAAGGAAGATGATAAAGATAAGGCACCCAAGGAGAGGGTTGAGACCGAGAGCGAAGAATAAAGAATAGTAGATAGATATGTTTTTTAGATAATGTTGCTAGGTGACTCATTGGTAATTCGCTATCGGGTTTTTATTTGTGGTTTTGAATTTTGCGATTTGAGCTTTGAGTTAACAAACTGTTTGTATTATTTTTCTAATAGGATATAATTGTTACTGTATATTCTTAAAAATTGTCACTAATGCCTAAAATAAAGACACATCGAGGATATAAGAAGAGAATTAAACTGACCAAGTCAGGCAAAATGAAGCGGCGCCGACCCGGTGTCAGTCACTTTTTGGAAAAGCGCACCCAGAAACGCAAGCGTAAACTGAAAGTGGCTGAGGACGTTCACGCCAGTGACCGCCAGCGCATTCGTCGCGCTCTCGGCGTCTAAGACTTATTTAACTATTAATGTATTGTCATGACCAGGATTAAAAGAGGAAAAACTACCCGCCGCAAACATAAGAAACTAATGAAGTTGACCAAGGGCTACCAGGGTCCGAAACGGGTGAAAGTCCGCCGGGAGACATTTTTAAAGGCCGGTGATCACGCTTATCGAGGCCGTAAGGATAAGAAGCGGAATGCCCGCCAGCTGTGGATTATTCGGATTGGGGCAGCCGCCAAACAAAACGGCATGTCTTACAACCGATTTATCAGTGGCCTGAAGAAATCCCGAGTGGAAATGGATCGTAAAGTGCTATCTCATATCGCCGTGAACGAACCGACTGCTTTTGCTGAACTGGTTAAAAAAGCTCAGGCGGGATTAGGGAAGGTGGAGACGAAAGCAGAGACTAAATAAGTGTTTCTAAACTGAATTCAAAAACACTGCCGCTGGGTAGTGTTTTTTATATTGCTAAATTGTAAAATGGTAAAATTGTGAATCGTTTTTTAGTTTTTTTGTAGAACTAGCATTAATTGACTGATTTAAGTTCGTTACAATTTTTCATTTTTTCAGTTTTACCTTTTATTCCTCCTCCACATCAAACCCAATCGGCTTTTTTTCGGCTTCGGCCTGCATGGCGGGAGTTACATTAATAACACCATGTTTTTGTTCATAGGCTCGCACCTGTCCCTGTAGGGCTCCGAGCAGAGCTTTAGCGTGCTGGGGGCTCATGGCGATACGGGAGATAATTTTGAGCATCTTCATCTGGGGAATGTTTTGGGCAAAATCAAACACGAAGCCAAAATGATTATGATTGATAAAGGCGCTATCTGAATATTGAGCGGCGATTTTGTCCGGATCGACATTGATTTGGATTTTTTGTTTCTTGGGCTGGGGTTGGTCGTTCATTGGATTGTGATTATTTTAATAGTTAAATTGTATCACTAATATTAGGTTAAAAGTTAAAGGTTAAAGGTTTAAACTAGGGCTAAAAGGTTATAATTTTAAGATATTAATTGTGGTTTTAACTTTTAAACTTTAACCTTTGAGTTATTTTTTTCGTAAGATTAAAAAACAATTAAAATAATGTGAAATGTTTCTCATTTATCTGACGAAATTCGCCATTATTATATCTGTTAGCTGGTTCTCCGGTCATATAAATATCCTTGACTTATATTGCCCTCTCAAGTAACATAGACCCATGTTAAACATCCTTCCTAGGAGAACTAGAGGGGTTTTTAATTTAACTGTTAATTTAGGTGCTAAAAAACATGAACGACAAAAACAAAGTAATTCTGACCAAAGAAGGTTTAGAATCGGTCAAATCGGAGCTCGAGAAATTATATCAAGAGCGTAAGTCTATACAATTGCAGATCAAAGAAGCGAAAAGCTATGGCGATCTGTCAGAAAACTCAGAATACCAAGACGCCAAAGATCGTCAGGTACTAACTGAAACCAGGATTGCCGAGATGGAAAACATTATCCGCAATGCGGTCATCGATACCGGTACGTGTACGGATGGTGGGGTGTGTATTGGTTCGAACGTTACGGTCAACTCTGGCGGCCGGGAATTTACGTACACTTTAGTGGGCGCTACCCAGGCTGATCCAACGGCCGGCAAGGTATCAGTCGAATCCCCGATTGGACAGTCGCTGATGGGCAAAAAGAAGGGTGAAGAAATTACGGTTAAAGCGCCTCGCGGGAAGATTAAGATGAAGATTATGAAGGTGGCGTAAAGGTCATTTTAAAAGTATATAAAGACACCGCGGATTTCCCGCGGTGTTGTTTTATTTTTTTAGTTCAAGATTATGATTGGCCAGTATTTTCTTAATTTCAGCTAGAGATTTTACTCCCAATCGACGAATTTCTAGTAGTTCTTTTTCGGAATAGGTGCGCAGCTGACCGAGAGTCTCGATTCCAGCGCGTCTTAGAGTATTCTGTGTATGGACAGTAAAATTGACATCTATAACGGGTATCTCAAGCCGACTGAACAAATCATTTAAAACTTTGTTAGGCTTGATTAAACGGAAAATTGATTTTATTTTATCCCAGCGCCTGCTCATATTGACTAAGTCAAGATAATTCTGCCAAACAATTTCACTTGTTGATTCAATAAATTCTCTTTCTGATTCGGATTCGGGCCTTTTTATTTCACTTAATTTGATATTAATATCAAATCTGCACAAGTCTTCCTCCTGATCGAGGATCTGTGCTACTTTTAATAATTCATAAAATAACACGTTGTTGCGAGCAATAAACCTAAATAATCTATTTCGGTGACGACACTTTATGAGTCTTTCCCAAATACCATTTCTATCGAAATAAATGTTCATTTGGCTACAGGCTTTTTCGCTAACAATTTGATGGTTCTTTATTCGCATCCTTTCCCATAAATCGAGAGAATCAATACCCTTATTTATAGCTTCAATATCAGATTCTTGCAGCGGAAAAATCTCATCAGTTATATCCTCATGACTTTTTTTACCAAGTAAGACCTTTATCAATTCCTGATAGTTAATATCCACAAAACCCTCTCCTTTCTTGTATTTTTAATATACCCACAAGCATATCGAGAGCATAGATGATTTGGGCCTGCTAGTCAATATTTAGTGCGGGTTTTACTATAACCCTAACTTTTCCTATAA
>Ga0180430_10004368_pt1 | contig 11941 bp, 11 predicted proteins | sample SS_ome_9_FD_132999 | JGI IMG/M metagenome (GOLD analysis project Ga0180430, IMG submission 132999) | Hypersaline lake sediment archaeal communities from the Salton Sea, California, USA - SS_1_S_2 metaG | ecosystem: Environmental > Aquatic > Non-marine Saline and Alkaline > Hypersaline >... | reverse complement strand
TCTACTCATATTTTATTGAATTTACAGCGTTCCCTAAAATAACCTGCGGGGAAGTCCCCGGTAAAAATTCTTATAGATTATACCCCAACCGGAACCTGACACAGAATCATCAAACAAAATCAGGGCCGGCCTAATAAAAAAGCCGGCGCGATGCCGGCTCTGTTTTGGATGACAGGTTATCATCATCGGGGCAGGTACGAGGGTCAAAGATATTGTTTACCCCTATAAAAAGTGTTATAATGCCGGAGGTGGGAATCGAACCCACAAGAGCCAAGCTCACGCGAGTTTGAGTCGCGCGCGTCTGCCAGTTCCGCCACTCCGGCATTCCTTACAAGCAGCGATTAGTATAAACGAGGTTGGCCCTTCCGTCAAATTATTCAGTTCAAACAAGTGTGGTTATGGACAACGCCCAAACCATTCAACAAGCCCAGCAGGGTGATATAGCGGCCTTTAATCGGCTGGTGATGAACTACCAGGGGCTGGCCTATAATGTGGCCTTCCGGGTGATGGGCCAGCCGGAGGCCGCGGCCGATGCCTGTCAGGATGCATTTTTGAAGGCGTATAAATCGCTGGGGCAGTATCGGGGCGGCTCGTTTAAAAGCTGGCTGATGCGGATTGTAACCAACACCTGCTATGACCAGATTCGTTACAAACGCCGCCGACCGGCCGATTCGTTGGAGGAGATGACGGAGAATCCGGGCGCCGACCGCATCAAACTGACAAACGGCGCCGAGCGGCCCGAAGAGCGGGTAATGCGGCATGAATTGAGCGATATCCTGCAACAAGCTATCAATCAACTGCCGGCAGACCAGCGGGTCGTCCTGGTGCTGAACGATGTGCAGGGATTCTCGTATCAGGAAATTTCAGAAATCACCGGTCAGCCGTTGGGTACGGTCAAATCCCGGTTGAGCCGAGCCAGGGGACGCCTGCGTGACTTTTTGCGGCAACAGGAACTATTACCGGGTCAATATCGTCTAAAAGATGAGCCATAGCCCCGGAAAATATTATTATGGCAAAAAACAATGATCATCGGAACAAAATAGCCCAGGCCCGCCAGCTGCTATCCCCGTATCTGGATGGCGAGGTAACAGCAGCGGAGCAACAGTTAGTCGAAGAGGCGCTTACGATCGATCCTGACTTGCAGGCCGAACTGGAAAGCTTGCAGACTACAGTCGACTGGCTACACGAACTCCCTGCGGTGGTTCCGCCGCGGCCCTTTACCTTGTCCGAAGCGGATGTTCAGCCAAAACGGTCCGCGGGGTCGCGGTCCTGGCTGGTGCCCGACTGGTTAAAATTATGGGGAACTGCCGCGGCCGGTCTGCTGTGCATATTGGCTGTTGGCGGGGTGTTGTTGCTCCAACAAATGCGGGGCGGCATGTTATCGGCGCCGGCAGGCGATGTGGCTATGCTGGAAGAAGCCGCAGAAACGCAAGCCATCGAACCAGAAATGGAAAAAGTCGAAGAAATGCCGGCGGAAGCAGAACCGCTGCCCCAGTCCAGCCCGGTCACAGGAGAGGGACAAGCAGACGAGGTTGAAGAGGAAGCCGAAGAATCCATTGCTGCAGAAGCGGATCGAGCGGAAGCAATAGAAATTGAACCGGAAGCAGCCGTTGCGGAAACGGAAGCTGAAGCAACGGCAGAAACCAGCCAATCGGACGCTGAGGCTCCCCTGGCCGCGGAAGAAGCGGCAGAGCCGGCCCCCATCGAGAAAGCAGCGCCGGTCCCGGAAAGACGCGAAGCAGAACAGCCTGAAGAATCACTCAATCTGGCCCAGCCCGCCGAAGAGATACCTCAGGCCGATGACAAGGCCGGCGCGCCGGTCGGCGGGACGAGGCCGGAATCTTCTCCGCCGCCACCGCCCGAGATAGAGTCCCTGGCTGCTCCGCCGGCCGGTGAAGCCCCCCGGCTGGAAGATGACAGCGCCACACCGGCCATTGAGGCTGAAGAAGCTGTCGTCGAAGAAAGCCGTGAGGCAGCCGCCCCCCCGACGGCTACGGCTACCGTTACTGCCACCGCTACGCTTTCACCGGCACCAACGGCAGCGTCCACCGAGGCGGTTATCCCGACAGAGGTTCCCGCAGACACTGGCTCAACCCGAACATCCACAGCGTTCATTGTGTTTTTGGTGGCAGGGTTGGTTCTGGTTGGCGTGGGCGCCGGCCTCTGGCTAATGTGGCGAAAACAGAGTCGTTGAGAGTTTGTCAAGAGTCTCAAATACCGTTACAATTTGAATATACTGGCACAAAGAACGGAACACTTTATGGACAAGCCCCACATTCTGGTTATAGATAATGATGAAGGCTTCGGGATGATGCTCCAAGAGGGCCTGCAACAAAGCGGGTTGTATACCTCCAACTGGGTCCAAACCGGGAAACAATCTGTTCAAGCCCTGCACCAGGAAAATTATGATCTGGTCATCATTGATATGGGGTTGCCGGACGCGCCACCGGGGGCATTAATTCAAGCCATCCGCAAAGCCAATAACGGGATAAAAATTATGGTCATCCCGATGATGGGGCAAGCCGTACCAGATGCAATTATGGAATTGAAAATTGACGGGATATTGACCAAACCGTTCTTTGTCGGTGACCTGCCGGAGTTAATTGATAAAGCGATGGACCGCGCCCCCCGTAGCCCGGTACTGCCTCCCCCACAAACACCGGCCGAAGCGGAGCCTTCCCCTGAGTTGGCCCCGGAACCGGCACAGCCGGTCAATGCGGCGCAACCGGTCACGTCCTCAGCCCCACCGCCGCCCTCGGCTAGCTCGATATCCAGTGATACCCTGCGCTACTTGCGGGCCAATGAATCAGAAATAGTCCGCCTGCTTGATGATTTAAATCGGGAAGTGCGGGCTGAAGCTATTCTGCTGATTGCCGGCGGGGAATTAATTGCTCAAGCCGGAATGCTGGGCCAGGAACAGTGCCAGGATTTAACCGGGCTGATTTCCCAAAGTGCAGATGCAGCGGCCCAGGCCGCCACCTTTTTGGGGGAACCGGCCGGCCGTTTTGTCCAAAGTCTACACGAAGGGGAAGCCTACCGCCTTTATTCGTTGAGCTTGAGCGAGGGGATTCAACTCTCGTTGGCTCTCGGCTCCAACGTTCCCCTGGGAATGATTCGTCACCAGTGCCGCTTAGTCTCCGAAAAATTGACCCGTTTTATTATTTAACCGTATTACCCAAATCTACTTAAGTTGCTGGGCCAGGGCGTACACCTTTCGTTTGGGCCAGCCACTTTGAGCCACCGCTCGCCGAACCGCGTCTCTGGGACTGAGGCCAGAGGCCAGCAAGTCGCGCAGCAAAGTTTCCACCTGGTTTTCATCCCATGGCTCCGGCGCTTCAGCTCCGCCGACAACCAGCGTAAACTCGCCCCGCGGCTCCCTGCCCTGCCATTCCAGCTGAGCCGCCTGCAACGTACCGCGCCAGATTTCCTCGTATAATTTTGTTAATTCCCGACAGACGGCTACCGGGCGCTCCGGGCCAAAAACCTCAACCATATCTGCCAGGGTGGCCCGTATCCGGTGCGGCGACTCATAGAAAATCAGGGTCGCCGGCTGGGGCTGCACGTCGGCCAGCCACTTTTTACGGGCCGCCGCCTTGCGCGGGACAAATCCCAAAAAAAGAAAGCGGTCGGTGGGCAGGCCCGCAGCAGACAGGGCCGCGGTTACGGCGCTGACCCCGGGAATGGGCACCACCTCCACGCCCTGCTGCAGGGCGGCCTGCACCAGCTCAAAGCCGGGGTCAGACAGCAACGGCGTACCAGCCTCTGAAACCAGAGCCACATCCCCCCCGGCCAACGCGTCCAGCACCCGCTCCAGGCGGGTAATTTTGTTGTGTTCAAAATAGCTGACCATCGGACAGGAAATATCAAAGTGGGAAAGCAGCCGCCCGGTGGTGCGGGTGTCTTCAGTGGCAATCAGAGCGACTTCGTCCAGAATACGCAAGGCGCGCAGGGTAATATCCTCCAGATTACCCAAGGGGGTGGCGACAACGTAAAGTTTCCCCATACTTATGCGGTCGGCAAAAGTTGCTGCAAGGTTTGGAGCAAGAGGCGATCCTGTTCCGGCAGCACAGTGCGAGGGTCGAGCAGGAGCCGGTTGTTTTCAATGCGGGCGATAACAGGAAATTCGGTGCGGCGTAAGCGGGCGGCCAGGTCGTCTGGATTTTCCACCGCCAGAGCCAGGGCTTTGGTGGGCAAGATTTGGCCCGGCAAACTCCCTCCCCCAACGGTGGAAACGCTATTAACCACCTGCACGGCGTCCGGGGACAGCCCGGATTTTTGCCGCAGGTTTTTCTGCCATTTTTTGGCCCGGCGATTTAAGGCGGCCGGGTCGGCGGCAATCATGCGCCAAACCGGAATTTCGGTAACAGCCTTGTCTTCCAAATAAGCCAGCAGCGTGGCTTGCAACCCGGCCAGGGTAGTTTTGTCTACCCGCAAAGCCCGGATAAAAGGATGTTTTTTCAACTGCCGGATGATGTCGGCCCGGCCCAAAATCAGCCCGGCTTGCGGGCCGCCCAGCAGTTTATCACCACTGGCGGTTACCAGGTCTACGCCGGCGGCCAGGCTTTCCTGAATGGTCGGTTCGTGGTCCAGGCCAAAAGGGGCCGTATCCAACAGTGTGCCGGATCCGAGGTCTTCCATCAATAGCAGGTTGTGGCGACGGGCCAGCTCGCTCAACTGCGACAGGGTGGGTTGGCTGGTGAACCCGCTGATGTGATAATTACTGTGGTGAACCGCCAACAGCATGGCGGTCTGCTCCGGGGTAATGGCCTGCTCATAATCGTCGGCATAAGTGCGGTTGGTGGTGCCCACCTCAACCAGTTTTGCCCCGGATTGAGCCATGATATCAGGGATACGAAATCCCCCACCGATTTCTACCAGTTGACTCCGGCTGATGATGACCTCCCGGCCTTTGGCTAGGGCCAGCAAGGCCAGCATCACTGCACCGGCATTATTGTTGACCACCACAGCGGCCTCGGCGCCGGTCAAGCGGCACAGCAAATCAGCGGCATGATCGTAGCGAGACCCGCGCCGGCCTTCGTCCAAATCATACTCCAGGTTAGAGTAGCCGGACGCGGCCTGGGTCATTGCCTGGACGGACCGGGGGCTGAGAATGGCTCGCCCCAGGTTGGTATGAATGACAACCCCGGTGGCATTGATTACCGGTTGCAGCGAGGGCTGAATTTGGTCGTTTAGCGCGGTCAAAATGGCCTGCACCAGCGCCTCGGTGGGGGGAACCGGATGACCGTCCAAAATTTGCCGCCGGGCCTCATCCAGTGAATTCCGTATAGCCTCAACCAACACGCGGTGCCCGTGCAACTCGACCAATTGGCTTAAATCACTGTGTTGTAATAATTTGTCTACACTGGGAAGGTTTCGCAATTTGGTCTGCATAGATTATTCCCGGGTTATAAAATAGATTTCAATTAAAACCAGCACGCCGACTAGAACTATCCCCACCGGCCAGCTAAGCGTCTGCTGCAATTGCATGTAGAGTAAAAGAATGCCGAGTCCGCCCACCAGGCCGCCCTGGCGTAGCAATCGGACGCGGTCCCTGTCTGTCCAGGCGGGATTGGCAAACCGGTGATTAAAATAGGCCGAGACCGGAACGGTTCCGGCGCCCAGGGTCAAGAAGGTCAACAAAAAAAATAAAATTTGAGGGCGAGCAAACACCCGTTGGGGATCAGGCGGAATGTGCGTAATTACGTAATACAACCCCAAGGCACTGCCCCCCAAAATGATGATGGCGCCCCCAACCCAATACCTTAAATTCATTGCTCCCATAACCCCTTTATTTTTGTCTCATGTTTAATTTGTTTGTGCCAGGGTTTGTGTGGAATCATTATACCTTAAATGTAGAGACTCGTCATTTTGCAGTGTAATTCAGTTATCCTCATTGTTTAGTATATGTATATGTATTATTAGTAGTCTATAGTAGGGGCTGTGGATATGTGGAAAAGGCAAACTGGTTTGCTGAAATAGGCTACATTTAGGGGGAGCCTGATCGGTGGTATCTGTATATCGCGTAGTCTGTCGAGAGGCGTATTTACAGAACTCAACGCAAATTGGGGATAATTGTCGTGAGCTTCGGAATAACATTTGTCAAATGGATAGAATCTATATTTGGTAGAGGGGATTAGATTGACCGCTAGATATTGGGGGAAGCCCAAATCAGGCGAAAAAATTTAATTTTAAAATTTAAGAGTTATCCCCAACGAGAGCGAGTTATCCACAGATTCTTGTAGGTTTATCCACACTTCTTAACGTTTTTAACGTCGTTATGTTCAAGTTATTAATGAGTCAGCCTGAAATTAATGTTAAGACCGGTTGACCGTTGCCAAAATCAGCTTGTGTATAAACTGCCCAGTTATACACATTTTCTATTTATACGGAGCTTTCTTATCCACAATTTTTTTCGGTCGAGGGGGAGTTATCATCAGTGTAAAGGGGGGTTATCCACATTGTTGTGCCAGGAAATGAGGAAGCTCATGGCAGGGAAAGTGCAGGGCAAGGCCTATTTGGGCAGCGTGAACCAGAAGGTGGCGCCTTGTCCCTCGTCTGAGTCTACGCCGAGGGTGCCGCCATGGGCTTCGATGATTTTTTTGCAGATAACCAGTCCCAGCCCGCTCGATTTTTCGCCGCCGGTCGGTTTTGAGCTGATTTTAGAATGACCCAGGTGTTGAAACAGGTATTGCTGTTCCTGAACCGGAATCCCCGGCCCCTGGTCTCGCACGCCAATCCAGAAAAAATTCTCCTGTTCGTAGCCCAGCAGTTCCACGGTTGTATCGCTGGGGGAGTATTTGATGGCATTTTCCAGAAAGTTGGCTGTAACCTGCCCTATGCGCATCCGGTCGCAATAATAAGCCTGGTCCCCCAGGTCTGATGAAACCATGAGTTGAATCCGTTTTTCGCTCGCCCGCGCTTCATAACGCTGAACCTGCTGCTCAAGCAGGGTTGTCAGGGCAATCGGCTCCAATTCCAGCATTACTTTGCCCAGTTCAAATGATGTCACATCCATTAACTTATCGAGCATTTGGCCGATGTCGGTCGCGGTTTGGTTTAAGATGCTCAGGTACCGGGTTTGCTCTTCGGAATTGAGGCTGTGGGCATCGTCAACCAGCACGCTGGAGAGTCCGGTCAATATTGAGAGCGGGGCTCGTAGTTCGTGGGCCACGGTACTCAACAATAAACTACGTTGGGTGATGTCTCGCACCGAGCAGATGAGGCGGCAGGGGATATCGTCCTCATTATAAATGATGGAGACGTGGTTCTCTGTCCACAGGATTGTCCCATTTTTGTGGCGAAGCAACTGCTCAATCCGCATGTGTTTCTGATGCAGAGCGCCGGCCGCGGCCAGTTTTTTGCCAAAGATTTCAAAGTTGGTGGGGTTGGGGTAAAGTCGGGCAAAAGACTCTCCCCTCAACTCGGGGGGGAGGTAGCCAAATGCAGCGGCGACTGCTTGGTTGACGTATTCAATTGTAAACGAAGGGAGGCTCAGGCTGATGATGACGTCGGCAGCCTGCTCGGCCAAATTAGAAAAGGTATGGGCGGTTGGTTCAAGGGGGTTGTTGCTCACCGATTACTCCGTTGGCGGGGCCATAAGCGGTAGAGCGGCCAGGGCCGCGCCAATGATGCCGGCCTCGTTGCGCATTTGGGCGGGTACGATTTTGGCTGAGGTCTTGAGCCGGTGCAGGTATTTCTGGTGCTTTTTGCTGACCCCGCCGCCCAGAATAAACAAATCCGGAGAGAACAGTCTTTCCATTTCGGCCAGAAAATCATTGACTCGCCCGGCCCACTTTTTCCAACTTAAATCTTCTGCTTCGCGGATGCGGTCCGAGGCCCGGTCTTCAGCGTCAATGCCCATCATATCCAGATGACCAAATTCAGTGTTCGGTACCAGATGTCCGTCGGCAAAAATGGCGCTGCCGATTCCGGTGCCAAAGGTCAGTACAATCACCACCCCATTTTGGCCGAGGCCCGCCCCAAATTTCATCTCAGCCACTCCCGCCGCATCAGCATCGTTCAGTAACAGAACCGGACATCCGGTTTTTTGGGCGATTATCTGTTCGCCATTGGCCCCAATCCAGGAGTCATCCACATTGGCGGCGCTATAGGCCACACCGCGTTTGATGACCGCCGGAAAGGTGCAGCCGATGGGGCCGTGCCACTTGAACCGGGTCGCTATCTGGGCCACCACCTCTGCCACGGCCTCCGGCGTCGAAGGTTGGGGGGTGGGAATGCGGTACCGTTTTTTTACCAGCATTCCTTGCTCGATATCAACCGGCGCGCCTTTGATGCCGGATCCGCCAATGTCTATGCCAAGAAGTTCCATAAAATTCTTCTCCTCCAATGATTTTGATTGTAACCCGAAACCAGTACATTCGCAAGCAAAATTCAGCTAATTTGTAAAGGAAGGCTCCCCTGCCGGCGTATCATGCAAGAATGACTTATACCATGAATGGAAGGACTCTTGGCTTTGAGACAGTCATTAAAAATTTTGTTGATATTTATGCTGACGTTATTTGCTCTGGTGATGGTACGCGGCCCCGCCCCGGCTGTGGTTTCGGCTCAGGCCACCGGCGACAGTTTGCCGACCCGCACCCCATCCGCCACGCCGACGGCCCGGCCCCCAAACACGGCTGCTGTAACCGCTACCGCCACCTCCACCCCGGCCGCGGTGCGATGGGCCGCTCGCCTGGCCAGCAACACCCTGGGTGTCACCAGCGGCAATGGCTCTATCTTTCGGGTCTTTGTCGAGGGCCGGGTCGGGATTCCCATCGAAGTACGGAACAGCAAATTTTCGATGACCGGCCAATCCGGCTCCAAATCCGAGTACGGCCCCTTTGCCGCGGAGTTTGCCCCGGTACCCAAAGGCACCTGGCTGGTCAGCGTGCCGACGTTGGGAGTCAGTTTGCCGGTTGAGGCCGATGGCTACAATCTGGCTGTCATCGAATTTTTTCAGCGCCCGGACACGGCTTCGCCGCCCACCGCCACCCTAACCGTCAACATTGTGGATACGCCCTCCGTTTCCCCTGCCCTGTCTCCTACGCCCAGTCCCTCGCCAACAGTCACGCCCTCCCCGCGCCCCTCCGCCTCCCCAACGGCTACCGCCACATTCACGCCGATGCCCACAGCCTCCCCCACACCTGCGCCCCAACTTCAGTGGCTGGGCACGGTTGACCGGCAAAAGCAGGCCGGCGCGCTTAGCGTGCAAGTGCGGGTGGTGGGCATCGAAGGGCTGGCCGTGCAACTGCAAAGCCTGTCCCTCACCGAGGCGGTGGACCGTCGCTGTGTGACCGGGCGGGACAATCTGGGCCAGGATGTGTGTGGCTTCGATAGCCTGCCGCCGGGATTTTATTCAGTTGCCCCGGAAGGATTGGCCGTGCGGCTGCCGGTCCACGTCACCAGTTACGAAACCGCGACCGTGCAGTTTGACCAGGTAACATTGGCCGCGGCAACCGCTGGCTGGCAGGTGAATCTGCGCCAAAACAGCAATGGTCCGGTCGCCCAACCCGCGGCAGAGGGTAGTTTATTTTTCAGAATGACCGGCCAGCCGGGCCAGGTGGTAGCCATCCGGTCGGTCCGGGGCCTGCGCCATTTATGTGAGATGCTGCCGAATCCGGTGATCGGCACGCTTACCTGCGAAGTATCGGGCCTGCCGCCCGGCGTGTATCAGATTGAGGCCGTCAACACCGGGGCTGAGTTGTGGCTTTTTGTTGATGGGGTGGGCCAGGCCGACATCGAATTTGTCCCCGGTCCGCCACTCCAGGCTAGCGCGGCGGCGGTCGGCCGGGGGGCGGCTCCGGCCCCTGTCAGTCTGGCTCCCGCACCTGCTGCGCCCACACCGGTGCCGGTCGTGATTCAACCTACCGTTACCCCCACCGCAGTCATAACTGCTACCGCCACGCCGGCCTTTGCCTGGCAGGGGCGGGTGGTCGAAACGGTTGATTTGGTGATTGGGACCATCGGCGTGCGGGCCGCCGGACTTAAAGACCATCCGGTGGTTATCCGCAGCGGCGGCTGGCAGAGTGCGACGCAGTTGACCGGCACCAAACCGGAACTGGGCGACTATGCCACCGAGTTTGGCGGGCTGGCCCAGGGGGAATATATTATCGAGCTGGTGGATTTGGCCGAATTCAAGGTTTCGCTGGGGGCAGACCAGTTTATGCTGGTCGAGTTTCGGTATCAGCCGGTGACGTCACCTTCACCCTAACGCAAAAAAACGGAGCAAATTTTTGCTCCGTTTTTTTTATGAAACTACTCGCTTAGGTTCTTGATGCCATCTCAGGCATTCACGGTTTTCCGCAGTTTTTCTTTGAGGGCCGCAATCTGGTCGGTGATTTCACTGATTTGGTTGAACAGCGGGTCGTTGGCTTTGATGCCTTCGTTAATCAAGAAAGCGGCGCTTTCTGAGCGGCTTTTGGTGATGTCGGCCTCTACCAGCATATCCAGATAGCGCAGGCTGTCATCGTTGACTCGGACCATTACCACGTTGGCCCGGTCTTGCAGGGCGCTGCCCAGCGCTTTGCTGATGTTTTCCGTAAAAGTTTCCACCTGTTTGATTGCCTCATTGAAAGTTTTGCTCGCCGAGCTTTTGGCTTTGGCTTCTTCGGATGCGGGTTCTTCCTTTACCTTTTCTTCTTCGTGAACATCGTTACCATTTTCCGGGGTTTTTACATCTTCGGTCATTTTTTTATCTCCTTGAGTTACAACGGCTGTATTTTGATTACGTGTAATGCAGTAATAATATATCTTGTTATTGTTTGTTTGTCAAGCGATGTTGCGAGTAATTTCTATAGTTCAATACGTAACTGGTTTCAGAAAGTTGCATGATTTTTGCCAAAATCAGCCCCCAGACGCATGATACCCGCTATGTCGCAAAATCCACCTCAAGCTGAGAATAAAAAGCCACCTTCATTTGGGAAAACCATTCTTCTGGTTATAATTTTTGTGTTTGGTGTGGTTTTTCTTTTTGGAGCGTTGGTCTATCTATTTGTCCAGGGTGCCCAGCAATTGGGCCTGGCTCTCTGGATGCATCTGGTCATTTTGGTGGTGATGTCCGGGCTTTTTGCCTGGCTGGTCAAACGGCTGACCGATACGGTAGCCGGTTTGAGCCATCACTGGTTTCCGGAAGAAAATCATGATGACCGCAGGAGGCAAGACGAGTCTTGAAAAACAGCATCGCCGCCGGCTTGAAAATCGGCATAATTTTGTGGGGGGCATGGTTGTGGGGAGCGTTGTCGGCCTGCACGCCGACCACTAATTTTGGCCCGTGGGCCGAAACCCCCACCCCGGAACTGACCCCCACCCCCCTGCCGACTCCGGTGCAGGTATTTCAATCTACCATTTCTGCCGACGGCGAGGTTGTGTTGCCCCTGCCGCCCCAGATGTTCAGTTTTCCGGCAGCCGGGGCCAGTAATACTATTGCGGCCATTTATGTAACTCCCGGTCAGGCGGTGCAGGCCGGCGATCTGGTTGCCAGCGTTGATGACGGCGATCTGCGGACGGCGCTTCTCAAGGCCGAGGCCAGCCTGGAATCGCTTCAGGCTCAAATTGCCAGCGAAGAGGCGCCGGCCCTGGCCGGCGACATCGCCGAAGCCCGGGCCAATCTGGAATCTGCCCAGGCGGAACTGGCCCGCTTGCAGGATTTGCCCTCGGCAGAGGCCATTACCCAGGCCGCGGCTGATTTACGACTGCGGGAAATCGAACTGAAACAGGCCCAGGAAGCCTACGATCAAGTCGCCTTTGCCGAGGGCGTCGGCATGTCGCCCCAGGCCGCAGAGTTGCAGCGAGCCACCCTCAATTACGAACGGGCCGAAGCTGCCTACACCGAAGCCACCAAACCGGCTACAGAAAGCCAACTGGCCACCTCCCGTTTTAACGTGGTTCAGGCCCAGAACCGGCTCGACAAACTACTGGCCGATACCCGCCCTGAAGTGCAGGC
>Ga0180430_10004367_pt1 | contig 11943 bp, 10 predicted proteins | sample SS_ome_9_FD_132999 | JGI IMG/M metagenome (GOLD analysis project Ga0180430, IMG submission 132999) | Hypersaline lake sediment archaeal communities from the Salton Sea, California, USA - SS_1_S_2 metaG | ecosystem: Environmental > Aquatic > Non-marine Saline and Alkaline > Hypersaline >... | reverse complement strand
CGCCGCCGGGATCGCCTGGTCGATCATCGCGCCGGGCGGGTCGTGCAACAACGCCCCGTAGCCCTCGGCCGCGAAGAGCGCGCGGGCACGGTCGCGGCCCAGCATGTCCCCCAGCGCCGCGCCCAGCTGGATCACGGCATTCGGCCCCACCACGCCGGCCGGCGCGGGCGCCGGGCCGGCATCGGCGGAGGGCAGGGCGCCCATCGCCCTATTCCCCGGGAACCGCGGCCTCTTCGGGCATCTGGAAATTCCCGCCGCCGCAGGCCTTGATCGGCTCGCGCGAGGCGGTTTCGGCCTCGCGCCGGGCCTTGGCGCGGGCGGCGCGATCCGCCGCGGCCTCCCAGTCGTCCATCTGCGCCGGGGCGACGTTGCGGGTGCGGTCAAAGTTGAAGTTCACGCCCTTCTTCGATTGCGGCCCCCAGTAGTTGGCCTTGCCCAGATCGTAGAACTTGCGCTGGAACCCGGCCTTGAGGAACGCCTTGAGGCAGCCCAGCAGGTAGCGCCGGCGGAACCCGGTGCCGCGCCAGGGATAGTAGAACAGCGCCTTGCGCATGTAGAACCGGCGGTAATTGTGCATCACCCGGTCCAGAAGCGTGGCGCGGTCCATCGCCTCGGGCGCCATGATCGGAGTGACGAAGTTGTATTTCGAATAATCGAAGATCTCGACCTTGTCCTTGATCTCGGCGAAGAGCGGCGTGAACGGCCAGGGCGTGTACATCGCCCAGTTGGCGAGGTCGGGCTGCCAGTCCCACGCCATCTGGAAGGTTTCCTCCAGCGTTTCGGGGGTTTCGTTGTCCAGTCCGACGATGAACTGCGCCTCGACGAAGATATCGGCCTCGCGCAGCAGCCGGATCGCCTCCTTGTTCTCGGAAACCTTGGTTTCCTTGTTGAACCGGTCGAGCTTGAGCTGCGCGGCCGCCTCGGTGCCGAGGCTGACATGGACAAGCCCCGCCTTGCGGTAGAATTTCAGCAGCTCGCGGTCGCGGTAGATGTCGGTGACGCGGGTGTTGATACCCCATTTCACCTTCTCGTTCAGCCCGCGGTCGATCAGTTCCTGGCAGAACGCGATGAACTTCTTGCGATTGATCGTCGGTTCCTCGTCGGCGAGGATGAAAAAGCCGATGTCATGCTCGTTCACCAGCGTCTCGATCTCGTCCACCACCTTCTTGGGGTCGCGCACACGGTAGTCGCGCCAGAATTTCCACTGGCTGCAGAACGAACAGGTGAACGGGCAGCCGCGCGCCATGTTCGGGATCGCCACGCGCACGCCCAAGGGCACGTAGATGTATTTCGACCATTCCAGCAGCGACCAGTCGGGGTTGATCGCGTCCAGTTCCTTGACCGTGGCGGCGGCCTGGGTGGCGACGAACTCGGTGCCCTCGGCGAAGGCCAGCCCCCTGATCTTGCGCCGGTCGGCGGGCCAGCGGCCCTCGGCGATGCAGCGGATCAGGTCGCGAAAGATCTCCTCGCCCTCGCCGCGCACGATCACGTCGACCCACGGCGCCTCGGACAGGACCTGCTTGTACATGAAGGTGGCATGGATGCCGCCCAGCACCCGCACCGCCTTCGGGCATTCCTCCTGCGCGATCTTCAGCACCTGTTCGGCGACGTAGATCGAGGGCGTGATCGCCGTGGTGCCGACGACATCGGGCTTGAGCTCCCGCAGCCGGGCGCGCAAGGCGTCGTCGCTGAGGTCGTTGGTCATCGCGTCGATGAAATGGATGTCGTCGAAGCCCGCGTCGCGCAGATGCCCGGCGAGATAGGCGACCCAGGCGGGCGGCCAGTTGCCGGCGATCTCGGCGCCGCCGGAGTGATAGTTCGGATGGATCAGCGCGATGCGCATGGCGGCCTCCCCTGTGTGTAACGGCAAGTTTACACATTCGGGCGTCGCGTGACTTGACGCATGTCAAGTCGCGGCGCCGGCCGCCGCCGGTTTCGCAAGGTCGAGCCCGTCGAGGAACGCGGCGACCGAGGCGAGGAAGCGGGCGGGCCGTTCCTCGTGCAGCAGGTGGCCGGCCTCGGGATGGGTCTCGATCCGCGCCCCGGGCGGCATCGCGGGCAGCCTGTGGATCGTGTCGGGCGGCACCGCCCGGTCGCGCCCGCCCAGAAGGAACAGGCAGGGCACCGCGAGGCCGCCGAGGTCGCGGCGCAGCCCGCCCAGCGACCAGCGCGCCATCATCTGCAACACCCCGTCGACATGGGCGCGGTCGGAAAACAGCCGCGCATAGGCCGCGATCCCGGCGGCGTCGAGGTCCGAGCCGGTGCCCTCGATCAGCCGCCGCGTGCGGTCCCGCGCGGACCCGCCGGCCATCAGCAGCGTGGCGGCGAAGGGGGTTGCGGCCAGCGCCTTGGCGGCCATCGGGAACAGCCAGCCCGCGATCCCGTCGAAATCCGCCAGCGCCGGGTTGATCCCGATCACCGCCGCCGGCGGATCGCCGCGCGCCTGCCGGTCCAGCGCCAGCCTGAGCGCGATCGCCGCGCCGGCGGAATGGCCCACGAGGATCTCGGGCGACCGGCCCAGCGCCGCGCAGAGCCCGTCGACCGCGCGGGTCATCGGCCCCAGCCCGCTCAGCGCCGCGGCGCCCAACGTGCTGAAGCCGTGGCCGGGCAGGTCGGGCGCGAGCACCCGGTAGCGCGCCGCCAGCGGCATCAGCACGTCTCGCCAGCTGTGCGTCGCGCCGCCCGCGCCATGCAGCAGCAGCATCGCGGGCGCGTCGGGCGGCCCGGCCTCCTGCAGGTGGAACCGGTAGGGGGCGAGATCGACGCGGCGCGACGTCTCGGCATTGGGCCATCCCCCGAGGTCGTCGGGCCAGCGCATCGCTCAGCTGTCCAGCAGCGCGCCGGCGACCCGCGACAGGCCATGCGCATCGGCGCGCGGCAGCGGCACGTAATCGGCATCGATCTGCCCGGCAAGGTCTTTCAGATAGGGGTTCGGCCGCGTCCCCGAATCGACGATCGCGAGGTCGAACCCGTCGAGCCGGATCGCCCGCGCGGCGCGTTCGCCATCGGCCCGCGCCGCGGCCCGGTCGGCGCGGCCGTCAAGCGCGACATTGGCCTTGCCGTCGGTCATCACCACGATCGAGGGGCTCAGCCCGTGCCGGCGCGACATCCGCGCCAGGTCGCCGGCGCTGACCAGCCCGGCGGCCAGCGGTGTGCCGCCGCCGCCGGGCAGGGCGGCGAGTTGCTTTTTCGTCTGCACCAGCGAGCGGGTGGGGGCCAGCAGGATCTCCGCCCCGGTGCCGCGAAAGCCGATCAGCGCCACGTGGTCGCGCCGGGCATAGGCGCGCGACAGGAACAGTTCCACCGCGCCCTTGGCCTCGGCCAGCCGGGTCATCGCGGTGGAGCCGGAGGCATCGACGACGAACACCAGCACCCGGTCGGAATGATGTTCGTAGCGCTTGATCTGGATGTCCGAGGGCAGGATCCGCACCGCCGTGCCGCCCGGCCCGGCGCCGCGCAGCGTCTGCCAGGGCACGGCGCGGCGCAGGGTGCCGATCAGGTCGATCCGGCCGCGCCCGTCCAGCCGGCCGGGGCGCGAGGGTTTGGGGCTGCCGCGCCGGGTCGCGGCGACCTTGGCGCCGGCGCCGTCGCCGCCCGCGCCGCGCCGCCGCGCGGCATGGGCGCGCTCGATCCTCAACTCGGCCATCCGCAGCGCCACCGCCTGCACCAGCAGGTCCTGCGGCAGCTCGCCCTGCCCGGCGTCGGCGGGATTGTCGTTCTCCTGCCGGTCCTCGGGCGGCGGCGGCGGCTCCGCCGGGGCCTCCTCGGCCGGCAGCTGCGTGGCGCGCACGGTATAGACCAGTTCGACCGCCGCGCGCTTGTCCGCCTCGGCCAGCGCGGCGCGGCCCATCAGCGCGGCATGGGCGCGCGCGGCGGCCAGCGCGTAAAGCGGCGCGCGCAGCGAGTCGATGCCCAGCCGCGCCGCGACCGTCACCATCTCGTCGATATCGGCCGGCGCCAGCGCGACCTCGGCCAGCGGCCGCGCCGCGGCCCCGGCCCGCGCCAGCGACAGGTCGATATCGCCCAGCGGCACCTCCGTCAGATCGACGAACAGCCCCAGTTGCTCGGTCAGAAGGACCGGCGGCACCTCGTCCGGCGCGCCGCTTTCATCGCCAAGCACCAGGCAGCGGCGGGTGCCGGCGGCGCCGTCCCGGCCCAGCGCCGCGGCGATCCAGGCGGCCTTTTCCGGCTCCAGCCGCTCGCCCGAGGGCATCAGGAAGGCCGCGTCGCGGGCCAGAAGGCCGGGATTGCGGCATTCGTGGTGGCTGGTCAGCGTGCGCGCCAGGTCGAGCCCGCCGAGAAAGGCGTCGCGATCCCAGGCCGGGTGCAGCTTCACCGGCTGACCGAGCAGGCCGGGGATCAGGCCGAAGGCCGCGTCGCGCACCGGCCCGGCGCGGGCGCGCAGCCACAGCCCGCCAAGGCCGCCCGGATCGATCGAAAGCAGGCGCAGCGCCGTGACGGCCTGCGCCCAGGGGCCATCGGTCACGCGCCCATCTCCTCCAGCACGCGCTGCACGCGAACGGTGCTGCCGGCATCGTCCAGCGGGTCGCGCCGCAGCCGGTGCGCCAGCGCCATCGGCGCGACGCGGCGGATGTGCTGCGCCTTGAGCGAGGCGGCGCCCTCGTAGGCCGCCAGCGCCCGCGCGGCGCGATAGAGCGTGAGTTCACCCCTGAGACCGTCGGAGCCGAGCGCCATGCACAGTTCCGCGCAAAGCTTCAGCGCCGGGGCCCGCACCGCGACCGTCGCAAGCGCGCCGCGCGCCGCCAGCACCGCGTCGCGGATCGCGGCGTCCTTCTTGCGCCACTTGCGCAGGAACGCCCCGGCATCGGTCTCGAAGGCGTCGCGGCGGCGGATCACCTCGATCCGCTGCGCGACATCGGTGGGCGAGCGCACCTCGACCGACAGCCCGAACCGGTCCAGCAGCTGAGGCCGCAACTCGCCCTCTTCGGGGTTGCCGGAGCCGACGAGGACGAAACGCGCCGGATGGCGGACCGACAGCCCCTCGCGCTCCACGAGGTTCTCGCCCGATTGCGCGACGTCGAGCAAGAGATCGACGATGTGATCCTCCAGCAGGTTCACCTCGTCGATGTAAAGGTAGCCGCGGTTGGCCTGCGCCAGCAGGCCGGGCTGGAACGCCTTCTCGCCCCGCGTCAGCGCGCGTTCGATATCCAGCGCGCCGGTCACCCTGTCCTCGGTCACGCCCAGCGGCAGGTCGACGACCGGGGTGGGGCGGGTCTCGGCGGTGCCGTCGACCGCGCCGGCCCAGTCGGGCACGTCCTCGGCCCGTTCGCTGTTGACCGGGCAGCCCCGGAGCGCGGTGATCGGCGGCAACAGCGCCGCCAGCGCCCGGACCGCGGTGGACTTGCCGGTGCCGCGGTCGCCGAAGACCAGCACGCCGCCCAGTTTCGGGTCGATCGCGGTCAGGATCATCGCGAGCTTCATGTCGTCCTGGCCGACGATGGCGGCGAAGGGGAAGGCGGCTTTCATGTCTGTCTCCCAATGCGGGCAAGCGGGCTTTGCCCGTCCCAGGTGCCGACATCGCCGAGGATGGCGAATCGGGCGTAAAGCTCCTCGCGGAACCACTGGCCCTCGCGCACCGCCGCGACGGCGCGGGCATGCGGGCCGTCGGCGCGGGCGAATCGGGCCATGCTGGCCCGGTCGGGCCAGATCGAGAAGGTGATCTGCTGCACCAGCGGCACCTCGCCGATACCGATCTTGAACAGGACCGAGGGATCGGCGCCGATCGCGCGCGACACGTCGGGTTCGCGGCGCCAGAACCACGGCGCGACCCACGGCTTCACCGTGGCCCGCGTCAGCGCGGCCAGCGGGCCGTCGGGCGCGGGCGGCGCCTCGGCGGCGAAGGGGGTGCGGCCGGACCATTGGCCGCGCACCGATGTCGTGCCCAGGAACACCGTCCAGTGTTCCGCCGCACGGTCGCGGTAGCGGCGGAACAGCGGCTCTTCCGCCAGCGCGCGCCGCGCCGTCGCCTCGTCGCGCCAGGCGCAGAGAATCGCGCAGACCGCCGGGTTCGGGCGCGGGGTGAAGCCCTCGCCGGTGCCCGACCCGCAGAGTTTCCAGAACTCCAGCCCCGGCATCCGGGACAGGGGCAGACGGGCGGCGCCCATCATCATCAGCGCCCAGAGGCGCGTGGACCACCGGTCGAACCGGTAGAAACTGAGAGACACGGTTTGAATGGCACGACTCCATCAAATGTGTAAGTTTAGTTTGACACTTCTTGTGTCTCTTGAAAAGACTCTTGAAAGAAATGTCAGGCCGACCTGACGCCGTGGAGGCGATGATGACCCGGATGGAGCTGGATATCGCCGGAGCCACCGCCAAGGGGCCCGCCCCGGCTGCCGTGGTGATCGGCGCGGGGCTGGGCGGGCTGGCCGCCGCGATGCGGCTGGGCGCCAAGGGCTACCGCGTCACCGTGATCGACCGGCTCGATTGCCCGGGCGGGCGCGGCTCGGCGCTGTGGCGCGATGGTCATCGCTTCGACCTTGGCCCCACCATCGTCACCGTGCCGCAGGTGTTCCGCGAGCTTTGGGCCGCCTGCGGGCGCGATTTCGACGCCGATGTCGATCTCGTCGCGCTCGATCCGTTCTACGAGATTCGCTGGCCCGATGGCTCGCGCTTCACGATGCGGGGCGACGAGGCGGCGATGGAGGCGGAGGTCGGCCGTCTCAGCCCCGGCGACGTCGCGGGCTACCGGCGGTTCCTGAAGGACAGCGAGGCGCGCTACCGGTTCGGCTTCGAGGATCTGGGGCGGCGGTCGATGCACCGGCTGTGGGATCTGGTGAAGGTGCTGCCGACCTTCGCGCGGATGCGGGCGGACCGGTCGGTCTATGCCCATGCCGCGCGGCGGTTCCGCGACCCGCGGCTGCGCATGGCGTTCAGCTTTCACCCGCTGTTCATCGGCGGCGATCCCATGCACGTGACGTCGATGTACATCCTCGTCAGCCACCTCGAGAAAGCGTTCGGCGTGCATTACGCGCAGGGCGGCGTGGCGGCGATCGCGGCGGCGATGGTGCGGGTGATCGAGGGGCAGGGCGGGCGCGTGCGGCTGGGCGCCGAGGTCGACGAGGTGCTGGTGGCCGGCGGCCGGGCGAAGGGCGTGCGGCTGATGACGGGCGAGGTGGTGCCCGCCGGTGTCGTCGTCTCGAACGCCGATTCGGGCCACACCTACGACCGGCTTCTGCGCAAGGCCCCGCGGCGGCGCTGGACATCCGCGCGGCTGGCCCGGTCGCGCTGGTCGATGGGGCTGTTCGTCTGGTATTTCGGCACGGCGGGCACCGCCGGCCAATGGGCCGATGTCGGCCATCACACGATCCTGAACGGGCCACGCTATCGCGGGCTGTTGCGCGACATCTTCCTGAAGGGCCGGCTGGCAGGCGACATGTCGATCTACCTGCACCGGCCCAGCGTCACCGACCCTTCCGTCGCGCCGGCGGGGGGCGACACGTTCTACGCGCTGTCGCCGGTGCCGCATCTGGGCCATGCCGGTGCGGTCGACTGGCAGGCCGAGGCCGAGCGCTACCGCGCCGCGATGCAGGCGGTGCTGGAAGACCAGGCGCTGCCCGGCCTCGGCCGGCACCTGGCGGCCTCGGAGGTGTTCACGCCGGAAACCTTCCGCGACCGGTATCTCAGCCCCTACGGGTCCGGCTTCTCGATCGAGCCGCGCATCCTGCAAAGCGCGTGGTTCCGGCCGCACAATGTCAGCGAGGAACTGCCGGGCCTTTACCTCGTCGGGGCCGGCACCCATCCCGGCGCGGGGCTGCCCGGCGTGGTGTCCAGCGCCGAGGTGCTGGGGCAGCTGGTGCCCGATGCCGTCGCGGCGGGGGCGGCGCGATGAGCCCCGAGGATATCGCCCATTGCCGCGACGCGATCCGGCACGGGTCGCTGTCGTTTCACGCCGCCTCGCGGCTTCTGCCGCGGCGGGTGCGCGACCCGGCGCTGGCGCTTTACGCCTTCTGCCGGCTGGCCGATGACGAGGTCGACCTGCGCGCCGACAAGTCCGCCTCGGTCCTGCGGCTGCGCGACCGGCTGGAACGGGTCTACGAGGGCCGGCCGTTCAACGCCGCGCCGGATCGCGCCTTCGCCGCGCTGGTGGACGAGGTCGGGATGCCGCGGGCGCTGCCCGAGGCGCTGCTGGAGGGGCTGGCCTGGGACGCGATGGGCCGGCGCTACGCCACCCTGTCAGACCTGCGCGCCTACTCGGCGCGGGTGGCCAGCGCCGTGGGCGCGATGATGTGCATCGTGATGGGCGTGCGCGAACGCCATGCGCTGGCCCGCGCCTGCGATCTTGGCCTTGCCATGCAGCTGACCAACATCGCTCGCGATATCGGCGAGGACGCGCGCGAGGGCCGGCTTTACCTGCCGACCGACTGGTTCGACGAGGCCGGCACCAGCGCCGAGGCGTTCCTTGCCCGGCCGCGCGCCACCCCCGACATCCGCGAGATGGCCGCCCGGCTGTTGCGCGAGGCCGACCATTTCTACCACCGCTCGGAGGCCGGGGTGGCGATGTTGCCGGCCGATTGCCGCGCCGGGATTCTCGCCGCGCGCTACATCTATTCCGCGATCGGCCGCGATCTGCGCGCTGCCGGGTTCGACAGCGTCAGCCGCCGCGCCCATACCTCGATGCGCCAGAAGATCGGCTGGCTCGGCCTCGCCGGGGCGCGGACGGCGGGCACCTTCGTGATGCCGCGCTCGGCGCTGCTCTATGCCCGGCCGGCGCCGGAAGTGGCCTTCCTCGTCGAGGCCGCCGCCGACGGTGCGCCGCAGGCCGCCGACTGGTCCGACAAGCTGCACGACGCCTTCGCCCAGCTTGCCGCGCGCGACGCGGCGCGGAGGAACGACTTGATAGAGTTGCGCCGCCGGGTTAGGTGAGCGGCCATGTCATGGCTGCTGTTCCCCGTTTTCCTCGCCGCCTGCTTCGCGGCCGGCGCCACCGGCGCGCTGTTTCCCACCGGCGAGTGGTACCGGGGGCTGAAGAAACCGTCCTGGACGCCGCCGAACTGGCTGTTCCCGGTGGCCTGGTCAGTGCTTTACATCCTGATGGCGGCGGCGGCGGCGCGGGTGGTGCTGCTGCCCGGCGGCGGCGTGGCGCTGGCGTTCTGGGCCCTGCAGATCGCGCTCAACACGCTGTGGACGCCGGTGTTCTTCGGGCTCAAGCGGATCCGGGCGGGGATGTTCGTGCTCTCGGCGCTGTGGCTGGCCGTCGCGGGCTGCACCGTGGCGATGTTCTCGCTCGACCTGCTCGCGGGGCTGATGTTCCTGCCCTATCTCGCCTGGGTCTCGGTCGCCGGGGCGCTGAATGCGGCGGTCTGGCGGCTGAACCCGGCCGAGGCCGCGCGCCCGGCCTGATCCTCAGTCGAACCGCCAGCGCGCCCGCCGCGGCACCCGCACCGCCAGCATCGGCTTGAGCAGCGGCGAGCGGAAGCGGCGCAGGTCCAGCGCTTCGTGCACGCCGACGGTTTCCTCGCCCTCGATCCGGGTTCTGACCATCGCGCGGGTGTAGAACGGCGCGTCCAGCATCGCCATGACCTGCCGCGGCGCATAGCCTGGATCGGCGCGGGTCTGCCGCGCCACGGCCCACAGGCTGCGCCTGAGCCGCGCTTGCGGCGGCGGGTCCATCACCCGGGCCTCGCCGGCCGCGTCGAAGCGGATGCCGGCGGCCAGGTCCGACCCGTCCAGCCGCCGCGCGTCATAGAAACAGGCGCTGCCGCCACCGGCGGGAAACCGCCCCCAGGTCCAGGTGGAAAAATCCTCTTCCAGCGCGCGGGTGCCGAAATTCGCGTCGAAATAGCCATGCCCCGACCAGGTCCAGCCCGCCGCGTCCAGCGCCACCTCGATCCGCGCGGTGGGCGCGAAGGGCCGCCAGACATGCGCGCCATCGGGGGTGAGCGGCAGTTCCACGCCGGTGAGCGCGCTGGGGATCAGCCGGACCTTGCCGCGCACCCGCGTCACGATCGGCGGTGCGCCGATCTCGTCGATGTCGATCTCCAGCGCCACGCCCGTCCAGCGCATCGACGAGGGGCCGACGGTCAGGCTGTCGGCGCTTTGGTGCAGGGCGCCGCGGCCCCGGTCGGTCATCGTGAACCGGCCGCCGGGGCCGTAGGTGGCGACGTTGATGCAGCAGTGATTGTCCGGGTCGCGGCGGCCCGACCAGCGATACCAGGGCGAGAACACCGATCCGATGAAGCCGATGATCGAGATCGCGCGCTTGCCGTCGTCGCTTATGCCGTCGACATACCACCATGCATAGCCGTTCGGCGGGACGGCGAGGTCAAACCGAGGTCGCGCAAGATCGTCTCGGCCGCGTGCCGGCCGGAGAGCGCCGCCATCGGCACCCCCGCCCCCGGATGCACCCCGCCCCCCGCCAGGTAGAGCCCCGGCAGCGCCGTCCGCGCCCGCGGCCGGGCCAGCGCGGCCGTCATCCCGTGCGGGCTCTGCCCGTAAAGGGATCCGGCGCTCGCCGGAAACAGCGCCTCGAACCCCTCCGGCGTCGTCAGCGCCTCCGGCCCCGGCAGCGGATCGAAGCGCAGCCCGAAGCGGGCCAGCGTCGTGAACACCCGTGTGCGGCATGTCTCGAACTCCTCCTGCGCGGTGTCGCCCGCGGTCAGCGGCGCGGCGTTCTCGATGATCTCGAAGCGTTCCGGCCCGGCCGGGGCCGGGTGGCCGGCCCGGTCCTCGGCACAGATGTATAGCGTGGGATCGGGCGGGATCGCACCGGCCCCCAGCGCGCGGAACTCGGCCGGGTAATCGGCGCTGAAAAGCACGTTGTGATGAACCAGCGCCGGCCCGTCGAGCCTTGCGGCAAAGCTCCAGACCCGCGCCGACAGGCTGCGCGGGCGGTGACGGGTCTGCGGCGCGACACCTGCCACCGCGGGGCCCAGACGGCCGGTGGCCAGCGCCCGCGGATCGCCGTTGAAAACAACGAGGTCGGCGTCGTATTCGCGCCCGTCGGCCAGGATCGCCCGGCCGGCGCGGCCGTCGCGGGCCTCGATGGCGGCGACCTCGGCGTCGTAGACGAACCGCGCGCCCTGCCGTTCGGCCAGCCCGGCGACGGCGCGGGCCAGCGCGTGCATCCCGCCCGCGACGGCCCAGACGCCCCGCGCCTCGGCCTCCCAGATCAGCGACAGCAGCGCCGGCGCGGCAAAGGGGCTGCCGCCGACATAGGTGGCGTAGCGGCCGAAAAGCTGCACCAGCCGCGGGTCGCGGAACCGCCGGGCCAGCGCGCCGGCGAGGCTTCGGCCCGGGGCCATCGCGCCGATCAGGCCGGGATTGCGCAGGACGGCGCCGGCCAGCGCCGTCAGGCGTGGATCGGCGGCGCGCATCATCGGTGCCTCGAAGGCCGAGAACAGCGCCCGCGCCTCGGCCGAGACCCTGTCGAAGGCCGCGGCCTCGGCCGCGCCGGCGAAGGCGGCCACGGCGTCGCGGCTGCGGCCGTGATCGGCGTAAAGGTCGAGCCTCGCGCCGTCGGGCCAGAAATGCCGGGCGAGGAGCGGTTGCGGCATCAGCCGGACGTGATCCTCAAGCCGGGCGCCGGCGGCGGCGAACAGATCGTCGAAAACGCCGCGCAGGGTCAGCACGGTGGGCCCGGCATCGACCGGCCCGGCGGCGCTGGCCACCTGGCGCATCTTGCCGCCGGGGCCGGGCGCGCGCTCCAGCACCGTGACGGCAAGCCCCGCCGCGGTCAGCCTGAGAGCCGCGGCAAGGCCGCCGATACCGGCGCCGATCACGAGCGCGCGCGCCCCGGCGGGCTGGGGAAGGCGGGCGGATGTCATGCCGGGAGTGTTGACTCGGCCGCCGAAACTGTCCAGTCTAATTTACACTATGGTGAAAGCCATGCCTGACATTGCCGACGCCGGGAGGGCCGAGATGGGACGCAGTGCGAGCGGATTGGGCGCAAGGATCGACGCCGCGGTCTCGGGCGCGATCGGG
>Ga0180430_10004362_pt1 | contig 11949 bp, 9 predicted proteins | sample SS_ome_9_FD_132999 | JGI IMG/M metagenome (GOLD analysis project Ga0180430, IMG submission 132999) | Hypersaline lake sediment archaeal communities from the Salton Sea, California, USA - SS_1_S_2 metaG | ecosystem: Environmental > Aquatic > Non-marine Saline and Alkaline > Hypersaline > Sediment... | reverse complement strand
GCCATCAGCCTGATCCTGACCGCGGGCTTCGTGCTCGCCTTCCTCATCTAGACCAAGGCGCAGAGGCGAAAGATTCTGGATCGTCCCCGAATCGATTCTCCCACCTGGACCGGCACCGACATCCGCCACAGCCCGGTGTCCAGGAATCCTGGAGACTAGAAGGAACCCGCATGGCTGCCTTCCCTCGAGATCGCTCCCTGGAACCAATCGCTTCCGCCTGCGTACGAGATGCTGGTGATGCGGCGAAGCTGCAGCCTTTCGGTTCCTCGATCTAGATCCAGCGGACGTTCGCCGGCTTCTTCGACGGCCACTTCTTGTACTGGAGTCGGGGGACGCCGACGGCGAGCGCACCGTGGATCTCCTGCTCGTGATCCAGCCCCAGGAGGTCATGCATCAGGAAGCCTCGCATTGTCGGCACAAGGAGGAAGCCGGTGTAGAAGGTCCCCAGACCAAGGCGATCTGCCATCAGCATCGCATTCTGCATCGCGCAGCTCGCATTGACGGTGCCATAGCCTGCGTCCTTCGCGCTGTAGAAGACGATCCATGCGGGAGCGTCCAGAAGCATCGGAAGCTCTGCTCCCTCCTTCGCAAGCTCCACGACACCCTCGAAGACCGGGATCATCTCCGTGACACCCTTGACGAAGTCTCCGCCCATGAGGCGAGCGATGCGCCCCTTGATCGGGTGGCGGAAGTACTTCGACATCCCATCGAGGAACTGGATCGTCAGATCGACCACCCGCTTCCGCATCTCCGGATTCTCGACGACGATGAACGATGTGGTCTGCGTGTTGTGCGCACTCGGCGCCAGGCGGGCGGCCTCGACAACCTGCTCCAACGTCTCGTGTGGGATGGGCTCATCCTTGAACTTCCTGTAGCTGCGCCTCGCCCGCAGGGCCTCCATCATCTGCGCAGCGCTCGGAAGAAGGTCCATGTCCAGCGGCCGAATGGAGCCCTGCTCAAACGCCGAATGCGACAGGGCTCCGGTCGGACACATCGCCACACAGTGCCCGCAAGCGATGCAATCCATGTCCTCCGCGACCTTGGGCGGTTCGTTCTTGTCCGGTTGCTCCAGCTTCACATGGATGCATGCCTCGACGCAGAGCCCGCAGCGTCTGCAAACCTCCGGATCGATGGCAATCGCGTATTCGGTTGACACGTCAGTCTCCTCCTATCCAAGTCGCACGGCTACGGGCCTTCCGCTCTGATCTTCTCGGCCTCTCTCTCCACGCTCGCCGATCGAACCCTTTCGGCCTCCCTGTGCACTCGAGTGGAGAAGAAGTGGCAAACCACCCCGATGCCCCAGCCGCCAAGCGGGAACACGAACCATGGGAAACCTCTCCCCGTGACGAAGAGCCACAGACAGACCAGCAGGGTGTTCACGCCAAGGTAGACGATGAGGTGAATGGCGAAGTCTCTCCTTGCCTCCACTCGCTTCTTCGCCAGAGCATAGACCTGTTCTTCCGTCAGCCGTTCTGACATTTCGGTTCCTCCCGCTCTTAGATCACACACTGTAGTGGCTTGGGGGAAACCCGCCAACTTCCCCGGACTCAGCACCTCGGCTCCGATTCCGTGCGCGGAAGGCCGCTTGCAGCAGGCCGCCGCATTGAGGGTTCGAGTTCGATGCGGCGCGTCGCCTCGCACAGTCGATCCCGGTACGATCAGTAGCGCCAGCGCCACAGGAGGACCGCCGATGGCCGACATCGAAGGGCTGCGAGAGTTCGCGATCTCCGCCGCGAAGGCTGCCATCGCGGCGGTGGAGCCCGCGGTCTGCATCCCGAGGGCAGTTCGTGTCGATCGCGATCGTCTCCTTGTCGGAGCCGAGAGGATCGATCTGTCGTCCGTCGATCGCGTCCTCGTCGTAGGGATGGGGAAGGCGTCGCCCGCAATGGCCGCCTCGCTGGAGGCGATTCTCGGCGACCGCATCTCGGGGGGGCTTGTCGTGACCGCGGATGGCTATGCCGTCTCGACGCAGCGCATCGAGATCCAAGAGGCCGCACACCCCGTGCCGGACGAAAGAGGCTTGGCAGCCGCGGAGGACGTCGCCCACATCGTGCAAGATGCGGGCCCGCATGACCTTGTGATCGTCCTTGTCTCCGGCGGCGGTTCTGCCCTTCTGCCCCTCCCCGTCTCCGGGCTCACGCTGGAAGACCTCGCGGAGACGAACGATCTCCTCCTCCGCGCCGCCGTACCGATCCAGGAGATCAACGCGATCCGAAAGCACCTCTCAGCGCTCAAGGGCGGCCGACTTGCAGCGCTCGCCCACCCGGCGAGGGTGATCTCGCTCATTCTCAGCGACGTCCCGGAAGACCGGTTGGATGCGATCGCCTCGGGTCCGACGGCGCCCGACCCGACCACCTACCGGGACGCGGCGAGGATCGCCAAGCGCGCCGGCATCTGGGATGCGTTGCCATCCACGGTCCAAGCCATCACGCTTCGAGGCCTTCAGGGAGAACTCGAGGAGACCCTGAAGCCTGACGACGCCCGACTCGCACAGGTCTCGAATGTCCTCGTCGGAAGCGGTCGTGTCGCCGCCGAAGCCGCGCGAGCCTTCGCGCTGGAGCAGGGCTACCGAAGCGCCGTCCTGGCATCGGCCGTGCAGGGGGAGGCCGGTCTGGTCGGACCGGTCCTCGCATCCATCGCTCACGAGGTACTTGGTCACGGACTCCCGATTCCGCCTCCCGCGCTGCTCGTGGCCGCAGGGGAGACCACGGTGATCGTGAAGGGAGACGGCCGAGGTGGGCGGAGTCAAGAGGTGGCGCTCTCTGCCGCGGCGGGCATCGACGGGTTGGAAGGAGTCGTCGTTTGCGCCGTCGGAACCGATGGACGAGACGGCCCTACGGACGCCGCGGGCGGCATCGTCGATGGCGGCTCGGCCGGTCGAGTGCGCGCTGCTGGACTCCACATCGCCGACGTCTTGGCAGACAACGCGTCGTACGACGCGCTCCTCGCGGCTGGCGATCTGGTCATCACCGGCCCCACCAGAACCAACGTCGCCGACCTCTTGCTCGTCGCCGTGGCCGAGGGCTAGCCGCGCAGTCGCGATGCCGATGGCTCTCCACCTCGCTTCGCCGCGGGCTAGCTCGGCTCGCTATACTCGCCGCAGCCATGGCACGTGAAGAGGACCGGATCGACCGGAGCAGCGGAACGCCGCTGTACCGCCAGGTCGCCGATGTGCTGCGGGATCGTATCGAGAACGGCCTGTTCCGCCCAGGCGAACGCATCCCTACGGAGTACGAGCTGTGCGACCAGTTCGGGGTCAGCCGGATCTCGATTCGGCAGGCGCTCGCGGAGCTGGTCCACGACGGACTCCTTCATCGGCGCCAGGGGAGCGGAACGTTCGTCCGTCCTGAGTTCGGTCTTGGGAGCCGAACGATCACCGCACTGGTTACCGAGGATCCATGGATCGTGCCTCTGGAAGCGGCCGTCACCTCGTACAACGCCGACCATCCGACCACGCCCCTGCGCGTGAACGTCGAGGTCCTCGGTCGCCCCCAGTTGCGACGCAACATCCTTGCCGCCGTTGGGAGAGGAGATGCTCCCGATCTCGCACTGATCGACTGGCCCTGGGTGGCGGAGTTCGCCGACCTCCACTTCCTTCACCCGCTCGACGAACTCGACCCCGAGTGGGTCGACACGTTTCGGCGGGATCTCTTCGCCGCCTTCGTCGATGAGGTTCAGCCTCCGCTGTACGCCATCCAGCCGGAAGCGAACGTCTCTCTCGTCTGGTACCGACGGGATTGGCTCGAAGCCGAGGGCATCAGTCCACCCGCCTCCTGGGCTGAGCTGGTCGAAGCCGCGAAGCGGTTCACGACGAAAGGGCGGAGCGGACTTGCGTTCGTCGCCGGAACGACGGCCGGGGAGACGACGACCTACCAGCTGCTGCCTTTTCTGTGGGCGGCCGGCGCCGGCCTGCTGGCCGGTCGGGATGTGGAGCTCGACGATCGGGCAATCGGCGCGCTGCAGTTCCTCGTTGACCTCGTTCGCAAGCATCGCGTCGCACCCGCGGAGGTCGCCTTCTACTCGTGGGACCAGCCCGCTACGCTGTTTGCGGCCGGCGAGGTCGCCTTCGCCGTCGGAGGAAGCTACGAGAAGCCGCGAATCCAACAGCTTGCCGGGTGGGATGAAGAGGCCTTCGAGGAGCACGTCGGCTACATGCCGATCCCTGCGCCTCCTGGCGGGCAGCCGGCGACCGTGGCGGGGGGGATGGCATTCGTCGTCTTCCGCCAGTCTCCCGCACCGCACCTAGCGTTCGAGGTGATCAAGCGCGTCGCGAGCCCTGAAATCATGCGCGCGTTCTGCGTGCACAGCGGACGATGCCCTACCCGGATGTCTGTCGTCCGTTCCCTCGATCCGAAGGAGGATCGCTTCTCCCGCGAGATCGCAGAGCTGCTTCACAACGCTCGGGCACGGTACGGAATCGCCGAGTACTCGAAGGTCTCCGAGCAATTCCAGCTAATGGTTGAGGACGCCGTCACCCAGCGACTGACGGCACGCCAGGCGGTCGAACGAGCCAACGAGATCATCCGAATCCTGGTGGCGTAGACGGAGGCCCTCCTTGCATCTCGGCAGCCGTCGTGGTAGAGTGACGAGCCATGGGTGGGTTTTTTGTCCTGCGATTTGTTATAACAAATATCCTCGACCCGAACCGCGCCTCTCCCCACGATTCCACACCCAACGCAGAACCAACCCAGAGAGACTAGCTGCTACACAGGAGGTGATCGGCCCGGCCAACAACTCCATTCGCCAACGCAGAGGCTCCTACGAGCAAAATCAGGGAGGTGTTGTATGCGTTTCATGCGCAACGTGATGCTGGCTGGGCTGCTTGTCGTCGGCCTGGCCTTAGTGGGAACCGCTCAGACCGTCGTCTTCTGGACGACCGACAACGAGCCGGATCGTGTAGCCGTCTATGAGGACGTGGCCGCCCGGTTCATGGCCGCGAACCCTGGCATCGAAGTGGAAATCGTGCCGGTCGAGGAAGCGGCGATCAGCCAGCGGATTGCCACGGCGGTCGCTGCCGGCGATCTGCCGGACATCGTCCGCATGGGGATCGAGCGTGTCGCAACCTTCGCGGCCGACGGGCTCCTCGATGAGGACGCGGCCGAGGCGGTCATCAACTCGATCGGGATTACCGACTTCCGCGCCGGCCCGCTGGCGATGGTCGTCAACCCGGCGACAGGGAAGTACGCCGCTGTGCCTTACGACGGCTGGATCCAGGCGATCTGGTACCGAACCGACATCTTCAAGGCGGTCGGCCTGACGCCGCCGACGTCCTGGGCGGACATCAACGCGGCAGTCGATGCGCTGCCGGGTGTCGGCAACCTGCTGTACGCGATCACCCTCGGAACAGATCCGGGGCAGAACTACCCCCATCAGGTCTTCGAGCAGGTCGCGATCTCGAACAACGCCTGGCCGTTCAACTCCGACGGTGAGGTCACCATGAACACCCCGGAGATGATCCAGGCGCTCGAGTTCTACACGGACCTCCAGCGTGGCGCCGTGCCCGGGCCGCAGTATTGGCGGGGCGCGCGAGAAGCCTATGAGCTCGACCAGACCGCGATGCTGTTCTACAGCACCTACATCATGGACGACCTCGTCGAGGGATCGGGCATGGAAGGCGGCGGCAAGGTCGACATCGCCGTCGAGGACCTGGCGCTGAAGACCGGCTTCGCATCGCAGATGGTCGGCCCAGGCGGCTCGGCCTCCTACGGGCAGCTGGTCACTCTCGGCCTCATGGACGGTGCCGACGCAGCAGCCCAGAAGGTCGTCGAGTACTTCCTCACCGAAGGCTACATCGACGTCCTGGCGCTGGCTCCGTTCGGCAAGGTTCCGGTGCTGGAGAGCGCCGTCGACGGGTGGAAGGACCTCAGCCCGTTCTTCGCCTACTACTCCGACGAGACGTTGGCACAGATTGCCAACGGATTCGACACGATGCAGCGATGGCTGTTCCGACCGGACTACGGGCCGGTGGAACGCGCCGTGATCGGTGACATCGAGGGACGCCTGTTGCTGCCGCAGGTCATCAGCAACATCGCCCTCGAGGGCATCATGACACCGGTAACCGGTGCCGCTTGGCTGCAGGAACAAGTCGAGGCGCTGCTGGCTGAACGCCAGTAGGCCAGGGCATACGGACGGGGGCGACCCGCTTCGTCCCCGTCCCGCCATTCTCTGCCTTCGCGGCGGTTTCGCCACCGCTGGGAGGAATCGGTAGGATCGGACGGGTAGTAAGGGAGGGGCCTTGGCTCGAAGGCGGGCGCGTTCGCGGAAACCGTTCTTCCCGCCCCGGGGGTCACTTCAGGCCCGAGAGGCGAGACTCGCCTGGGCGCTGACGTCCCCGACGGCGCTGATCGTCTTCGGCCTGATCCTCTTCCCGGTGATCTTCTCCGTCTGGATCTCCTTCCACGATGTCACCCTGCGGAACCTGGGCGATGTCTTCCACGCTCCGTTCGTCGGATGGCAGAACTACCGCAACGTCATCAACGACTTCGCGTTCAAGTTCCAGGGAGTCCGCCAGTGGGGTGCAGCCGTCACGAGCGTCGTCTACTCCTTCCTGTCAACGGGGCTCACTGTCCTTGTCGGTCTGATCGCCGCACTGCTCCTCAACCGGCCGTTCCGTGGCCGAGGCGCCGCACGTGCCGTCTTCCTCTTCCCCTACGTCGCGCCGATCGTCTCGGTCGCCTTCGTCTGGCGGTGGATCCTCGACCCACGGCCGTCCGGCGTGGTGAACGACTTGTTGCTGCGGCTCGGATGGATCGACGCTCCCCAGGCGTACCTGTCCGCCAGAGGACTGGCGATCGTGCTCGTCATCGCGTTCACCGCGTGGCGCTACTTCCCGTTTGCGATGCTGATGATCCTGGCGCGCCTTCAGGCGATCGACAAGACGCTGTACGAGGCGGCGGGCGTGGACGGGGCGAACGCGTGGCACAAGTTCAGGCACGTGACGTTGCCTGAGTTGCGCTACGTTCTCGGTTCGCTCTTCCTGCTGCGACTGATCTGGACCTTCAACAAGTTCGACGACATCTTCCTCCTGACCGGAGGTGGGTACGGGACGAATGTGCTGCCGGTGCTGACTTACCAGTTCTCCTTCAAGTCGTTCAACTTCGGCAAGGGGGCGGCGAACGCGATGATCCTGCTCGCCATCCTCGTGGTGTTCATGCTGATCTACGTCGGCACCGTCATGCGGGCGAGGGACTAGGTGAGATCGTGAAGACGAAGCGAGCCCGACGAGGCACCGACGACAAGGCGAACCTGATCCAGCGGCTGGCTCGGTCGATGACGCTGCCGCGGTTCGTCTTCGCGATCGTGTTCATCTTCTTCCTCACCGGCATCATGTTCCCCTTCTATTGGATGGTCAGCTCGTCGTTCAAGACGTACGCGGAGATCGGCGGACGGGAAGCCGTCTACTGGCCGAGCGCCATGCGGCTCGACGCCTATCGGGAGCTGTTCGACCGAGAGGGGTGGAACTTCCTGCGAAACATCGCCAACAGCGCGAAGGTCGCCGTGCCGACGGCGATCATCGCCGTGGTCTTGTCGACCCTCGGGGCGTACGCCGTGGCGCGGTTACGCTTCCGCGGGAAGAACCTGTTCCTGAACGGGATCCTCCTCGTCTACCTCATCCCCGGCGTCCTGGTCATCATCCCGCTGTTTGCGATGCTCGCGAGGATCGGCGCCGCGCTCGGGTTCTCTGTGCAGGACAACTTGCCGATTCTGATCGTGACCTACCTTGCGCAGACCCTCCCGGTCGCGCTGTACATGCTGGCGAACTACTTTCGAACGATTCCGGCCGAGATCGAGCAGGCCGGGTTGATCGACGGGTGCAGTCGCTCGGGTGTGATCTGGCGGATTACGCTTCCGTTGTCCGTCCCGGCGCTGGTCAGCGTGGCGATCTACACGTTCATGATCGCGTGGAACGAGTTCCTCTACGCGCTGGTGTTCCTCAACAACCGCGTCATGTTCACGATGCCGATTCAGATCAACACGATCTTCAGCGATCCGACGCCGAGGCCTCACGTGGTGATGGCGGCGTCAACGATCATGACCATCCCGGTCGTCGTCCTTTTCCTCGCACTCGAACGGTTCCTGTCGGAAGGGCTCACCGCCGGCGGAGTGAAAGGCTAGCCACGTGCCATTCCCGGTTTTGGACTCCGTGAGCGATCGCCTCCTCGACCACTTGGGGTATCTCTACGAGGCGCTCGTCGCGACGGATGCGCACCGAAGACTGCTCGACCGAATCGAACGAGAGATCCGAAACATCCCGCAAGGGCGTCACGCCGGTCGGCGCCGGCCCCTCTCCGAGAAAACGGCCGTTCTGATCACGTACGGCGACCAGGTCTGCGAACCGGGCGCGCCTCCGCTACGGACCCTGACCGACGTCGCGAACGAGACCGTTCGCGACCTGATCACCGACCTGCACATCCTGCCGTTCTTCCCGTACTCGTCCGACGACGGCTTCTCCGTGATCGACTACGAGTCCGTCGACCCTGCGCTCGGCGACTGGGAGAACATCGATCGACTGACCGAGCACTTCGGACTGATGACCGACCTGGTGGTCAACCACGTCTCCGCCAAGAGCCACTGGTTCGAGGGCTTCCTCCGCGGCGATCCGGAGTACGCGGGTTACTTTATCCCCGTTGAGGAAGGCGTCGACCTCTCGCAAGTGGTACGCCCACGTGCCCTCCCGCTACTCACCGAGGTCGAGACGGCCGACGGACCGAAACTCGTCTGGACCACCTTCAGCGCGGACCAGATCGACCTGAACTACGGGAATCCGGAGGTGCTCCTCCGGATGATCGACGTGCTCCTCTCGTACGTCCGGCACGGTGCGACGCTGATCCGGCTCGACGCGGTTGCCTTCCTGTGGAAGGAGATCGGCGGCCCTTGCATCCACTGCGAGGAGACGCACCGGATCGTCAAGCTGATGCGTACCGTGCTCGACGCCGTCGCGCCGGAGGTTCTGCTGATCACGGAGACGAACGTCCCTCACCCCGAGAACATCAGCTACTTCGGCGACGGGAGCGACGAAGCGCAGATGGTGTACCAGTTCCCGCTGCCGCCTCTGGTCGTCGACGCGTTCCATCAGGGAAGCGCGCAATCGCTCATCGGGTGGGCGGAGACGCTCGATCCCCCGCCGGGCGAGGCAACCTTCTTCAACTTCCTGGCCTCGCACGACGGGATCGGGCTACGACCGTTGGAAGGACTCGTTCCCCCTGCTCGCGTCGAAGCGATGGTCGAACGGACGCTGCGTCACGGCGGACGTGTCTCGTACATGCAGGACACCGACGGACGGGAGAGTGCCTACGAGCTCAACATCTCGTTCTTCGACGCCCTCTCCGACCCGCAGGGCGATGACTCGATCGAGCTGCAGGTTCGCAAGTTCCTAACCGCACAGGGAATCATGCTCGCACTCGACGGCGTTCCCGGGATCTACTTCCACAGCCTGTTCGGCTCCCGGAGCTGGCCCGAGGGCGTCGAGGCCCGCGACAGCCACCGCGCGATCAACCGGGAGAAGCTCGACCGTCTCGCCCTGATGCGTGACCTCGCCGATCCGAGATCGCTGCGTTCGATGGTCTTCAACGGGTATCGCAAGCTCCTGAGCACGCGTGCGCAGTGCGACGCGTTTCGTCCAGGGGCACCGCAGCGCGTCATTCGCCTCGACGACCGTGTGTTCGCCCTTCTACGGGGCCGTCCGGACGAATCGCACGCGCTCTGTTTGCACAACGTCTGTGCTGAACCGGTCGAGGTCCCCCTCGATCATCCTGCGCTCGGGCTTCGTGCGGAGGCCGGCGTCGCCGATCTCCTCGATCCTCAAGCCGAACCGGAAGCCGATACGTGGACGCTCAGTCCGTACGGGATGGCGTGGCTCACGGAGGACTCGGGGTGAATGTCGGCTTCCTCTCGACCCGCCTCGCTGGCACGGACGGGGTCTCTCTAGAAACGGCCAAGGTCGCCGAGCTGTTCAAGCGACGGGGGCACCGGACCTACTACTGCGCCGGAGAGCTCGATCCTGCCGGACCCGAGGGTCGCCACGTCCGCGAGATGCACTTCCGCCACCCCGAGATCCTTGCGATCGAGAATGCCGTCTTCGGCGGCGCCGACGCTCCGGATCTGCGCCGCCGGATCGCGCGTGCGACTGACCGACTGCGAGGCGAGATCCGCGCATTCATCGATGCCTTCTCGATCGACCTTCTAGTCCCGCAGAACGCGTTGGCGATCCCGCTGAACGTCCCACTCGGCGTCGCGCTTCGCAATGAGATCCTCGAGTGCCGGATCCCGACGATCGCCCATCATCACGACTTCGCGTGGGAGCGTGAGCGGTTCGCGACATGTGCCGTCCACGACCTGCTCGAGTCGAGCTTCCCGCCGGTTGGTCCTACGATTCGCCATGTCGTGATCAGCTCGATTGCGGCGCGCGATCTCCAAACCCGCCGAAGCACGGAATCCATCGTGATCCCGAACATCATGGACTTCACAAGCGGGCCTCCCGTGCGCGAGAGCCGATCGAGCACCCTGCGCCGCGATCTGGGCTTCGACGAGGGGGACATCGTCCTCCTCCAACCGACCCGCGTGGTCCCGCGGAAGGGGATCGAGCACACGATCGAGCTTGCCCGCCGTCTCTCGGACCGATTTCGCCCGCGACGCGTGCGCGTCCTGATCTCACACCATGTCGGGGACGAGGGGACCGCGTACTTCGCCCGCCTCCAGCGCACAGCAGAGGCGGCGGGCGTCGACCTGACGCTGGCCTGCGATCGGTTCGTCGATTGCCGCGATGGTCTCTCGGTGGATGCCGGGATCCACGACCTTCGCGACGCGTACGAGTGTGCTGACCTCGTGACGTACCCGAGTCTGATCGAAGGGTTCGGCAACGCGCTGCTCGAGGCCGTGTTCTATCGAAGGCCGCTCTTTGTGAATCGGTACCCCGTGTACGCAGCGGACATCGCGCCGTGCGGCTTCGACTTCGTCGAGATCGAGGGTTCGGTCGACGCTGCGGCCGTCAACGCGACCGCAGCCCTCCTCGACACGCCGAAGCGGGTCCGCGACACCGTCGCCCGCAACTACGACGTCGCTGCCCAACACTTCTCCTACGAGACGGCGGAGGAGCGACTTGCCGAGGCATTGCAGGGGTGGGAAGGCTAGGAGCCGTCTGCGAGCCGTCCCGCGACTCTCTACGAGCGACCGTATCGGTCTTCGATTCTCACCACATCGGTGAGGTGCGGCGTCGAGACCTCGAACACGGTGCAGTCCTCGGTCGCCTCCATCTGATGCACCGCTCGCGGCGGAATCGCATACGACATTCCGGGTTCGAGAACGACCGTCTCAAGCTCATCGGCGGACGGGCCGACGCGGAAACGCATCCGTCCCGACGTGATGCGGATCGTCTCGTCCTTGACTTCGTGGTACTGGAGGGAGAGGCTCTCGCCGGCCCGGATGAACAACACCTTCCCCGCGTAGTGCCTGTTCAGCGCCCACAAACGCTCGTGGCCCCACGGCTTCTCGACGTATGCGAGCAAGCGCCGGATCCCTTCCCAATCGGAGAGATCGATCCAACCGGCGTTCTCCAAGGGCAACGTCTCCATCTCGTGCTCAGCAGCCGGCAGCCCGAGCCCGTCGGTGACGTACCGCAGCAAGGCCTCCGTCGGCCACACATGGATCCCCGTCGGGCGCCCGGCGGTGCCATCCGAGTCCGCGACCAGCGCAACGGGCCGTCCGGTCGACGTCGCGCACTCGGCCGCCGCCGATGCACAACGGGTGTAGGCCTCCCCATCTTCGATGACCTGCGTCGCGGGCTGAAGAAGGACCGTACTCCCCTCGAGCCTCTCGTGTTCCGGCTTCGCTAGCTCCGAAGACAGAAGCGCCGCGACCTCGGTCTCTGCCTCCACGGAGAGGACTCGAACGGCCTCGGGAAGCAGGGCCTCCGCCCGTTCGAGGAAGCGCGAAGCGACGATCACCCACACG
>Ga0180430_10004361_pt1 | contig 11950 bp, 11 predicted proteins | sample SS_ome_9_FD_132999 | JGI IMG/M metagenome (GOLD analysis project Ga0180430, IMG submission 132999) | Hypersaline lake sediment archaeal communities from the Salton Sea, California, USA - SS_1_S_2 metaG | ecosystem: Environmental > Aquatic > Non-marine Saline and Alkaline > Hypersaline >... | reverse complement strand
TCGCGTTAACCGGTTCGTCGGTCAGCATGCCCAGAACGCTTTGCTTCGCGGAGGGGTAATTACCGCTGTCCAGCAGGTTTTGCAGGTCCATGCGTTTGAACGTTCGATCGGTCGGGAATCGTGAGATCCCCTTCGCCGCCAGAAGCGATTGCAGGCGCCGGTCCTTCATCTTACCGGCCACCTGGGTGTATAGCAGAAGAACATCCTTTGGGCAGGCGTCGATATTCGCGTATTTGCCCAACAATTCAGCCGCGGCGGACCATTGCTCTTTCGACGCGTAAATCTGCGCCAAAGCCAGGCCCGCTGATGACATTGTCGGGTCCAGTTTTAAGGCCGCCTGATACTGCCCCGCAGCCCGGTCCGGATCGGAAAGTTTTTCGTATGCGTAGCCCATCATGAGGCGCCGCGAGGGATGGTCCTTGCCCTTGAAGGGCGCCAGGAGTTGGATCACCTTGTCATACCGTCCGCCCTGGAGATGTTCCCTCGACTGCGTCAACAGGTCAGCCAGTTCCCGCGACACTTTTTCCGCCCCTTCCGCCAATGTCGTCGACAGCGACAGAAACAAGGCGATCGTGGCGAAGATTATTCGCAATCGCGGGTTCATCGATCGTTCCTTTCCGGTAGTTTCCATTTGATGTTGTAGCGGACCAACGCTCGCACGCCCTGCCCGTTTTGCAGCGCGGGTTGGAATCTCGACGCCTGTGCGTGTCGGCGGGCGGCATTTTCAAATACCCCCGCCGGCGTGCTCGCCAGGATCGTGATGTTCGTCACTCGCCCGGTCTTGTCGATTACGAGTTCGACGGTCGTCACGCCGGTAATTCTCCGTCGCAGGGCCCCACGCGGGTAGTAATCCGACAAGTTTGGCGGATCGATCCGGATCGGACCGCGGGTCAACCCGATCGGTTTGGGCTTCGCGGGCTTGCGAACCGGTTTGGTCGGCGCCGCGGGCCTGGCGATCGGAACCCGCGGAGTATATGCCTCGGGAATCGCGATGTCCCGCATGTTAAGGGTGATGCGGTTTGGAAAATTGGTCGCCCACTCCAACTGGACCGGTTCCGGTATGGTGGGGGCCTGGAGGGCGAGCGTCGGAAGCGGTAGTTCGGGCGGCGGTTCGGTCTCCGGCGGGGGCGTCAACAGTTCGCGGGGTTCCGGTTCGCTGGTGGCGACTTGCATGTCGAGTATTTCCAGGGGAAACGCCTGGGGTGTCGGTTGGGCGGTATCGGGGACGGACGCCGCATTGGAACTCAACAGCGCGAACAGGGCGGCATTGGTCGCCAGCGTGGCGACGGCGGCGGTCAGGTATCGGCCCGTCACCGAACGCTTTGCAAAAACCGGTTTGTCGCTGGTCGGGTTCATTGTTGGATTGCGGCGATGCTTACCGTATCGGCGCCGGCGGTTTTACAGGTATCCATTACGCGAAGAAGCAGGAACGTCGGAACGTCCCGATCGGCCTGGATGACGACGTTTCGAAGCGATTGGTCGCTCAGGGCTTTTTCGATGGCGGATGTTTCGTCGGGCGATATCGCCCGCCCGGCGACGTGGACCGTACCGGTCTTGGTAATCGCCACGGGCAGGTATCGCGCGGTGATCGGCTGGGCCCATCGCGAACCGGGACGATTCACCGTAACGCCGGCGTCCTGGATGAAACTCGTCGAGACGATGTAGAAAATCAGCAGGATGAACACCATGTCGATCAGGGGCGCCATTTCGACCGTGGCGTGTTGCTTCCGGCGTCCGGAGCCTGTCAGGATACCGCGATGAATCATGCCTGGTCCTCCCGATCGTTCAACGCGTTGGATTTGACCAGCAGTTCCAGTTTTTCAATCCGCCGGATTAGGACATGCCATGCCATCAGGCCCGGTGCGGCGATTGCCAGGCCCAGTTGTGTGGTGGCCAGAGCCTTTCGGATTCCGCTGCTCATGGCCCGTACGTCTCCGCCGCCCATGATGCTGGTGAACGTGTCGATCATTCCGGTGACGGTTCCCAGCAGGCCCAGCAGCGGGGCAATGACGATGCATGCGTGTATGATTCCCACGCGCCGCAGGCCTTCGCAGCGAGCGGTGATGCTCGACAACTCCTCACGCTCGATCCGCCCGGCCTGCAAACCCCGCATCTGAGCGTTAATGGCGAAGAACCGTTCGAGCAGCAGAAAGGTCATCACCAGCGAGACTCCGGTCAGGGCGATCATCGTGTATCCTCCCTGTGCGAACCAGTCAAGTAACACCGTCATGGTTTGCCCTCCCCGGATTCACCGCCCAGGACCTGCATGGCGTTGTATTCCAGCATTGCCTCTCGGCGCTGAGTCCACCGTCGCAACCAGGCATGGGCCAGCAACAGCGGGATGGCGACCATCAGGCCCAGTTGTGTGGTGATGAGGGCTTCGGAAATCCCTCCCGACATCAGTTGTGGATTGCCCGTACCGACGGCCGAAATCGTGTCGAAGGTCGCTATCATTCCCGATACCGTACCCAGCAGCCCCAACAGCGGGGCGGCGCCGGCCAACGCGGCAATCAGAGAAAAGGACCGCTCAAGTCGCCCCGCTTCCATAAGCAGCGCTGACTCGACCGCACCCTGCCGCCGCTCTCTCGATTCGCCCGCCGATTCGAGCCACGCCCGCAGGACGCGAGCGGTGGGAGTGTTGGATTGCTCCACCAGGCCCCTGGCGGAGGGCAAACCGTCGGATTCGATCCTGGCCAGCACGTTTTCCGTCAGCGATTGAGGGGCCTTGGAACTCGCCAGGTAAAACACCCGTTCGATAACCAGCATCAACCCCAGCAGCCCCGAAGCCAGGATCGGATAGATAAATATCCCCCCGGTATCGAGCCAACCCAGGAAGTCCTTGTCCCTGACCGGTTTGCGGTCCTGAAGGGTTTGGCTTGGATCGATGGGCAGATGGGAAGCCGGACCCTTCGCCCAGGCGCGCAGCGATTGGGTTTGTTCCGGACTCATTATCGGACCGACCACCAGCGCCTGTCCCTTTCCGGAGGGTTTGAGCAAACCGACGGTCGCCTGCGTCGGGCCACAGGCGTATTGGGCCCAGGCGCCGAACCGAACGACCGGTGCGTCAAAACTCTCACCGTCGCGCCCGACGATGGATCGGGTTTGCACGGTAATGGCGGCATCGGACGCAATGCGCTCGATTTGGGCTTCCAAACCCCGCCAGATAGTTTCCTCCATCTCGGCGATAGCCGCTTGAGGATCGATTTTCCGCCCAGACGCCGAGGCGCCCTGGAGAATCAGGCTTTGGATTCGACGCTGGGTTTTGGCGTTGTCCCGGAGGAGTTGTTCGCGGCGTGCATTGATTTTTTCCAACTCGCCGGCTGCTGACTCGGCGGTTTCCCTGGCTGCATCGAGTTGACGATAGGCCTCGTTCAACTTTACAGCCAGGGCCTTGCGCTGCTTGAGATGATCCTTCCTCGCTTCGGCCAGCTCGGCCTGGGCCTGACGTCTGGCTTGCGCAGCTTGGGCGAGCAGTTGCGCTGGGGAATCCGCCTCCCCCCGTGCGCCGGGGGTGGCTGCGAGAACGGTCAGTATGACCAAGGCAAAACGCGGTATCATTTCCCGGCCTCTTTGACGGGGGTAACCTGGAGTTTGCCCGCGGGTACGAGCAGCCATAGTGGCGCGAGTCGCCCTTCGACCACGTTGAAGGCGGCCTGGATATTCTGGACGTCGCCCGGTCCGGTCGCACTGGTCAGGACGAGCTTGTCCCGGTTCATTTTCGCCGTGCCCGCCTGCAGGCCGTCAAGTGATATCCACCATGCCGCGGCCGCTCCGGCCCGCAGGAGTTTGACGGTTAGTTCTTCGCCCTCGAGCGAACCGACAACCAGTTCGACCGCGCTGTTTTTCGCCCGCAGGCGTGTTTCCTCGATCCGCCTGACCGCCGAGACCAACCGCCCGCCCGGATCGGTGATGCGCTGGGCCTTGTCGGGCGGGACGAGACCGGGAAAATTCCGGGCCCGCAATTTCTCCAGCGATATTTCCAGTCGCTCGCACAGCGTATCGAGCATCACCTCTATATCCGCCAGGCGCTTCCGGTTCGTTTCAAATGCGGCGAGTTGCTTTTCCCGCTCTCGGCGAAGTTTGTTATCGCGATCCGCCCGGGCCTGGTAATGATCTCTCTGCCGACGGACCGTACTCAGGAGCAGATCGATTTTCTGCTTCTCCTCCTGCCACTGCGACTGGGCTTTGGACAGTCCGGCCCGCGCGTTGTTGGCCTGCTCCAACTCGCCCAGCACCTGCACGGGCAGAGAAGCAGCCTCCTCCGAGGGCGCAGTTTTGGACAGCACATGCCCGACCAGACCGAGAAAGACCAGGGCAAACACCAGCGCCAAGCCCCAGCGACCGTGATGATAATATCGTGATTCAGCGAATCGCATCGGCGGACTCCCGGGCCTCGTTTCCCACAGCGGTGTTGGTGATATTGCCTTCTTCAATGTGGAAACTGCGCGTGGCGATATCCAGCATGGACGGATTGTGCGTGACCATCACGACGATTCGCCCCTGGTCCGCCAGTTGAATCAGGCAGTCGGTAACTATCTTGATATTCTCGACGTCGAGATTGCCTGTGGGTTCATCGGCAAGGATGAGTTTCTTGTCGCCCACAATCGCCCTTGCCAAAGCCGCTCGCTGCTGCTCCCCGACGCTCAACTCACCGGGACGATGCCCAAGGCGATCTTCAATCCGAAGCGTGCGCGCCAATTCCCGCACAACCCGCTCAACCGGGCCCTTGTAATTCGCCAACACCAGTGGAATGCGAATGTTGTCGTACAGCGTGAGGTAGGGGATCAGGCAGAACCGCTGAAATACGAATCCCACAACCTCCCTGCGATAGCGGTTTCGCCAGGCGGAGCTCCCGTTGTAGATATTCCGAGAATCGTAGAGAACCTTACCACGATCGGGAGGAAGCATCCCGCCAAGAATGAGAAGCAGCGTACTCTTACCGCTGCCGCTGGGACCGTGAACCACCGCAAAATCACCGGATGACAGTTCCAGGTTCAACTGGTCGACCGCATATATCGCCTGACCGTTCTTGCGGTATTCTTTTGTCGCGTTGCACAACTGTAACACGGGGTTACTCCTCAACGAGGATCGCGTTGGGGTCCATGCGAACCAGTTTGATCATCGGGATCACCTCGGCGGCTATCGCCACCGCGCAGGTCAAAACCACAGTGGAAGGCATCTGGTTCCAGAGGATGCTAATCGGCCTGGTATTGCTGGTCAACACGTCAACCAGCAGCAGTTTCGACAGTCCCGACCCGATGAAAAAGCCTGCCGTCGACGCCAGCAGCGCCAGGACAAGCAGCTTGACTATATACAGGCTGACGATATAGGAATAACCGGCCCCCATCGCCAGGAGAATACCTACTTCGCGAATCCTCTCGGAGACTTCCTGAACCCCCGCCACCACGATTAATGCCACGGTGACCGCCAGGACGATCCCCAACAGGTAGTAAAGATATCGCGTCGTGGTCATACGGGCGAGGTATCGCCCCTGGGCGAGGTTGGTTTTTGCAATCGTGCGGAAACCGGGAAATCGCCGCGCCATCACCTTGTCCTGATGCGCGCAGGTCTTCTCCAGCGACGGACCGTAGCTAAGGCAGAGAAACGCGAGGATTGCGTTTATCTTACCGGGTTTGTTCAGCATTTGCTGGCTTTGAGCCAGGGGGATGTAGACGCGCGAATCGTCAATGGTCCCCTGCGAAGAGAGGATCTGGTCAACGTGAAATGACCGATCCATAATGGTGATGGTTTCCCCTTCGCGTACATTAAACGCTTCGGCCGCGGCGGACCCCAAACGAGCGCGCCCCGGTTTTATCGCGACGACGAGATTGCGTTTTTCCCTGGTTTCGTCGCGACGAGAAACCGGTTCAATCCCTGTCAGGACCACCGTCTTCCCGTTGACTTCGTTTCTTTCCTGGAGCATTGAAAGGTAGTATTTCGAGGCCAGGCGCAGCTCTTGAGCCATATCCCTGGTGACCGTGTCGGAAAAGAGCGTCTGCCCGGGACCGCAAAGATGCGTCTGACCGGGGTCGGAGTTGGCAGGTAGAATCAAGACGTTGTGTCCCATGTTTTTCATGATGATCTGCATGGAACGATTTGAGAAGCGGGCGCTGTTCTTTATGTAGACATAGAGGGACACCAGCGCCGTCATCGCCAGCAGAAGCAACACGGTGACGACCCATTTCTGGCGGGCCTGGTTGACGATAATCTTCAGGAACATTTCTCGCCTTGCCTGACCTGTTAAAAACGCAGGCTCATTCCGCCCCAAAACGTGCGTCCTTCGTCAGGCCAACCGACAACAGTAGAATATCCCTTGTCGCCAATATTGTCCACCCCAACGTAAGCGCTGTGCTGCTTGTCCTCGCCGAAACGATAGGTAATTTTCGCGTTGAGTTCGGTGAAGTCGCCCAGCGGCGCCGGAGGGCTGCCGTTGGGGAGGAACCGCTCGTTTTCGTACTTCGAGATGTGTTTGGTGAACACGTCGAAGTCGAAATCGCCGAGACGGTAGGAAACCCCGCCGCCCAGAATAAACTCGGGCACTTCCTGGTCCGGAGACCAATCGTCCTGACCCTTCTGCTTCGTCCTCATCGCCACCGCGTTAAAGAAAAACTGCAAACCGTTTTCCATACGTTTGGACTTCAAGTCCAACTCGACACCGAAATTGTCCCTGTCGCCGCTTTGGTACAAACCGAAGCGTTCACCGTTGACGAGCACCGACTGATTCGACAGGATCGGGGCCTCTGTCTGCCGCACGAAGAAACCCGTGATCGAAGCCTCCCCGTAGCGTTTCCAGACCTTCTTGAGGCCCAGGTCATACTTCTGGCGAGTTTCCGCACCGGGTTGGTTGAGGTTCACATCGAGCATCCCGGGCGAAGAGGACAGGCGCCCCCAGGTTATATTACCCAGCAGCTTCAATGTCTCGGTCAATGCATAGGAACCTCCGAAACTCAGCGTCGGAAGCGGGTCTTCCCATTCGTCTTCAAGCATCACCGCCGCAAGGCCCGCGGGACTTCCCTCGACACTGAATCCGCCGAACTCCTTGATCCGCGTGCGGCTCCAACGCATACCAGCGTTGACGTCAAGCTTTCCAAAATCGTGCTCGTCCACAATCACCGCCGAGTAGGTTGTCAGGTCGCCGCGCCTGCCGACGTAAAATCGCTTGCCCGTCGGAGACTTCCAGTGATTCATCATCCCGCCGATCCGCAGGACGTTATCGTCGCCCAACTTCCTCGTGTGAAGCACCCGCCCGCCGGTTTCGTAGTCGCGCTCGACCCAGTCGGCGGCGCCGACGCGCTCGCCGGCAAAGTGACGATAAGCCATGTTTCCGAGAACTTCAGTCGAAGACCGGTCGTCGGGTTCAATACGCATCTTGGCGATCACGATACTGGAACGCATGGGGTCGAAATGATCGCGCCGCGTCCGGAGCACGTTCGACGCCGGGGCCTCGGCCAGTTTCAGATGGCGGTCGCCGACCAGGCCGTAGGCATTCAATTCGAGGGTGATTTCCTTCACCGGTCGATACGCCAGGCGCGTGTAGAAATTCGTGATGTTCTCAGAAGCGTTCATGCCGGCTGGACCGCGGATCCCGTCGTATCCAACGCCGACAGCATAAGAAAGTTTCTCCGTACCGTTTCCGTGGATAATGTTGGTCCGCGTCCTGTGATGCTCGCCGAAGATGGTTTCGATCCGCGTTTCGGGCGCCTTGAAAGTGCGCGGGATAATGTTGATCATACCGGTCATACCGCCCGGACCCAGCAGCAGGGCGCTGCTGGAGCGAACGACCTCGATGCGCTCGACCAGGGCCGCGTTGAAGAAATAATTGGTTTCCTGCAGCTCGCGGAACCACGCGCCGTCGATCGCATAACCGGGATACGGATACCTCTGTCCGCGGACGGAGAAGAATTTCTTGACCTTCCGACCGCGAGTCTCCGTCCAGGCGCCCGGAATGTATTTCAGCGCGTCGACGACCGAATCGGGATTTTGGCGCTCGATCTCGGCGCGACCCACAACGCTGGTTGAAGTCTCCAGACCGGGCGATTCGACCACCGGGCGCGCGACCAGGTCCCTTGGGGGCAAGGTGGTGTAGTCTTCACGCTCGGGCACCGCTTCCTGGTCCTGGCCTACAATAACCACGTCGGGCAGTTTTTCCTTGGCCTGTCCCTCCGCCGGTGGATCGGGGACTTCAGCAGCAGGCTGGTCGTCGGCCCGGACGGAAGAAAACACGGTCCCCAAAACCATCAGCCCCACCACGCAATATATCATGTTTTTCATATTCATTCTAAGTCAAGCATCTTTCGATTCAGTTATAAAACGGGGGGGCGACCGAACGGGCCGCCCCGTAATTCGCATAAAATCATGCAGTAAAAGCATTACGCTTCCCGAAGTGATAAGGGGACATCAGGGACGAAAAAAACGCCCGGTCAGGATTGGCCCGGGGTTACAAGGGCGATCGCCCGGACAATACCGTCGTTGGTCTGGATATATCCGGTGTCCCCGATCAGGGTGAATGAACTACAGGAGCGGAGGCCCCCGATGCGCCAAACCTCGCGTCCCGTGCTTTGATCCAGCGCAATGACCTGCCCGTCCTGAACGGCGCTGGCGAAATGGATATGCCCGTCCCGAAGCGTCATAGGTCCGCACCCCGCGCTGGGATAACTCCATATCCGAGACCCGTCGCAACGACGAAGGGCCTGGATTTCACTACCGCGAAGAAAGACGCCTTGCCCGGTCGCCAGGATCGATTGCGGAAGGAACGGGATGATCTTCTTCCAGAGCACCTTCTGACGCTCCAGGTCCATACACAACACCTGCGGAGGGCGCCTAAGGCGCTGGCGAACGATGTATATTTCCCGTCCCGACAAGGCGATAACAGGACGTTTATAGTTTAAGGCTTTCTGATCGAACGTCCTGGTCCACCGCTCATCTCCGCTTTGGGCGTCAAGGCAGTGCAGCGAGTCGGCGGTGGCGACGTAAAGGTCCCGGCCGCTGACCAGCGCGCAGGACAAGGCGCCGGCGTTGGAGACGGGCCTGGTCCAGATCGGTTTGCCCGTCGCAGAGTCGAGGACGTGCAGCTTGGAGTTTACGATCCAGGACAACGTCCCGTTTTGATGGGGCGTGGGGCGATAAGGAGCTTCGAGACGGTTGGGGCTTTCCCGCGTGTATCGCCATGCAGTCTCGCCCGTGTTCGAATCCATGGCGACCAGCATAAGGTGGCGGGAATCCGAACGGACCAACCCAAACGCCCGCCTGTCATCGGCGGCCAGGTAATGAATGTTCTGGAACCGGGACATCCACAGCAACTTTCCGCTCCGGACGTCGATCGCGTGAATCCGCGATTTCGCCACCTCTTGTTGGAGACTGTAAAAGATATTACCCCGAACGACGGGGAGTTCGCCCGGCGCATCGCTCTGTGCGGTCAGGTCGTGGTATCGCCATTTCTCCACGGCGACCGGCGAGGTCTGGATGTCGATTTTCCCGGCGGCAGGGGTTGTGGTCCTGTCCGATCGGTAGGCGTAAAATCCGCTCATCCCGAACAGCAGCACGGCTGCAACCGACCCGACGGCCAATACGATCCGGCGCCGGAATCCGCGGTTTTTTTGTGTGGTGATTTCGTTCCGCACGGTTGATTGGATGGATGCTACGATGGAAGCGCCGGGTGTTTCGACAGGGGTAGAGTGCTTGATTTCGTGCAGGATCATGCGGTAGTCCTGCTCGATTTTTCGGCAGCGGTCGCAGAGGGCGAGATGATCTTCCATGACCAGTTGGCAGTCGGGAGGCATTTCCCCCAGAACCAGCATTTCCAGGTCGTCCTGGATGTCTCGGCATTGAAGATTATTGTCGGGATAATCGCCCATGTTTCTTTCTACCGTATTCGACTACGTTCCGAACATCCTTTTTGGGACGTCGATGGTGGGATTTTTGTTATTTTCTCGGTTTGTCCGGTCTGCATGGGCCTCTCGAAGCATGCGCAAGCCACGCTGGGCCCGCTTCTTGGCGGCTTCCAGGGAAATATCCATGGCTGCGGCGATATCCTTGAATGCCAATCCGTGGAGGATTCTCAATTCCAGCACCTCCCGCGAAAGCTCGGGCAGGATTTCCAGCATATCCCGGGTTTCCAACTCCCCGCCCGGTGCGCGGGGGCTCCGGGCAGTGCGCGCCGTAACGGCGTGGCGCAGGAGTCTGGTCTGGCGGAGCTGACGTCTCAGCATGTCCCGACAGGTGTTGCGAAGGATCGTGTAGAACCAATTGGCGAATGGTCGAGACGGTTGGTATTTGCGGCGCTGCCTGATCACCTGCAGCATTGCGGTCTGCACGGCGTCCTCGGCCAGCGATGAATCCCGAAGATACTGCCTGGCCACCGCCAGAGCCGGACGGATGTACCGGACGACGATCTGGTCGAAAGCCTGCGAATCCAGTTCGGTGATGAACCGGATCATAAGGGCCTGGTCAGTTGTCTGGGGTTTGCTTTTCATACACTGATAAGTTCGACTGGCAGGACGGCCGCGGCGGTATCGCAATAAGTGCGAACATTCCCGGGAGTTTCACGTTTTTGGGCTTCCATCTTCCATCAAAGGTCTCGTGGTGAATTTGCGTTCCGCCAGGCGCGGGCGAGTTCTTTCGGTACGGATGGCGTGGCGGTTTTGAGATTATCGGCCAGGTCGTTCAGGCGGTAGTTGTTCGCGGCGGCTTGGGTTTCCAGCAGGGTGCAGAACCGGAAGTTGTAATACGCCAGCAGCGGTTCGGCGCTTTTTGCCCCGCAAACCTTTGGCATGGTTGCCCACTTGCCCGGCGCGCGGGTCGAAAGCAGCCATTGCAGCGCGTCCGGTGTGAGATCGGGCATATCGCAGGCGGCGACCAGCCACGACACCCCCGGCGCCCAGCGCATCATCGACAGCAGTCCGGACATCGGACCGCGCGCGCCGGCGACATCGCTCAGGCGAACGCAGTGGGACAGTTCATCGGGCACGGCGCCGGCGCCCGAAATCACGATCTCCGAGGTCACCTGCTCGAAGTATTCAATCGTCCGGGCCAACCACGTCCGCCCGTCGGTTTTTATCAGATGCTTGGGGCGCCCCATCCTTGCGGACTTGCCCCCTATCAGCACGCAGCCGGTTATCGGTTCGTTTTCTATGCAATCGATCAGGAACTTGTCGATCAGCGGTTTTACGGCGGCCGGGCGGTCGGCGTCTCTCGAAAGCACGGTCAGCGGTTCGCCGGCCTCGGCGGGAGGAGCGGTTTCGTCGTCACTCAGCAACCAGACTTTCGGTAGCGCCATGTGTTTGTGTCCCTCGACCAGTACGAGATCGTACTTGTCGGCCAGAGGGGCAAGCAGTTCTACCAGTTCGCCACCATCGCGGTGTGTCCGGAAAAATGCCTGGTCCGGACCCTGTGCCAGCACGTCCGCCCCGGTGTTGAAGAACCGGTCGCTGTCCTTTCCCGGGCGGTCTACGTCCAGACCGTGAGCGTTGTGCTTGAGGACCACCACCTTGAGCCCGCCGGCGATCAGGGCGGGGACCACCTGTTCGATGAGAGTGGTTTTTCCCGAACCGCTCCAACCGCAGATTCCGAGTATCGGCAGGTGGTCAACCATCGGTCTGCTCCCCGCGCATGCAATCGGTTGAAGGCATGTCGCATCCGGCGCGAACATCTTGTGCGAAGCAGTATCCGAATGTTTCCCCGGGCGGTTTGCGGATCGATCCGAGCGGTTTGACACAACTGCGGATTCTCCCCCATGTTTTGCGGGGACTAACGGTCATCAGGCGTCTCCTTTGCAAACGCGGGAGGCATGTATGTTTCCATCCATGCCCTGTCGCCCGGGCGCCGCAGCTACGAGCCTTAGACCTCACCGGGTCGGAGACTTCTCTACTGCTGTTGCACATCAGTATAAGACCTAACCCGCGTCAACGCACGGGAATTCCCACATCGAGACGCCTGCCTCCGCCTCGCAGGT
>Ga0180430_10004360_pt1 | contig 11952 bp, 8 predicted proteins | sample SS_ome_9_FD_132999 | JGI IMG/M metagenome (GOLD analysis project Ga0180430, IMG submission 132999) | Hypersaline lake sediment archaeal communities from the Salton Sea, California, USA - SS_1_S_2 metaG | ecosystem: Environmental > Aquatic > Non-marine Saline and Alkaline > Hypersaline > Sediment... | reverse complement strand
CTGGAGAGCTGGAGAGCTGGAGAGCTGGAGAGCTGGAGAGCTGGAGAGCTGGAGAGCTGGAGAGCTGGAGAGCTGGAGAGCTGGAGAGCTGGAGAGCTGGAGACGATTGGCAGAACGCGTACAGAACGATTTCGTCCGTACAATCCCCCCTGGGGACAGGAAAAGGCTATCCGACGGGCCGGCCATGCACCACTCCCGGCATGAAAAAGTCAGGCAGCGAAGCCGGTTTTGCGAATGGAATGACAGCGTCAGCGATCAGCACACCATTGCCAGGCGTCAACCGCAGGGATTGGATGCGTTTCTGAAACAATTCCGCCAGCTACAGACTGACACATTCCATTGAACGTTAGCAGACTGACGGCGCGCTACGGTGTTTGCGGACGCCCATAAAAGCTTCGTTATCAGCGTGCCGCAATTCCCCAGCAATACCTGCAGGTCCCGCAGCGCGTTACGATGCTTCTTCCATGCTATTCAGATCATCTGAATCCAGCATGGTAACACTGCGGTCGACCGGCGCTCGGGTGCCGGTGAGCGAGTCTTCTGCGACGTCGACTCGTGTTTGGCCGGAATCCGTGTCCATGAAGGCTGCGGCTTCGTCTTCAGGACGGTTCAGATCTGTGCCGATCTTGTGGCCCGGCAACCAAAGCGTTTCGACGTCACGACTCTTGAACCGTTCGGCCAGATGCTGGTGGCACGTGAAGAACAGAATCTGCTGGCCGCTGTCTGCCAGTTCCAACAGGCATTCCATCGCCGAATCAGTTCGTTCTTCGTCGAAGTTGACGAACAGGTCGTCCATCACCATCGGTAGTTCGATGCCTCGGTCTGCGAATTCCCGAGCCAGGGCAAAGCGGATGGCGAGGAACAACTGCTCGCGCGTTCCGCCGCTGAGCTGTTCCACTCGATACGTCTGGCTGTACTCATCATCAACGCAAAGAAAGTCTTCGCCCAGTGGAGCCCAGATCTTGTGGTAGCGTCCTGCGGTCATGCGGTGCATGTACGAAGACGCCATACGAAGCGTGCCGGAGATGTTCTCCGTTTCAAAGCGTTCTCGCATATGCCGCACAGCGTCCTGTTCATATTCCAGGGCGTACCATTCTTCGGCCGCTCGATGAATGTCCCACGCCAGCTGGGCACGCTTAAAGTACTGACGCTGCGAACCACGGGATGCCTCCAGCGTCTGGATTTGTTCCTTGAGACTTCCCACTGTTTCGTGGGCAGTATTAAGTTCCTGTTCGACTTCTTCGAGTTCCGCTTCCAGAAGCACCAGTGATTGTCGCCCCTGCTGTGGGTCAAATCGTCCGAGATCCTCTTCCACAATCGCCAGTTCCGGTTCCGCAAATGCTACCTCGTTCAGTTCTTCAGTCGACTGAGCGAGCTGAGACTCCGCTTCCTCGCGTTTGCGCACCCATTCCAGTTGTTGAGTCAGCTCATCTTTGCTGAGGACGCCGTTGCGTGCCAGAACAGCTCCTCGACGCAACTCGGCTGCTTCGACCTGATGTTGAGCGACTTCGGCTTCTCGTCTTTTTTCCGCAGCTTCGGTGCTGAGCCGATCTCGTTCCGTTCGGTCGCGGTCGTGCGATTTCAATTGCTGCTGCCAGGCAGTGAGAACTTCCAGAGGACGACCAAAATCCATCTTACCGTCCGGATTCACCTGTTGCCCCAACTGTCGGACGCGCGTGGCCATCCCTTCAAACATCCGACGGAGTCCTTCGACTTCCGGCGCCGAGTTGCGCCATTGCGTGTGCAGTTCACGGACTTCCTGGATTCGCTGCCACCAGTCGAAGGCTTCCTGGACCTTGACGGTTTCCTCCATCCCCAACGACGTCAGGACCGTACACCATTCCTGCCGGCGTTCGTTGACGGTCTGCTGAGCGGTACGAAATCGTTGCTTGAGTGTGGACAGCCGACGTCGCCGCGCGGTTGCTTTTTCCTGACGACGCAGAAGGCGTTCGAGTTCGGTGATGTGACGCGAGCATTCACCGATGCACTCGACAAGATGGGCAGTCGACGACTGGTCGGCATCCATCTTCATCAGGTGCTGACCCGCGATTCCCTGCGACTGAATGCGCTGGATACGTTCATGGACGTTCTTCAGCCGGACGTCTGCCTGGCGTGCTTCGTCGTTGAGATCATCCAGCTGGATCCCGGTCTTGCGGTCGAAGTAGTTTCGCATTCCATTCCGAATCCCCCACCACATCATGCCGGCAAAGGCGAAGGAAGACGCCGCCAACGCTCCGCCGAAGCTCTGACTTCCGGAAGCTCCCGCTCCAAACGTCACCATTCCGATGACGAACAGGGCCAGGGAAACCGCAGTGATGCTGTTGATGGCGCGATCGACCCACGGAGGAATCGTGTCGTCCGTATCCACGCGGCTCATAACCTTGCGCACGGTTTGAATCTTGAGCGCCAATTGTTCTCGCTGAAGACGCAGGCGGCCGAGGTTCTCCAGTTCGGTCAGGCGTTCTCGTTCTCGTTCGATCGCTGCCGGGATATCTTCCAGATTGAGGGCTTGCAGGTGACTCTCGAGTTCCATGACTTCCTGTTGGCTGCGACGAGAGAGACCTCGTGTCCAGCGACGGAGTTTGCTTCGACGCTGGCCGGCGTCCTGATACCTGCGAGCGGATTGCAGCAGACGGTGATGCGACGACGGCGATGTGTCGACAGACTTGAGACGCTCGATATTCCAGGAATCACCCATCTCGCTGAGCTGGCGATCCAGATCGCGTTTGAGATCCATCGCGCGATCTTCGGCTTCGTTAATCTGCTCATCAATTCGTCTCAACCAGTCCGCCTGATCAGCAAGGCTCTGAATGGCGTAGCGACTCTTCTCGAACCGCATATCGATCTGCAGTCGGTCCGCCTGTTTTTGCAGTTGCTGTGCCTGGTCGGCCAGTTTTTCACGACTGCCGGAATGGATCTGAATGTCGCGTTCGCAATCGGCCAGCTGTTTAAGGGCTTCTTCCGGGGAATGCCGGACAACAGGCAACTCGGCCAGCGTCTCGTTCAGTTCCCGAATCCGTTTCCACGGCTTGTAGCAGCTGCTGACAAATCTCAGACCACGCAACTCGGCCTCGACATCGGTGTGTCGTGATTGCAGTTCTGCAATCCGCTGCGTCAGTTCCGATCGCTGCCGTGTGAGGGTCGCATGGCGTTCACGTGACTCACCATCTCGATGTGTTCCGGCGCTCAGCTCGACATACGTATTGAACAGTTCGGGAAGTCGTCCTTCTGTTCCTTCTTCCGTGAGCAGGGCAGCTCGTCGGAGCTTCACATCGCTCATCGCGCGCAGCAGCTGTCGACCCTGAGGCCCCAGAGAGAGACCGTAGATGTATTCGGAAACCTGTTCACTGCCCAGTGTTGAAAGCTGCTGAAGTTCGCGGACTCCCAGTGCAAAAACATCGTTGAAGACTGATTCTCTTGTATCAGTGAGCAGCAGGCTGAGCGCGTCGTCGCGTGAGAGTTCTTCCGGCGCACCGGTGATTCGAAAGCTGCCACGAGTCGTCTCGCTGGCCTTGCGACTCACCCGCCAGTTTCGGCCCGCGTGTTCACAGCGTAATGATCCCTTCCATGGCGCATCCGATTCACTGCGATGCCAGACTGGTTCCTCTTCAAGCGGATCGAATCCGTAGAGAACGGAACGCACGAACTTCATCAGCGTTGTCTTGCCGGCTTCATTCGGTCCGTAAATTACGTTGAGGCCATTGGTATCAAGACGCAGCAGGAGACTGCGCCAGATGCGAAATCGCTCAATGTCTATTTCTGAAATTCTCATCCGTAGATCCTGCCATCATGGCGAGGTACATCAGGAAGTAGTAACAGCGTCGGTTGTTGAATCGTCGCCTTCGTCGTCGACAACCGCGACTGAAGAGGCCGATCCGGCGGCTTCCTCAGCTGAATCAGCGTCTTCTTTGGTCGAGTCCTGACCAGCAACACTCTCCAGCGAAATATCTGCTTCGTCAGACAATGACTGCAGTGGATATAGCTCATCCAGGTCGGACACGAACCAGTCTGCACCATCGTTTCGAAGCTGAGCCAGCAGACGCTGGCGATCGATTCCGTGGGCCAGTGCTTCCAGACGTTTCGACCAGCCCTCAGTGATCTCATCCTGTGCTGCGAATTCTCCTAGGACAGATGGTTCGATTGTCGACTCTTCCGGGAGCAGGTCGGCGTATTGCTGAGCAAGATGGTCGGTATCCTCCAGATCCCATGCGTCCGGGAGCATGCGAACCTGGTGCAGCAAACGGACAGGCCGGCGTGCTACATCGAGTTCGTCGAGTTCAACGGCGACTGCGAGTTCCACATCGTCTTCTTCGAAGCTCTGCAGAACAGGTAACGGTCCCTTTAGCGTCCAGCAAACCGACCAGATCTGATCCGAGGGACTGCACGGTATATCGACCAGCGATTCTCGCATCTGCTCAAGTAACTGATTGAGTTCGGTGCCCGGCGCCAGTCGCAAAGTGAGGTTCTTCCAGTCGACCGCGCTGGTGTTGATCTCTTCACTCGTCACATGCCCCGCTGTATCCACGATCACCAGACTGCACAACCCACAGTCAGCCTCAAGCTGACTGCGTGGCTGCGTGGTTCCGGGGCAGTGGACGATTCCCTCTTCGAGGTTCAGGTAGGTCCGGTCCAGTTCGCTGCCGAGAGCCAGATAGTTGAGCCGACCTTCCCGCATGAGTTTGCTCATGTAACTCTGAAAGGCCAGTTCGTATTCGGCTTTTGATTCCGATTCGCTCTCAGCCGGAACTGAAGTGCGTTCGTCGGATTCATCTCCCAGAGCAATCAGGCTGTCTTCGACGGATTCCGTAAGTCGCGCCATGCGGCGTGATTCATCGAAGCGCGCGCGACTGACTGTACCGATTCGAAATGGTTCGACTCCGTCCGGGCTGGAATGAATGACACGTATTCCGAATGCGTCCGTTTCGCCGTACCACATCGATGCACTGACGGTTGCGACGGTCCGCGTTCCTCGCTGCATTGCGATTGGTTCCGGATTGGAGCTGTAGCACACCTGAACGTTTTTCGGAAGCTCCGGAATAGCACGCCAGGCTTCTGCCGGATCCGTATCACCAGGAAGCACAAATACATGAATTCCCTGTTTGTCCAGCCGACGAAAACCATTCAGCAAAGCCAGTCGAGCGCGCAGACTTCTGTCGGCTTCCACAAAAAGATTGCCAGACAACAACAGGTAGTCGACTTTGCGCTGAATACAGTTGTCAATGACGCAGTCGAACGATGAGAGCGTCGCATCTTCAAGCTGATGCCGGAGTTCGTCAGTCAGCTGTTCAGAAAGATAAACACTGACGGGAACGTCCAGCCGAACATTCGCGGCATGAATGAATCGCTGCGGTTGAAATGGCATGTCAGACTCCTTTCTCACTCACGCCCGTCCAGCTGCCTGAAGCAGCTTCGGACTCAAGTCAGTCACCCCATTTCCGTGAGGATCTGCCTTGCATGTGAAGAAGCATCTCAGCTTCTCCTGCCGAATAACGGCCGGAACACGAATGTGTCAGCCTGCGGAAGTTAATAAAAGCGGGTTGTTGAGGAAAGACCGGTGAGCCACACTTCGGCGAAATTTGCCGCGAGCCGTCGGTTGATTGACGCTGGATTCCGTACTTCTTACACCTCGAAACCCGCAGGAAGTGGCTCGTTTTCCCCCAACGGCACCGCAGAACAACAAATGAGCGACACTGAAGAACGCCTGGCAGCCGTGCTGGATGAGTTACTCAGCACCTCCACCAGAGAATCATTCGCGGATCGTCTCGAAGCGGCCGTGGCAGCTCATCCGGATCTCGAAGACGAGCTGCGCCGACTTGCCGCGACTGCACTGATTGCAGATGACCTGGCCGAATCCAGCTCAGGAGCGAGAGACGCCGTGATGCATGCTGCGGCGGCTGCGCGGACGCTGCATTCCGACTCAGCGCATGATCACTCCTCAAACGAGGAAAACGGACGCACAGGAATTGGGACCCGCATCGGCGACTATGAACTTGTTGAGCAGGTCGGTCGAGGCGGCATGGGCGTCGTGTACCGCGCTCGGCAAACATCTCTGGGGCGTGACGTGGCGCTCAAGATGATTCCGAATGCCGAGTTTGCTGCGTCGGATGACCTCGCACGTCTGCGTCTGGAAGCGCTGGCTGCAGGGCAACTCAGCCATCCCAATGTGGTCCCTGTTTATGATGTTGGTGAGCACGACGGTCATCCGTGGTTCTGCATGAAGTTCATTGAAGGCCAGACGCTCAACAGACGCCTGCTGGATGGCCCGATGGACGCCCACGAGGCCGTGCGACTGCTGCTGCCAATCATCGATGCCATTCAGGTTGCCCACAGTGAAGGTGTCCTGCACCGGGACCTCAAACCGTCAAACATCCTGATCGCATCGGACGGGACACCGTTTGTCACCGACTTCGGTCTCGCAAAGCGAACGCAACAGACTTCTGCTTCTGCCGTGCGCAACCCAGTTGATCGTGACGCCAGTATCACGAAAACGGGAGCGATCCTGGGTACGCCCGCCTGGATGTCACCGGAACAGGCCGCTGGTCAGACGGCGACCATTGGAGAAGCCAGTGACATCTACAGTCTGGGTGCCATCCTTTATGCAATGTTGACCGGGCGTCCACCGTTTCAGGCTGCGACTCCTTTTGAAACACTACTGATGGTGATTGAGCAGGAAGCACCGGCAATCCGCGTTGTTAACTCAGCAATCGATTCCGACGTGGCCATGATCGTAACAAAGTGCCTGCAGAAACCTCAGGACTTGAGATATTCGACAGCGGGCGATCTTGCGAAGGACTTACGAGCATGGTTAAACAACGACCCGATCAGCGCCCGCAGTTCGACACTGGCAAATGTCCTGACGCGATTGCTTCGGGAGTCTCATCATGCATCGGTCCTGCAGAACTGGGGACTGCTCTGGATATGGCACAGTCTCGTTCTACTGTTGCTGTGTCTGACGACGAATGCCATCCAACTGGCGGGAATCACGAGCCGCTGGCCCTATCTCGGCCTTTGGATCGTTGGACTGGGATTCTGGGCCGTCATCTTCTGGAACCTCCGACGGCGCTCCGGACCGGTCACTGCCGTGGAACGCCAGATCGCTCACATCTGGGGCGGCAGTATGGTGGCTTCGTCGTTGTTGTTCGCAGTGGAATCGATAATGGACCGTCCCGTGCTGGAGTTTTCCCCGGTGCTGGCCGCGATCGCGGGCATGGTCTTCCTGCTGAAAGCCGGGACGCTGTCAGGAATCTTCTACATCCCGGCAATCGTTCTGTTTGCGACGGCTCCACTGATGGCTGCAATCCAGCAAAGTGACCTGCCCAACTTCAGCGTGTCAATCTTCGGCATCGTGTCGGCGGCCACATTCTTTCTGCCGGGCCTCAAATACTATCGGCAAACGTCATGACTGATCTGATTCAAACGGAGCCTGACAGCAATTCCATTTGTAGTGTGATTCTGAATCGTCCGGATCGCCGCAACGCTTTATCGATTGAAATGTTGAAGCAACTCAATGCCACGTTGTGCCAGCTGGAAACAGCACCCGAGTGTCGCGTGGTCGTTCTGCGAGCCACCGGAAACGTGTTTTCTGCCGGACTGGAACTGCAGGAAGCAGTCGATCCGGATCGCACCGCTGAATCCGCACGATGTCTGGCGGAATGCATGCGAACCATCCAGCTCTCATCGCTTGTCGTCGTTGCTGCGGTGCAGGGGGGAGCTCACGCCGGAGGTGCCGCGCTCGTGGCGTCCTGTGACATCGTCATCGCTGATACGAATGCCGAATTGGTTTTCCCGGCTGCCCGTCGAGGTCTTCTCCCGTCACTGATCCTTGATGTGATTCGATCACGTGTGCGTGACGGAGACCTGCGCGACTTGTTTCTCACTGGTCTTCCCGCAAATGCTGCGACAGCACAGCGAATGGGACTTATTCAACGTGTTGTCGCGCCGGGTGAATTGCTTGCTGAAGCAGGGCGCGTCGCACGAGCCGTGACCGAAGGTGCACCGGAAACCATTCGCCAGACGAAAGCGATGATTCGAGGTATCAACAGCCCGCACTCAACATCTGACACCGCGTTTGCAAACAGCATCGCAGGACATCTCGAAGGCCAGAACAGCGACGAAGCCCGAGAAGGCATTGCGTCCTTTCTGGAGAAACGAGACCCCTTCTGGAAGGAACAATCGGGCCCTTGAACAGGCGTACCGGCAGTTGATTGAAACGGACGAGCAAAAACAGAGCGGGACAGCGCAGTGCGACGCATTGAAACTGTGAATACTGCTGCGACGTTGCCGGGTTCACACCTGAAAAACACCCGTCCGGAAGTCACCCAGTGTTTCGTTTGGGAGGAACGAGAGTGCTGACTTCAGCCACATGCGAGTGTCATGAGGTGCAATGACTGCATCGACCCAACCACGAGCGGCACCATAGCGAATGTCTGTCTGCTCTTCGTAGCTGTTCCGAACGGTCGTACGCAGCGTTTCGATTTCGTCCGGTGACAACGACCTGCCCGATCGTTCGGCATCGCGTACCTTCAGCGACAGCAACGTATCCGCCGCCTGGCTGCCTCCCATGACGGCATAACGAGCACACGTCCACGCCAGAATGAGGGACGGGTCATAGGCTTTCCCACACAGAGCATAATTCCCGGCTCCAAATGAACCTCCGACCACCACAGTTAACTTCGGAACGACCGAATTACTCATTGCATTCACCAGTTTAGCACCTGCTCGAATGATGCCCCCCTGTTCGGCCTGTTTGCCAACCATGAATCCCATCACATCCTGAAAGAAGACGATCGGGATCTTTGTCTGATTGCAGTCCATGACAAATCGAGCCGCCTTGTCGGCTGCGTCAGCGTACAGGACGCCGCCAATCTGCAATTCGCCGTTCGCCGACTGATTGCGAGTCTTCTGATTGGCCACGATGCCAACGCTGCGCCCGCCAATCCGTGCGAACGCTGTAATGAGCGATTGCCCGTAGTCCGCCTTGTACTCATCCATTGAATCCACATCAACAACGCATCGGAGTACTTCCTTCATGTCATACTCCGCGGAGCCATCTGCAGACACCAGGTCGTACAAAGGAGCGGGGTCCGGCGCGACGTTGTCGGCATCATCTGTTTCGGCCAGCGCCGTATGAGCAGGAAGATGATCGATCAACGAACGCAGATGAGCCAGACAGGACGCGTCATCGTCTGCGTGGAAATCCACCGTCCCGCTGATCGACGCATGCATCGACGCGCCACCAAGTTCTTCCGGGTCGACAATCTGTCCCAGAGCGGCCTTCACCAGAGCCGGCCCGGCCAGGCACATCTGACTGCCTTCCGTCATCAGAACTTTGTCGCACAGCACCGGCAGGTAGGCTCCTCCAGCGATACAGTTGCCCATCACGGCCGCGTATTGAGGAATCCCGGCTGCCGACATGTTGGCGTTGTTCCGGAATACACGTCCGAAGTCATCTTCATCCGGAAAAATCTCATCCTGCATCGGCAGGAACACGCCAGCTGAGTCCACCAGATAGACGACCGGCAGTCGAGTCTGCATGGCGATGCGTTGGGCTCGCAGGAGTTTCTTGACCGACTGAGGAAACATCGCGCCGGCTTTGACCGTTGCATCGTGGGCCGCGATGAGGCAAGGGCGTCCGTGAATCCAGCCGATTCCGGTGACGACTCCTGCCGCCGGAACCTGGCCGAAGTCAGAATACATCTTCCAGGCTGCCCACAGACCGAGTTCCAGGAATGGCTTGCCAGGATCCAGCAGTGCCTCAATGCGTTCTCGTACCGGCAGACGGCCCAGTTTTCGTTGGCGTTTGTGTCCGGATGGCCCGCCTCCCTGACGCAGGACTTCTTCCTGCTGCTGAACATCTTCAGTCAATTGACGCAAAGTAACCACGTGGGGCTCCGGAGGTGTCGTGGGAGTTTCGCAGGATGGAATCCGGATTGTAGGGACACCGCTGGAACTGGCGGAATCAAATCGGATAGCTTCCCGTGTGTTTCAGCGGATCCGTGGCAACTCGGGACGGGCTGATACGGATATTCGGGCGATCTGCAGGAAAACACGATTTTTGCTTCCCGGAGAGCGAGCGAGTTGGCAACCATTGAGGCAGAGAGAGCTCAGGCGAAGTGTCGCTCCGCCACCACGGTGAAAATATGAATCTAACACCTCAGGCTGTGTACCTTGAGAACGAGAGTTGGCTGCGTACCGTCGTGCGCAGTCGGGTGCAGGAGTCTGAGGCGGTTGAAGACATCATGCAAAACATTGCGTTGGCGCTGGTCCGTCAGCGTGATGCCATGCGTGAAATCGGCCAGATGGGTGCCTGGTTATATCAGGTGGCTGTTCGTCAGGTGCTCATGTATCGTCGGACGGCAGGACGCCGCCGTAACTTTGAGAATCGGTTGGCAAGTCAGGCCCATCCTGGCGTATCACCCTCCAAAGATCTGGACCCGGTTGCCAGCGTGCTGGCAGCCGAAGAACAACAGTCGGTTCGCGAAGCTGTGACGCAGCTGGACGAACTCGACAGACAGGTGTTGATGTTGAAGTACGTGGAGGGATGGACGTATCGACAACTGGCAGAAATGCTGGGAGTCACCGAGGACACCATCGAATATCGGCTGCTCAAAGCACGAAAACGTTTGAAATCACTCCTTGAACAACGGGTGGAAACGCCATGATCTCCGACGATCGCCTGGAATTGCTCATGCAGCGTGCTATCCATCGTGAGCTGACAGTTGCTCAGCGACATGAACTGCTGGATGCATTGAAGGAACAGCCTGACGGCTGGAAGCAACTCGGTTGCGCGTTTCTCGAAGAACAACTCCTAGGATCCGGAATACGCGGAGCGGCCACGATGGCCAACACCACAGACGAATCGGAGTCAACCGTGACTCCTGCCAGTAAACAATCGGCGTTTTGGTATCAGCATCCGGTATTGGCGACGGCTGTCACAATCTGTCTGGCATTTGTCCTGGGACTGGCGATTCCCGTTGAACGAGCCAATCAGCAACCAATGGCGGCTGCCCCGACCGTTCACGGTGGCCAGCCAGTCAGTGTGGGAACGGGGTCAACGCGAGTGGATCAGGAAGAGCAGCTGCGCCTTGAAATCCAGGCCCTCCGCCGCGCCCTGGAATCCTTTGGCACACCTCGCCGCTAACCTACCGATGCAGCCTGTGTATCGAGAAACCGAACATCAACCTCGTCGTGTCTGTTTCAGCAACGCGCAGAACGTTGACGGTACGACCATCTCTTGCCTCCGCTGCACTCTCCGGTCATATTGATCAGATTAAGTTCCTCTGTGACCAGTCGTAAAACCGTCACTACGACACGCCGTCGCAGGAAAGCATGTTAGGCGGCGTCAGTCTTTTGGTACGCAACGCGTTTTTCGCTGTTCTCCTATTGATCGCCTTGCCGCTATTCATTGTCTGCCTCCCTATCATTCTGCCTTGGGTGGCATTCGCTGAATGGCGTGACCAGCAGGCTCTGGCTGCGCGCACATGCGACGACTGCGGAACGCCCTTAGGCAACGACGAAATCAACCGTGCTCGGCAAGCATGCCATGATCGAACCCGCCCGGTCGTGTCTGCGATTATGGCCCGTGGTGGTCGTCCTCGGACTGTTCCCATCTGGCATTTGACTTGCCCCAACTGCGGCGCCGAGTTCGGATATGCCCCAACAACTGCAAACTTCTTCCGCAGGTCAGACGCCGCCTAACATCTGTATGTCGTTTTGAGTCAAGCGGCGCGTACGTACATCGTGGAAAGAAATTGTAGTTTTTGAGCGGTATGATTGTCCGCTGTTTCTACAACTTGTCCTGTTTGGTTTCACGTCCGTTGTCCCATTGATCCGTGTTGCTGCGGGGCGTTTCATTACGAAGTCTCGCTCAGCCTTTTCACAAAGACTGGCTGCTTCAAACATCTGTTCGTGTTCAAGCCGTTCGGCTGTTGCCGGGCAGTGCTATCTGCACGT
>Ga0180430_10004359_pt1 | contig 11952 bp, 8 predicted proteins | sample SS_ome_9_FD_132999 | JGI IMG/M metagenome (GOLD analysis project Ga0180430, IMG submission 132999) | Hypersaline lake sediment archaeal communities from the Salton Sea, California, USA - SS_1_S_2 metaG | ecosystem: Environmental > Aquatic > Non-marine Saline and Alkaline > Hypersaline > Sediment... | reverse complement strand
AGGGATGATACCCGCATCGGCCAGAAACGGGGCCGTCAACCCGGCAAGTTCTTCCAGGGGAATTTTGCGCATGTGGCTGCGGTTGATGAAATTCAGCTTGTCCTGATCAAAGGTTGCCGGGCTGCGGTTGACCTTCTCAAGGTCAAAACTATCCACAATTTCCTGGATCCCCAACACCTCTTCTCCTTCATTCGGAGGGGTCCATCCCAGCAGTGAAAGATAATTTATCAGGGCCTGGGGCAGATACCCGAGCCGTCGGAATTCCCCGATCGAGGTCGCCCCATGCCGCTTGCTGAGCTTTGAGCCGTCCGGCCCCAGAATGGTCGAAAGGTGGGCGAAACGGGGCATCTCAAACCCCAGGGATTCGTAAAGGAGAATTTGCCTGAAGGTATTGGTAAGATGACCCTCACCCCGCACAACGTGACTGATTTTCATCAGCGAATCGTCAACCACACAGGCGAAATTATACTGGGGAGACCCATCCGACCTGAGCAGGATAAAGTCCCCGATTTCGGAGGTCTTAACAGAAACCTTCCCGAAAACGAGATCTTCAAAACTGATTGTGCCTTCCCTGACCTTGAGCCTCAGAGTCGGTTTCTCTCCATTTTCGATGCGGGATTCCACATCCTCGGAGCTTAATCCCCTGCAGTGTCCGGCGTATTTGATGGGAAGGCCTTTCTCCTGTTGTTCAGCTCGATCGCGGTCTATCCGTTCCTGGGAACAGAAACAGTAGTAGGCGTTGTTTCCTTCCAGCAGCCGGGTTCCTTCCCGCAGGTAAAGGTCATAGCGGTCGGTCTGGCGATAGGGGCCGAAATCGCCGCCTTTGCCCAGCCCTTCATCCCAGTCGAGCCCCAGCCATGCAAGGTCTTCAATCAATTCCTTTTCATAAATCGATTCGGATCTGTCGGCATCAGTATCCTCTATTCTTAAAACAAAGTCCCCTCCGCTGCCCCTGGCCAGCAGCCAGTTGAACAGGGCGGTCCTGACGTTGCCGACATGAAGGCTTCCGGTGGGACTGGGGGCGAACCTGACTCTGATTCTCATAAATCAGAGTATACACTTTTTGACCTTTTTCGCTCGTCAGGCAAGGCAGGGCTGTTGAATGCCGACGGCACGGGAGAGGATAAAAATTGAGTCCGTGCAATCTTTTTTCGAATTACCTGCATCTAATGGTTTAAAATTGTCTAGAGGTTCGAGATATCAAAAAAGAAGTAACCTGTTGACGCAGCCCCCGGGCAGGTCATAAAATAGAGAAATAATTTAGAAGCGCTCATGCTGGTGTGGATAGCGATTTTATGAAAAGCAAATTCTGCTTGATATTATTAGGCTTGTTAATTTTATCCGCAGGATCAGCCGCCGCTGAACCTGCGCAGGCCGAGTCAGGCAACCTGCGAGGACTGATCCTTGACGAAAACGGATCGCCTCTCCCCGGCATAATCGTCACCGTGCTGAACACCGCGCGTGACAATCTCCTCCCGATTCTGGCCAGGACCGACGCTGAGGGATTGGTATATTTTTCCGGACTCACATCGGGGCTTTACAAGCTGAGCGTCAAAAGCGCTGATTTTCGAAATCCCAGCCGCAACCTGATCAGGATATTCCCGGACCGCACCATCACCGTAACGCTGGTTCTCCAGAAATTGGCAGGCCTTGAACAGGGCATCAAACCCAACCTCGGGATCAAGGCTTTACTGAGGAATTCAGCACTGAAAAGGCTGATATTCCGCAATCATCCCGGGATGGCATCCGACTACCCCGATGACAAGATTTTTGACCGGGCAGTATTCCAGGTGGCCAACGGGTCCGTCCCGGGCGGAGACACCTTCTCTCTTCCCGGAGACTCCTGGAGCGGAATGACCTCGAGCTTCGCGGTGGTCAATGAAATGGGAGCGGCCGGGGACTACACCTTCGCCGGTCAACTCAATTCCGGACGGGATTCAATGTGGAGGCTGCAAAACACCTTCGACAAGCCTCTCTCGGAGAACCATACCCTCCGTGTCTCTTTCGGCTATGGAAGGATGGCTTTTGATCAGCCGACCCTGGGGTTGATGGGCAACCCGGGAGCCTACCAGTACAGCAGGGATTACACGGCAGCTCCAGGATCTCTCAAGCTGATCAACCTGTCACTGGAAGAACAATACGAGGTCTCCTCGTTTTTGGCCATAACCCTTGGAACCGAAATCAACAGGTACAGCGGAGAGCAGAACGGGACGCTGGTCAGCCCTGAAATCAAACTCACTTTTACCCCCTGGGAAAGAACGATCTTCGAACTATCTTCCCACGGCAAAAGAGACACCCGCGGAAATACAATCCAAACTTTTGACGGGAACAGTGTGAGCCTTGCCAGCCCATTGAGAGTGGTAAGGTACGACAACCGGACATTTGTCGGGTCCCACCGTTTCAATACCGCGAGAATCATTCATTCCCTCGGGTCGCTGGCGGATGTGGAACTGAGCTATTTCAACAACAGTCTTGACGGAGGCTTCCTGCCGATAATTGCTGTTTCCTCCATCGGAGGCGAATCAAGCCCGATCCCTCTGGGCGGACAAATTCTCTCCAACCAGGGAGTACGGCTCAGTTTCAGCCGCAGCATAATGGACAACGTCAACGGAGGATTCACCTTGATCAGAGGCTATGGTCCGGGCCTTTCCGAGAATTTGCAATTTTCTTCGATGGACCAGCTTTCTTTTGGATCCCTGTCGGAAAGATCTTCCTATCACGCCGTCGCAGCAAGGCTCGAAGCATTTATACCCAGGACCAACACCCAGATTACCGCCCTGGTCAAATTGATTCCGGGCAATAAACCTCTCTACACGATCGATCCAATGAGAGACGTCCTGGAGACCGGGAATGAAGGTCTTAACATTTTTGTCCGGCAGGTTTTTTCTCTCCAGGGAGACGCCCTCCCTCTCTCGGCCTTCGATTTTCTCATCCCGAGGAAAATCGAAATTCTCCTGGATGTCCGCAACCTCATGGACAGCCATACCGGACAGATCCATACCGACACAGGGACCATCACTCTCCTGCAGAATCCCCGATCCATTCGGGGAGGAATCGCCTTCACCTTCTAATTCCCGGCAATTCAAAATAATGAACAATAATTCATGTTTTTGGATCATACCCTCATAAATTTACCTCTTTATTACCCTTAGTTGGTGATTAAATTAGATTTACTGGCCAATTATGGATCCAGGTTGACCCATCTATCCTGTAGTGGCACCGTTTTTGCTTGTTAATGGAATAGAGGACAATTCCTTAAACAAGCCAAGAACAAGAACATGAAAAGCAAGGGACGAGCCCGCACAATTTTTATTCTGATTGTGGCGCCGGTACTGGTGTACCTGGGGCTTGTCAATATCGCTGACCGGACCAGTTGGAGAATCCCTTCCGACGGACTGGCATGGCAGCAAGGGGCTTCCGGAAGGCCTGTGCTTCCCGAAGGAAGTTTTCCGGACTTTCCACAAATCACCGGTGACCACGTGCTGACCGGCGTCGACAGCATTCCGGTCGAGGGTCTCGATGATCACATCGAAATCCTGGAGGCACTTTCGGAAGGAAATGTCGCTGATTCCTTCGTTGTCGATTACACTTTCCGCAGCAGCAAATCCGGGGAAGAGATCACCATTCCAGTAAGGGTAGACAACCGTTCGCAGTTCGCGAAAGATGATATTCCGCTGGTGCTGCTGGCCTTCGTTTTCCTGGGCATCGGACTGTTCGTCTTCCTTCGCAACTGGAACGAAAAAGGCGCGTTTCACTTTGCCATTCTCTGTTTTGTGTCATTCGCCCTCTTGATTTTCAGGTATTCCGGTCGGGCCGACACGTTTGATATCGCCGTCTACCTGATGTCAGGTTCAGCTTTCATTTTCCTTCCGCCGCTGTTCCTGCATTTCTGCGCCTTTTTCCCCGGCCGGGTGTTCCCAGGTATCAGGAAAGGTACATTCCTGGCGGCTACCTACACTCTACCGGCAATGCTCTTCATCGCCCATGTCGCCTGGTTCATGGGCCAGCTCCAGGAGTATGGGCTGAGCAGAACACCCGAAGTAAGTCACGCCCTGGACCGCCTGGAGCTGCTGGTTTTCCTGCTCTATTTCGCAATTTCGATACTGGTCCTGGTGAAGGCAACCAGGATATTCAGGGAGCCAACCGAGAAGAAACAGCTGAAATGGCTTCTGGGCGGCACGGTATTCGGTATGCTTCCGTTTTCAGCCCTTTACGCCGTCCCGGTTATCTTGAATATGTCGATGGATACGCTGAACCAGACCTCGGTGATTTCGCTTGGTATTATCCCGGTGACTTTTGGTTACGCCATCAGCAAATACCGTTTAAGGGACGTCGATTTTATCTTCAGGAAGAGCATCGCCTATGTTATTGCCAGTTCAACGTTGCTGGCTTTTTTCGTGGGAATTGCACTGCTGATTGCCCGGACCGTCCAGGATTTCACTTCCGAATCCAGTTTCCTTTTGCTGTCGCTTACCGCCCTGGCAGTCGCTTTTCTTTTCGCCCCGCTCAAGGAGCGAATTGATCAGCAAATAGAAAGAGTGATTTACAAAGACCGCTATGGATACCGCCGATCTTTCCTCAACTTCGGCCATACCCTCGGCCTGGAAATCGATTTGCACAGACTGGTAACCCAGATTATAGACCGTCTCAACAAGGCGCTTGACGTGTCCCCCATCGTCATCTACCTGTTGGACAAGGACTCGGAAGACCGTTTTCTGCTTGAGGGTTCGCTCGGCATCGATTCTGTTGACATTCCGCCCCAGTTGCATACAGATTCCGCCCTGACTCTATCGCGGGAGATGGAAAGTGCGGAACCTGAGAGCGGGGACAGGCTGGCACTCCTGGAGCGCTTGCAGGACTTTTCGATTACCCACATCGAACCGCTCACCGTGAGGGGACGCGACATCGGATTCCTCGGGCTTGGAAGGCGCAGCAACGGTGACGAGCTTTCCACCCAGGATCTTGACATGGCTATTTCGATGGCCGCTTACGCGGCTGTCGCAATTGATAACGCGTCCCTGTACACTTCACTGAAGACAAAAGCCCTGGAGCTGGCTCATCTCCGGATTTACAGTGAAAACGTCATCGAGAGCATCAGCCATGGTGTAGCGGTGATAGATCCCCAGGGTGTCGTGACTGTCTGGAATTCAGCAATGGCTCAGGCCACTGAAATCCCCAAGAATGAAGCAACCGGAGAGCCGATCTCCAACCTCCTGCCGATTCATCTTACAGACTCACTCCGCAAGCTCCTGGACGGAGAAGACTGGCTGGTCAGTGAACCTCACAGCATCTTCAAGTTTCACTTCAAGCCGAGCAGCGAAAGCGACTCCAGGCTTCTGAATATTTCCCTGGCCCCCTTCTTTTCGGAAGATGACGTCAATACCGGAACCCTGCTGATTTTCGAAGACGTATCGGAGAGGGTTCAGCTGGAAAGCCAGTTGCAGCAGGCCGAAAAGCTCAGTTCCATCGGGCTCTTCGCAGCCGGGCTGGCCCATGAAGTAAATACTCCGCTTGCCGGGATATCTTCTTACGCCCAGATGCTGCTCGACGAAATACCGGAAGGAGACGACCGGAGAGAGCCCCTGGAGAAGATCGAAAAGCAGAGCTTCAGAGCTTCGGAAATCATCAACAACCTCCTGAATTTCGCCCGCTTCTCAGAAAGCGATTTCAAGGAAATCAACGTCAACAGCCTGATGTCCGATACGGTCTCCCTCCTGGAACATCAGCTGCAGAAAAACGGCATCCATCTTGAGATGGACCTTTCTGAAAAACTGCCTGAGACTCTGGGCAATGGCGGAAAATTACAGCAGGTTTTCATGAACCTGTTCCTCAATGCCAAAGACGCCATGCCTGATGGTGGAACCCTGAACCTCCGCAGTTACGAGAAGAACTCTGAAATTGTCATCGAAATCAATGACACCGGAGTCGGCATTTCCAAGGAGGACATCAAAAAGATTTACGACCCGTTTTTCACAACCAAGTCTGTCGGGAAAGGTACCGGCCTGGGACTTTCGGTCTCCTTTGGCATCATTCAGGAGCACTCCGGAAGAATCTCAGTGGAGAGCAAACCGAACAAAGGAACATCTTTCTCCCTGCATCTCCCGGTAAAACGAATCAATTGAACTCCGCGTGGCCGCCCCGGGGCACAGTAGGCCCGGGTTTCCTTTATAATTAACTTCCAGGGCAGGTTTGTACCCGAGTGTTTCCGACGTCGCCGGCTTCCGGCGAGAATTGGCGCCGGGCTATTTGACAACTGCGGAAATTGCACGATTACGATGACAAAACCAGCAATTCTTTTAATCGACGACGAAGAGGTAATCAGGGACGTCATTTCCCGCCTTCTGGAGAGAAACGGCTACCGTGTTTTTACGGCCGAGGAAAGCGAGGCCGGACTCAAGTTGCTGAAGGAAGAACCGATAGACCTGATCCTTCTGGACCTGATGCTTCCCGGAAGAAGCGGCCTGGAGTGCCTGGAGGAAGTTTTCGATATCGCCCCTGATGTCTCGGTCGTGATGATTTCGGCCTATGCTTCCATTGAGAACGCCGTCAAAGCGACCAAAATGGGGGCGTTCGATTTCGTTACCAAGCCGTTCAAGAATGAAGAATTGCTGAACGTTATCAAGAACGGACTTGCTCTCCGCTCACTGGCAATCGAAAACCAGGCCCTGCGAAAATCCTTCCGGGACCGCTACAGCTTCCAGAAAATCATCGGCAAAAGTGAACCGATGCAGAAGGTGTTTGACCTGATAAGCAACGTCGGTCCCAGCAAATCAACCTGCCTGATTACCGGTGAAAGCGGCACCGGAAAGGAACTGGTCGCCAAGGCTATCCATAACTGCAGTCCGCGGGCGAAAGGTTCTTACGTCGCTCTTAACAGCGGGGGCATTCCTTCCGAACTCATTGAGAGTGAACTGTTCGGCCACGTCAAAGGATCCTTTACCGGGGCAGTATCCAACAAAAAAGGCCTGTTTGAAATTGGTGACGGTGGGACCATCTTCCTCGATGAAATCAGTACGATACCCCTGGAAACCCAATCCAAGCTTCTCCGGGTGATCCAGGAACGGGAAGTAAGAAGGGTCGGAGGCCTGAGCAACATAAGTGTTGATACCCGAATAGTTGCGGCCACCAACAGTGACCTGAAAAAAGAAGTTGCGCAGGGGCACTTCAGGGAAGACCTTTACTATCGCCTGAACGTAATTTCGATTGACCTTCCGCCGCTGAGGGAGAGAAAGGAAGATATCCCCCTTCTGGCCGAGCATTTCATAGCCCTCTTCTGCAAGCAGAACGAAAGATCCAAATACCCGCTGACCCAGGACGCCTTGAAAATCCTTATTGAATGGGACTGGCCGGGAAATGTCAGGGAACTTGAAAACGCAATCGAAAGAGCGGTTGTCCTGGCCCCGGAAGGAGGCCCGATAACTCCCGAACTCCTTCCCTCCGAACTTCAGCGGACTGGAAGTGCCTCATTTTCCGTTGATCCGGAGGGATCCTCCCTGAAAGACCTTGTGCTGGATTTTGAGAAAACCCTGATCTTGACGGCTCTCAAAAAATCCGAGTGGAACCAGAAAAAGGCCGCCGGAATGCTGAGAGTCAACCCCACTACCCTCAACGAAAAGCTCAAGCGCCTCAACATTGAAATTCCCCAGGAATAGACGAGATTTGCAGCCGGACCAATCAGAAAAAGTTCCTCTATTTTGAGACGGTTAGCAATATACTGTATTATTAGATTCTGAATTGGTTATTGATCCTAAAGCTGCCGAGGCTCATCTAGAGTTTCTGCAGCACATTTTGGATGACCCGATAATTTCACAACTGATTCAAGGATTCCGCTGACCTGGAATCCGGGTTCATATATTTTTCGGAGGGCATAATTTTGGTATTAGCATTAGGCGGTCCTGTTCTAGAGTATTTCAATCAGGGTGGCCCACTAATGTGGGCACTTTTGATTTGTTCGATTGTTGGGCTAATCTTCATCATTGAGCGCGCAATTGCCTATTACAGAATCAAGGGGAATACGGCTTCGATAGTTGCCGAGGTTCGCGACCTGCTGCTTGAAAACAAGTTGCGACAGGCAGTCGAATTCTGCGAGGACTTTGACCATCCCGTGGCAGTGACCACAAAGTCCGGCCTCCTGAGGTTCGGGAAATCCCACGAAGAGATTGAAAAGGCGATGGAGAGCGTGGCTCTACACGAAATTTCAAAGCTGGAGAAGGGCCTTTGGGTTATCGCTACGATCGCCAATATCGCTCCGCTTTTCGGTTTCACCGGAACCGTTACCGGAATGATTTCCTCTTTCGAGGCATTGGCTGAAGTTGGACTTGGCAATCCGGAGGCTGTAGCCGGTGGTATTTCCGAGGCCTTGATCACCACTGCGACCGGCCTAATGATAGCCTTGCCGACCCAGACGGCATACAACTATTTCACCAACAAAGTTTCCCAGTTCGCGATGGATATGGAAATCAGCTCGTCCGTTCTCCTGGAAACTTTCAGTGAAGTCGAAGAGGAGCAGGAGAATACTGCAGATGCAGCTTCGTAGCAAGACAAAAGTGCAGAAGACCGTTATCCCGACAGCATCCATGTCGGATATCGCCTTCCTGCTGATTATCTTTTTCATGCTTACGACCTCTTTTTCGCCGGAGCGGACGAGTGTCCAGCTTCCCGAGTCGATAATCCGCGCGGAGGTTACTGACCAGGCTTCCATCATTGCCATCAGTGAGGACGGCACGATCATGTTCACCAGTGGAGAAGAACCTGCCTATGAGCTGGCGGGGCCGGGCGAGCTTGGGCAGTTGACCGAGGAAATCATCGGATTGGTGGCGGAGAAGGAGTTTGTGATCAAGGCCGACCGGAACGTCCCATACCAGATGGTTGACAGTGTGCTGGATGCCCTGCGCTCAAATGGGGCCAGAAATATTGGTCTGCTTACCAGGCCGGAGCCGAAAAACGCGGCAACTGTACAGTAGGTTAACGGAGATGAAACTAAGACGCCTTAGAGAAAACAATGAGATACCGACTTCCTCGATGTCGGATATTGCCTTTCTGCTAATTGTCTTCTTTATGCTCACAGCTGTGTTCACCTCTACCCAGGGGCTCCGGTTCAAGTACCCGGAAGACGATCCTACCAATACCAATATTCAGCCTGAAGAGGCGGTACATATCAGAATTGACGGTGAAGGGCAGTTTGTCGTCGACAAGGTAGCAATGACCCTGGAGGAACTGGGAGGATATATCGATTCCAAAATGGACCAGAATCCTGAGAAACCGGTGATCATTCAGACCATGCCCCAGGTGCCTTACTTCGCAATGATCGATGTGTTTGATCTCCTCAAACAACTCGATGTTCAAAACGTTTCGATCCCCACCAAAACTGAAATAGAAAGATGGAAACAATTCGGAGTCTTCTAATGCTTCCCGGGAAAATAAGGCCCCCTTTCACCCTTTCGGTCCTCCTTTTTTCGTTATTGGTGCTGGTCTCCTCCTCTCTTTATGCCCAGGGAGACTTTCAGCGCGCCGTTTCCCTGTACAAACAAAACCAATACCGGGAAGCTGCTGCCGAATTCAGAAAGCTGGTCGAGGAAGACCCCCTTTATGAAACCGGCTACCGGGTACTCGGGGACTGTTACCTGAAGCTCAAACAGTATTCCGATGCCTCAGACGCCTTTGAAAAGGCAGCGGAGCTGGATCCTGATAATTTCGCGTCCGCCCAGGGGCTGGCCATGGCCCGTTACAACATGAAGGATTACGAAGGGGCCATCTCCGCTCTTTCCTCCTCCGAGTCACTGGCCAAATCGCCTCCCCAGAAATACCAGCTTCACCATATCCGGGGATCATCCTATTACCAGACAGGCCGATTCCAGGAAGCTGTGAGAGAACTGACGGCTGCCAACAGGATCCAGCGGGGAAATTTTTCCAATATCCTGCAGCTCGGGATATCCCATTTCAGGCTGGGCAACCTTGACCAGGCGAGGACCTTCCTTGATCAGGCGCTCAGCATCAGGCCGAACTCCCAGGAAGCCAGGGAATTCATGGGCCTCGTCGACTTCAGGCTCGGCTCCGACGCCCTGAAATCAGGTAATTATGCAGAAGCCGCCAGGCTGTTCACTTCCTCGGTCACCCTTAACCCCGATGACAGTGAAGCCTGGTTCAACCTCGGATTGGCCTACCTCTTCAGCGATAATCTCATGAAGGCGGAGGAGGCCTTCCTGAAAACTGTCTCGCTCCGGCCTGATCAGTGGCAGCCCTATGACCGGCTCGGATATATTTTCGAAACGACAGGACGCTATGAAGAAGCCCTCGAGAATTATGAAAAGGCACTGCAACTGAACGATGATCCGAAGATCGAAGAGAGCGTAGACAGGGTGAATGAAAGAATCCGGAGAAGAGACGCCGAATAGAGAATATGCGGCCCGACGGCTTCTCTTCTCAAGAGAGTCCTCTCCATGAAATATCATCCCCAACCCCACTGCTGAAATCTGCGGTCAACTTGACATAAAACGCCCACACCATGTAAATTTGACCCCCATGACTATACTCGATAAGGTTCGTTCCCGGGCCGCTCGCGACATCCAGAAAATCGTGTTTCCTGAGGGTGACGATACAAGGGTTATCCAGGCCGCATTCGCGTTGCAGGAAGAAGGCCTTGGGATCCCGATTCTCCTGGGTGATCCCGAGACCGTTAGAGAATACGCGGAGCAGAAAAGCCTGGGACAGCCTTCATTCGAAATCATAAATCCCCTTGATTCCCCGCTCCTGGATCAATTCTCCGACCAGTTTTATGAACGGAGAAGACACAAGGGAATCTCGCCTGATGAAGCCCGCAACTACATAAGCGACCGGGCTGCGTTCGGAGCCATGATGCTGGCAGGCAAATACTGCGATGGTTATGTAGCCGGTGCGGTCAGGACCACCGGGGACACCGTCAAGGCAGGAATCTGGTGTGTAGGACTGCAGCCGGGAATTTCCGTAGTGTCCAGTTTTTTCCTGATGATCTTTCCCGATTCCGAATGGGGAGAGAACGGAAGCATGCTGTACGCGGACTGCGGGGTAGTTCCCGATCCGACCCCCGAACAGCTGGCTGACATTGCCATCTCTACGGCTGAAAACACTCGAATCTACCTGGAAACCGACCCGAAAGTGGCTCTCCTCTCTTTTTCGACCAAGGGCAGTGCCGATCACCCCCTGGTTAACAAAGTGCAGAAGGCCTTTTCCGTAATGAAAGACCGCAATATAAGCTTTGAATTTGACGGAGAATTGCAGGGTGATGCAGCGATAGTGCCAAGCGTTGGAGCCAAAAAGTCTCCGGGAAGCCCGGTAGCCGGCCATGCCAACACCTTGATTTTTCCCAATCTCGACGCAGGAAACATTGCCTATAAACTCTCCCAGAGACTGGCCGGGGCCCAGGCAATCGGACCGATTCTCCAGGGCCTGGCAAAACCCCTTAACGACCTCAGCAGAGGTTGTTCAGTCGAAGATATTATCAACGTAGCCGCCATAACAGCAGTACAGGCGGCGGAAGGAAAAAAAGAACATGGATAGAATAGAAGCCATCATCGCCAGAGAAATTATCGACTCCCGCGGAAATCCCACTGTGGAGGCCGAAGTAGTAACCGAGTCCGGATTCCTGGGCAGGGCGGCAGTTCCGTCCGGCGCCTCAACCGGAGAACACGAAGCCCTGGAAATGAGGGACGGGGACAATGCCCGCTACCTGGGCAAAGGCGTACTCAACGCCGTCGAAAATATCAATACCAAAATCGGCCCCGAGTTGATAGGAGCCCTGATCACCGAACAGGTTTCCATAGACGAAGACATGTTGGAACTCGATGGGACTCCCAACAAATCCAACCTCGGCGCCAATGCCATGCTGGCTGTATCGATGGCCTGCGCCAGGGCGGGAGCCAACTGCGCCGGACTCCCCCTTTATCAGTACCTCGGAGGAGTCAATGCCTGTTCATT
>Ga0180430_10004358_pt1 | contig 11955 bp, 13 predicted proteins | sample SS_ome_9_FD_132999 | JGI IMG/M metagenome (GOLD analysis project Ga0180430, IMG submission 132999) | Hypersaline lake sediment archaeal communities from the Salton Sea, California, USA - SS_1_S_2 metaG | ecosystem: Environmental > Aquatic > Non-marine Saline and Alkaline > Hypersaline >... | reverse complement strand
GGCAAGGGCACCACCTCCGACCGCTGTAACTATGCATACTGACAGCGGTCGGGCGCGAGCGGCAAGGTCGGATTCGGGGGTGGCCAGATGCCCCTCTACCGGCGTCAGCCCAAACGAGGATTTACGAACGCGCCCTTCAAGGTGATCTTCACGGCCATCAACGTGGGCACGCTCAATGAGATCGAAGAGGGCGCCGTTGTCGATCTGGCTTTCCTCAAGGAGAAAGGCCTGATCAAGAAGAACGCCAAGCGGGTCAAGGTCCTCGGCGGAGGGGAACTCAAAACGAAACTGACCGTGAAGGCACAGAAGTTCTCGGCCAAAGCGCGCGAGAAGATCGAAGCGGCCGGCGGTACGATCGAAGATGCGATCGAGGAGAGTCGATGAACACGGGTATTTTGAACCTTTTCCGGATCTCCGAGATCAGGAACAAGATTTTCCTGACCCTCGGCCTTCTCATCGTCTACAGGATCGGCTTTCACATTCCCGTGCCGGGCGTGAACGTGGGTCTCATGAAGCAGATGGCCGAGGACTATGCCTCGAGCGGCATGGGCATGATTTTCGGAATCATGAGTACCCTCTCGGGCGGTGCCATGGGTTCGTGCGCGCTCTTTTCCCTCGGCGTCATGCCCTACATCTCGGCGTCGATCATTTTCTCCCTTCTCGTCAAGGTCGTTCCCGCCCTGGAGAGAATCTCCAAGGAGGGCGCCCAGGGGCAGAAACTGATCAACAAGTACGCGCGCTGGACGACGCTTCTCTTCTGCGTGATCCAGGGCATGTTCGTGATCCAGGGTTACCTCAAGGTTTCGGTCGAACAGGGATCGGGGCTGATCGCTCCCGAACTCTTCAATTCCTTCTGGTACAAGATGATGCTGCTCATCGCGTTCTCGTCGGGCACGATCTTCATCATGTGGATCGGTGAACAGATCACCGAGCACGGCATCGGCAACGGCATTTCGCTGATCATCATGGGCGGGATCATCGCCCGCATGCCGTCCCAGTTCCGCATGCTCTATCGCGATCTCGATCCCGGAGACCGGATGTCGACCTTTGCCGTTCTCATGGGCCTCTACGTGGCGATCATCATCGGGATCGTCTACGTCACACGCGGACAGCGGCGAATACCGATCCAGCAAGCCAAGCTGACCCGAGGGCGCAAGGTCTACGGCGGCCAGCGCCACTACCTGCCCCTCAAGGTCAATCAGGCGGGCGTGATGCCGATCATTTTCGCGTCGGCCCTTTTTATCCTGCCGCCGATCCTTGGAAAGATCTTCGGTGCCGAACGATTCTTCGACGAGGTTTTTGCCTGGGGCAGCTTCTGGTATGTGATCTTTTACACCGGCTTGATCTTCTTCTTCGCTTTCTTCTGGACGGCTTTGATGTTTCAGCCGACGGAGATCGCCAATAACCTGAAAGAGTCGGGCGGATTCGTTCCCGGGCTCAGGCCCGGAAAGCGGACTGCCGACTATCTCGAAAACGTGATGTACCGCGTGACCCTGGCCGGCGCAACCTTCCTGGCCGTCATCGCCGTGATGCCCCACTTTATCACGAAGCAGCTCAAGCAGATTCCAGCCTACGTGGCTGTCTTCCTGGGCGGAACGAGTATTCTCATCGTGGTGGGCGTGATCCTCGATCTCGTGGACAAGCTCAATTCGCAGCTCCTCATGAGGAACTACGAGGGCTTCACGAGCGGGGGGGCGACGAGTTCGTGGGCCAAGGGAAGGAAACGTTAAGAAACACGCGCGTTCTTGTACAGTTGAATGACGAGGATTTATGGCCAAGGAAGAGCCGATTAGAGTTTCAGCAGTGGTCAAGGAGGCCCTGCCGAACGCAGTGTTCCGAGTGGAACTGGAGAACGGACACACGGTGATCGCCCATGTGTCCGGTAAAATGAGAATGCACTTCATCAGGATTCTTCCTGGTGATCCGGTAACGGTTGAACTGAGTCCCTACGATCTGACCAAGGGGCGCATCGTTTACCGCGGATGAGATGGAAAGGCAGGTACGCATGAAAGTCAAAGCGTCTGTCAAAAGGATTTGCGAGAACTGCAAGATTATCAGGCGGAAGGGCGTTGTGCGCGTGATCTGCACCAACGGCCGCCACAAGCAGAGGCAAGGCAAGTAGGTGCCTCGAGGAGTGACGAATGCCACGTATAGTCGGCGTTGATATTCCCAACGACAAGAAGATCTGGGTTGCTTTGACCTATATCCATGGGATCGGCAAGACCCTTTCCGAAAAGGTCCTCAAAGAGCTGGGAATCGACCGGTTGACCAAGGCCAAGGATCTGCCCGAAGAAGATCTGGCGAGGCTCGGCGCCGCGATCGAGAAGAACTTCACGATCGAGGGCCAGCTCAGGCGCCAGGTGATCCAGGATATTCAGCGGCTCAAGGACATCGGCTGCTACCGGGGACTGCGCCACAGGCGCGGCCTGCCCGTGCGCGGCCAGCAGACCCAGTCGAACGCCCGGAGCCGCAAGGGTGCCAAGAAGACGGTGGCCGGAAAGAAGAGTATCAAGAGGATGTAACCGATCGGTTCTTCCTGCTGATATAAACCTGAACTGAGGAGTCGAAATGGGAGCGTCTAAGAAACGCAAGAAGATCAAGAGGACCGTGTCCAAAGCCGTGGTCCATATCAAGGCGACCTTCAACAACACGATCATCATGATCTCCGATCACAACGGCGATGCCTTGTGCTGGAACTCCGCCGGAACGATGGGATACAAGGGTTCGCGGAAATCGACGCCCTTTGCGGCCCAGAAAGCGGCCGAGAGGTGCGCCGAGAAGGCGCAGAAGATGGGAGTGCGCGAGGTCGAGATCCACGTGCGCGGTCCCGGATCGGGCAGGGAGGGCGCCATCCGCGCCTTGCAGGCGGCGGGCCTCAAGATCAAGGCGATCGAGGACCGGACACCGTTGCCCCATAACGGCTGCCGTCCCAGAAAGAAAAGAAGGGTCTAAACGGAACTGACCGAGGCGGCGAGCCCCGTTAGGGCGCTCGAAACGTCCCGATTTCGATAGTCGAAGAATTGATGATCTCTACGTGAGGACAGATAGATATGGTCACCAAGACTGAAAGTGCATGCAAGCAATGCAGGCGGGAAGGTCAAAAGCTCTATTTGAAGGGCCAGCGCTGCGAGACCTCCAAGTGCGGTATCCAGAAGCGCAACTACCAGCCCGGCGCCCACCCCTGGACGCGCGGAAGACCTTCCGAATACCGGATCCACCTCAGGGAGAAGCAGAAGGCCAAGAGGTTTTACGGCGTTCGTGATCGCCAGTTCAGCATCTACATGTCAAAAGCGTCCCGCGCGGGGGGGAACACGGGCGAGAACCTGCTCGTGCTTCTCGAGCGGCGCTTTGATAACGCCGTATTCTCGCTGGGACTCGCCACGTCGCGCAAGCATGCCAGGCAACTGATCAATCACGGACATTTCACCTTGAACGGGACCAAGTGCGATATCCCTTCGGCACTCGTGAAGACTGGAGACTCGATCCGCCTTCGTGACAAGGAGAAGATCAAGAAAGTCGTCGGCGAGGCGATCGAGCAGAACAAGAGCCGCGGCGTTCCGCCCTGGCTCGAACAGGATCCCGCCCAGTTCGGCGGACAGGTGAAGGACCTGCCCCAGCGTGAGCATGTCCAGTTCGAGGTCGACGAACAGCTTATCGTCGAGTTCATGTCCAGATAGGTATATAACATGGCGGTTAATCACACAGCGATGGAGGTGACCAGCGCATGAGGATCAGATGGCGCAATTTTGAACTCCCCACCTCGGTGGAGCTGGACAAGGAAACCAATACCGATACGTACGGCCGTTTCATCATCGAACCGTTCGAGAGGGGATTCGGGCACTCCGTCGGTAACGGGCTTCGCCGCGTCCTGCTCTCGTCGATCGAGGGAGCGTCGATTACGTCAGTGAAGATCGAGGGCGTTTTGCACGAGTTCACCTCGATTCCGGGTGTCCTGGAGGATGTGGCCGATATCATCCTGAACCTCAAGATGGTCCTGGTAAAGATTACCAGCGGCCGCGAGGTCACGATGCATATCGATGTGAAAAAGCAGGGTGTCTTGACTGCCGGAGACATCCAGGTCGAGGCGTCGGCCACGATCGTCAATCCCGATCAGCACATCGCCACGCTCACAGAGGAGACCGAGCTCAAGATGGAGCTGACCGCCTCCATCGGCCGGGGATATGTCACGGCCGAGGAAAATGAAGACGAAGAGAAGGAGATCGGTGTCATTTACATCGACTCCAATTTCTCCCCCGTCAACAGGGTGCGCTATGCGATCGAAGATACGCGCGTCGGAAAAATCACCAACTACGACAAGCTGACCCTCGAGGTCTGGACCGACGGAACGGTCTTGCCCGAGGAGGCTCTCGTCGAAGGATCGAAGATCTATCGCAAGCACCTCAATCCTTTCGTCCTTTACGACAGGATGAGCCGCGATATTCCCATTCCCGAGAAGACCGAGACCGAGGCCGAGGAAGAGGAGAAGAAGCAATCCAAGCTGATCGAGTGCCTCTCCCAGCCGATCGACGAACTCGATCTCTCCGTGCGGGCGCGAAACTGTCTCGACTCGATCAGTCTCGTCGCCGTCGCCGACTTGGTGGCCAATTCCGAGTCGGACCTGATGAAATTGAGAAACTTTGGAAAAACATCCCTGAAGGAAATCAAGAAGAAGCTTGCCGATCTCGGTTTGACCCTCGGGATGGATGTTGCAGGCATCATGAAAGGTCAGTCATGAGACATAAAGTACGCGGGCGCCGGCTCGGTAGAAACACATCCCACAGGACCGCGCTGAAGCGCAATCTGATCTCGGCCCTCTTTCAGCACGGCAGGATCGTGACCACTCTGGCAAAGGCCAAGGAATACAGACCTTTCGCCGAGAAGCTGATCACCGCCGCCAAGGTCAAGACTCTTCACAACGTGCGCAGGGTGGCCCGGGATATCCAGGACAAGACGCTTCTCAAGAAGCTTTTCGACGAGATCGGGCCCTCCTTCGCCGATCGCAACGGCGGCTACACGCGCATCTTGCGCCTCGGCACGAACAGGCTCGGAGACGACGGCAAACGCGCCATCTTCGAACTGGTCACCTACAAGCCTCCCGTTGTGGAGGAGGACAAGAAGAAAAAGAAGAAAGAGAAGAAAGAAAAGACAGACTGAGCGCCACGCACTAGACGGCGCGGTCTGACGATAAAATAAGCCCATCCCCCTCGGGATGGGCTTTTTCAGTTTCTTCCCCATCGGGCTCTCAGCGGATTTCAACGTTGTCCGCGCCGACGACCCGTTCGAGCTCGAGAAGCGCCGCCAGCGTGGGCGCGATCCCGTACTGATGGCCGGCCTGGATCGTGTAGCCCTTCCGTCCTTTACCGTTGAAGAAGAGCAAGAGATCGAAGTCGCCCGGATGCTGCCGGCAGATCTCCCTGATTTCTTCGATCCGCTCGGGAGCGATCTCGTCGGCGCTGCCGAGGCGGAGCAAAAAGGCCGACCAGCGCCCCCTGAGAGCTTCATCCATCGTCTGGATCTCGGAAACCTTGACGTTCGGCTGGTCGCGGGACTGATCGACCGCTCCGTTGAAGAAGAGGATCCTGTCTTCCTGGAGGACGTGGTCGAATTTTTCCTTGGCCTCGGAGAAGAGGACGGCGGGCACGAATCCCTTGATGGTGCGGATCTTGAAGAGTGAGATCCCCTTTCCGGCGTTGCGCCCCTTCTTGACCGTGGTGACCCGGTGCTGCTCGAGAGTTCCGGCGAGGAGGGTCTGCGCACCCTCGTCGTAGTTCTCCAGATCCTCGGGGCCGGTGGGGGCGAGCCGCCTCAAGAGGGGCCCGTACTGCTTGAGCGGATTGGAGGAGAGAATGAATCCGAGCGCCTCCTTTTCACAGCCGAGCTTGAACGCCTCGTCCCATTCGTCGATCGTCTGGGTGAAGGTGTCCTGTCCGTCGCCGCCGCCCCCTCCGCCGAAGAGCGACGCCTGGCCGTTGCGCCTGTCGCGCTGCAATCCGGTCGCCGTGGACAGAAACTGCTCGACGGCGTCGAAGTAGGACGCCCTGTTGATCCCCGTCGAGTCGAAGGCGCCCGATTTGATCAGCGTCTCCAGGCCGAGCTTGTTCATCGTCGACAGGTCGACATGCTCGAGCATGTGTGAAAGACTCTTGAACCCGCCCACCGCCTCCCTGGCGGCGACGATCGCCTCGGCTGTTTTTTCGCCAAGTCCCTTGATCGCGTTCAGGCCGAACCGGATCGAGTCACCCACGATGGCAAAGTCGGGCGTGCTCTCGTTGTAATCGGGAATGAGGACCTTGATCCCCATGCGGTCGCACTCCTCGACCGACTCGGCAACCTTGTCCGAGTTGGACGAGTCGCACGACATGAGCGCCGACATGTATTCGAGGGTGTGATTGGCCTTGAGATAGGCGGTGCGGTAGGTGATGAGCGCATAGGCGGCCGAATGGGACTTGTTGAAGCCGTAGCCGGCGAAATACTCGATCTTGTCGAAAATGTCGCCCGCATCCTTGCTCTTCACGCCATTGGCGACGGCGCCGTTGATGAATTCCTTGCGGAACTTGACCATCACCTCGCGCTTCTTTTTTCCCATCGCCTTTCTGAGCATGTCGGCGTCGTTGAGGGAGAAATTGGCGAGCACGTTGGCGATGCGCATGACCTGTTCCTGGTAGACGATGACGCCATAGGTCTCCTCGAGAATATCGGAGAGCATGTCGTGGAGCATCTCCACCTCTTGGCGGCCGTGCTTTCGCTCCACGTAGAGGTCGACCATGCCGCTGCCGAGGGGGCCCGGCCTGTAGAGCGCGAGGAGGGCGATGATATCCTCGAAACAGTCCGGCTTGAGCTTGACGAGCAGATTGCTCATGCCGTCCGACGACTCGAGCTGAAAGATCCCCTTGGCCTTTCCCGACTGGAGGAGCTCGTAAGTGTTGTGGTCGTCGAGCGGAATCGCGTCGAGATCGAGCCGCTCTCCGGTCGTCTTCTCGATCAGGTCGAGCGCCTTGTCGATGACGGTGAGGTTCTTGAGCCCCAGAAAATCCATCTTGAGAAGGCCGATGTCGTCGAGCTCGCCCATCTGGTACTGGGTGTTGATTTCGTCCTTCACCCGGCAGAGCGGCACATACTCGGTGAGCGGCCTGTCGGTGATGACCACACCGGCGGCGTGTGTCGACGGGTGCCGGTTGAGCCCCTCGATCTTGAGTGAGATGTCGAACCACTCCTTGATCCGATCCTCGTTCTTGTACATCTCCTTGATCGTCGGGTCCGATTCGCGGGTGACCTCGAGGAGGGAGCGCTTCTCGCCGGGCGGCTTCATGGGTGGGATCTTCTTGGCCACCATGTCGACGGTGGGCAGATCGATATCGAGAACCCGTCCCGAGTCGCGGAGCGCGGCCTTGGAAGCGAGCGTTCCGAAAGTCACGATCTGGCAGACGTTCTCATGGCCGTACTTTTCGCGCACAAAGTTGACGACCTTCTCACGCCCCTTGATGCAGAAGTCGATGTCGATGTCGGGCATCGACACCCTGGAGGAATTGAGAAAACGCTCGAAGAGCAGGTCGTACTTCAAAGGATCGAGCTGGGTGATGTCGAGGGAGTAGGCGACGAGCGATCCGGCGGCCGATCCGCGCCCCGGCCCGACGGGAATGTCGTTCTCGCGCGCGAAGCGGATGAAGTCCCAGGTGATCAGGAAGTAGGAGGCGAATCCCATCTGGTTGATCACGCTGAGTTCCGATTCGAGCCGGTTCATGATGTCCGCGTCGAGCGCGTCGTACCGTTCCTTGAGCCCGTCGAGGCAGAGCCGCTCGAGCATCTCGCTCGGCGCCTCACCCTTCTCCGTTTCGAACTCGGGAATGTGGTACTCGCCGAACTCGAGCTCGCACTGGCAGCGCTCGGCGATGAGGGCAGTGTTTTCCACCGCCTCGGGGCAGTCCTCGAAGAGAGCGATCATCTCCTCGCCCGACCGGAAATAGAACTGATCGGTCCCCATGCGCTGGCGTTTCTCGTCTGCCAGGGTCTGGCCGCGCTGGATGCAGATCAGCACCTCCTGAACGAGGGCGTCTTCTTGCTCGAGATAGTGCACGTCGTTCGTCGCCACTAGGGGGAGATCGAGGCGCCGCGCCAGGTCGATCAGGCGGGGGTTGACCTTCTCCTGTTCGTCGAGACCGTTTTTCATGATCTCGATGAAAAAGTTGTCGCGACCGAGGATCTCGCGGCAGCGGGCGCCGAATCGTTCTGCCGCCTCATCCCCCTCGTAGAGAAGGGCGCGCGCCGGGCGGCCGCTGAGGCACCCCGACAGGGCGATCAGTCCCTCGGAGTGATCGGCGAGGAGATCGAGGTCGATGCGCGGCTTGCGGTAGAAACCTTCCACATGGCCGCTCGAGGAGAGCTTGATCAGGTTCTTGTAGCCCCTGTTGTTCCGCGCCAGGAGGGTCAGGTGGTAGATGCGCGACGGCCGTCCGTCGATCTGTTTGACCAGGCGCGACGTTTCGGCGAGGTACGCTTCCATTCCGAGGATCGGTTTGATCGGATCGTCGCCCGACCGCGCCGTGCGGTAAAACTCGAGGAGTCCCGACAGGGTCCCGTGGTCGGTCAGGGCGAGAGCCTTCATGCCGCAGTGCCGGGCTTTTTTCACCAGGTTGGGCACGGTGATCGATCCATCGAGGGCCGAGTAGTGGCTGTGAACGTGGAGGTGGACGAAGTCGTTGGGTTTCATGAATTCTGATCCTGCATGGAGGCTTTGATCGGCCGCCGGAGCTCGAGGTTCCCGACCGAACCGCGCGCATTCAGAGTATACCAGGACGGGCTCCGGCGCAACGAGGCAGGCAAAAAAGGCGCGCACCCCTTTAGAAGTTGAAGATCGGCGGCGATTCTGATTTCATTGTTTTCTTCCGAAAACTCTAGGCGGCAGGACAAATAATTATGGAATGGAAAATCAACCCCGGGAAGGAACAGTGCGGAGCGTGCGCTTACGGCTTCACCGCCGGCGATCCCTACTATTCGCTCCTGAAGCTCGATGAGGCCGAGATCCTCCGCGACGATCTCTGCGTCGACTGTTTCAAGCCGGACGAACATGGCGACGCCATCTTCTGGCGGACCAAGATGGTCGAGAAGGATCTGGAGAGCCGGAAGATCGTCGACTTCGGCGTGCTGCGCGAGCTCTTTTTCAAGATGGTCTCCCACGAAGGCGGCGCGTTCGTGTCGATGGCCTACCTGATCGGGCTTGTGCTCATCCGAAAACGCTACTTGCGTCTCGTCGATTTCGTCACCGTCGATGAGAAGGATCTGATGCGCGTTCAGCGCCGCCGGGGCGAACCGACCTTCGACGTGGAAGTTCCACTTCTCGATGCCGGAATGATCGCGCTCCTCAAGGACAAACTCTCCAATCTGCTCAAGGCCGATCTCACCGACGATTTCGACCTGACCCGCCTCGAGAGAGATTTCGAGGAACCCGCCCTTTCCGAAGAGGCCGGCGGTGAACCTGCCGAGGAAGAACCGACCGAGGAAGAAACAGCCGTGGAAACACCCTGACGATTCTCGATAGGGACAGAAAAGCAATCTGCTAGAGCCCTATGGTGAGGCTGACCCCCAACGGTCGTTCCTCACCCCATTTCTTTTGGCCTCCTTTTTACTCTTTGGCTCTCTCCGCTTTCTTCAATTCTGCGCTCTCCGCGCCGTTGCGAGAGACTCTTCGTTCCGATCTTGGGGAATTTCTTTGTCCTAATTTCTCCTCGACTGAGAGGGGCGCGGGGAAAATTTCGCGATTGATTGTTGAGGTGGGGCGACCTTAGGGCCTTGTTATCAGTAATTGCCGAAATTCAAACCAATTTTCCAAAATGGGGCGCAAAGGACTTGAAAAGTGGTCGATTGGGATATAGAGTGGGCGTCCGTGGTCCAAATTGGGAAAAAGTGGTGTTGGTCATGTTTATCGGACAATGTCAAAGCAAGCTGGATGCCAAGTACCGGATCAAGATTCCGAAGAAGATCTTGAAGCAGATCCAGCGCGTCAGCACCTCGGATGCCCTCCATATTACCCTCGGCCTCGAAGAATGTCTCTTTCTTTTCACCGCCGAGGGGTGGCTCGAGAGGGAAAGCCGCATGGCGGACGTTCCCATCACGGCGGGGGCCAGAAAATTCGACCGCATCTTTTTTGGTAATGCCGAGGAAGTGGTGCCCGATTCAGTGGGACGCTTCCTCATCCCCGAGCACCTCCGGCGCCGATTCGGCGACGACAAGGACCTCGTCTTTGTCGGTGTGAAGAACAGGATCGAGATCTGGAGCTCGCGGAAGTGGCAGGCCTTCAACGACGACAATGAGCAGGACTACGAGTCCGTTGCAGAGGAAATACTGAGATAAGCCGTTCCCCTCGTGGGGATCTCTTTCAAAAAGCGCGTGGTGCTTAAGACCGTCCGGGGCGTGATCCGTGAAGGATAGGAAATTTGACGTTCACCAGCCAGTTCTCGTCGACGAGGTTCTCGAAAGCCTCGAGCCGAAGAGCGGTGGAGTCTACGCCGATTTCACCCTCGGCGCCGGCGGCCAAGCGAGTGCCATCCTCGAGAAATCATCTCCCGATGGCATTCTTCTCGGACTGGATCAAGACCCTGAGATTCTGGAAATCGCGAAGGAAAATCTCTCCCCTTTCGGGGAAAGAGTCTTCTTCGAGCAGGGGAATTTTGCCGCCGCCGCCCGCATTTTTGCAGGTCACGAAGGGCGTGTCGACGGAATCCTCTTCGATCTGGGATTGTCGAGCCTGCAGCTCGATCGCCCCGAACGTGGCTTTTCGATCAGGAAGGACGGACCCCTCGATATGAGGATGAACCCCAACAGCGCGGTCACTGCCGAGGACTTCGTCAACAGGGCGAGCCGCGACGAGCTGATGCACGCCGTGGGGGTTCTGGGCGAAGAGCCCCGCGCCAAGGCGGTGGTTAACGCGATCCTCGCCGAGCGCCGGAAGCGCCCGCTGCTGAGTACCTCCGATCTCCGAGAGTTGATCGAGGGAGTCTACAAACGGCGCGGCGGAAAGATTCATCCGGCGACCCGTGCCTTTCAGGGCGTGCGGATGAAGGTCAACGAGGAGCTCAATCGTCTCGGCGGAGGGCTCGAATCCGCCTTGCGTCTCCTCAAGGATGGGGGACGGCTGGTGGTCATCGCCTTCCACAGCGGCGAGGACCGGATCGTCAAAGAATTTCTCAAAGCGCGCAAGGCGGCGGGAGATCTGGCCATTATCGGCGGCGGGATCATCAAGCCCACGGCCGCCGAGGTGCGCCGTAACCGGCGCAGCCGCAGCGCGCGGATGAGAGTCGCCCGCAAGGGGCTCTTCGACGAGGCCCGCGGACGTTCCAAGAGGACGCCTTCATGAAAGCTCTGATGGCACTGGCATTAACAGCGCTCTGCCTCCTGGCCCTGGTGACGGTCAGCCTGCGGAACAGCGAAGTGCGTCTGGGCTATGAGATCGCGAAGCTGGAGTGCGCCCAGCGGCGTCTCACCGACCAGCTCCTCTCCTTTGAATCGGAGGTGGCGCGCAAAACTGCGGCGCCCTACCTCCTTGGCAAGGCGATCGAAATGAAGATTGTCTTGCACCTGAATGGTTTCGATCAGTCCCTCGTGGAACTGATTCCGGCAGCGGAGGATGAGAATGTCTTTGTTGAATAGTGCCGCCCCGTGCAGCACGGCCTTCACAGAGGATTTCAAAATCGTCGCGCCTTTAGATGCTCATCTAGAGAGTCTGCATGGAGGACTCATCGTTGTACCTGGTTGTTGGCCGCCGTTGACACGGCCTTAGCGACTCAAGGCAAGGCCTTGACCCCAAAGCGCCAGCCTTGGCCCAAGGCATCTCGCCACGCTGAGGCCTGGAGGATGAAAGACAATGTTACAAAGAGCCAGATTGCTTGCTTTCGTGATCCTGATCGCGATTTTGACCGCCTTCGCAATCCTCGAGGTTCGATTGTTCTTCATCCAGGTCGT
>Ga0180430_10004355_pt1 | contig 11959 bp, 14 predicted proteins | sample SS_ome_9_FD_132999 | JGI IMG/M metagenome (GOLD analysis project Ga0180430, IMG submission 132999) | Hypersaline lake sediment archaeal communities from the Salton Sea, California, USA - SS_1_S_2 metaG | ecosystem: Environmental > Aquatic > Non-marine Saline and Alkaline > Hypersaline >... | reverse complement strand
GGAATGGCTTGAAGAGGGGCAGGTTTTACAAGGGGACATGGCACTGGATCAATGGCTTGTTATGGTCGACGATGCCCGGGTAATCAGCCTCCAGGCTCTACCAGATGGAAGCTTCCTGATGTACGGCAAAAATCAGACAGGTGCATATAAGGAAGAACCCTTTTTTCTGCGCTTCGGTCCAGGAGGTGAGCTTATCTGGCAAAAAAGCCTGATTGGAATAGATCCAGTCAAAGTCATTGTCTTGCCAGCAGGAGGAATACTGGTGCTGGAAAGGGAATCTTATTCGGTTTTCGATTATGACGGGAAATTAATTCGAGCTTCAGATGTGGTATTTGGAGAAGAAAGGGATAAACCTCTGGGATTCGGGAATCTGCAGCCTAATATCTCCTATCAAAGTAACGAAATCGCAGTAATGGATCGATCCGGTGTAGTTTCCTATTTTAATCCCCTCGGTGATCTGATCCGCCAGGAATACAGCGATATTGCTGGGAAATACACGGATTGGCATCACTGGTTCCTACCCAACAAGGTCTATGTTTTCCGCGTGCATGATATATACAGCTATGGTTTTCAATACCGGGAGTTTGAATATGTGCCAGGATTTTATTTTGAGAATGTCAGCGCCAAGGACGGTAATGAGAAACTGAAGGATTTGGCGCTGCCCCCCAATCCAGTCTACCTCGTTTCCGGTTACGGATCAAAGAGGCCAATAATACTCACCGCAGTGGAAGGGGAAGAAACAGGGATATACAATATCTGGCCTGCAAATCTATATTCTTCCAGTAATGAAACCATAATTCCAGGTATTGCTAATCAGAGGGATTTTTCCTACATCTACCTGGATGATAACTCCTATGTATTGGGGTCAACTGTGCGCTTGTATAGCCCATTTGAAGGTACTTTCCTTAGGATGGTTATGCTGAAAAATACTAATGTTGAGACCCCTGATATTCTGTTTGGAGATGGGGAGCGCGATGGGATGCTTATCGGAGGTGCAAACCTGCCGAACGGCCAGCTGCTTCTGGTCGGGAATCTTGAAAAAGAGGGCCAATGGGGAAGTGATCTGTTTTTTATGAAACTTAAGCCTTTTGATATGCTCAGCGGCTGCCCCTGGATACGGCCCAGTGTATTTGGAACACCACAGACCAGTGAATCTGGTCGTTCCAGCCGGGGTGTGCGGGCTGAGGAATCCAATTTAATGACCCTGGACTTTTTCGTTGAGGCAATTGAGAATCCCGGAGTAAACACTGAGGACCTGTCACTTGAATTTTTAGTCTACTGTTCTACCGTTGCGCAAGAGCCGAGCTCTACTCTTTTTCCCCCGGCCAGCGCCACACCACATATCGGACCCACCAGGACTCCCACACCTACACCATCCCCCTAAGTTTATAAATATTTTGGTCCTCTATTTATCGAAAGAGAAGAAGGAATAAGAAGAGATAATTACACCTTTGAGGAGGCCTATTGAAAAATCTTTATTGTTAATTGCTATTTCCGGTTTCCTTACCAACTTCAGCTAACCCACAGTCCACCTGACTCTTCAAATGCGCGTTTCGCGCTCTGCTCTGAGCAGGTGAGCTCAATCCTTTATGCAGGCCGGATAACCAAATAAAACATAGTCTTTTTCTGCAGAAATGGAGCGTTATTCATGACACTTCAAAAAATGACTCTTCGGATTGGATTCGGCGCAGCAGTCTTTAATATCATAGGCAGCATAGCCTATCTGGCCATCTTATCAATTATGATCTCAACTGCGACACCGATTTCTGATCCTGGCGCTCCACCACTAGTTGCTGCAAGTGTGTTAATGCTGATCGGACCTTTGGGACTGATCCCTATGTGGACTGCAATCCACTTGTCGACAACATATGACAGAAGGGTTTTCAGCCTGATCTCACTGATCTTTGTTATCTTGTTCTGTGCAGCAACCAGCATTAATCGTTGGGTTCATTTAACTGTCGTGCGAGAGTCTTTGACCTTGAATATTACCCAGGGTTTAGATTGGTTTACACCCTACGGCGAACATTCAATAATGTTTGCGATAGAGATGTTAGCTTACGGTTGGTTTCTGGGATTCGCTCTCATTGCCATTGCCCCAGTCTTTCACAAACAGAACACCAGATTGGAAGGATTTCTGTTTTGGGCAATGCTCGTCAGCGGAGTTCTCTGTCTTTTTGGTGGAATAGGTGAGCTGCTAGAGAGCAAATCTATCCTGATATTTATGATGAGTATGACTGGCTGGGCACTTGGCTTGGGCTTGATCAATATTCTTCTCGCAATATGGTTCAATCGTCTTAACAGAAATAGAAAAACCTAGCATAGCCTCCGCGCCTGTGGTGCAGAAAGCAGTAGTATAGTAGATAGTAAGGAGAATAAGAACTAATAGTATTCGATATTGGTAAAGTATTATGTCCACTTACTTTTTTCTATTTACTTCTTACTGAACAGGTTGCAGGTGAGTTCTTGCCTTTGTCTACCTAGCATTCGAATCAGGCCATGAATACCAACACATGGCCAGGTGTCAGATAGTCGTGTGAGGACCTCATTAAAAAAAGGGAGGGAAAGAACCCATGGAACCTAACAGAGCGATGCAAATCATGGCCCAGGGATATGTTTGATCGCAGGCTGTCTTACTGGCCGTGTGCCAGGAACTGGATCTGGATACAGGAAACGGCATCATTCCCAGAATAGCCAGCGGATTCGGCGGTGGGATCGGCAATACCGGTGAAGTATGCGGCGCTGTAGTCGGTGCCGTGATGGCCCTCAGTCTGACGATGAAACAGGGCGGCATGGAGGAATATATGCGTTTGGCGGGGGTTATCCAGGACTTTCGACACCGCTTCGAAACCGAGCTGGGAACCATCAACTGCCGAGAACTGACCGGAGTGGACCTGACAACAGAAGAGGGTATGAAAGAATCCATGAGTTCTGACGTTGCTCAGAAGGTCTGTTTCCCATCAGTCGGAACAGCTTACGAGATTGTGCTGGATCTGCTGAACTGAATAGGAATTGGCAGTGTAGTAAATAGTATGGATATAAAATTACAGGTGTTTCTTCGCGATGAGTAAACATCATAACTACATTCTCTTTTCTTCTTACTCCACATACAACCATCACGCTGAGATCTACCAAAAAGAATAAAATGAAAGTACCAAGAGACCTTGAAATAAAACACTATGATCGAAAACTACTACTACGGCCAGCTGAATTAGAAGACGGGCCTGCTATCCTTAAGGCGATACAAATGTCGGGTGCAGCCCTTTCTCAATGGATGGATTGGTACCGTCCTGATTTTTCTCTAGACATCACAACGGAGTGGTTAAAAACCCTCTCAGCTGCATGGGAACAGGGAACCAATTTTCAATTTGTGATCATGGATGATGAAATTCAACAATGTGTGGGCACATGCGGAATAAACCATATCAATCAAACCTGGCTGATTGCCAATTTAGGATACTGGATACGTACTGACCGTACTGGCGAGGGTATGGCCACTGATGCGGCAAAACTCCTGGCCTTATTTGGATTTCGTCATCTCGGACTGCGCCGGATCGAGATTGTTACGGGGGTTGAGAATTGGGGCAGCCGACGCGTGGCGGAAAAAGCAAGAGCCACATTTGAAGGAATACTCCGAAATAGACTGAAATTAGGTGAGAAGAATATTGACGCTGCAATGTATTCTATATTACCGGAGGACATAACTTAAATAATTCAAACTCGCGCCACCCAGCGCCAGGACTTTTCTGGAGTGGAAGCGATGTCATATACAAAATTGCAGAAAACAATTATAAAGAGATCATCCGATTATTGCATTTTAATAATTCGTACAATAACGATATTCCTTTATCAAAATCAGGTATGCAGGCTTCTCGGAGAAGAAAATAAAAGTGGCGTATATACTTACTAAAGCAGATATTATACTCTTGGGATTTGACTGGCCCCGGTATCCACTCATCGAAGAATACTGTGTTCAAGAGAATGGCAAGATCAACTTGAGTAAAACCCTTGAAAAAACACGATCTGCCCGAGCTTACTACCAGAAGAAGCTCAAAGATGCTTATACCTTTAAAATGCAGACCGGGGCTGATTATTCAGACTTCAGTAATCGATATGATGATTATGCCAGTATGGAACGCAAGCTGGGTGAGGTTGTCACTTCCATTGAGGAAATAATTAGAGCCCTTGAGGAATGAACTGGATTTGGTAGTTCCTCCCCGGTCGTTCCAATGAGCTCAAGCACCAGCTGGAATTTTGTTCATATCTAAGATCAGCAAGGAGGTTGATATGTCAAAGAAATCCCTATCTCTCATGCCGGGAACTAACCTGGGCAAATGGACAATCGGTTTGATTGTCGTCATGCCGATCCTGTTTCTGATTGGCACTTCATTATCAGATACTCTTTACGAATCTGTCTCGGCAGGCGGAACTATTTTGAAAGATATCGCCGCAAGGCCAGCCCTGGCGCTGACCATGCTTGCAGGAATGGCCACTGGGGTTGCAGGTCTGATCACTGGTTTGGTGTCAATCATCAAACACAAGGATCATTCCCTCCTGGTCTATCTGGCTACCGTGGTCGGCGGGTTGTTAACGTTGTATCTCATTGCTGAGATTGCCTTCCCTCATTGAGACTGCCCCATCATTATTTTCGAGAGAATTGTTATTCCTTATTTTCCAGGGGACGTAAAAGCCAGGAGCTGTCCATCATGATCAAAGGAGTTTTCAACGATCGCACCGCTGGCTGGATTGGAAAAGCCCTCCTGATCGTCATCACATCCTTCTGGTGCTACTGGAGCATAGGTGAGATGTATCATGAAGGCTGGTGGGGGCCATTTTATATCCGTCTGCTTTACCTGATTCCCGGAACAGCTTTTCTCCTCCTGACCCTGGGCGGGATCAAATGGCCGAGGGTCGGCGGCTGGTTGATCATTCTCTTCGGCGGCCTATTCACTCTCATGTTCCTGGATTTCAGCATTGTGGATGGAAAATTGGCCATCGGGCGCGACATAGCAGGTTTTTTAGTGAGCGGTCCGTTGATATTGCTCGGCGCAATGCTCCTGATCGAAGCCCGCAATCAAAAGCGTCGGATCGATCGCGGATGGGAACCTCATCCGGTTTGGTGGCGCCGGAATTTCTGGTACCTGGCAGCGGTGATCCCTCCCCTCTTGATCCTGGTGGGCTGGTCGATCTACGCCCTGCCGATTGTCCTGACCCGTGTTGATGACGGTGACCGGGGCGCCAGGCTGATCGAAGGCAGCGGTGTCACCCTAATCTGGGCTCCTCAAGGTCCAGGATGGAATTGGCGGCAGGATTTTGGCGGCTTCCCCTCCTGGAACAAAATCGCCCTTTACGGCCTTCCCCCTGTTGGCATGGGAGATAAACCAGGGTATGGTTCTGATATCGGAGTTTTTGCCTCAGCGGAAGATATGAATAAGTACAATCTCTGCCTGTATCTCAGCGAAGATGGCCTGACCCTGAACACAAGCCCCCAAAATATCTGGCGCATGCCCTCCGTGGATGATTTTGCCCACTCATTTTCAAGACACGGCGAGAATGCAGGCTGTATCTGGCAGGGTGAGGATCATGCCCAGATGGAATGTGATATCCTGCCAGATAAGGAAACACCCCTCTGGGCGCCCGATCTGGATCCTATTTACTATTGGGCCGCCGAGGAGCACGATGACCGAAACGCCTATTTTGTTTCATTTAATGGCTGGGTGAATACTACCTATAAACCGGGCGGGAATCCCCGCCACAGCCACCGCTGTGTGCGCGACCCTTAAGGGAATATCATGTCAAAACTCAAATCCCTGATCAACTGGACACCTTCCCGATATGATCGCCTTGCGAAGAATTACGATCGTTTCGCGGAATGGTTCTTCCCGATCGGCGAGCAAGGTCGGGAAAGAGTTACCACCGGCCTGGTATCCGGTCAGATCCTTGATGTTGCCTGTGGAACAGGAGTCTTACTTGAATCGGCAGATCGATCTGGTGTGAAGTGCCTTGGGGTTGATACCTCCCGCGGTATGCTGCTTGAGGCAAAAAAGAAGGTTCCTGCCGCCGACCTTGCCCAGGCCAGTTTTTACGCCCTGCCCTTTGAAAACGATCAATTCGATTATGTGGTGGAAACCAACGCGGTCAGCGGAGCGGATATTCAACCCGGATCCGTTCTAAAGGAGATGCTCAGGGTCTGCAAAACCGGGGGAGAACTAAGACTGAGCGATTATGGAGACTCAGGCCGGAAAGGGATCATCATCAGGATCCTGGTCTTGATTGGTATCCTGTTTGGCGATTATCCCCACGATTACCGGAAATTGTTCACTGAAATAGGTCAGGAAGCCCAGATCGAAGACCTCGGCTGGGGTGGCATGTATCATTATATTCAAGTAGTGAAAGAGCAGGGATAATGAACAGGAAAAAAGATGCTCCTCTATCTGCAATCGCAGCCCAGGTATTGATCCTTGTGAATTCTGTATTCTGGCTCATTTTTGCCCTGGTAGCCTTCCTGGGACTCCTTCCCGGTGCTCTTTCAACCGGACCAACCCGGTGGGTGATGGGGATCCTCTCACTTGGAGCAGCTGTTTTCATGGGAGGACTTGTTTTTTTCCTGGCTCGGCGTGTCAAAGCGGCCTATTATATCGGGTTGCTCACCATGGTTCTGATGAGCATCCTCTCGATCACAGATGAAGTAGGTCTTTTCGATTGGTTTGTCCTGATCATCAGCCTGGCAGGGTTCGTTCTGATGATAATCAGCAGGAAATGGTGTCTTAGTCTCACCTCCATAGATCGGGCAACTGAAGATCATGAATAATCCAGATGAATTGCTTGATCAGGCATTTATTATCTATGAGGAATTCGGCCCTGACCGGCTCTTAGACAGACGAGAGCGTCTGGCAAACGAACTCGATCTTCAATCCGAGGAAAGCCTCGATTATATTCTTCAAAAAATGGAAGACATTTCTAATACGATTTGGGACATCGCCAAACTAGGTGGAGAGATCAAACTTGGAAAGGAAAAGGGGCGGGAACTACTTCAAGCCGAACATCCATATCTTAAATCTGAAGGATTAAAAAAAGCTCTTTTCCTTGTGAATTATTTTGCCTGGCATGATGGATTTGACAGTAGTGACTGATTACTGATCTCTGATTACCGGTCAAGGCACTCGAGATCGGCCAGTCAGGATCAGTAAGTTGAGATATCATTTCAAGACAGGTGAATCTATGGAAAGTCAATTCTTCTTTTGGCTAGGTTTTGCCATTATGCTTGCCCATGAAATGGACGCTGTTCGCTGTCAGGAATGGAGGATATTTCCCCTGCTCTCCAATCTTGATGAAAAAGTAGGCTATTATGTATTAACAGGATTACACATCCCACTCTATTGGTTAGCATTTTGGGCCCTTTTCCGTCATGGGGAATTAGATCATTCTTTGGTCATCGGATTAGATATCTTCTTTATCATTCATACCCTCCTTCATTTGATAGCTTTGAAACATCCCAGGAATCAATTTACAAGCGTATTTTCGTGGCTGATCATCATAGGCAGTGGAATAGCAGGCCTGATTGATCTACTCTTCATTTTATAATTTGGCGCAAGCGCCAGAGGAAAAAACAATCCCCCGGTATTATCATGATTTTGGATCACGCCGTAAAATAAGAACAGTCATGGAACAAATCCAGGAAATGGAGGTGTAAATGAACCATTTTCACTCTACTGGTCGCGTGATCGTCCTGATAACTTTATTACTTGCTGGCTGTACTTCGGAAATTTCCGAGGTTGTGCCTGGCCCCACTCTGGATCTGGAGGAGCAATTTCTATTCGTAGAGGAGAGCCCGCCCGGGCCTGTGCCCGCGCGATTTGGGGGCGGCTGGTTTAAAAGCAATTTCCACTCGGCCCCGACCTTCGCGCCGGACGGAAAAACCGTCTGGTGGGCAGGAAGTTTTGCCTCTCAAAGGGTCTATGTCAGTCATTATCAAGAGGGGGATTGGACTGAGGCCGAACCGGTATCCTACTCTGAGCAGATTCGCTTTTATCGCGATCCTTTTATTTCTCCTGATGGGATGAAATTCTACTTTATCTCTACGGCGCCTGTACCCGGACAAAATGGTAACGGGAAGGAAAATATTTGGATGATAGATTGGGAATCCGAGGGCTGGAGTGAACCTGAACCCTTGCCAGAAGTCATTAACAACCTCGAACTCCACTGGACAATATCGGTTGCCTCAAATTACGATCTTTATTTCGCCGCTAATTTGGACGGGAATCCAGAGATCTTTAAATCACCATTCGTGAATGGCGGATATTCTGAACCAACCCTGCTTGGCGAACCAGTAAACTCGGAGTTTCTGGAGTTCACCCCCAACATCGCTCCCGATCAAAGCTACCTGCTCTTTTCACGGGCTGAGGACAATCAAAGCCCAACCCGCCTGTATATTTCTTACGCCAGTGAGGATGGCTGGAGTGAACCTGCCCTGGTCGAGAACGTACAGGACTGCATCAGCCCAATCGTGACTCCAGACCGGAAAAAAGTCATATACTTAAAAGGTCCCTCAGAGTTATGGTGGCGCGATACTTCGTTTATTGAGGAATTGAGACCGGATTGACAGAAATATGCGCTACCCTTTATATTGTTGTGATCAGAGGGATATCAGTATCATAAGGAGTGAGACCGAAGATGGACTGGCTTTCGTTTGTAACAAACACGTAGTGTTAGGAGGAATTGATTATGACTGAATTCAATGATGTAACCGTATTAAAAAAAGCCAATATCTACTTTGACGGCAAGGTGACCAGCCGCACAATCGTCTTTTCAGATGGTTCCAAGAAAACACTCGGAATCATGCTCCCTGGCGAATATGAATTCAATACCGGGGAAAAAGAGATCATCGAAATTCTTTCCGGCGATCTAGAAATATCCCTGCCCGGAGAAAGCGGTTGGAGGAAGATCAGCGCTGGTGATTCCTTTGAGGTCCCTGCCCAATCAAAATTCGGATTGAAGATCAAGGAAATTACTGACTACGTCTGTTCATTTGTCAGCTAAAAGTAGAGAGCAGAATTATCCATTTTCTTGCTTATCTGTTCCTTGATGGACATGGCAGCAGGTCTACGCATAGGGAAAGCACACCCTTGGCGGTGATCACTGTCCGATTAAAATCAACGATTTTGTTTCCAATTCTCCTAAAGAAGAAGGATATTGACCAGAGAAGGAATATCGATTATGGGCAATCGAACCGAAAAAGAAAAAATGCTGGCTGGTGAAAGATACAACCTTCTAGATCCGGAGCTGGAGCTGGCCCGCCAGCAAGTGAAGAAGCAGCTCAGAATCTATAACAGCTCAACGGAAGAGGATGACCGCCGCTCATTATTGAAGGATCTATTGGGTACTGTCGGAAAGAACGTTATCATTTGGCCCCCGTTCAACTGCACATACGGTGAAAATATTCACCTCGGAAGCAACATCTTCTTCAACCTGAACTGCATGATCATCGACAACAACCGGGTAGAGATCGGTGACCATGCCATGTTAGGGCCTGGGGTTCAGATCTACACTGCCGCTCATCCCCTGGACGCGGAGTCGCGCAACCGGGGCTGGGAAGTGACTCAACCGGTCACAATAGGGAATAGCGTTTGGATTGGAGGAGGCGCTATCCTGCTGCCTGGGGTGAGAATTGGCGACATGGCTGTTATCGGAGCTGGAGCAGTGGTGACAAAAGATGTGCCAGCCAGTGTTGTCGTTGCTGGCAATCCCGCCAAGATAATCCGAAAGATCGATCAATGACATCTACTGCCAGGGTTGACAAAAGCCCACTGCCCATATAGACTAGGGGAAAGTTTAGGAAAGGATTGAACGTGTTCCTTATTGTTGTCGGAATGTTGATGGCTGTGATGATGATGGTCATGAGGATGGGCCGAGTGAGCCCACCCTTGAATCTGGCAGCCGTGCGAATCAAAAAGGAACGCTGATTTCTTGAAAAGCAATCAAAACGAGCTGTCCAGCTGGACAGCTTTTTTTTATTATTGGAGTTTATTATGAACAGAAACATACTCGTTGCAGTTGCCTGGCCTTATGCTAGTGCTGATATCCATGTTGGCAACATGACCGGATCCTACCTGCCGGCTGACATTTACGCCCGCTTCCACCGCCTGCAGGGAAATAAGGTCCTGATGGTTTCCGGATCGGATTCACACGGCACACCTATCACTGTCCGGGCTGACCAGGAAGGTAAAACCCCGGAAGAGGTCTATAAGGAATATCACGCCAAATTCCTGGACCTTTTCCAGAAATCTGGTTTGAGCTACGACCTCTTCACCAGCACCCACACCGAGAACCATTTCCGGGTAGCGCAGACCATGTTCAGCGCCCTCAAAGAAAAAGGCTATCTCTATGCCGAGACCCAGAAGCAGTGGTATTCCACCACACAGGAACGTTTCTTGCCTGACCGTTATGTGGAAGGCACCTGCTATATCTGCGGCTACGAGAACGCCCGCGGTGACCAATGTGATCAGTGCGGTAGCCTTCTGGAAGCCAATGCCCTCATCAATCCCCGCTCCAAGATGGACGGCTCCACTCCTGAACTTCGTGAGACCGAACATTTTTATCTTGACCTGGGTGCCCTCCAACCACAGATCGTGGAATTCCTGAAAGAACGGGAGGCTTACTGGCGCCCCAATGTCTTACGCCAATCCCTAGGCCAGATCCTGGCCAATGACCTGCACGGCCGGGCCATCACTCGCGACCTGAAATGGGGCATTCCTGTTCCTGTGTCAGGTTGGGAAGACAAACGCCTCTATGTTTGGTTTGAAGCTGTGATCGGTTATCTTTCAGCAGCTATCGAATGGGCTTCAATAAGCGGTGACAAGGATAGCTGGAAAGACTGGTGGTACAACGAGGACAGCCGGGCTTATTATTTCATCGGCAAGGATAATATCCCTTTCCATGCTGTGATCTGGCCAGCTGAGCTGTCAGGCGTCGGCAGCACCTTCGGCGCCCTCTTTGACGAAGACGATTCCCGGGAGCTGATGCTTCCCTATGACGTACCAGCCAACGAATTCCTCAACATGGAAGGGAAGAAGATCTCCGGCAGCCGGAACTGGGTTGTCGACGGCCTGGATTTCCTATCCCGCTATGATCCTGACCCCCTTCGCTACTACCTGACCGCCAATATGCCTGAAACCAGGGACGCGGATTGGGAATGGAGCGCATTTGTGGTGCGCAACAACAACGAATTGGTCGCGACCTGGGGCAACCTGGTCAACCGGGTTTTATCCTTCGCTCACAAGAATTGGGATGGATTGGTCCCGGATCCGGGAGAGCTGCGCCCCGAGGACAAAACCATCCTCAAGATCATCGAAGAAGGGTTCGAAAAAGTCGGCGATCTTTACGACCGCGTCAAGCTACGAGCTGCGCTGAATGAAACCATGCATCTTGCCGGAGAAGTGAATAAATACCTGGATGACAAAGCGCCCTGGTTTGAGATCAAGGAAGATAAAGAAAACGCTGGAAAGACTATCTACACAGCGATTAAGGCCATAGATTCACTCAAGGTAATGTTCGCTCCGGTACTGCCCTTCACCTGTGAACAGCTCCACCAAACACTGGGTTATGAGAAACCACTCTTCGGTGAACAGTATACAGAAGAAATTAAGGATAACCTAGGCAAACACACAGTACTGCGTTATCGCGAGGGTGATGTGTGCTGTGACTGGCAGCTGAGCGATATCCAGGCCGAACGCCCCTTCAACAAACCAAAACCGCTCTTCAAGAAACTTGAGCCGGAGGTCGCGGAGCAGGAAATTGAGCGATTGGGTTAAGAAAGACACATACGATACGGTTTCCTTGCTGAACTGAACCCACAAAACAGGACACAAAATTAAGAACACCTCTCGTACAATATAGTCAGGGAGGTGTTTTTGTATGGCTGAGAAGAAGAAAAGAAGAGTATATACACTGAAAACCAAATTAG
>Ga0180430_10004354_pt1 | contig 11961 bp, 12 predicted proteins | sample SS_ome_9_FD_132999 | JGI IMG/M metagenome (GOLD analysis project Ga0180430, IMG submission 132999) | Hypersaline lake sediment archaeal communities from the Salton Sea, California, USA - SS_1_S_2 metaG | ecosystem: Environmental > Aquatic > Non-marine Saline and Alkaline > Hypersaline >... | reverse complement strand
GGCGTTTGAACAAGTTCTTGAACGAAATGCTCGGGACAGCTGCAAACCAGTCCGTTACATGCCAGCGATTGATGTGGTAGAGATAACCAAACAGCAAGCCACCTACGTGGGCAGAGTGAGCGATGTTGTCTCGAGGATCGTTATGCTGTCCGAGAAATCGCAGCATGGGCAGAATGTCGCTCGCAGCGTGGATGATCAAAATGAGCACGACAGGCACTGGAATGATCATGAACAACATCCATCGTGCATGCGGCCACTTCATGACATACAGCATGAAAACGGCAGCCACCGCGCCTGAGGCTCCGACAGCGGGATTCCACTCATTGGTGATGAGTCTCCAGACAACGAAGAACACGCCCGATGCCACACAGGCAACCAAATAGAAATTGCGAAACTCTCGCGAACCGAGAGAGTTTTCCAGCTGACGACCTGCCATGTACAACAGGAACATGTTCCAGAAGATATGCCAGATGTTGCCGCTGTCGTGCAAGAAGGCATAAGTGAACACGCGCCAAACCTGCCCGTGAAGCACACCGTTCACGTTGAGGTCGCACCATTCCTCAACAATCGAGATGCGATTCGGAGCGACCGAATAAATCTTTTCGACTAGCTCTGGGGGAACGCCTCGCCAATCGTAGCGGCTCGTAAAGGTATCAAGATTGTTGGATCTGGTGATCACCACCTGTGCAACCAGGACGGCCACATTGATCAGGATGATGTTGATCACCATTGAGCGTTTGCCGGAACCGCCTCCGCCGAAGTTCGGATAATCCTCTTCTCGCATGTACTCACGGTTTTCGATGCCCATGGCAAATCAAACTATTCTGAAAGACGAGGGTGCAATACCGTGAGGATTGAAGTGGGTACGAATCAAACGGGATCTTTAAGCTGGCTCGTTGAACGACCAGCGGATCAGTTCGTCCAGCAATGTGCGGAACTCTGCATGTTGCCGAACACCAGCCAGCAAGGCGTATCGTGAGATGTTCCGCTGGTAGAGTTCACGATGCAGTGCAGGGAGGATTTCCACGCGAAACAGATGATGTTGCCGCTGTCGAATCCACGTGATGCATCCGTAGAGCAGAGGCACGGATAACCCAGGTACCACATACCATTGAGACCACCCCAAGATTCCGGAGGCGTGCAAACCAATGGTGAGCCAGATCAGACCCGTGACGAGAACCCAAATTGGAAATGTTCCCGCACTTGCCAGTCGCTCATTCGCCTGAACTAAAAAGCCATAGAGTTTGGCATCTTGAACGCCATCGCACAGATCGTTGGCCTGGAAGGGTTTGCAGACCAGTTCCCCACCTTCTCGAGAAATCACGACGGATTCCCCATCCTCAGGCAGGAAGTCAGCGATGTACTCAAGTTCCTCGAACGGGCTGAACATGGGTCCCTCCGAAAGTGATCTGCCTCGCAAGCCAATCGGCGCTCCTGGTGCTGCGAGTCGCTACGAAGTTTACCCAATTTGGTGAATGACATCCATAATCTTTGTGAAGTCATTCTCGACAACGATGGGAGCATTGCGAAATTCGGGAACAAATTTCTCACCATCTTTGCCTGCGTGATAGTTCACGGTGGCTGTAGGATCTTTCAACTGGTGTCCTGTGAGGATACATACGACTCGATCGCTGGGAGCGATAATCCCTTGCTGTCGCAGGAGTTTCGCACCTGCCACACTGGCTCCACTGGCTGGTTCACAACCAAAACCACCCGCTCCAACGCGAGCTTTGGCGTCGAGAATTTCCGCGTCGCAAACTTCTCGGACCACACCATCGCAGGCGTCGAGGGCACGCAAACACTTGGTCAGATTGACCGGACGGTTAATCTCGATGGCGCTCGCCAATGTGTTGGCCCGACGATTCTCAGCATCCATCTGATCGTAGAACTTCTTGATGAGAGCCTGGTCCGGGTTTCCGTCATTCCAGCGCAGGCCATCGTGCTCGAAGAGCTGATAGAGCGTGTTGGCACCGCCTGCGTTGATCACAGCCAGGCGTGGAATGCGGTCGATCAGGCCAAGCTGTTTGAGTTCGATGAAGGCTTTCCCGAAGGCGCTGGAGTTCCCGAGATTGCCGCCTGGGACGACGATCCAGTCAGGCACTTCCCATTGAAGCCCCTCTAGAACGCGGTACATGATCGACTTTTGGCCTTCGAGGCGGAAGGGATTGACGCTGTTACACAGATAGATACCAGCTTCGCGGCAGACATCACGCACCTGCTTGAGGGCGTCGTCGAAGTCACCTTGAATCTGGAGCGTGACAGCGCCGTAATCCAGAGCTTGTGAGAGCTTGCCGTAAGCAATTTTCCCACTGCCGACGAAGACGATGACTCGAAACAACCCGGTGGTGCCTGCGTAAATGGCGAGGGAGGCACTGGTGTTACCTGTGGATGCACAGGCAGCGAATTTGGCTCCGACCATGTGAGCATGCGTCGAGGCGGCTGTCATTCCGTTGTCTTTGAAACTGCCAGAGGGATTCAGCCCTTCATATTGCAGGTGGAGTTGTCCGGGGTTGAGACCGACAAATTTACCGACATGATCCGACTGCTGCAGGATCGTCTGACCTTCACCAATCGTGACGATCTTGTCCTCGGGAGCGAAAGGAAGCAGTTCGCGGAACCGCCAGACACCGCTGAAGTCGAGTGGATTGTGGCGATTGCCCCAGCGGGCTTCGAATTCCCGCATTGAGGACGGAACGGGAACCTTGTCCCAGTCGTACTGAATATCCAGCAGATCACCGGTCTCAGGACAGGCCGTCAACACTTCATCGAGCCCATAGCAGTGCTCGTTGCCGGGATGAATGCTCGATTGAAATGCGACGTCAGTCATGATGAATACTGCTGAGTATCAGGTTGCTTGGACAATGGAATTATCGTTCAGCGGAGGCCAGCCATGCAAACAACCCCTTGGCCAGATGCATTCTGTTTTCGGCTTGTTCGAAGATGATGCTCCGCCCATCTCGCATCGCATCTTCATTCACTTCGAGTCCGCGACGGGCTGGGAGGCAGTGCATCAATTTCACATTCGTGCCTGCTGCATCGAGGAGCTGTGGAGTCACCTGGAAGCCATCGAAGTCTTTGGCCCGCTTCTCTTTCTCAGACTCCTGCCCCATGCTCGCCCAGACATCCGTATAGATGATATCTGCATCAGCTACAGCAGAAACTGGATCTTTGGTTTGATCGAGCGTTAACTTCGGAAACTTCTCTTGAACGAGGGTCACGAATTCTGGATCGAGCCAGTACCCATCCGGAGCTGCGACAACGATCGAAGCACCAACATGGCCGCAGGCGATTGCCAGCGACTTGGCTACGTTGTTTCCATCGCCGACGTAGGCAATTCGCTTGCCTTCTGAAGATCCGAACGCCTCTTCAATGGTGAGGATATCAGTGAGTGCCTGACAAGGGTGGTAATCGTCTGAGAGTCCGTTGATCACGGAGCAGCCAGCTCGCTCGGCAAACTGTTCGATCAGCTTCTGGGAGAATGTCCGTAACACGACAAAGTCCGAGTAGCCGCCAATGACGCGAGCGACGTCTTCCAGCGGTTCACGACCTTCCAGACCAGCCTCTTTACCGGTGAGAAAAATGCCACTGCCACCTAGCTGGCTGATGGCTGCTTCAAAGCTGACACGGGTCCGCAGGGACGGTTTCTCGAACACCTGTGTCAGTACGGCGCCAGCACACACGGGTTGGCGCTTGCCAGATTTCATTTCGGACTTCAGAGTCCGCGCCAGGTCAAGAACCTCGCGAACTTCTTCGCTGGTCAAATCAAACAGTGACGTCAAATGTCGCATCAGGGGTTCTCCTGTACGAGCTCATGTGGATGTGAAGGGACGGATGGGCTTTCCGAAAATCGAAAGCGGATTGACACGGTGACTGATGGTGAGGTTCAGTCGAAATCTGTGCTGTCCAATCCCCCTTTGTAGAGTTTTCGTTGCATGTTGCTCTGATACGGCGTCCAGTTCGAACCGGAGTTTGGATCAGATTCAATCAACGACATGTATTCATTAGTCTTGGCATCGAGATTGTCGAGGTGATGGAGCGCGATCGCCTCGGGAGTCATGGGAAGCCGTGCCGTGCCGTGCTCATAGCTTCCATGGTGGCTGAGAATCATGTGTTTCAGCCTCAGTTTGGTCTCTCTGGGGAACTCCTGTCCCGTCTTGTTTTCGTATTCAGCGATCTTTTCGTTCAACATTTCGACACCGATTACCAGGTGGCCAATCAACTGACCTTCGTCGGTGTAGCTGAATGAAGTCTCGAAACTGAGTTCCCGAAGTTTACCGAGATCGTGCATGAAAATGCCTGCCAGCAGCAGATCGAAGTCGACTTTCGGATAGAGATCAACAATTCGTAGCGCGGTCTCGCTCAGATTCAGATTGTGTTCCAGCAAGCCACCGTGGAACGCATGGTGCAATCGAATTCCTGCGGGGGCGTAAATCAGCCCCTGCTTCACTTCCTCGTCTTGAAGGAAGCATTCCATCAAGCCTCGCAGTTCCGGGTTTTCGAGATTCAGCAGGATTTCGGTTAGCCGCTGAAAGTGTTCTGTGGTCTTTTCGGTGGGCTTAGGAACAAAGTTCTCGAGATCAATTCCCTGTGAGGAGATGGCATTGATGTGAGTCAGGATGACCTGCAGATTGCCTTGAAAGAGTTGGACTTTGCCGCGGATGCGAACGTAGTCGCCCTGATTGATATGAGAGACGGAATCCTCTTCAACATTCCACAGCAGTCCAGAAACGGTGCCTGTACGGTCGCAGAGTTGAGCCAGCAGGTACAAATCTCCGTTGCGGTTCGCACGAAGCTGGCGATCTGCGAGGAGGAAGACCTCATCCAGCGTTTCGCCATCTTGCAGGCTATTGACGAACCGACGTGACATGACGAATACCTAACAGTTGATAACGAACTCCCTCGAGGCTATTTCTGAACGCGCTCTCGAAATAGTCCCACTGGTATTTGATGTTGGAAGCACGGTGGACCAAAAAAGGAAGCCGATCAAATGACCGGCAGGGAAGCGAATCATCGTAGCGGCACATACGTTTTCACTCAATACCATGCAGTGAAACTCAAAGTCCCGTCAATTTTCCAGGACACTTGCTCCCGCTTGGTTTAGACGTGCGGCTTGTTGGGAGGGTGTCCGCTTTGCAATATCTTTCATTTTTCGTAATTTGTGTCCTCACTTTCTGTGCAAGGGGCATGCTGTGGATTCCTACCAAACTCAGCAAGAAACGGGGCGGGCGATTATTACCGCAGCCTTCATCCTTGGTGCGTGCATTTTGTTTGCAGGAGCGATTGCCGACGGAAGAGCAGATCGCCTGGATGATCTGGTCGCGTTCTTGATAGCAGGCATCTTCCTGGCCATTGGCGTGATCCGCATGACTTCGCGAGGAACACACAGCGTACTTAAACATCTCAAGCAAGAACTCGACAAGGATTAGTGCAACTTGCTCTACCGTGTGCACACGCTTGCGCTGCGTGCTGGTCAGTGATCAGTCTACTCGCTGAGCCGAATGTCGACGCTGGAGCGGTGGGCTGTCAGGCCTTCTTTGTCTGCCAGCCCACGAACGAGATCGGCGTCGTGTTGCAAAGCGTCTTTGTCGTAAGCAATCAATGAAGACCGCTTGAGGAAATCATTCGCGCAGAGTCCATTCGCGAAGCGGGCTGTGCCACCTGTGGGCAAGACATGTGATGGGCCAGCCACGTAATCACCGAGAGCAACGGGTGTGTAGTTGCCCAGGAAGATGGCGCCAGCGTTTTGGATCTTCGCCAGAAAGCGGTCTGGGTCATCTGCCGAAATGTGCAAGTACTCTGGGGCCAGCAGGTCGGTCAGACCGCAGGCTTCGTCTTCATCGCGGGCCAGGATCAGAGCACCGTATTCATCAAGGCTTTGACGTGCGAGGTCGCCACGTTCCAGTTTCGCAAGTTGGTGTTCCAATTGCTCCGTCACAGCAGCGATCAGTGGTTCATGGCATGTGATCAACACGCCGGAACCGGGGCTGTGCTCGGCTTGGGAGATCAAATCGGCAGCCACGAATTCTGGCTTCGCGGTCTCATCGGCTAGAACAATGACTTCGCTGGGGCCAGCGATACTGTCGATATCGACTTCACCAAAGACATGACGTTTGGCCAATGCGACAAACAGATTTCCGGGTCCAACGATTTTGTCAACGCGTTCGATGCCATCTACGCCGTAGGCCAAGGCTGCGACAGCCTGAGCACCGCCAACACGATAGACCTCATTGATTCCTAGTTCGTGACAGGTGGCGAGAATGTCCACGTTGTAGGCACCGAAATCGGTTGGAGGGACCACAACTGCCAGTTGCTTCACTCCAGCTGCCTGAGCGGGGACAGCGGTCATGAGAACGGTTGAGGGGTACGCGGCTGCGCCACCGGGAACGCAAATTCCAACGCGTTGTAGCGGCAGGTAACGCTGGCTGAGCTCCACTTTGCCGGGACCGAAGTTTCGTTCAACTTTGACGTCCGTAGAAAGGATGGCTGTCTGGAATTCGAGGATGTTGTCGCGGATCTGTCGGATGGTCGCGAGAAAGTTCTCGTCAGCCTGAGCGTGCGCTACTTCGAGTTCTTCTTGACTGACACGCAGATTATCTGCCGAGATTGGCTTGCGATCGAGCTTACTGGTGTATTCGAGAAGCGCGCTCAATCCCTGGTCACGAACATCGTTGCAAATCTTTTCGACGACTTGCTGGGGAGTCAGTGGTGCGCCGAACAGTTCAATAGTTCGTTGTCGCCCAGCTTCGGACACAACATTTCCACGGGGGCTGAGTTTGTCCCGAAGTTCGGCGAACAGAGCGGAGGCATCCTCCTGGGTGCAATCAATTGTCTTCATCGTCATGAGTCTTGAGATCTGGTTCCAGATAACCGTGGCGGCTTATGAACGGCTTCACAAGCCTATTGTCTCGTCTGCGCCGCCAGAACTCGCTGCAGTTCTACGAAACTCGCGCTGAAAGTCACTTCAGAACTGCAGCGGATGGACCATAATACTGTAGTGTCTCGCTTCAGGATGGCATAACGAAACCTGTTTTGTGAGAAGCGGTTCCAAAAGATGGCACCGAACTGCCTCATGCGCAGGAAGCTCAGCGCAAAAGAAAAGGGACGATCAGGCAAAGTGCCTGACCGTCCCACAACGGAGGGTGAATTTAATCCAACAACTACTGAATCTTCTGCAATTGTGGTGTTGCGTCTGCACGTTCCAGTGAACTTGGTGCTGGCGGAACGGCTGGGCCTGCAGATTCCGTTTCAGCAATGTCGGTCGCTGGAGTTGGCTCTACTTCGGTAAAGTGGCTGCCATGAGCGGGGTAGGATTCGATGACTTCGCCACCATAACCATGCTGGCAAGTCTTGCATCCCTGATTGTAGGCGCTCATCACGTGCCAGTCGGCAGGGTGTGGAGTTGGTGGAATCATACCCTGACGTGGCCACCAGCGTGGTGCATGCTGGTAGTAGTATCCCAGTTGCGTCGTGTCGGTTGGCATGTAGACGCTTGGCGCGGCGTATCCGCCACCGGCTTGTCCAGCAGGGTAACCCATCCATTGATCTGGGAATTGCTTCTGGTAAGCAACCGACTGTCGATAGATACGCTGTTTGGTTGGTGGAGCCCAGCCGTGGTCTGGAGAGAAGGTGCACATTCCATAAGGATTGAACCAGTCCAGAATCTGATGCACTTTGCGTCCGAGTCGACAGTGTCCACAGCCGTGGCCAGGACAATCAGGGCAACCGCTGACGATGTGCCCACCCTGCGGACAGTTCGGGCAGTTCTCAACAGTTGCCTGCATTTCCTGAGCAATCTCTGGCGAGTCAGTAACACGGACGATTCCCGTTTCATCAGGAGTTTCCGCGTGAACGGGACTCACCATGCTCAGGGCTGCGCTGGCAGCCATCAGTGAGGGTAGTAGGTATCGAAATCGGGACATGGTCCTGTTCCTGTTTCAACCAGTGGAAAACACGGCGTGTTCGCCAGATGCAGAGGAGATTTAGTAGGTTGGGTGCGAGATTGGTGTCAGACGGCTTGATGGAATGCCCCAACCGTAGTTGTACGTGTGGTGCACATTGGGTGCGAGTGGCACAGAGACTGGTCCGCCATAACCGTTGGCGGCGTAAACAGAGCCATCTCGTCCGTCATGGTGACTTGGATTGACTGGGTAGACCATGTTGTAATGGCCCCATGGTTTGCACCCGCCACCACCACATCCGGTGGGGATGAAGTAACCGAATTTGCACTTCGCCCAACGATGTTTGTCTTCGCAATCTTCTTTGATCGCACAGTGCACCATGGCTGCTTTGTATTTCAGTTGTGCGACGTAATGGTTGCAGACCATGTGCATCCAGGCACGTTTTTCCGCGCACAGTCCGGTGTATCCCGGACATTCGTACACAATCTCGTTCGGACAATTCGGACAATTGCTCGCAGGATAAGACTGCTTGCAGTCCTTGCATTCGTGCGAGACGAGTTGCGTCGACTGCCCTCTTACGACCGAGGATTCGGCCTGATCGCTGATACGAACAACACCTTCAGCTGACTTGGGGCCAAGACGAACAACGCCCTCGGCATCGTCGGCGGATACGGAGACTGCCGCGAGTGCCGAGAAGGCAGCGACAACCCCGAAACTCCAGAGGCGAACGGAGGTCACCATGATATCGGTTCCTAAGTGGTTGACAGGTATGTCAGTCAGGCTTCACTGACGAAACACCTGTGATGAACGAACGAAAAGTGCCTTCGTGAGAGCGAATGCTCTACCTGAACGCTCCGCCTACCAGTTGGCAGAGCGTTGTCTTGAATCCAAGTTGGGCAACGGATTAGTCGTGGCGCGGTGGGTGGAAACCCGACAACAGCGGAATCTCGGAACGATACTTCACACGTACTTCCGTACCTTGAAGCTTCCAATGCTCATGCTGACGCATTCCAAACGGCGTCCATATCCATTTGCCTTCCACCTTGTGATAAAAAGGTGGGTACATGGCGTAGTAGTCGTGGGGATACAGGAACTCGTGCGGAGCGAGAGCCTGGTTGGTGATCACAGATCCGCCGTTGTAAGCAGGTGTGTACTGCACGGGGCTGGGATACAGGGGAGCGTTCAACTGGGGATAGTGCCCCTGTTGATAAGGCTGTGCGTATCCCTGCTGAGCGTATCCCTGTTGGTACGCGTATCCAGAGGCCTGTTGCACCTGCTGTTGCTGGTAGTACTGTTGTTGCCGAGCGGATTGTTGCTGGGCATAGTACTGCTGTTGAGCATACGCTTGATGGAGGTAATACCCCTGCTGATATTGCGGATAACCACCGGCGATGGCCGTTGTTGCCATCGTGGCAGCGATCAACATCGCTGACGCGTGAAAGCGAATCGAGAACATTGGCACCCTCCGTGTGTTCCCAGTTCATTGTTCAAGAATCCATGCTGAAAGCCCTCACATCATTGAGCAACTTTCAGCAACACAGTGACTTTGTGAGAACGACCATCGCATGCGAGAGCATTGAGGTCATCTCTCGTATTTCTGATTCGGCTCAGCACGATCGTGACGATGAGTCATTTCCGGGCTGTTCTCCGGATTCGCTCACGATTTGTAAGTCTATGGCTGTTTAGGGACTTACGTTCACATTACAATCGTCAAATCTTCGCTGGCCTAGGTGATGAGAAGAGTTGCTGCATCCTGCGCCACCCGGTGCAGGTTACCTAAATTCAAGTACGTTTGAGGAGCATCATGACCAACCGCATTCGAGTAGGCATTCTGGGAGCGGGAAGAATTGTACAAAGGCGCATGTTGCCGGGGGCCATGAATCATCCGGAAGCCGAAATTCTCGCGATCGCCAGCCAACGGGCAGACGCTGCGAAGGAAGTGGGTGAGCAGTTTCAGATTCCGAAGACGTATCAGTCTTACGAAGATCTTCTGGCAGATTCGGAGATCGATGCGGTGTATATCCCAGCCACGGGAGATCAGCATTGTCGATGGACTGTGGCTGCTGCTGAAGCGGGAAAACATGTGTTGTGCGAAAAACCACTCGCTCCAACCGTGGATGAGGCGGAAGAGATGACTGCAGCTTGTGGCAAGGCAGGGGTCATTCTGCATGAAGCGTTCATGTGGCGACATCATCCTCGGGCAGGGAAAGTTCGCGAACTGATTCAGGAGGGAGTGATCGGGAATCTGAGGCTGATCAACGTCAATTTCTCTTTTGACATCGACCGTTCCGACTGGCGTTTGCGGCCTGAGCGAGGTGGTGGAGCGATGTGGGATCTGGGTTGTTATGGTGTGAACTGTGCCCGGTTTATGACATCGGCTGAGCCCATTGAGATTGATGCCGCTGCTCACTGGTACGAGACGGGAGTGGATATGACGATGCGAATTGGTCTGACCTTCCCGGATCAGGTTCTGGCAAACATCGACTGCAGCTTTGAGTTTCCGTTTCGCTCTCGAGCTGAGTTTGTTGGGGATGGTGGGCGGATTGTCCTTGAGAAGCCGTTCCAGCCATTCTTGGATCACAACATCCATTTGTGGCGCGGTACAGATCGAGACACCGAAGCGGAGCTGATTGAGACCTCGGATGTGGATCAGTGGGCCTGTCAACTCAGCGATTTCTGCCGATCAATTCGTGCGGGAGAGTTGTTGGCACCGGCTGAGAATGGGCTGCAGAATATGAAGATCATGGAGCAGGTGCTGGAGACAGCGAAGTCGCGTGCGAACTAGCGCGGCCTCAGAAAGTTTAACATCTATTTCACCACGAAGTGCACGAAGTGCACGAAGAATTTGGCGTCAATTGTGGGCTGAGGTCGACCAGGATTCTTACCACAGGTCTGATTTTGATCTTCAAAGATAACATCGTCCCATGTTTCAGTGCCTTCGTGCGCTACGTGTTCTCCGTGGTGATTGATCTTGTCAATCCGCTTATGGAATGGCCGTGGCGCCGATGTTTTGGCATCCGGGAGTCTGATCATGGAGTTCGATAGCCTTTGAGTTTGTGGAATCACTCCTCTTCGGAATCGATTTCTTCAGAGTCGTTGTCTGGCACTTCTATTTCGTCATCTGCAGAGGTATCTGATTCCGTTTCCCCCGAGTCTTCGCCGGTCTCCTCGTCTTCCACTGCTTCTGGCTCTGGCTTCGGACGAAGTGTGTCCGCCATGGGGAGGTCGTCCAGTTTGCTTAGGCCGAAGCTTTCTAGGAACAATCTTGTCGTGCTGTAGAGGTACGGTCGACCGAGGGAATCATCTTCTCCGGAGATGCGGATCAGGTTTCGTTCGAGTAACTGCTTGATCATCTCGGAAGATTGCACGCCGCGGACCGCTTCGACATCGGCCCGCGTGCAGGGCTGTTTGTAGGCAATGATGGAGAGCGTCTCCATGGCGGGTGGCGATAACTTGAGTGCCTGCTGCCGGTTATGGATACGATCCAGCCACGAAGCCAATTTCGGAATGGTGAGCAGTTGGATACCAGCAGCCACGTGTTCGATGCGAAAGGCTGAATCGCCTTCATCGTACGAGGCATTTAGTTCTTCGATGAGTTGCCGGGCTTCTTTGATGTCTGTCAGCTTGGCGAGTTGCACGAGCTTGCGAATCGAGAGCGCCCCATCGGCCACAAAGAGAGCTGCTTCAACCCGGGCCATTTTGGGTGAGCGAACCGCGGGGCCATCGGTGTTGAGCTGGGTGGATTGGGTAACCTTGGAGAGTCGCTGACGCCAGCTCCAGCCGTTACCGGGGTGGGCGGGGTCTATTCTGACGGTCGGGTTTGTCCATCCGAAACTCGGTTTCATCGAACACAACCTGAAAATGAACACAGAGATGAATTACTGATACGAAGCGTGAGCGAGTGACCTGCGTGGGAAACCGTTTCGCCCCGGCACTCGCTTGCGCTTCGTGCTAGTACCTTGTCAGGCTTTAAATTGAGGGTTGGTACCGCGATTGACCGCTCCGTTGTCGCTATCGATCAATCACTCAACCCTAATTTTTAACTTTGACGGTCCACTAGTAT
>Ga0180430_10004353_pt1 | contig 11964 bp, 6 predicted proteins | sample SS_ome_9_FD_132999 | JGI IMG/M metagenome (GOLD analysis project Ga0180430, IMG submission 132999) | Hypersaline lake sediment archaeal communities from the Salton Sea, California, USA - SS_1_S_2 metaG | ecosystem: Environmental > Aquatic > Non-marine Saline and Alkaline > Hypersaline > Sediment... | reverse complement strand
CCCCCCCCTCCGAACCGGACGTGCAGATCTCCCGCATCCGGCTCTCCAGTCAGTGGGTTGCTCCTTGGCGGAGACCGGCGGTTTCCGAGGAGCGGGCGTCCAGCAGGCAGAAGAGCCCGAGCTCGGTGAAGTAGCGGTTGGGCCATCGGAAGTGATCGCGTCCACGCCCGCAGCCGCGGGCGCCCCGCCGTTTGCGCAGGATGGATCTCAGGCGCACCCGGACCCATCGGTCGACCTTTTCCAGTTGGCTGGGCTGGGCGTGTTTGAAGTAGGCGTACCAGCCTTGCAGCGTGGGATTCACCTCCGCGATCATCGCCTCCATGCTCCGGCCGCTGTTACGGCGGGTCACGGGTTTGATGGTTTCACGCAGTCCGCGCAGGCTTTTCGGCCGCACCAGCCGGAGCAACCGGCCGCTTCGGCTTTCGAGGAACCGGTATCCGAGGAAGTCGAAATGACCTTCTCCCCGCCCCAACCCGACGACACGCGTTTTATCCGGATGAAGTGTCAACCCGGCCTCGTCCATCCATTCCCGGACGGCTTCCAACGCGGCCATGGCTTTTTCACGGCTGGGGCAGAGGACGACCATGTCGTCGGCATACCGCACCATTTCAAAGCCGCGGCTGGCCATCAACCGGTCCAGCGGGTCCAGATAGATGTTGGCCAGCAACGGGCTGATCACTCCGCCTTGCGGCGTGCCTTCCTCCGCTGCCGGACAGTCCATCCCATTCATCACGCCTTGTTTCAGGAACGCTTCGACAAGCCCCAGAACCCGTCCGTCGGCGATGCGTTCGCGCACCAGCGACAGGAGACGGTCATGTGGGATCGAATCGAAGTAGCCCTTGATGTCGATGTCCACGACGTGCTTGTTGCCGGCCTTGAGCAGCCGGTTCACACGCCGCAATGCATCCTTGCAACCGCGTCCGGGACGGAACCCGTAGCTGTGCGGGCCAAAGCGACTCTCGAAGATCGGTTCAATGACCATCCTGAGCGCCGCCTGCACCACGCGGTCGGTGACCGTCGGGATGCCCAACGGCCGCTTTCCCGCGCTGCCAGGTTTCGGAATCCATACCCGTTTGACCGGCTTGGGTTGATAAGTCCCCTCTCCGAGTTGCTCCTTGACGGCGAGCAGCCGACTTTGGCTGTCTTTTCCGAAGCGACTTACCGTTATGCCATCCACGCCGCAGGCCCCTGCGTTGACTCGCACCTTTTCCCAAGCCAGTTCAAGTGTCCTTTCCGATGCGACCTTGTCGATCAGGCTGAACCACTTGTTTCCTTCCAGCCCTCTTGCGAGGGCCGCCAGCATCGGCTCCGTCCACACCCCGCGTTCGGCCTTGTGGCGCTGCCACAGGTCCTCTTCCACTTGTTTATCCCTGACGGGAACTGACGCGGATGGTTCTTCGCGGGTCATGGCCTCGGCCTTTCCACTTTCCTGCCGCCCTTTGCTCCGCGGGCATTACCCCGCTTCATCGCTCGTATGGCGGCTCTGACTTCTGCCCGGCTCCGCTGGCGCGGAGTCCTGCCCGGACAGCTCTCAATGCTTCCACATGACAACTTCCCCGCGTTCTCACCCCAACCACCCCCGGACGCCCGGACCGTCTCCCTTGACGAGGGATGTGGAGCGGACCGGTCGCCGCTCATGCGGCAGGCTTCACCATACCCTAGGAGGCTCGCCGCTTCCGAAGGCCGAATCGGGTTCACTTTCGTTTGGGACCGCGGGTCCGCCTTAGGCTGCTCCCCACCCCGCCTCACGACGACGCAGTTGCCTTCGGCTGCTCTCCCGTAGCTCGTCTCGGGAAGACTGGGACTTTCACCCGTTGTTTTCATGTATGTGCACTCGCACTAGGACGCCCGGTTGCCCGGGCGCCCCCTCACAGATCCCGGCGTGCGGTTTTCCCGCACCGGGCTCCTCGGAGATGCTCGCTTGACACCAGAGTTCACAGGTAGAAGCCGAAGCAGGTCTGCACGTGGGAGGCGACGGCGTGCCGCGGCTCGGTGATCCGGGGCCGGGGCACCTCGAAGTCGTCCAGGCATCTGGCCAAGTCGCTCCATCGTCGGTAGCTTCGCCGCTGGCTTCTGCGGTTGAGCCACTTGTACAGCACTCGGCCCACCTGCCACCAGAACTTTGCGAGGCTCGGGCCGTTGCCCGTCACTCCGTAATAGTTCCAATAGCCGGCGAGCTTGGCCTTGAGCTTGCGCATCAGCCGGTGGGTTCGCATGTGACGATGTTTCTTGATCCACTCGGTGAACGCAGCCACCGAGGCCCGGAGTTTCTTCGGGTCCGTCATCCTCTGCACCTTCGGCCGGCCGTTGCGGCTCAGGGTCCAATGGTAGCGGAAGCCGAGGAATGAGAAGCCGCCGTTGCTCTTCATGTCGTGTCGACTGAAGCGCACCAGCCCGCTCTTTTCCTCGGCTAGCTCCAGGTTGAACTTGGCCAGCCGGTCCCGCAGCTCCTGTAGGAACGCCTCGGCCTCGTCCTTGTGCTCGAAGGCGCAGACGAAGTCGTCGGCGTAGCGCATCAAAAGCGCATGGCCCCGGCATTGCGGCTTGACCCGGCGCATGAACCAGAGGTCCAGCGCATAGTGCAGGTAGATGTTGGCGAGAACGGGCGAGACGATGCCCCCCTGCGGGGTCCCGGTGACCGGGTGCAGCACCTGGCCGTCCTCCTCCAGCACACCGGCCTTCATCCACTTGGCGATCAGGCGCAGGAATGGCGCGTCATCGACGCGCTCTTCGAGCATCCGGATCATCCAAGTTTGATCCAGCCGGTCGAAAAATCCCCGAATGTCGGCCTCTACCACCCAGCCACATCGACTGGTCGCCAGCTTGCCCGCCAGCGCGCGGCTGGTGGTGCGGGCTCCGCGCTCGCGCCGGTAGCCCCAACTGACATCCAGGAAGTCGCCTTCGTAGATGCTCTCGAGGATTCGTGCCACCGCCACTTGCAGCAGCTTGTCTTCCAGCGCCGGGATGCCGAGCGGCCGGAGTTTCCCCCCGCTCTTCGGTATCCATTTGCGGCGCACCAGTCGTGCCCGATAGCTCTTCCTCTTGAGCCGTGCCACGAGCGCAGCGAGATTTTCGTCAAGGTTCGCCTCGTATTCGTCGAAGCTCACCCCGTCGACTCCCGTCGCCGCCGAGCGCCTGAGCTGGTAGAAGCACCAGCGCAGGTTCTCCTCGTTGAGCAGCCCGTAGAGGTTGCGAAACCGGGCCTTCCGGTCTGTCTTTGCTCTGTTTGCTATTCCCCGCAGGGAGGTTGGCATGTTCATTAGCGGTCTTTCCTTTCCGCATCATGTTTCCTTTGCGGACTTCGCATCTCCGCCACCGTCCTTCCCCGTGCTCCCGCACCGCCGTGGCGGAGCAGAAGCGTGTGATCGGCTCGCCCGTCTCAGAGTACTATTCGGTGGTCTGACTCCCCCGGCCCCGTCGGTTGGCCTCCGTTCGGTTGGTCCGCCCTACCCGCCGGCCGCTTCTTCGCCGCCGGGAGCGCCGAGGGTCTCCCAAGTTCCTGACGTCTCTCTTCCCACATGCCACGCTCTCTGACCCCGGTCGGAGTCACCGGGCACTTGCCTTTCTAGCGCACCCTTGTTGCTGGCTTCCACTTGATACACAGTGTCGCCCTCCGCTTGACATAGTTACGAGGCTGAATTGCTTTGGGAAGGTGCCTCTCCCCTGCGGCCTATGGGATTCCCTGTCTACGCTTCGGTTATGTCGTTCGGATTCCTCCTTCCTTCATACCCGCAAGACTCGGTACGAATCGAGGGGCTAGCTCTTGGCCTCCTCGGGCTCTCACCCTCGGAGGCACTTTCGGCGCGGACTTGCACCGCGCAAGAGACGCCAAGCTTCGCTTGGCGCACATACCGATATCCGTAAACAGACACATCCGACGCGGTTTTTGTAGCGGTAGGGTCGATTTTCCGGCGCGGTTGTGGGGCCTGCAGCGGCTTCGCCGGGCGCGATCCTTTAGATTCCGCGAAAAATCCCCAGACGCGGTTTTTCGCGGTGGGGTGTGTTTTCGCGGGGCGCGGGTATGTGGCGGTGAAGCCCATCGATCGCGCCTACGATAGCGGCTTTGGCGGCTAAGGAAAGAGCGCTTTTGAGGCGTTTCGGGCCGGTACGCGACGGGATCGACCCATTTGCCGAGGCTCGACTTGGAGGTCGATGCCGGCGGTTTTCAGGCGTCTTCGCCGTCCTGGTCGCCCGGCTCGTCGGCTTTGTCCGGGTCGGGCTGGTTGGCGGCCGGGTGGGTGCGGCGGTAGACTTCGCGCAGGGCCTGGATGCCGACTTCGGTGTAGATCTGGGTGGTGTCGAGGCGGGCGTGGCCGAGGAGTTGCTGGATGAAGCGGATGTCGGCGCCCCCTTCGAGCATGTGCTGGGCGCAGGTGTGGCGCAGGAGGTGGCAGCTTCCGCTCTTGCCGATCTCGGCGGCCTTGATGGTGCGCGTGACCCAGTTGCCGAGGTAGTTGGCGTTGAAGCGCGCGCCGTAGCCGCTGAGGAAGAGGGCGTGCTCGCCGGCCTCGAGGACGAGGCGGGGGCGGCATTCTTCCAGGTAGCGCGCGATCCAGTGCAGAGCGCTTTCGCCAACCGGCACGAGGCGGCTCTTCCCTCCCTTGCCCTGGCGGATGTGCATGGTGCCGGCTTCCGGGTCGAGGTCGCTCAGGTCGAAGCGCACCAGCTCGCTGCGGCGCGCTCCGGTGGCGTAGAACGTTTCGAGGATGGCGCGGTCGCGGATGCCGAGCGGATCGCGCACGTCGGGCACGTTGAAGAGTTGCTTGAGTTCTTCGCGGGTGAGGCCTTTGGGGAGTTGGCGGTACATCTTGCGGGGCAGTTCGAGGTCGGCCGCCGGGTTGGCGGGGAGATGGTTGGTCTTGCAAAGGTGGGCGAAGAGGCGCTGCACCACGCCCAGGCGGCTGCGCTGGGTGGTGATGCTCAGCGGCTGGCCGTTTTTCTTGCGGTAGCGGAAGAGCCAGCGCTGGAAGCTTTCGAGGATTGGCTTGTCGATGCGCTCGGGGCGGCGCAGGCCGCGCTCGTGGCACCACTCGAGGAAGCTCTTGAGCGCCCAGCGGTGCATGTCCAAGGTGCGAGGACTGTAGTTTCTTTCCTCGAGACGCGCGAACCAGGCGTCGACCAGGCTGGCGAGGGTGCCGGGGTCGCTGCGATCGAAGCCGTCGGGACCTTCGGCCTTCTTCCCTCCGGTCTTGCGGTGGCGCATGCCGGGGACGTTGCGGTATCCTTTCTTGCCGGACATGTGGTTACGTTACGTTCTTGAGTTCGGTTCCAGATTTGCGCCTCCGGCGAACCCGCGAAGTTGTCTCTAAAGCCTGATTCCATGCGGGACGGAGCTTCGCGGGGGGTGTTTGGCGAAGGGGCGCGAAGTGCCTTCTCAGCCCCGCGAAGTGACTGGCGTAGGCGTGGGTTTCGGTTTCTGGCGGCGGAGTTTCTGGACGTCGATGAGTCCGACATGCCATGCGCTTTGCGGCTCGGCCGCATCGGTGAGCAGCTCGTACTTGCAGAGGCTGCCCTGCTTGCCACTGCGGCGCTGAACGTATTCCATGGCTTCCAGGCGCTCCAGGTGGAGCCGCGTCTGGGTTTCGCTCCAGCCGGTGGCCTCGCGAATGTCGCGCCGGGTGAAGAGGGCGAGGCGCTGTTCGACACTCTTCTCGTCCATCACACCGCGCACCAGTTCCTTGACGGCCTCCAGAAGCCGCCGGGTCTGGGGCGGCAGCTCGTCGAGACTGCGGCCGAGGACCTCCGGGGCGATCGCGTTGGCGGCTTCGATGTCCTCCAGGGTGACCGGCAGCATTTCCACCGTGCGACCTCCCACCTCGTGGCGGACCGCTTCGCGCTGGTGCTGGTGCAAGAGCGCGATGGCGTCGATGAGGGTGAGGTATTTTTCGTGGTCGCGCCGCGTCCTGGTGCGTCCGCTGGTGAAGGTCAGTTCCCGCGCGAAGGGATTGGCGATCTTCCACGGCTTGAGCAGGCGCTGCGCATTCTGCAGGACGCGCATGATGTCCTTGCGTTTTTCGGCAGCGAGGATGCCCTCCACCGTGCGCGCTTCGCGTTGCAGGGCGTGGATGCGTTCAGTCTGCTCCTTCGATTCGTCGACGGTGAGAACCAGGCAGCGGTTCATGAGTTCCTCGTCGATGTCGATCGAGGTGGTGGTCAGCACGATCGCGACCGGGCCCTCGACATGGTATTCCTGAGTTTCCATCCGTCCGCTGTGCGGGTCTTTTCCGGTGCTGGCGATGGTGAGTTCGCCTTCCGACTGTAGGAGCTTGAGGGCGTAGCTTGCTTTCTCCGCTCCCTCTTCCTCCACGATGGCGAGGATCTTGTGCTTGAGATTGGTTTCGCCCAGGTAGTAGAGGGATTGCCCGGTCATGGCGGAGTACTTCACTTGGCACTCCGCCGGGAAGAACGAGAGCACCGCTTCCATGAGCGCGCTTTTGCCGGCCGCGCTGGTGCTCTGGATGATGACCGCCAATGGCCGGGGCAGGAGACGGGAGACGCAGGCCAAGTAAGCCGCGATCTTGTTGGTGTCCTCTCCCACGATCCCGGCGGTGTCGTAGGCGGCCGCGATGCGCGCCAGCAGGTCGGGACTGCGCAGCAGTTCCATCGCCTCGGCTTCCTCCTCGGAGCTGAGCGCGACGGTTTCCTGAGGTTCGAGCGGAGCGTTGAGCCGCGCTTCTTGGTGGGCTTCGAGAGCAAGCAGGAGCTTGCCCAAATCGCGCTTGAGCAAGTCCTTCTCGAGCATCGTTTCCTCCGCGGCGCGCTCCACGAACTTGCGCCGCTCGCCGTCGCGGTAGAGGTCGAGGCTGTCAACGTGCATGAGGCCCTCGCAAGTCACCCGCAGCGTGATCTTCAGTACTTCGAGGCTGCCGTTCTTCTCAAGACCGCCCACCCGGTAGACGCGATCGGCCAAACGCAGCTCGTGGTAGTCGCCCTTCGCTTCGAGAACGGGCTGCGGCGCGCCGTTCAACTTCGGGGCCGGTGCCGGGCCGGTCGGAGCTTCTTCCTCTTTAGCCGCCTCTTTAGCAGCTAAAGAAGAAGCTACTGTACTTTTGCCCGCGCCCATCCATTCGGCGGAGCGCACCGCATGCCGCAGAGCCTCGGCTCCCTGGTCGAGAACATAGCTGTTGGCGTCGCTGCCCCAGGGGAACTTGACGCGGTGGCACTCGATGCCTGCGGCCTGCAAGCGGGCCGCGGCCTGCTCCGCTGCCTTCTCGCCGGCCTCGTCGGCGTCGAAGGCCAAGCGGACGCTTTCGACTTTTGCCGCTTTGATCGCCTCGAACTGTTCGGCGGTGAAGTTGGCGGTGCCGAAGCTGCAGGTCACCGCCTCCATCCCGTGGCGGTAAAAGCTCAAGGCATCGAGGATCGATTCGCAGAGGATGATTTCGCGGCTCCGGAGCGCATCAGCGTTGAAGACTCCCGCCAGCGGCCTTGCCAGATAGAGATGGCGCTTGTCCTTCGGGGCGTTCTTCTCAATGCGCCGCCCGTAAAGCTGGCAGCATGATGCTGCACCCTGGCCCGCCTGCGGCGGCGAATAGATCGGCACCACCACACAACCGGTGAGATGCTCATGACCGCTCTGGCGATACACGCCCAGCTTCATGAGCTTTTCGCGCAACTCCGCCCCGGCGGCCCGGTTCTTGTGCGGGAGGCGGATGCCGAGGCTGCGGTCGGCAAAACCGATGCGGAAGCGCTTCACAAGCTCTTCGTCGTCGAGACCGCGCGAGGCGAGGTAGTCCCGCGCCGGAGCGGACTGCGGCAAGCGCTCCTGATAGTAGTCGACCACTTGCTCGAGCAGCACCTCGTCTTCGGCATCGATCTCGAGCGGACAGGGCAGCTTCGGGACCGTTGCTCGGCTTGTCTGGCGGCTGGCGTTCTCGAAGACGGCCTTGCCGCCGTTGGCCAGCAACTCGAAGGCGTGGCGGAAGGAGACTCCGTCGTGCCACTGCACGAACTGGATGGCGTTGCCGGTCTTGCCGCACTGGCTCGCCATGCAACGGAACAGCCCCTTGCCGGGAGTCACGATCAAGTTCGGCGTCTTCGCGTCGTCGTGGAAGGGACACAGCCCGGTCCAGTTGCTGCCCTGCTGCTTAAGGCTGACTCCGCGGGATTGGATGAGAGCGACCAGATCGGTCTCGCCCTTGACGCGCTCGATGTCCTCTTCGGGGATTCGTCTCGGCATGACGGCAACGGGTTGGCGGTTCAAAACGCGAAGCCATCGAGTTCGACGATCTCGGAGGTGGTGTGGTCGCCGTCTTCCACGAAAGCGACGCGCAGGCCGTCGGTTTCCAGCAGCACCTCGTAGAGCTTGCGGGCCTGGCGCGGAGCGCGGAACAGAACGTCGTCGAGGACCTCCCCGCAGCACACCACCCGCAACTGCGGGCTCCAGTCGTGCTGGTTGGCCTCGCGCAGCACGGCCCGGCCGAGGGCCGCGAGGTCTTTGTCGAGGCCGCGCTCGAGAGCCTCGGCCTCCCAAAAGTCCCATTCGTAGACCGGCGGGCGGCGGGTGGGTTCGGATCGGGCGGAGGAGGTATCGTCATTGGTCGGTCGCATGGCATTGGTTTGGTTTTGAGCCCCAGCCCCTCCCGCGCTACCATCCAAGGCGAAGCCCGGGCCGCTTGGCGGCTCTTGGTTTCTCTTTGGCCGTCGGTGGACTTCTTCCCGGATGAACACCGGCGGCCGTTTTTGCAAAAAGTCGTCAAGACTTATTGCGCTGCCCATTTTTGGTCAGCATGCTGCCCAAATGCAAGCGTCTTTTTCCACGGGCAGGTATTGTTCTGGCATGGCAACTGCCAAAAAGATTTCCCGCCTCCGTAAGTTGCGAAAGGCGGCCGGCCTCACGGTTCGCGAACTTGCCGACCAAGTCGGAGTTCAGCATTCCAATATCGTTTTCTGGGAGAACAACGACAAGCTGCCCCGCTCGGAAGTGCTCTTGCCGATGGCACGCGCCCTGGGGGTTTCGGTCGAAGAGTTGCTTGGCGCTCCCAAGCCCAAGCGCAACGGAGCCCCTGGCGGACGAGTCGGCCATACCTTCCAGCAAGTGGCGAAACTGCCTCGACGCAAGCAGGCTAAGATTCTCGATGTGGTGGACGCGCTTCTGGCCCAACAAGGCGCCGGGGATTCTTCCTCTTAGCGGCCTTCCCGGTTCCGGGGGTGGGGCTGATGGGCGGCGGCGAGGCGTTAGCCGATGCCGGCGCACAGCGGCCAAGGGCGGGGGCGGGCTGGGCTCGTGACGCCAGCGCGGGCCCGATCTACCAGCGCCCCGTCGCCGAAGCCGAGAACCATCCAAACCATGCCTGCCCAGCACCCTCCGCCCGACCACCCGCGGCCGATTCACCCCGAAACGGCCTGAAAGAGGCCGAAAGATCCTGATGCCGATCAGGATTTTGCGAACGCAAAACCGATACGAGCCTCCGAGCCGCCGGACGGGGCGCGGGTCAAGCGGAATAGCGGTCGGCCGTCGAAAAGGTTCCGCTTGAGGCGCGTCCTGGCGGCGGCCGCGCGAGCCAACAACCGCCGCCTTCAGAACACGGGTGCCCGAAGCGCGCTCCTGGCGCATCGCTCCGAGGTGGCGGGGGCCGGAGGGGTCGTGCAGGCTTGTCCGGCTAAGATCCCCAAAAACGCCGAGGGCTTGTAGGCGTTTTGGACGGAGGCGAAGCCGCAGCCCCAAGGGTGAGGGCCGGGGGCGACCGGCCCGAATCAAAGGCCCGGGGGGGGCGTGCGCGGCGGCATGATGCGCCCGGCGTGGAGGGGGGGCCGGGTGGTTGGTGGCGGGGCGGCAGGTCTTGGGGGGCCCTTCGGCAGGCTCAGGATAGACCGGGCGCATGATGCCGACGGTTGCGGAGCAGCGCCGCAGGCAACCTTGAGCCGCGACCAACGGGAGCCTGACTCGCGGACTGGCGCGGGGGCTGCCCCAGCCGGAGGTAACTTCGCCCTATGTGCTGTAGGGCCGGTTGCGCGCCGGCATGGAGGGACCCGCTTGCGGGAGGCACCATGACGGTGGGGGGCATGAGGCATTACACCACATACGGGCGAATGTTACCGGAGGCCCGCAGCCCACGTGATCAGGCCGCCGCGGTGGGAAGTGGTGCGGAGTCTTCCCGCCGGCGACAGCCGCAAGAGTCGCGGAGGGGGGCGCGGAGCTTCGAAACGGCCGCCAGCGCACGAGTGAGGAACGAACTGGTGCGCTGGGACGATTCGTGAACGCGCCGCAGCAAGGACAGCCCCGCGAACCACCAGCGCGCGAGGCCTGGCGCGCTGCCTGCGGGTGCCAATTTCGACCCGGTCGGCGGTAGCCGCAAGCCCGCACCCGTCAGCAGGCAGCGTGACAGGCCGGTCGATTGCAGGACAGCCGGGTAGCTCCGTTTCGGCGACAGCGTGGACGGGCCGGACACGCAAGATCGCAGACTCCGGTAGCGCGTCGATGTCAAAATATTTGTCCTGACACCTATTCCGCCTATTCCGCTCCCCGATCGCCTCCTGCTCCTTCCAGAGGAGAAAAGTTTGACCCCTAAGATGCACTGTTGCGCTCCTCACTTTTTATCAACCGGGCGGACAATCAGTGGCTGGCTACTCCAGGTTCGGCGTAAATTCATGAAGTCTTCAACTCCATTCATTCGGTCAGCTCGGTTGAAGTCCGAGAGCCTGATAAATCTAATCGAAACTTCTGCTGCTTTTAGTGCGTCTAGAGCGACAGGCTCGGTCAGAGTGCATTTTATTTTGGTCACTGCCGAGCTTGCCTTCGGCCCCGGAGCCGGTCTCAACAAGCAGTACGATGGTGGACCCAAAATCGCTCGTCCCATCGCGATTTGGTCTCCATCTTTTAGATAGAGAACGCCTCGAATGCCACCTACTCGGTAGTATTCGAGTAACACAGGCCCGCTACATCTCGAAACGACCGAAACGCTAATCGTCCTATTATTCTCGTAGTGAATATCGACCAAAAAACCGTCTTCAGCATTAGGGCCATTCTGTTTTTCTACGACCCTTTCAGCGGAAAGGACGGCGCTCACCAAAAGCAAAATCAAAAAGCTTTTCATTCTACTGGGTTGATCGGGGTTCCCTCGTCTGGAATATTCGGTTTGGAGACGATTCCCCGGCGAATCCTGAAGGGGTTGAACTTGATTTCTCTGCAATGATCATACTCCTCGGTTCTCGTGTTTCCAGCGATGGTGACTTTGGTAACAATTCCAACAAATCCTTTCGGAGGCTGGACCCATGCGGATTCGCAGAAAGCACCAGTGCGAAAACAGCTTGCCCAGATCACCTTGGGTTTGAGGACCTCAATCATTTTCGCAATCTCGGTAAAAGGAACTTCCTCACCTGCGACCTCGGCGTTTCCCGTCGGACGAACATTGTCGCTCGGTCCATCCCACGTCCCGTGAGCGACAAAACCGAGTTGGTCATGTTTCTCGGTTGCAAGCCTTGCAAATTCAGCAAGTTTGTCGGCAGCGCCTTTGAAGCCGCCCGTAGTAACGGTGACGAATTTCGAATCCTTTTCGCGAACGACCAACTTGCGATACTCTGCTCGCGAACCCTTAAATTCCTTTCCATTGAAGGTCACTTTTTTGCGTTTCACAAGCAGGTTGAACTCAGCTTCAGGAACCATGTCGAACTGCTTTAGGAAGTCATCGACTTTCTTCAGATCCTCCGCTGTGACTTTTAGAACGTCAGCTTGACCCAGGGGATCGTTCTCGCCAGTGGCAAGGACACCCCAAATCGCTAAGCCATACCTGTCGATTCGGCCAGTTGCGCTGTTTCCGACGAAGCCATACAGGTTCATCCCTCCCCGTTCCCCAATCGGATCCCTGGATGGCCACCTTCCCGTCACGGGGTCCAGATACCGGTATCCGTAATCAGCCACACCCGTCCTCCGGCCGGCGTGGGGCCGGGAGCGCAATCCGTTGGAGGGCAGGCGTTTGCGGCGGAAGCCGCCCGTCGGGGGCCGGGGCGGCCCGGGGGGTGGTT
>Ga0180430_10004350_pt1 | contig 11970 bp, 8 predicted proteins | sample SS_ome_9_FD_132999 | JGI IMG/M metagenome (GOLD analysis project Ga0180430, IMG submission 132999) | Hypersaline lake sediment archaeal communities from the Salton Sea, California, USA - SS_1_S_2 metaG | ecosystem: Environmental > Aquatic > Non-marine Saline and Alkaline > Hypersaline > Sediment... | reverse complement strand
TAGCTTACACCAAGGAAAATCTCCTACGAGTTTCTCATCAAGCACCAAAAGATCGGCAGCGCAAAGATCGGCCAGCGGTAACTGCTGAACGGGCAACCGTTGTACCGAAAAAGGTTTGGCGGAAGCAATCACTCTGAAAATGGCCTCATTAAGCAACGAACCATCTCCACAGAACAAAACCTCTATCTCCGAGCGTCTCTCCTTGCCGCGAAAATTAATGTCATACGATTGCAATGGTAATTTGCTGAGCATCTGCACCTCCTTTAATCTGCCCCAAAGTTAGATCCTCTCACTGTTGAAAGTATAGACCATCTGCCCCGACACACGCTTGTCGGGGCAGACGAGTTTACCCAGAATTTCACAAAAGTTTTACAAAGATTTCACATAACGGGCGGAAAAGAAGTGCCCTTTTTACGGATTTTCGTCGCTGCAGAGTTGAACTCGCTCCATCGAAGTTGCCAAACCTGTCGTCTCATCAATCGTTGCGACGGCACCGCTGATACGAACATCTTCCGTAGCGACATCGAAATGCGTCGGGCGAAACGTACGCACCTTCTCCAAGACGCGGTCGATCCGGCGACCAATAATGCTGTGGTGCGGCCCCGTCATTCCTACGTCGGAGATATACGCCGTTCCACCTGGGAGCACCGCCTCGTCGGCTGTTGCCACGTGGGTATGCGTGCCAAAAACGGCCGAGACCTTGCCATCGAGATGACGTCCCATCAATTGCTTGTCGCTGGTCGCTTCGGCGTGGAAGTCCACAATTCGCACCTTAACATCCTCGGGAAATTCTTCAAGAACACGGTTCGCCGCAGTGAAAGGGCAGTCCACCGGGTCCATAAAAACGCGTCCTAAACAGCAGAAAATACCAACCTTAATGCCACTACGCAGGGATAACACAATCGAACTGCGGCCTGGTGCCACCTTCGGGTAGTTCGCAGGACGCACAATCTTCGAAAGACTTTCGGTAAAAACGGAAAAAATTTCCTTCCGACGGAATGCGTGGTCACCGAGCGTGATGCAGTCGATACCGCCAGAGACCAGCTCGTGGTAATGGGCGGGCATAATTCCGACCCCGTCAGCTGCGTTTTCACCATTGGCGATGACTAAGTCGATGCCATTGGCACGGCGATAATCACGGATCAACTCGCAACAGATTTCGCGGCCAGGCTTACCTACAATATCACCAATAAAGAATATTTTTATCATCTATTTAATTTGAGTATGAAGCAATCAGGTAATTTTTTTTCTAGCTCTTGTAATGTGGCTTCGGGAATTTTTTCGCAATTCCCCAATAGCAAGAACCGTAGGTTCCTTAGTATCCCAAGTGAGACGACATTTGTCAACTGGGGGCAATTAATTAATCCGAGAAACTCTAGTTCTTTGAGGTGGTCGAAGCGGGGGAGTTTCTCGCCGGAAACGGTTAGTAACAAAACTTTCAGCTTTTTAAGACCCGTGATTGGATAGAAAATCTTTATTTTGTCACAACGATCAAGCTGCAGTATTTTCAGGTTCGGCAGCCAAGCAAGTGGCCGAATATCCACAACTTCTTGACATTCACGGAGATTCAAATTTTCAAGATTTCGCAAGGCGGAGAGGGGGGCAATGTCTTGCAAAGCGTGACATTCGGACAAATCTAACCTTTGTAAGTTCGGCAAATCGGAGAGGCCCGAGATGTCGGTCATCCTTGCACAAGAACTGATTTCCAGACACCTGAGGCCGGTCAACTTCGGCATAGAAGGTAGCTTCACCCATTCGCGGTGGTAGGAAAGGTCGAGCGTTTCGAGATTTTTCAAACCCGCAAGGAAACGCAGGTCGTTTATTTCGTTGGCTCCACTGATTTTCAGCGAGGTGAGGTGAGTTAGACCTGCAAGCGGCGGCAACTGCGTTATTGCACCACATTCGCAGAGACCGAGCTTTTCTAAACTTTTCAGTTCTGCTAACCAAGGGAGTTCGGACAGATTGCCGTCACAGCAATCCAAGGTGAGCGTTCGCAACTTTTTCATTTTCGCCATTGAGTCTAACCCCTTCAGGCGAGGACAGTCGACAATGTACAACTTTTCCAAATTCTGTATACGCACAGCAGATGGCAACTGCGTTAGCACGTCACAATCCATCAGCGTGAGGCTTCTAAGGGAATTCGAGATCGGTAATGGCGGAAGCTGTTCCAGTTTGGGAAAATCATCAATGCTCAGCACCTCCAAGCGAGTCAGTTCTGCCAGAGAAGGGAGTTGTTTTAACTCGAGACAACCAGAGAGGTGGAGTGCTTTGAGATTTCCCAACTCGCTAAGTGCGGGTGCATTCGCTGGTTCGGGCCAGTTGTTCACAAAGAGTACTTCAAGTTTTTTCAAGCTTCCAAGCTCTAATTTTTTATTATCTATTGCCGCAAGTTCGAGCATTCGGAGGTTCTTCAAGTCGGAAAGATGCGAAAGATTGGTGATGTTTTTGCAGTCTTTGAAATCAAGTGCGGTGATTTTGTCTAAACCCTGCATTGCTGGTAGCTCACGGATAGGACAGCCTCTGAAATCGAGCGATTCTAGCTGGGTTAGCCCACGCAGCGATGGAATACTTCTCAAAGTCTTGCAATAGTCGAGGTTCAAACTTCGCAGATTTTTCAACCCTTGCAGCGGCGGGAGTTCAGCAAGCAGGAAGCAACGCCTCAAGTTTAACCGTTCCAGTTTTTTCAGTTTACCTAGCCACGGCAACTTTTCTAGTCCGTTGCAACTACTTAAGTCTAACCAGGTAAGGTCGGTGAGTTCCATCAAAGGAGGCAATTCTTGCAGAGGCATCTCGGAAAGATCAAGCCTCTGCAATTTTTTCAACTGCGAGAGAGGGGTAATGTCCTTCACAGCATTGCAGGAACTTAGAATGAGCGTTGTCAGGTTCTTTAATTCCGCCAGAGGTTCAAGATTTTGCGCTTTAATACGCCACAAATAGAGTTCTTTGAGGTTCCTCATTTTTGCCAACAGCGACAACTCTTTCAGTTCACATTGGTAAATCGCCAACGATTCCAAACCTGAAATTTCCGCCAGAGGTGTCAAGTCGGTTTCCGGTAAATCCTTTAGGACAACATCTCGAAGTTTTTTCAAATCTGTCAAAGGCTTTAAGTCGATAGGTTGCCCAGACTGCATACTGTCAATATCTAGAGAAAAACGCGTAAGATTTTGTAGCTTGCGAACGGATTCGAAGTTGATTACCCCGCTAGTATTAAGTTCTAGCGTTTGCAATTGTGTTAGCCCCGCAATCGTGTCCATATTGAAGGGAGCGGTAGATTCCACGAGGAGTAATTCGAGATTTTTCAGCGACGCAATTGCTTTGCTATTGATCAGTAGTTCGCAATTAAGGTAAAGCTTCTTTAGGTGTGAGAAATTCGCGATTGGTTGGAGGTCGATAAAACTAACGCCGCTTCGCGCTCCCAGCCTCAACTCGGTTAGATTATCGAACAACCCTGCCTGCTGGTAGTCCTGCAACTCAGAGCCATCTACGGGCACCTCCACTCGCTTGATGCCAAGCCGCATAAGCTCCTTTTGGTAGGCACTTGCATTGTGACGCGTTAATCCCGTTAGCACAAAGATTCGGTTTTCGCATTCCGGGATCGTGATTGTCCCAGGCGTGCAGAGTTCTTCGTCGTCGTGGTCGATTTTACCTTCCCACTCCGTCTTGACGGTCATCCGAAGCTCACTGCTGATGGTTTGCGCCGGAATTTTTGGTGCGTCTAGTTCTGCAGCATTCGTGTTGGAGCAGACAGCTAGAAGGAGAGCTAAAAGGAAAGGCTGTTTTAACATTGGCGTTTGCGTACAGGGGTACACGTCTCGAAAAAATTAATAAAGCAGGAGACTCACTTCTTGGATGCCTTTTCGGAGAGGACCTTCAGCTCGTCACGGGCACTCCGCGCGAGGAAACCGCGGATGTCATTCGCGTAGGCGCGTAAAATCTCGTAACCCCGCTCGCTACCACAATGCGCCAAGGCACGGCCGAGGCAGAGTTCGAGGTAGGCGTAGCGGTCGTCACGACGACTGGCGGTTCCGCGTGCCGTACGACGCGGGTCCGAGCCTACGGTAACCACACCGCCGCGAATACCTGGTTTGTCGGCAAGGACTCTCAACGCTTCCACACAGGAAGGGTCGGCCAGACGTTCCGCAGCGTACGCCACCGAATAGATGTAACTGTACATCCTGTTCGTCGTGTCTTTTTCCGGTTCAACCTTCTTTGCCACATTGAGCAGATACGGGATAACACGCTTGTCCTTCATCCTTCCGAGCGTATTGATGAAGTACGTTGGATCCGGCGCGAACCCGTGGTCGGGGAGCGGATGGGCCAGACGCTTCGTCGGCAACCGTGTGATGCTCGGCAGTTGGTCGCCCGCGAGACGCTTCTCGAGTTCGCTGAGAAAGACTTCTGGAGCACCGTCGCCGGCGTGACCGAGGTAGCACAGCGCCCGAGCAAGCTCCACTTTCCCGTCACCCTGGGCGGTTTTCAACGCTTTAATGAGCAACGGCTTGGTTTCATCGGGACGCGCGAGCACCTGCACCGCACGTCCGAGGTCCATCTTACCTGCAGCGATTTCATCGATGCGTTCTTGCAGTTCCGCAGGTGAGAGCTTTGGGAGTGCATTATCCTTGACGCCCTTGATTGCCTCAAGGTCAGCCGGTTCGAGGATACCAAGATCGACCAATTTCCACTGCAACTTAGTCACGTCGAACGCCTTGAGCGGAGTCTTATCCTGCACTGAACGAGCTGCAACAACGCCCGCCGCAGCACCCATCGCAATCATATCTCGCTGCATTCGTGCGAGCGACTGCAAGTCGTGCGAGACGGAAAAACTTTTCCCGACCACCAGAATATTTTCGAGCGATTTGGGCAGAATCGCACGGTAGGGAACCTGCACTTGGTAGTTCCTCAACCGTTGCCACTCAACATACCCGGAGAATGTCAGATCGCTGTCACCGATCCCCTTGATGTCGAAATTGGACTTGCAAACAAAGAGCAAATCCTCGAAGCGTCGCTCGGCGAGGCAGTCGTAGAGATCGACGTGGTACTTCCCATCAATCCGTCGCGTCTCACGTGGCGTGAAATAGTACTGCGGTGCGGTGACATTGTTTGATTTTTTGTAACGACGTCCTGCAATGATGGCACGCGTGTAGTCCTTCGGGTCGCGAATATCAACGGCGTACGCGAAGTGACGGCGTGCTTCCGAGTTTGCACCCTGATACTGCGCGAAGGAGTACCACAGCGCGAGCGTATCGCGACGGGTGCCGTACGTCGAGGCCGCTCCGGCCCGCGCGGCGACATCGGCATCGCCGGTTGCGTCGATGATGCGTTTCCCACGCACTGTCGCCAGTCCTTTCGGCGTAACAACAACCACGCCGACCACCTTGTCTCCCTCGGCAACTGTCCCCACGACGTAGGTGTGCGTAAGGAGCCGCACGTTGGTTTCATCCTGCAGCATCTTAAGCATCGCCAGCGTCCGCGGCATTCCGGTTGCCTGCAATTTCCTGAGTTCCTCGTCGAATTCGTTGAAGTAGGGTGTTTTTCGTCCGAACCAATACTTCGAGACACCGCCGATGGTGTGCGTTCCACCGAGGTCACCGTGCATCTCGAGGAGGATCGTGTCGGCCCCCTGAGCATCTGCGGCCATCGCGGCGGGCAAGCCACTCGTCCCTGCACCGACGACCAACACATCGCACTCGGCAAGGGTCGGAGGGATCTCACAATTAAGCGTAAGTGCCTCGAAAAGGGGCAGAATCGCGTCGTAATTCGCTTCACCCTTCTCAAGTGTCTCTGATGTATGAGAAAAACCTGCTTGTAAGGCCGCCCCATCTTGGATCGTTGCTGGTGGAGGTGGCATTTTCATCAGTGCCGCGGCAAGCTCTTCGTAGAGCATTATTCCCGCGACTGGATCAAGCAGCGACTCGGCAGCGTCATCCGCCACGTTCATTAAGGGCGAGAGAACGTAGAGATTGTGGATTTCTCGTGGGCGCATTGCTTCGACCTTGGTACCCATTCCTTGTGCTACCAATTTTTTTCTCGGTGAAGCTAAAACAATATCACCGCCACGCGAGAACTGGGATTTGCCTGACTTGCCGAGTTCCATAATTTGCTTGATGGCTTCGGTCCTCGCCTTCAATCCATTTTTTGCGTCACAGAATGGGTCGCTGGCCGGTGGTAGATCGCAGATAAACTCCGCGTAGTGCGGACTGTGCATTTTGAACGAACGATCTTTGCCGTCCGGAACATTCTTGCAGAGCATAGAGTAGCGAATTTTTCCGTTTTTCGTTTCTCTGTTGCTAAACTTTGCACCAGCAAGTACAGCAACGGTGGCGTGCGGTGTTGCATCAACAACCGTTTTCGCCTTAATCGCAACGAGGCCACCCTTGCAGGCGAACATAACTCCGCCGACAGCTTTTTGCTCGCGTAGGCCCGTACTTTGCAGCACAGCGCACGGGCGCATTCCGTAGTAAAACTTCGCGCCCGAATCGAGCAGTAGATTTTCCATTTTCTCGGTGACACTCAGCAGATTGAGGAGGAAGCCGCCCTCAAAATCCGCTTGGCGGCAGTCTTTGAGGAATTGTGCCACCTCCTTCGATTTGTTTTCAAGGTCTTTCTTGTACACCCAAGGTCGCAGCGCAACGGCGATTTCACGCGGGAGATTATTGTGCGGCGTGGTGAGGATGACTTTTTTGCCATTCTCCGCCATCTCCTTCGCTAGGAAGCAAGCGTCGAGCGAACCACCGACGACCAACAGGTCGCACGAGGCAATCACCGGCACGTCGGCTGCTTTTTTGATTTTCGCCGCAGAGGTTGGGGTACAAAGGATGAGAGACAGAAGGAGGGTTGTGAGTAAGATTTTTTTCATTGTGTTCTCAGGTGAATTTTTCTCGCACTAAAAAGAAGTTTTATCATCAATAGCGAATTTTGATGATGACGCAGTCAGGCAATTTTTTCTCTAGCTCTTGCCAAGAAGCTTCGGGTACTTTTTTACAGGCACCGAATGCTAATATCTGTAGCTCCCTTAGTATCCCAAGAGAAGCAACATTTGTCAACTGGGGGCAGTTAATTAATCCTAGCACCTGCAGCCTGCACATTAGGACAGAGAGCTAGCAAAAGAGCTAGGAGAACAAAGTATTTTGACATCTGCATTTGCGGGTGTAGGGAGAGTGATCCAGTTACTGGCAACAGAGTGCAAGTATCGCAAATTTAACAGTATTTGTCAACGGGGGGGCTATTTTCCAAGCCACTCCGTAAGATCGTCGTATTCGGCGAGTGTAGCGTCGAGAAACTTTTTCAGTTGCACACAATTGCTCCCTGTCGTACGCCCGTCTGCGGTACCGAATAGAATGCCGGCCATTTCTCTTTGTTCGTTGAGGATTGGGCCACCGCTGTCCCCTTGCCGCGCCCAAACGGCCATCTCAATCAGATCGAAGGACGCGTTCCTGGCCGGTGCGACGTACTGCAGAAGGACGCCACTCTTTTCACGGTACCTACGCTCACCATAACCCGCAATCGAGAGCTTAGCTCCCCGCTCGGGCGGTTCCGTGGCAATCGTGAGCGGCTCCACTTCTTTTTTCGGAAGCCACACAAGTACCGCGGCTAAGTCCCACAGCGCATCACTTTTTACCAGTCGCCCTTTACTGCTGAACCCGCCCGGGAAATAGACCTTGATGTCACCCGTGCAATCACGCACGACGTGCCAGTTGGTCAAGACAAGCCCGAGTTCTTCGCCGGCAAAAACGAGTGCCCCGGAACCATACGAGATGGTTCTTCCTTCGGGTACGCGTATTCGCACGATTGCCGGAGGAACATTCCGCGAACGAAGGTTGGTCCGTTCGTTGAGTAACCCCTTGGCCTTGGCCTCAGCGAGAATTTTCGCCGCCGCACGCGCGTGGTCGGGACGCTCGAAGACCGTCCGCATTCCGTCACTCGCCCAAAGTGGCGAAGCGAGAAGGAGACAAAAGAGGCAAATAGTAGTGGAAATCGTGTAGCGAAGCATTTTTTACTCTCTGGGAAATCGGATATAAGCCCATTCTACCCAGAGCGAAGCGACTTTGTCAAACATTTTGCCTGAAAATCATTCAAATTTGGCAAAACGGGTAAAATCGCCCTTGCTAAAGTAGGAAATATTGACTATTTCACATCCGTATTCCCCGGAATCCCTCCAACACCTAAGGTAGTGCCGTGCAAAAAATAGTCCCTTCTCTGCTGATAATCCTCTGCTGCACCAGCTTCGTAGCGGCACAACGCCAACCCACGCCGGTCGCCTCCCCTTATCTAACAACGCCGCAACCTCAAACACGTGCCGCCGCAACGGCACGCTCAACGCACGGCGTAATCTATCTACAACCCACACAGCCGAGCGTGCCAACTCCGCAGCCGGTGCATTACGTCCAGCAAGCAAGCTACGCTCCACCTACGAACTACGCTCCACCTGCAAACAACATTCCACCTGCAAACAACATTCCACCTGCAAACTACGCCCCACCTGCGAACTACGTTCCGTCAGCCTATTATGTCCCACCAGCATCGCCGGTTTACGTGCGTCAAACACAAGCGGCTGGCGCAGCCGGTGCGGCAGGTGCAGCAAGTAGTGCCGCGAGCGCAGCAGGTGCAGCTAGTAGTGTCGCCGGTGCAGCCGCTGGCCCGCAGAGTGCGCTGGGGAAATTGTGTGCTGATGCACATACCAGTTGCCAAAAAGCCCAAGATTGTATTTGTGCGAGTGGGATTGGTACGATGCTCTCCGGGATGACAGCTCCACTAACGATGATGAGTGGCGGGTTAGTCTGCGACCCCTGTGCTGCCGCGAAGAAGCGGGCCGAGGATGAGGCTGCCAAGGCGGCGGACGGGAGTGACCCCGACGGAAGTGGTGCCACCGCTGCGAAGATCAAACAAGAAAAGGCGGATGCAAAAAAACGTAAAGCGGCAGTTGACTACCTAGCCACGGTGGACTGTAATTACTACCCCGAGGCTGGCATTGCGTTGGTGAAGTCGTTGCGGACCGACAAAGAAGAGATTGTACGTCTGGCCGCTGCACGAGCGCTGGGCACCGGCTGTTGTTGTAGCGAAGATATAATCGCGGCGCTCAAGCTGGCGGTCAACGGTGGAAGTGACGATGGTAACCCGCCGGAGACCTCACAACGTGTACGCTCGGCGGCGTGGCGTTCACTGCAAACGGCCCTGAAGAAGTGCGGTCCCGACCAAGAGGATGGCGACTTTAAGCGACCGGTTCCGCAAGAAGCACCAGTCCCGAGTGTCACCCCGGCCAGCTACCAACCTGTGGCGCGGGCGCCGCAAGTGGTGCAACCTGTCCAACATATTGCGCCAGCCAACACGGCATCTCCCGAAAAAGCTCCCCGCTCGCTCGCCGATCTTTGGGACTCCGCGGGAAAATAAAAAAATAGCTCCTCTCCAGCTCGGTCGGCAACCCTCTATTCAAAGGGCCAAGCTGCACAAGTCTGGAATTGTGTCGGAACGACCCTTCTCACGAAGCCCGAAATGGTGTATAATAATTTTTTCATCTGAGGATTAACAGAGACTATGCCCACCCATATAAAATATGCCTCGGTCTTCCTTGTTGTTTGGGTAATTTCCGAGACGGTTATTGAGATTCTCGGTTTTGGCGATGCGAATATGCGAACGAACCGTTTTTTTGCCGGTTGCGTTGGTATTGCAATAGGTATTATTTTTTCCGACCTTTTCCTAAGAAGAAGGGTAGAAATCCGCTACTATGTTTTAGTTCTATTTGGCATCGCCACTACCCTCTCATACAGCTTACTAGACTATGCAACGACCTTCACGCATCCGTTATTAAGATCGACACCCCTTCTCATCGGCTTCTTATGCTCTCTGCTATTCCGACTTTGGAAGATTTCTCAGGAGAATGAAAAGGATGCATAAGCAATTCGTGTTGCAGGCCACCGCGAGCGGTTGGGCTAACGGTTTTTTTGTGCTAATAATATAGGAAAAGAGCATCCCTTCGCGAAAAATTCGTGCTAATTCGTGGTTAAAAATAATTCCCTCCCCGGGAGCACGGAGCTCCAGCTCCGCATCTTTTTGCCTGCATCCTGCGGATGCAGTTTTTTATGGGGGCTTTTTTGGAAAGCCGCCCCCAAACCCCCGAAAAACTTTTCGGCGCCTGCGGCATTTTTTCTTTTTTAACCGCCGACCCTTAGAGTTAATCAATAACCCCGAATATACCGACGTCTATGAAATGCGACTTGGCTGTTCCTCCATTGGGTTGGTGCTCAATCAGGCTTGACAAAGTACACGAATGGGAGTACACTGTCGAGAGTACGCTACGTTTTAGTTAAACAAATGCCCAAGAAATAGAGAGCGAAGTAGAATGAAAAATCGTTGGTTAATTGCACTTTCCGCCGTCGGCATCCACGTTTGCATTGGATCCGTTTACGCCTGGAGTAAGCTGAACGCGCCCATCCAGAAATACTTTGGACTGGACACAACGGCAACGGCAACCTGGGCGTTTACGATTGCCATTTTCTTCCTCGGAATATCGGCTGCGTTCCTCGGCACATTCGTTGAACGGCGAGGCCCGAGGCTGGCCGGTCAGCTTTCCGCCCTCTTCTTTGGCGGTGGCCTCCTGCTGAGTGGGCTGGGGGTGTTGCTGGGCAACTTTTACTTCTTCTGCTTCGGCTACGGTGTGGTAGGTGGGGTGGGGCTGGGGATCGGCTACATTGCGCCTGTCTCGACCCTGATTAAGTGGTTTCCCGACCATCGTGGCCTGGCGACGGGGATGGCAATAATGGGGTTCGGGTTCGGGGCCTTTATTGCAACGTATCTCGTCGAGTTGTTGCTCTACCTTGAGCTGAGTCTACCGCTCCTCCTTTCTGCGTTGGGACTTTTTTATGGTGCAGTGATTTTTGCAAGCGCACGTTATCTTGCACCGCCACCAGAAGACTGGTCACCAGCCGGGTACCACCCCGACTCGCTACGCCCTCACCAGTTGCGTAGTCGCCCTGTCGCTCAGATGACGGTGCAGGAAGCGGTGCGTCGCCCGCAGTTTTACATTCTTTGGACGATGTTGTTCATTAATATTTCTTGCGGAATTGGGATCATTGCCGTTGCAAAAGATATGGCGAAAGATCCAAACGCAGCAGGATTGTCAGAAGGGATGGCGACGCTGACTGTCGCATTGATGAGCATCTTCAACGGGTGCGGCCGCATTGGTTGGTCAGCACTTTCCGACCGACTAGGACGCCCTGTTGTCTGGATACTCTTCTTCCTCATTCAGATTGCCGCGTTTTACGCACTGGGTGACTCGAAGCTGTTTGTTTTCCAGCTACTTGTCTTCCTCGTGATGACCTGTTACGGCGGCGGGTTCGCGTCGGTACCGGCGTACATCAGCGATCTCTTCGGCACGAAACAAGTCTCCGCCATTCACGGCCGTATCCTGACGGCATGGGCGATGGCGGGGATTGTGGGACCGCAGATTATCCGCTCACTCAAGAGTGAAAAGTACGGCTACGACCTAGCACTTCTGGTGTACGTGGGGATGTTTGGCGTGGCGTTATTGCTCTCGATAGTGCTTGCCGTAATGACATCGCGGATGCGAAAGGCAGCGTTTTCATCTAGCGACGAGAGTGCATTGGAGGCACTCGCGGAAGATGTTGCAACGTAAAAAAGGGGATGTGTCTCTGGGTATCCAAGCTTCTTGGGGGCCAGGTTCCAACGGCATTAAGGACGGCCCTGTTGGGGTCCATATATATTAGATTTGAGAGAAACCAGTAGAATCGTGCCTTTTTCGGATGGTGTGAATGTAATAAACGACGACTCGCGAGAGAAAGAAGCGCGAGAATTGATCAAGCAAGAAGTGGACGAGTAGAAATTTAGCCAGAATTCACGAAGCGGCGCAGGCGTTGTGTGATAAGAGTACTTCAAAAAAAATCTACTTCGACTGCAAGATGGATAGCAGCTTGTTACCCATCTTTCGGGCAAAGTAGGCTTGCGTTGATGGCATTC
>Ga0180430_10004349_pt1 | contig 11970 bp, 10 predicted proteins | sample SS_ome_9_FD_132999 | JGI IMG/M metagenome (GOLD analysis project Ga0180430, IMG submission 132999) | Hypersaline lake sediment archaeal communities from the Salton Sea, California, USA - SS_1_S_2 metaG | ecosystem: Environmental > Aquatic > Non-marine Saline and Alkaline > Hypersaline >... | reverse complement strand
GCACAAAGAGGGTGTCGGTTCGTGTGTTGGTCGTCAACTCGCTGATGATATGGTCGTGAACGCGCTCGATCATGATGCCCTCCTAGCCGGTTGGTCGCCCTCGGCGCGACCGAAACGCCAGTAGATAACCGCAAAGGCGGCGATGACTAGCAGCAACACGCCCAGTCCGATCCACAGCAGCCTGGGCCGACGGACATCGACCTCAACACGGAGCGAGCGCTGCATCTGGTTGGCCTCGGCCGTCAGCATCACATACTCGCGCCGCCCGCTGCCGTCTCGCGGCGGTCGGATCGTGACCACAACGCTCCGAACGCTCCCCGGAGCGATCGATGCGATCTGGGTGGGGTCGAGGGTCACCGCCCAGCCCACCGGCGCCTGCGCCGATAGGGCGACGGCCGTCAGCTCCTGGCTACCCAGGTTCTCCAGTTCCAGCGTGACCTGCGATTCAGCGCCGGCCGTCGTCTCAATCTCGTGCGTATAGGGCACAATGCGCATGCCCAGGGAGCGAATCGGCTCTTGGGCCACGGCAACCCCCGTCAGGCAGGTCCAGACCATCAGCATCCATAGCGACCCAGTCCAGCGTGCGCGGCACCGAGCCCCGTTTTTGGCGAATCGCTTGCGGACCATCGTCGCCCCCCTCTGAGCCCAAACCCAAGCAGCAACATCGGTGGGTCGGACACCTTGATTATGGTCAACGCTGATCATCGTGGCAAGTCATGTATCGTCCAAAGCGCAGATATCTGACCCGTGCAAAATGGCTTGCCCGGACCCTGTCTTCGCGGATAGAATCCGGCCACCCGATACCCCACCCCACCAGGAGGGATCATGGCCAACCCAGTCCGCTTCCTTGGCGAACCACAGCTCCGCGCCAACCCCAACCCAGCTGCGCCCTTGGCGGCCGTGCTCTCGCTGCGCTGCGATGGCCCGGTGGAGACGACCGTGACCGTCCGTCGCGGCTCCGAGGTGGTCAACACGCTGCGCTACGGAACCGACGCCGACAGCGAGACGCTGCCTGTTGTGGGGTTCGTGGCCGGATGCGCGCACCAAGTCGCGATCTGTTGTAGCGATCCGAAAGGTCAACGTGCCCCCGCCTGCTCCGAGCTGACCTTTGATGCGCCCGCCCTACCCGACGAGCCGATCGTCTTTCCACTGATCGCGGCGCGTCGCAACGGACGCCTGCCGATGGAACCGGGGTTCACCCTGTTCAACCCGCGGCGGCGCATGCGTCCGGGGGTGTTCTCTCCGCAAGAGACCAAGAGGTTCAACCAGGGCTTTGGCCTGCTGACCCTGGTCAATGGTGCCGGAGACGTGGTCTGGTGGTATCGTATCGACTCGCGCATCAACCACTTCCGCGTCCTACGCAACGGACACCTGCTCTATCTGACCGCCGATTCGCGCGCCGTCGAGATCGCCTTGCTCGGCAATCCGGTGGCGCGCTGGGTGGCCGCCCGTCGTCCAGGAGGTCCCGCCGAGGGCCACATCTCCGTCGACGCGTTGACCTTTCATCATTCCATCGACGAGCTGCCCAATGGCGATTTCGTGGTGCTGGGCAGCGAGCGGCGCCTGATCCGCGACTATTACAGCAGCGAGTATGCCGCCGACGCCCCTCGGCAGGACCAGTGGGTCATGGGCGACGAGGTGCTGGTCTTTACCCGCGAGGGAGAGGTGACCTGGCGCTGGAACGCCTACGATCACATGGACCCCTGGCGCATCGGCTACCAGACCATGGCCCGCTACTGGAAGATCCGCGGCTTTCCCGACACCATCGACTGGTCGCACGCCAACAAGATTCTGTACTGGCCCGAGCGCGACCAATTCGTGGTCAATTTCCGCCTGCTCTCTGCCGTCATGGGCATCAGCCGCGCCACAGGCGAGATCAGTTGGATCGCCGGCGAGCCCTCGGGGTGGGACGAGGCGCTCCGCCCCAAGCTGCTGACGCTGAGCGAGGGATCGCGCTGGTTCTGGCATCAACACAGCCCATCCTTTACCCCCGACGGACGCCTGGTGCTGTTCGACAACGGCAACTATCAAGCGCGCCCGTTCGATCCGCCTGCCTCGCCCACCGAGACGCACACCCGCGTGCTGCTCTACGATCTCGATGTCGAGAACAAGCGCCTGACCGAGGTCTGGAACTCGGACGCGCCCAACGATCCGCCGGTGGTCTCCTTTGCCATGGGATCGACGCAGTACCTGCCCAGCAGCGGTAACTGCCTGGCGGGCTATGGATTCCTGATCGCGCCCGAGGCGCTGCCGAACACCGGTTGGGATGAGATGGTGCAGGCCCCGGTCTGGTCACGGGTGCGCGAGATGACCATGGCCACCCCGAGCCAGGTCGTCTGGGAGGTGACCCTTGGCGCGCCCGAGCGTATGCCCGCCTTGGGCTGGACCTCGTTCGGCGCCCAGCGCGTGCCGGCCTGGCCAGCAAAGGGTGAGGACTAGCCCAGTCGTATCCTCACCACAGAGGGCACATGCGCAGTATACTGCGCCCGCAGAATGCTTCGCAGTCTGCAGCAACGAGTTATGTCGTTCGAGCTCTCTCTCGACATCGCCCCAAGAGGCACATGCCCGGATTGGCATCTGGGACACAGCCAGTATACTGGCTTAAAGATCCTCAGATTCGCCGCACGCTTCTCCAGCCTGGTGAACCGCTGAACAAGGAGCGACTATGACCATCCATCCCATTAAGGGCGGCAGCCTGACCAGTGTGCCGGGATTCCAGGCCAGCGGGGTACCTTGTGGCCTCAAGCCGAACGGTGATCCCGACTTGGCGCTGGTGTACAGCCCCCACCCTTGCGCCGCCGCCGCCCTGTTCACTACCAACACGTTCAAAGCGGCACCGGTGCTCTATGATCGCGAGATCATTTCGACCGAGCCAGGCAGCATCCGCGCGGTGGTCACCAATTCGGGCTGCGCCAACGCCTGCACCGGTGAGGGCGGCCTGGCCGATACCCGCGCCACCGCTGCCCATGCCGCCGAGCGACTGGGCGTTGCGCCTGAACAGGTGCTGGTCATGTCGACCGGCGTGATCGGGGTGCGGCTGCCGATGACCAAGATCAAGAGTGGCATCGACGACGCCGTCGCCGGCCTGGCGGACGACGCTGCAAGCGGACACGCCGCCTCGTGGGCTATCATGACCACCGACACCGTGCCCAAGACGCTGGCCGTGACGGTGGAGCACGAAGGCCGTCGCTACCACATCGCCGGTATGGCCAAGGGCGCCGGCATGATCCACCCCAATATGGCCACCATGCTCTCGACCGTGGTGACCGACGCACCCTTGAGTCCCGAGTTGGCCCGGACTGCGCTACGAGCCGCCGTGGATGCCAGTTTCAACCGCGTGTCCGTCGACGGCGACACCTCCACCAACGACACCATCCTGCTCCTGGCCAATGGCCAGGCCGGCGGCGACGCCATCGAGGGTAGCGACCATCCCGCCTATGCCGCCGTGGCCGAGGGGATCGCCACGGTCTGCCTGGAACTGGCCAAAGCCCTGGTGCGCGATGGCGAGGGGGCCACCAAGTTTGTCGAGATCGTCGTCCAAGGCGCTCGCAGCGTCGATGAAGCGCGACGGGTCGGTCAGAGCGTCGCCGGCTCGCTACTGGTCAAGACGGCGATCTATGGTCAGGACGCCAACTGGGGCCGCATCGTCTGCGCGGTGGGCTATTCCGGCGTCGACGTCGATCCCGAGGCCGTCTCGGTCTGGCTCGGAGATCTCGAGCTGTTTCGGCGAGGAACGCCGCTGGGATTGGACGAGGAACGCGCCGCCGCGCTGCTCGCCGAGGACGAGGTCTCCATCCGCATCGACCTGGGCGCCGGCCTGGCTGAGGCGACGGTCTGGACCTGCGATCTCTCGCACGGCTATGTGGACATCAACGCCCACTATCGCACCTAGCCAGCCGATCCGCGTTTTTTGCATTCTAGCCCCGTAGCGGCTATACTATGTCAACAGTGAGGGGGCTATCCTGATGCCGCGAGGCGCAGGATAGCTTTTTGCGCCCATCAGGGCGCGCTTTTTCATAGGGACAGAGGACAACTCATGACAGATATGCCCCAGTATTTGACCGCAGAGGGCCAGGAAAAACTCGAGCGCGAGCTCGAGCGACTGATCGACGTGCGTCGCCCAGAAGTGGCCGCGCAGCTCAAGGCAGCCATCGAAGAGGGCGACTTGAGCGAGAACGCCGGATACGACGAGGCCAAGCGCGACCAGGCCTTTTTGGAGGGTCGCATCAAAGAGATCGAGGCCATCCTGCGCAACGCCCGCCCGCTGGAGGGCAACGGCAACAAGGACATTGTCGGCGCCGGATCCAAGGTGACCATTGTCGAGTCAGGCACCGACTTGGAGGAGCACTATTTCATCGTCGGACCGGCCGAGGCCGATCCCGCCGGTGGCCGTATCTCGAACCACTCGCCGCTGGGCCAGGCCCTGATGGGCCACCGCGTCGGCGACAGCATCGAGGTCAACTCCCCTGGCGGTCTGATCACTTTTGAGATTCGCTCCATTTCCTAGTCCAGCGGGCCCATTGGCCATGAGAGGACCACGACATGGCAGAGAGCAACGATAGACGAGAGCAACGACTGACCAAGCTGCAACGCCTGATCGACGCCGGTGTCGACCCCTACCCCGCCCGCGTTCCGGAGGTCATTGGCGCCGCCGAGGCCCTGAGCCAGTTCGTCGAGGACGCCGAGGAGCAGCCAACCGTCAGCGTGGCGGGCCGGGTCATGTCACTGCGCGTGATGGGCAAGTCGAGCTTTTGCCACATCGCCGACGGCAGCGGACGCATCCAGCTCTATTTGCGGCGCGATCTTCTCGGCGAGGACAGCTACAACCTCTTCCGGCGCGGTGTCGACCTAGGCGACCACGTTGCCGTGCGGGGTCCGTTGTTCCGCACCCGGTCCGGCGAGATCAGCATACAGGCCGAGGATTGGACCTATCTCTCCAAGGCGCTGCGCCCCATGCCCGAAAAGTGGCACGGCCTCAAGGACGTCGAGATGCGCTATCGTCAGCGCTACCTCGATTTGATCGCCAACCAAGAGACGCGCGAGATCTTTGTGGCCCGCACCAAGATCGTCAGCGCGGTGCGCCGCTATCTCGACGAGCAGGGCTTTATGGAGGTCGAGACGCCGGTGCTGCAGCCGCTCTATGGCGGCGCCGCGGCGCGCCCCTTTGTGACGCATCACAACACGTTGGATCGCGACCTGTACCTGCGCATAGCCGACGAGCTCTATTTGAAGCGGCTGATCGTCGGCGGGTTCGACCGAGTGTACGAGATCGCGCACAACTTTCGCAACGAGGGGATCGATACGCAGCACAACCCCGAGTTCACCGGGCTCGAGCTGTACCAGGCCTATGGCGACTATGACACCATGATGCGCCACGTCGAGGCCATCTATGCCGCCGTAGCGCAGTCCCTCACCGGTGGCACTGTGATCAGCTATGGCGAGCACGAGATTGACCTGACCCCGCCGTGGCGCCGCGTCACCATGCGCGATGCCATTTTCGAGGCCAGCGGGCTGGATATCGCCGCTTTGGGCGAATACGAGGCGCTCTATGCCGCCGTCAAAGCCAAGAACGTCGAGATCGAGCCGCAGCCCACCTGGGGCAAGCTGGTCGAAGAGCTGTTCGAGACATTCGTCGAGCCCAGCCTGATCCAGCCGACGTTCCTGCTCGATTTCCCGATCGACATTTCGCCGCTGGCCAAGAAAAAGCCAGGGAACGAGCGGTTTGTGGAGCGGTTCGAGTTCTTTATCGCCGGCATGGAGTCGGGCAACGCATTCACCGAGTTGAACGACCCGCTCGATCAACGCGAGCGGTTCGTGGGGCAGATCGCGGCCCAGGCCAAAGGCGACGACGAGGCCCATCCGCTGGACGAGGACTTTTTGCTGGCCATGGAACATGGCATGCCCCCCACCGGGGGATTGGGCATCGGCATCGACCGCATGGTGATGCTGTTCACCAACCAGTCCTCGATCCGCGAGGTAATCCTCTTCCCGCAACTGCGGGACTAGCGCATCCACTGCAACCGAAAAGCGGCGTTGGGATGAGCTCATCCCAACGCCGCTTTTTACGTTCTTTAGGATCAGACCCAGTAGCTCGGCCACTGCTCTTGGCTGTCACCCGATCTGGCAAAAGACCGAAAGCTGGGCCCGTTCGTGGCCTTACCTAGTAGATCGGCCCCTGGCGCAGGATCATAAACTCGCCGTGGCCGAGCGCCTCGGCCTTGGTCAGCTGGCCCTCGGCCACCCGCAGACTGAGGTCATAGATGTCGCGCCCGACCTCGGCCAGCGTTTTTTCGCCAGTGATGGCCAAGCCAGCATTGACGTCCATGTCGTCGGTCATCTTGGCATAGGTCTGGGGGTTGCCGGTGATCTTGATGACTGGCACGATGGGGTTGCCCATCGGATTGCCGCGACCGGTGGTAAAGGTGACAATGTGGCTGCCGCCGGCCACCAACCCTACCACTGAGGTCAGATCGTTGCCCGGCGTATCCATGAAGGAGAGACCGGGCAGCGTCGGCGGATCGCCATAGGCCAGCACATCGACGATCGGCGAGGTGCCCCCCTTGCGCACATCCCCCAGCGCCTTTTCCTCGACGGTGGTGATGCCCCCTCGCACGTTGCCGGGGCTGGGCTGCTTGCCCATAAAGTCCTCGCCGGTCGATTTCAGAAAGGCCTCGCAAGCGTCGATGGTGGCGATCAGGCGATCGGCGATCTCGGGGCTGGCGGAGCGCTGGCGCAGCACATGCTCCGCACCCAGCAGCTCGCTGGTCTCGGCCAGAATCACCTTGGCCGCCTGGGCCGTCATCAGATCGCTGAACTCGCCCAGAGCCGGATTGGCGGCCATGCCCGAGGTGGCGTCCGAACCACCGCACTCCAGGCCGATGGTCAGCGCCGCGATGGGGCAAGGCTCGCGATGCATCGTCTTGGCGGCGTTGACCATCTGCCTGGCAAAGGCGATCCCCTTGTCAGCCGTACTACGGGTTCCACCCTGCTCTTGGATCACCAGCGTCTCGGAAGGAGCCCAGCCCTCGGCGACCCGCGCTCCCAGATCGTGCGGATCGAGCCCTTCGCAGCCCAATCCCACCACCACGCTGCCGATCACGTTGGGGTGGCGGCCGAACGCCGTCAGCCAGCCCTTGGCTAGCTCCATGTCAGCGTCGGTGATGCCACATCCCTCGTGATAGTCGATCAACACGGCGCCATCGACCGCCGCGGCAATCATCTGCGCCGCTCGTAGCGCGCAGCCGCAGGAGGGGATGATGGCCACATGGTTGCGAATGCCCACGCGCCCGTCGGGACGCACATAGCCCATGAAGGTATCCTGTGTCATCCCTTGGCTGCTCCTCTCACGCTCTTGAGGTTGTGTACATGCACGTGTCGTCCCACAGCGATAGGCTCAGTGGCCATGCCGATGCTGGCGCCGTATTTCATCACCCGAGAGCCCGCCTCGATCGCAACGACGGCGACCTTGTGGCCAAAGGATACGGCATCGAGTGCCTCGACGCCCGACAGCCCCTCGTCCCAGATGACCTGCTCACCAGCGGACACGTCGGCGATCATCGTGACCACGGTATCAGCGGGATGCAGTTTGAGCGCATTGCGCATAGGTCTCTTGCTCCTGATGTGCGGCGGACTGGCCCGCCGAATCGGTCTTGTCGGCCGCCATTCTAGCCCATTGACAGGGGCGGAGCAAAGCGTGGACAACGGTAAGGCTGCGCCATCTCGCCGCGTCAACCTCAAGGAAGCTGAAAGAGTGCCTGGTCGCCAATTGGCGCTCAACAGGACCGATAGTATACTTGACTCTTGTGTTATCGCGTCGACGACAACGCTACCGGGAAACCCCAGAAAGCAGAGAAACCATGGCAGCCATTGCAGACAATATGGTAGTCGCATTCGACTATACCCTAACCCTCGACGACGGCGAGGTGGTGGATACATCTGAGGGCCGCGAGCCGCTGGAGGTCATTCAGGGCCAGGGCCAGATCATTGCCGGCCTGGAAAAAGCGCTCTATGGCTTGGAGATCGGTGACACCAAGCAGGTCACGGTAGCCCCCGCCGAGGGATATGGCGAGTTTGACGCCGACCTGTACGAGACCTTGCCCCGCACGGCGTTCCCCGCCGACCTCGACATCCAACCGGGCATGGGCTTTCGCATGCGCAACGAGACCGGCGCCGTGGTCGTTGCCTATGTCGACAGCGTCAGCGACGAGAGCGTCGTGGTCAATCTGAACCACCCGCTGGCCGGCAAGACGCTGCATTTTGATGTGACCGTCGCAAGCCTGCGCGAGGCCACGCCCGAAGAGCTCAACGGCTGCAACGGCGCCTGCGCCAGCTGCTCGGCCAACTGTGGCTAGTAGCCAGCGCGGGCAGCGCGTCGATCCACCAGTTTGGACATCGGTGCGTCCTACGCTATAGTTGCTCAACACTTGTCGTCGTAGGAGGATCGTATGCAGTCCTTGACTCTTCGCCGTAGCACCCTGTCGACCTGGACGCGCGTCATCGGCATCGCGCTGTTTGCCGTGGCAACAGCCATCAGCGCCCGCGTCACGATTCCGTTGGCCTTTTCTCCAGTGCCGCTGACGCTGCAGGTGCTCGTCGTGCTGATGGCCGGCCTGGCCCTGGGCCCGCGCGACGCGTTTCTGTCGCAGGTGCTCTATCTGCAGGCGATCCTGCTCGGAGCCCCGTTGACGGCCTATGGCCTGGGTGGCCCCGCCGCGTTCGTGGCGCCCACCGCCGGCTATCTGTGGGCCTTTCCCTTTGCCGCTGCGACCATCGGCTGGTTCAGCATGCGCGCCACCTCGCTCAAGGCCGTCTGGCGCACCATCGGTGGCGTCGCCGCGATGGCGATCATCTATGGTGTGGGTGCGCTTTGGCTCTCGACCTTTGTCGGTGGGTTCAAGGCCGCGCTGATCGCCGGTGTCGTGCCGTTCCTGGCCGTCGATGGCATCAAGGTGGTGCTGGCCACGGCTCTGGCCGCCGCCCGCGACCGCTAGACCAACGACTCTCGATTCCAACGCGCCTCGGGGATGACCCTCGGGGCGCGTTTTCCTTTGGAGGCACACCATGGCCCAACGGGTTCTCGTCAACGGGCGCATCCGCACCTTCGATCCCACCCACCCCACCGCCACCGCGCTGGCCATCGAGGGAGGACGCATCCAGTACGTCGGCGATGACGCCGGCGCCCGCGCGCTGCTCGCAGACGGAGGCGATCTCGTCGATCTGAAGGGCCTGTGCGTGCTGCCCGGCCTGGCCGACGCACACATGCACTTGCGCTGGTTCGGCCAGTTGCTGGTGACCGTCGACGTCGAGACCGACACGCTCGACGAGGCCCTGGAGCGCGTCGCCGAGTACGCCGCCCACACAGCCCAAGACGAATGGGTGCAGGGACGCGGCTGGAACCACAATGTTTGGGGCGGCGCGTTTCCCACCGCCGCCGCGCTCGACGCAATAGCACCCGACCACCCCGTCTATCTCGGCGCCAAGAGCGGCCATGCCGCCTGGGTCAACAGCGCTGCCCTGCGTATAGCTGGAATCGACGCGCGCACCGCCGATCCGCCCGGGGGCGCGATCGTGCGCGACGCTCAGGGCAACCCCACGGGCACGCTGCTGGAGGAGGCCCTCGAGCTGGTCCGCAAGCAGATACCCGAACCATCCCTGGAGCAGGTCGTCGCTCAGACCCGCTCGGCTCTGGCCGAGGCGGCCCGACTGGGACTGACCAGTCTGCACGACATGGACGACAGCCTCTCGCTGCGCGCCTGCCAGGTGCTGGCCGAGCGAGACGCGCTGCCCCTGCGTATCGTCAAGAGCATCCCGCTGCAGCAACTGGATGCGGCCCTCGAGGTCGGCCTGCGCAGTGGCCTGGGCAGCGACCGTCTGCGGATCGGCTCGGTCAAGATGTTCGCCGATGGAGCCCTCGGCCCAAAGACGGCCTGGATGCTGCAGGGATTCGAGGGCAGCCCGGACAACACCGGCATCGCCACCACACCGGTCACCGAGATCCGCGATGCCGTATTGCGCGCCAACGCCGGCGGTCTCTCGTGCGCAATCCACGCCATCGGTGACCGCGCCTGCCGCGAGGTCCTCGACATCTATGAGGACGCCAACGCCCGCTATCCGGGGATACGCAACCGCGTGGAGCATCTGCAGATCTTGTCGCCGCAAGACTGGGAGCGTCCGGCGCAGTTGGGCGTCATCGCCTCGATGCAACCGATCCACGCCACATCCGATATGCACATTTCGGACTCGCATTTGGGAGAGCGCGCAGCCCACACCTATGTCTTTCGTTCGCTGCTGGATAGCGGCGCGGTGCTGGCCTTTGGCTCCGATTGTCCCGTCGAGACCATCGACCCGCTGATCGGCATCCACGCAGCCGTCACCCGTCGGCGCCTCGACGGCACACCCGGCCCCGATGGCTGGTATGACGAACAGCGCCTGTCGGTGGAAGAGGCCATTCGCGGATTCAGCTATGGAGCAGCCTATGCGGCCCGCCTCGAGTCGCGGCTGGGCACACTCTCGCCCGGCAAGTGGGCCGACATGTCGGTGCTCGCGCAGGATCCGCTGTCGATCGATCCCACGGAGATACCCCAGGCCGGGGTGCAGGCCACACTGGTGGCGGGCGCATTTGTATATCGGGAGGATGGGGTCTAGGAGGGCCAAAAGACGCACCAAGGTGCGTCTCTACAGGACCGTTTCCGTGCGCGGGGTCTCTGGAATCGATGGGTCATCCTGAGGAGCCGTTTGGGGAATCGGCTCCGTGTCGGGGTCGACAGCAGACACCCGACTGCCCCGCCCCACAGGGGCTTGGTCCGATGAGCGCCATGGCTTTGGCCTGGGTCGGTGCGCGCCCCAGGCCCCCAACAGAAACCCTCCACTCGGCATGCGCCATATCCTCCACTTGGAGGATGCGTCCTCACCAACCCTCTGCTAGACTGAACTCAGAAGATAGGTCACGCTGCATTGTGACCGATTGATGCGAGTGACACGCTCTGGCAGTGAAGCCTCCCTCTGTGGGGAGGCTTTTTGTGTCCCACCAAGCAGAGGTTGTACATGGCGCTTTCCTACTATACACCCGAGTTTATCGTCGAGCGCGACGAGTCGCGCTGCATACAGTGTCAGGTGTGCGTACGCCAGTGCGCCAACGATGTTCACTATTATGTCGATGACGAGGACACGGTGCAGGCCGACGACCGCCATTGCGTCGGTTGTCACCGCTGCGTGACGCTTTGCCCCACGCACGCGCTCAACATCCGTCAGAACACGCTCGAGTTCCGGCCCCACGCCAACTGGACCTCGTCAGCGCTGCGAAACATCTTCAAGCAGGCCGAGACGGGCGGCATGTTGCTCACCGGCATGGGCTGCGACCAGCCCTATCGCATCTATTGGGACCATATGGTTCTCAACGCCTCGCAGGTGACCAACCCCTCCATCGACCCGCTCCGCGAGCCTATGGAACTCAAGACGTTCATCGGCGCCAAGCCCGACCGCCTCGAGTTCGTGGAGGGCGAGGATGGCCCCGAGTTGGTCACCGAGATCGCCCCGCAGCTCGAACTGGACCTACCGATCATGTTCTCGGCCATGTCCTACGGCTCGATCAGCTATAACGCCTGCGAATCTCTGGCCCGCGCCGCCACCGCCGCCGGCACGTTCTACAACACCGGCGAAGGCGGCCTGCACCCCAACCTCTACCAGTACGGGGCCAACACCATCGCGCAGGTGGCCTCGGGACGATTTGGCGTGCACCTGGACTATTTGAACGCCGCCGCAGCGCTCGAGATCAAGGTCGGCCAGGGCGCCAAGCCCGGCATCGGCGGACACCTACCAGGCGAAAAAGTCACTCTGGATATCTCACAGACCCGCATGATCCCCGAGGGCTCGGACGCCATCTCGCCTGCGCCCCACCACGACATCTACTCGATCGAGGACCTGCGCCAGTTGATCTATGCCCTCAAAGAGGCCACCCGTTACACCAAACCG
>Ga0180430_10004348_pt1 | contig 11975 bp, 9 predicted proteins | sample SS_ome_9_FD_132999 | JGI IMG/M metagenome (GOLD analysis project Ga0180430, IMG submission 132999) | Hypersaline lake sediment archaeal communities from the Salton Sea, California, USA - SS_1_S_2 metaG | ecosystem: Environmental > Aquatic > Non-marine Saline and Alkaline > Hypersaline > Sediment... | reverse complement strand
CAGATCCCGCGCCCCTTTCCCAAGCTGTCGGTGCTGGACAATGTCATGGTGGCGGCGGTTTTCGGCAAAAAAAGACGCCGGGTCGCCGACCCGACCGCGTTGTGCCGGGAAAAACTGTCTTTTGTGGAGTTCCCCGTGGGCGAAGACACCGTCTCCGAAATGCTCAACACGGTGCAGCTGAAGCGCCTGGACCTGGCCCGGGCCCTGGCCAGCGAGCCCCGGCTGCTGTTTCTGGACGAACTGGCCTCGGGTTTGACCGAGGGAGAACTGGCCGATCTGATGGCCATCATTTCCAAAATTCGGGACAGCGGTGTGACCATCATCATGGTCGAGCATATCATGCAGGTGATCATGCAGCTGTGCGACCGCCTGGCGGTGCTGCAGTTCGGCAACAAAATCGCCGAAGGACCGACCCGGGAAGTGGCCCGGAACCCGGCGGTCCGGGAAGCCTACCTGGGCATTGATGAATAACGCCAACCGCCGGGACCAACCATTTGGGTAGCTGAAAATGTCAATGCATGAACCAGCGTTGCTGCAGGTCAAGGATCTCGATTCAGGATACGGCTTTCTCCAGGTATTGTGGCAGGTATCGCTGCACGTACGCCGGGGCGAGTTCGTCTGCCTGGTCGGCCCCAACGGGGCCGGCAAGAGCACTTTTTTAAAGTCGGTGGCCGGCCTGGTGACACCCATGGCCGGCCGGATCGAATTCAACGGCCGGCCTGTTGAGCGCCTGCCGGGGGACAAAATCTGTCGGCTGGGCATCAGTTATATCTCCGAAGAGCTCAATCTGTTCGCCGGTATGACGGTCCAGGAAAACCTGGCCATGGGAGCCTTTTCCATCGAGGACCGTCATAAAGCGGCCCAAACCCGGGATTTTGTCTTCGAGCTGTTTCCGGCGCTCAAAGAACGCCGCAAACAGCTGGCCGGCACCATGAGCGGCGGCGAGCGTAAAATGCTGGCCATCGGCCGCGGACTGATGTCGTCCCCTTCCTTGCTGCTGGTGGATGAACCCTCGCTGGGACTCGCGCCGCAGATGACGGCAGCGGTCTTCCGGGCCTTAAAAACACTGAAGCAAAAAGGGGTTACCATTTTACTGGTAGAGCAGAATGTCACCAAAACCCTGCAGGCCACCGACCGCGGCTACGTTCTGGAAAAAGGCAAGATCGTGCTGGAAGGCGCCAGCGGCGACCTCAGCCGGAACGCGCATGTGCGCAAAGCCTACCTGGGCATTTAAACACACGGCAACCTTCAGACAAAAGGAATAGGGATTCATGGCTACCGCCACTCGCGCCGAACACACCTTGAAACGAATGATGACCGGTGTGAAATCGCCGGCCGGCATCACCATCACCGCATCGATCACCGCCGGCATTCTGGGCGCTCTGGACAACGGTTTTTTCGTCATCGTCAACACGATTGTCACCGGCGGCATGTGGGCTCTGGTCGCCATGGGCCTGGCGCTGGTTTTCGGCGTGATGAACGTGGTCAGTTTTGTGCACGGAGAGTTTTTTCTGATCGGCAGCCTCACGGCCTATTTCACCTTCACGCCGTTTACCGACTATCTCATGGACAAGCCGCACCCGATCCCGGAAGCACTTCTGCCGCTTCTGGCCATGCTGGCCGCGGTGATCGCCGGCGCCCTGGTGGGGGTCCTGTGTGAGCTGCTGGTCTTTCGGCCATTGCGCAAACGCACACGCGAACAGTGGGTCATGAACTCCTTTGTCATCACCGTGGGACTTTCCACTTTTCTGGTGAACAGCTCCCAGTTGATTTTCGGCACGGACTTCAGGGGCATCGTCGCCTACTGGAATTATCCAACGCTTTCGTTTTTCAACGTATACATCTCCTTTGACCGCTTCTTTGTGTTTATCCTGGCCATGGCCGTACTGGGGGCCTTCTGGCTCTTCATGAAATCCTCCCGCTTCGGCCAGGCGATTCGCGCCGTTTCCCAGGACGAAACCGGCGCCCGCATGGTGGGAATCAACATCAATGTCATTCAAACCCTGACCCTGGCCTTGAGCTCCGCTTTGGCCGCCCTGGCCGGCGCCTGCCTGCTGTTCATGTACCCGGCCTATCCCACTGTGGGCCTGGGGCCGCTTTACAACTCGTGGTTCATCGTCATCCTGGCCGGCATGGCCAACGTAGCCGGCGCCGCCGTCGGTGCTTTTGTCGTGGCGCTGCTGCAGGTCTTAACCGCTGTTTATTTTGGTGAGGGCTGGGAATACGCCGTGCCGGCGGCGTGTATTATCCTGGTGCTGATGATAAGACCCTCGGGCATCTTCGGCAGTGAAGTCCGGGGCATTCTGGATCAATAGGTGACCCTGTGGCAAACGCGCACAAATCAACCGACAAGAATGGCTTTGGCAATGCATTGGATTTTCTGTGTCTGAGCCCGCTGGGTTTTTTCAGCCTGGTGCTTCTGGCCGTGCTTCCCTTTATCCCCCCGTTCAACCAGGAATACCTGATCCGTTGGATGGTTGTGGGATTGTTCATGGCGGCCCAGGCCGTGGCTTTTGATTTTACCGGCGGCTACATCAACATCGTCAACTTCGGCTTTGCCGCCTTTGTGGGACTGGGTGCCTACACTTCCGGCATCCTGGCGGCCAAACTAGGCCTGTCACCCTGGATCGGCATGTTTGCCGGGGTGGTGCCGGCCGGCCTGATCGGTTTTTTGACCGGGGTTCTGACCCTCCGCCTGCGCGGCATCTTCGCGGCCGTGATGGCCTGGTTCATCAGCCTCGCATTCTGGGGCCTGGCCACAAAAATGGTTTTTCTCACCGAAGGCCCGCTCGGCCTCAACTGTCCCACCCTGCTCGATACTTCCTCCAATCGGCCCTATTTCTACATCATTCTGATAATGTTCCTTGTCACCTACGTGGTATTAAAACGCGTGGTGCGCTCCCACATGGGTCTGGCCTTCAAAGCCATCGGCCAGAACATGGAGGCGGCCCGCACCTCGGGTATCAATCCCACCCGCTACCGCATCATCAATTTCACCCTTTCGTGCGCCTTCGCCGGATGGATCGGCGGCTTTTACGCCCATTACTACGGCATCCTCATGCCGGACGTAATGCACACCGCCAAAACCATTGAAGTATTGGTCGTCGTTTACATCGGCGGCCGTGCCAGTCTATGGGGGGGGGGCTTCGTCGCCATCCCGTTTGTCTTTGCCATGGAAATGGTGCGCTCCGTCTTCTCCCAGTACCCCGGTGTCAACCTGATCTTCTACGGTCTGTTTCTGATTCTGATCATGATCTACTACCCCGGTGGCTTTGCGGAATTGTATAACCGAATCTATAGGTCCTATAAGTCCAATAAGTCCAATACATAGGTCTTATAAGTCCGATAGGTCCTATCGGTCCTGTTTTTTATTGCCTGCGGCGCCCGCCGCCCATGCCGCGCCCGCCGCCCATGCCGCGGCCGCAACCGCCCATGCCACGGCCGCCGCCCATGCCGCGGCCGCCGCCCATGCCGCGGCCGCCGCCCATGCCGCCGCCGGGCGGAGCAAACGCGGCGTTCGCATTATCCGCCATGGAACCCGACGCCTGATCGCCGGTCGACGAAGGCGTCAAACGCCCTTGTTTAAAATGGTCCAGTGCTTCCTGAACGGTTTTTCCGGTTTCGCCGGTATAAATGGCGATACCGGCCGCCGACAGCACTTGAACGGCATTCGGGCCGACGCTGCCGGTTACGACCGCCTCCACTTTTTTTGATTCCATGAAACTGGCGGACTGAATACCGGCCCCACGACTGAGTCCGTTGTTTTCATTGGGCAGTGCTTCAAACGCCATGGTGTCCATGTCCACAATCAAAAAATAGGCACAACGCCCGAAGCGGGGATCGATTTCGGACGCCAATTCCGGGCCTTTCGCTGTGAGCGCGATTCTCATTGTCTCCTCCAAAGGTTGCTGCATTTACGACGCCGGCATCGGCGCCGACCACATAATTATGAGCATATGCTTACTCTAGGCACTTATGCGGCGCTTGTCAACCCCGGATTCGAAAATCTCTTGGCCGAGCCGTCCTTGATTTCCAGTGGGCGGCTCCCCTGCCCGGTGATGATTCGTTTTTTTTTACACCCTGTAAAAATATTTTCAGCGGCTGCCCCTGGGAAACAGATCAAAGGCGGCGGACGGCGATTCGACCACTTTCTGTAATTTGTCCGCCATATCCTTTTTCGCAGCCCCATCCTTGCGCGACCATGCGCCTTCAATTTTGGCGACCAGCTCATCGATCTCGCATGGTTTGGGCAGGTAGTCGTAAGCGCCCAGTTTGATCGCTTCAAGGGCCGTGTCAATGGAACCGTGGCCGGTTAAAATAAGCGTTTCCGTAAAGAGATCCAGCTTCTTAATTTCCTTCAAGGTGGTGATGCCGTCCATGCCGGGCATTTTTAAATCCAGCACCACCACGTCGAACGGTTCCTTTTCCAGCGCTTTGATGGCATTGTCCCCACTGTTGACAGCGGTCACACGATATCCCCTGCCGGACAGAAGCCGGGACATGTTCTGGGTAAAGACCACTTCGTCATCCACCAGCAATATTTTTGATCCAATCATGTCAAATCCTCCTTTTCAAGAAAATGTGAATGTGGATTCGCGGACGTGCTTTTTATCAATTCAGAGGGCGGCTCAAGCGGCAGGCGGATGCTGAACTCGGTTCCCACCCCCGGCTGACTGGTAACGCTGATGTCGCCGCCCAACTGACGGACGATGCTGTAGCAGATGGAAAGACCGAGGCCGGTCCCTTTGCCGACCGTTTTGGTGGTGAAAAAGGGATCGAATATTTTATCCAAATGTTCGGCGGTGATGCCGCTGCCGGTGTCCGATATCTTCACGGTGATTCCCTGCCGGTTTTCATTGTCGTGCATGGTCTGAATGTGAATCCTGCCGTAGGGTTTTCCTTCGTGGGCATCGACGGCGTTGTTGATCAGGTTGAGAAAAACCTGCTGCAGCTGGGATGGATCCGACACGATCACGGGAAGATTTTCATCAAAGGAGCGCGTGATGCTGATGCCGCTGGTTTTGGCCTCGCGCCCCAGCAGCTCGATGACTTCGTCAATGAACATATTCAGATTGACGCTTTCGACAACGGATGTCGTCCGCCGTGCAAAGCGCAGCAGGTTGTGGGTAATGCGTTTGCAGCGCCTTATCTGCCGGTCGATCTGCTGCATGGAGTCGGAAAGCTGCGCTCTGAACTCCTGGCTGTCCACATCGGTCTGCTCCGCAAGATCGGTCAAAATCTGCTTTTCCGTCAGAATAATCGCCAGGGGATTGTTGATTTCGTGGGCCACACCGGCGGAAAGTTCGCCGATGGACGCCAGTTTGCCGGCCTGCAGCAGCTGCTTGTTGAGCCGGTCGGCATCCCGGTCGCGCCGTTTGATGGTGGTGATCATGTAGCGTGTGATCAACACCGTCACCACCAGAATGATCAGCGCACTGATGTGTAGAAAGAACAGGGTCACCAGGTTGGCATAGTTGACATCCTTCAGGGCTTCGCGATAGTCCTGCCGGACCACCAGCAGCCACTGGGGATCGGCAAGCCAGCTCTGGGCGACGATCTGCTTTTCCGCGCGTGCGGCGCCGTTTCCCTTCGGCCGGATGAACACCCGCGTGCCGTCATGAAAATCACTTGGCATGTCAAGTGCTTTCTGCATGATGCGGCCGCTGAACCGCGGCGTCGTTTGATACACGCCGCTGCGGTTCAACAAAAACACCTCGCCGGATCGGCCGGTTTTAACGTTTTCAACCAGCGAGCGGAAAAAAGCCGTATCAATGGTGGCGCGTAAAATCCATTTTTCGCCGTCCTGCGCGCCGGTCACGGCCATGATAAAATGCGGTTCGTTGCGGAATCCCATGAACATGTCGCTGATGTACAAACCACTACGCATGACCTTTTCAAACCAGAAGGCCCCGGCATAATTTTTGTCGATCAGATCATAGGGGCCGATATAGGCCAGATGATCGCCATTCGCATCGATAACCCCCAGGTCGGTGAATCCCTGCGAGGCTTCATTAAGCTCCGCGAAAATGTGCGCCAGCCTGCCGCCCAGCAATGAATCCCGGCGATTGGTGTGGGCGATCAGCTTCAGGCGGGAACAGCGTTCCTGCAGGAACAATTCGATGGTCTGCATGTGGTGATCCACCTGACTCTTAAAGTGGACCATCACGCGCGACTTGGCAAAGCGGTTGTGGCGGATATGGATGCCCCACCCCACCAGAAGCAGCGGCACAAGGGAACAGATTACCGTCAGCGATACAAACTTGCGAAACAGCCGTGCATAATAGGGCTTTGGATAGGACGCGAGCGCCGATTCAGGTGCGCGGGAGCGGTGCGCCGGCGATTTTTTCATCAAACATCCCTTTCCAGGCCGCACAGATGGTAACCATGCCGCCATCCTTTCCTACGGGCGTTGCTTTTGCCGCCATTTTCCATCACGCGTCTTCATCCATCATGAAAAGCAATATCTGTGCCACGCGGTGGAAATCTAAAACGGGAGATCCCAGTACTTATGGTGGATCTGGGCCACCTTTTTCAGGAGGGCGTGTTTGTCAGGATTCGCAAAAGAAATCCTCGACAGTTTGTCTTCGACACCGGCGCCGATGCCGCACAGTTCCGCAAAGACCCTCCTGCCGCATTCCCGGATGCCCTGGATGCTGTAGCCGCCCTCCAGCACAAAAGCGATTTTTCCGCTGCACACCGTCTCGGCCACTTCGATCAGCATGGCCGTTAGCACAGCATAGCCTTCCGGGCTGCAGGCCATCTGTCCCAGGCGGTCGTGGCGGAACAGATCAAAGCCCAGCGCGACGAGAATGACCTCGGGCTGATAGGCCATGGCAATGGGGCGAAGGAGGAAGTGCAGCACCCTGGCATAGTCGGCGTCGCCCGATCCTTTCACCATGGGGACGTTGACGGTGAACCCCTCTCCCCTGCCGGCGCCCACTTCACCCAGATTACCGCTGCCGGGATATCCCGGGAACAGGTGCGCGGAAAGATACAAGACGCGGTCGGTCTGGTAAAAGGCATTCTGAATGCCGTTGCCGTGATGCGCGTCCAGATCGACAACCATCACCCGCTCTGCCGCATAGCGCTCCCGCAGATAGCAGGCTCCCAGCGCCACGTTATTGAACAGGCAGAATCCCATGGCCCGCCCGGCTTCGGCGTGATGACCGGGCGGCCGCACACAGGCAAACCCCCGCGGCGTTTCACCCTGCCAGATAAGATCCAGCAGCCGGAACACACCACCCACGGCCAGACAGGCGGTTTCGTAGGATTTAGCGGAAGCCTGCGTGTCCATGTCAAAGACGGTCAGCGGCCGTCCGGCACTTTCGGCCACCGTCTCGACATAGGGACGGGTGTGAATCCAGCAAAGCTCCTCCACCGTCGCCGGCCGGGGCGCTATGGCTTCCCATCGATTCCGGAACAGCGGCTCCCTGAGGACGGCATTCAGGGTCTGCACCCGTTTGGGCGTCTCCAGATGAAACAGATTCTCCAGATGGCCGCCATAGCATGCGTCGATCACAACCGGAAGAATGACGGAAGCCGCCGTGCGGTAGTGAACGATCTTGTCGTTATGATAGACCGCCGCCAGATTCATGAGACCGTTGATGTCAGCGTCTTTTCCCTGACAGCGCTGCAGGGATCGAACCGCGGCGGCGGCGAAATTGTGCCGGCCGCCCGTGCGCAGACAAACGTCGATCAGCTCCAGCACCGAACGGCGATACCGCTGCTTTTCGGCGGACAGGCGCCGGCGGGTCCGCAGCGCGGCGGCATAACGGTGGATAAGCTTGCGGATGGTCCGGTTGAGATCCAGCGGCAGTTCGTCGACCTCGGCCAGCATGCGCACAATATGCGCCAGCAGATAGGGCCGGGGCGGCCCCATGACAAATTCCGTCAACCCCCGGCTGCGGAAGCCCATGCGATCGTAAAAGCGGCGTGCGCCGACCTCCGCGTCCAGAAAAATTTCCTTGTAATGCGGATACTGCGTTTTCCAGAGCAACCAGGCCCCGGCCATGAGAACGCTGCCGACACCCTTCAGCACCGTCTTGTAAGGCCAACGGCTGCTTTCACCACCGCCGGCCGCCGTGGCCACATAAACGATCTCAATGCGTTTTGTGAACAGCGTCTGTTTGAAATCAAGAAAAAGCAAACCGACGATATGCGGACCGACCGTGGCGGCATAAAGACGCTTCTCCAGCCCTGCGGCCAGGCATTTGAGCAAAAAGCGCACATGGAAAAATTCGAGATTGATATCGGCTACCTGGCGGAGTGTGTCCGCGGAATAGACAAAGCGCCCGAACGCCACGGGAACGTTTCCGCGCAGACGGCTTTTATAGCAGGGTGGACCCGGCATCAGCGCCGGCATTTCAACCGTCGACGCTGCGTACTGGAGGGTATTGAGAAACGCAATCCGTTTTTGATGACCGTTCCTGTTCTGCAGAGGACCTGCGTTGAAGGCGTCGCCGGCGGTCTGGTCAGCGGGCTTCAGGCTTGACAGCACACCGTCGATTTCGTGCCGCACCAGAAAGTCCAGCCCGGCAATCCGCGTCTGAAGCGCCGCCGCTTTATAATCACGGGAAGGTCCCTGTTCCTCCAACGTGCTTTTGGCGACCATCTCGCCGTATTTGATCAGCAGTCCGCGTTCAACCGCTACGCTCCCCTGGTTGAAGAACACAAAGCGCTTGACCGTCACCGGCCGGTTTTCAAACAAAAAAACAAAATCACCTCCAGGGGTGACGGCCTGGTGCGGCAGAGCAAGATCAATGCGCCCGCTGCCCAGAAGCGCGTCGAGCCCGTATCCGGCTTCCGGGTCGCGGGCGGCAATGGCGTCGATCGCCTGTTTGATATGCTCACGTTTGATCATACGGCAGCCGGTTCGGCAGATAAAGGGTAAAGGCGGCCCCCTTTCCCGGCCGGCCGTCTACCGTCAGTTCCCCGCCCAATTTTTCGACGATCGACCGGGCCACCGCCAGGCCCAGGCCGGCATGGCCGCTTTGGGTCGTAAAAAGCGCTTCAAAAATGCGCTCCTGATCCGCCGGCGCAATCCCCGGCCCGCTGTCGGCCACGATGATGCGTATCCCGTCTTCTTCAACGGCCGGCGCCAGGGTGATTTCTCCGGCTGCATCGACGGCCTCCAGGGCGTTCTGCAGCAGGCACTGCAGTACGTGGCGGACGGCCGCCGGATCGCTTCTGATAACGACGTCGTCCGGCGGCAGTTTTCGAATCACGTTGACTTGTTTGTGGCGGATTTCCCAATCGTTGAGTTCGATCAGATCGTTCAGCAGAACATCGATCCGAATATCGGCGATCACGGGATGGGCATAGGCATCGAAGCGCATGCAGGCATCGATGATGCGGCGCGTGGCCTGCGTCTGTTCCTGAATCTGCTGCACGCTGTTCTGGAATTCAGGTGCACCATCGACAACCGCCGGCGTCTTATTAAGTGCTTCGCCGATCAAGCCTGCCGCAACATCGATGTTGGACAGACCGTCCTTGACGCGCGCAAAGGCGCCCTTATAAAGCCCTGCCGCCGTGGAAACCCGGGAGGCGTGCCGCAGCTGTTCGTCCAGATGCTGCAATCGGCGCCGTTTGGATTCAAGGCGGGTGATCAGGTAGTTGGTGGTCAGCAATACGGCCAGGAACATCATAATGGCGCTGAGCACAAAAATATAAATCACCAGGCTGCGGAGGCGATAAATCGCGGCAAAGGCGTCTTTTTTGTCAATCTCAACCACACTGATCCAGTCAACCGTGTCCAACCATGCGGACAGGCGCAACCGCCCGTTCAACTCTTCGATGGCAACCCCCTGATGGCGCACCGGATCGTGGATGCCGGACGACGTCATGATCCCGCCCTCTTTCTTCGGCGTCGTCTGATAGATGCCGTTTTTGTTGATCAGAAACGCATCTCCTTTTTGCACCTGCGCAATGCGGCCCGCGATGGCATCCACGTAAGCAGCGTTGAGGGTGCCGCGCAGGATCCATCCACCCTGATCAGGTGCTGATTTCACGGCGATGACGGCGTGCGGAATATTCCGAAAACCCAGAAAAAGATCGCTGACAAACACCTTCCGCGTCATGATCCGCATATACCAGTCGCTGTTTTGATAGTTGCGCGACATCAGATCAAAAGGACCGGTGTAGGCCAGATGCCTGCCGTGGTGGTCGATGATGCTTAAGTCGACAAAATAAGGCGCCCGGGTTGACAGGGATTGCAGAACACCGGTGAGCACATCCGGTTGCGACAGACGCTCCGCACTCAAATTGCCGGATATGAGCTGCAGGGCCTGGATGCGTGCATCAAAAAATTGATCGATGGCTGTTTTCTGTTGCTGCACCGCGTTTTCGAGCATGGCAAGCGTCTGCTGTTTGAGGAGCACGGTGGTATAAGTGTAGATAACGGCGCCGATGAAAAAAAACGGGATGAACGCGGCCGCCAGAAGGGTCAGGACCGTGGTGTTCCACAGTCTCCGGAAATAGGGATAATCGCCGCTGCGAGGCTTCTCCCCGGCACGTCCTGTCTCCGTCATCTGCAACACGCCCCCTTCGTTTATATGGTGCCGGGTTCCATGTATCGCAAAATGTCCTGCAGGCGAATAATGCCGGTCATCCGGCCTTCGCTGACCACCGGCATGCAGCGGACATGCCGCGCCAGCATGCGTCGCCCGACATCGGACAGGGCCTCGTCAGGACCCGCCGCCTCCGGCACGCGGCACTGCATGATCTCTCCGACGTTCACCCCTGCAAGGGCCGCCGCATCGCCGGCGAGGGCTTCCCAGGACAACCGGTTGCCGGGCCGCATCTTCCGCGCCGCGCTGATAAGCTCCCGCCGGGTGATCACCCCTTTGATGCGGTTTTCGGCATCCGTCACATATAAAGTGTCCTTGACAAGAGCGCCGGATTTGCGCTCCATAACGGTCAGGGCCTTATCCGCCGGATCATTTTCTTCCAGCCGCACAAAAAAGGGATTTTCGATTTCTTTCACGATGCTTCGCATCCACAACACCGGACGACGCCGGATGGTTTCGACTGCATAGGCCGTATTGACCTTGGCGCAGAGATCTTCCACATCGCAGGGCTTCATCAGAAAGTCGAAGGCGCCCTCGCGCATGGCCTGAATGCCGTTTTCCAGCGTGGCATGTCCGGTGAGCATGATGACTTCGGCCCGGGGCGCGGTTTTTTTGACCGCTCTCAACACGGCAATGCCGTCCATCCCGGGCATCTTCACGTCGAGAATGACAACATGAAACGCATCCGGCCCCGTGATTTTTTCAAGCGCCGCCGGCCCGTTGAAGGCGGCCACCGCAGCATAGCCTCTGCGCTCGAGGATGCGGCACAAATTGACGGCAAAGGGCGCTTCATCGTCTACCACAAGGATGCGGATGGGTTCATTCATGATCGACCTCAAGGGCTTTCATCAGCGCGGCATCCTGTTTTCAACCCGCCATGAAGATAACCATTCCACAGAAGGCGGCGGATATCAACCAAAGGCAGTGACTGACGGTACCTTTTTTCAATGGTTGAAACACGGCCCGGTACTGCCTGTGCCCTTTGGCGCAGACATACTGAAAGCGTTTACGTCCGCTTTTTGGATCGACGATCCGACGACGGATCACGCTGGCGCCGCAGGGTCTGCCGTTCACATTCTTTTGCATACACACAAAACGACTGCCTGCAAGCAAACTGGCGAAATTGTAAATCCAGTTCCACGTCACCGCCATGATCATCAACGTCAGAAACAGCATCAGGCAATGGATGCGGGTGACGCCCATCCGGGCCAAATGGTCTCCCAGTCGGGCCGGATTGAGGGGCCCTTCCACTGTACCGAAGAGGCCCAGGTAGTACAACGGAAAGCACAGCATCATCACCATAATCGACAGGCACATGCGGATCAGACGGCGCTGGATGAAGCTGCGGCTGTGCCACCAGCGCATCAGCGGGCCTTTGCCGGGCCGTTGTATTTCCATCGACATGTCTTG
>Ga0180430_10004347_pt1 | contig 11978 bp, 7 predicted proteins | sample SS_ome_9_FD_132999 | JGI IMG/M metagenome (GOLD analysis project Ga0180430, IMG submission 132999) | Hypersaline lake sediment archaeal communities from the Salton Sea, California, USA - SS_1_S_2 metaG | ecosystem: Environmental > Aquatic > Non-marine Saline and Alkaline > Hypersaline > Sediment... | reverse complement strand
GCAACGGCATGCTCGACCCGGCGACGAGCAACGCTTTCCGCTATCCCGTCGGCGTGGGTGACGACACGCCCGTTCCGGGCCTGAACGAGGGATCGTCGGGATGGTTCCGTGACCTCAATCCGGCAAGGGACGCACTCGTGAGGGACTCTAACGGTTCGGCGCAGCTCTATCCCAATCCGAACTCGCCGTCGACTTCGAATATCAACGATCTCGAGATCGGAGAGTTCCTCGATACGATCTATTTTGATCGCTCCAATCCTTTCGCCACCGATCAGAACCACCTCGACCTGATCTACGTTGCGGCGGCCGGAAACTTCCTGAACAACATGATCAGTTCGCCGCCCACGCCCAATCCTCCGCCGCTGAGCGTCCCGCTCGGTATGCGGCCGGTCGACGTGATCCTCGACGACTACGAGATTCTCGAGCAAGGTGCTTTCGTGATCATGGGCAAGGAGGTCTTTCCGCCCGACTTGACGCCTCTTCTGCTGACCGGTCCCCGCCAGTGGGTCCACCTCGACCCCGCCGGATTATCGGGCGGCGCCGACAAACCCTTCCCGCCCAACGCACCCGGTCTCGGGCCGTGGGGCTCGGGAAGCTATCTCCAGGATGGGCCTCTGGCCGAATCGTGCACCTTCGGTATCGGTTACAGTTACGCCAGCCGGCAGCAGATCGGAAACTTCCTCTTTGCCGTCGACAAGAAGGACAATGACATCAAGGTGCTCAATTCCAACTCGATGGATCTGATCACCACGATCGAATACGGGCTCAGCGGCCCCGACCAGGTCGCTGTCACACCCGACCTGAAAACACTCTACGTGTCCAACGGGGCGTCCCGATCGGTGAGCGTGTACAACGTGAACCCGCGCTCTCCCGAGTTTCTTTACCTGAGAGCCACCATCCCCGTGGGCGGACAGCCCAAGGGTCTCTGCGTCCAGCCCGACTACGAGGATGTCCTCGTCTGCAACTACGGTTCGAATACGATGTCGATCATCAACCCGGCCACGAACTCGGTCCGCAAGACGGTCACCGCGTTGATCAAGAAGCCTTGGGATGTGGTCGCCGCACCGAGGCAGACGGCCTTCGGCTGGGGAACCGGCGTCTATCACGCCTACATCACCAACCACGGCTCAGACAATGTCCTCATCTTCGAGTCCGGGCCCGACGGCCTGGGCGGGATCGGTTATGACGACATTCTCGACCCCGTCCCCTCACAGGGCGAGAGCGGCCAGGAATTCCTCGAACTGCTCAATCCGCGCGGTCTCTGTTTCAATCCGCTCTATCTCCACGACATCACCGGCGCCACCAACTTGACGGGCGGCGTCTTTGTGGCCCACTCCTCGACGGAGGGCGCGGCGGTGAGCCGTGTCATGTTCGTCGACCAGTACGGCACGTGGGGGACGATTCCGATCACTCCCATTTCGGGCAGTATCGGTGGAACGCCGGGCTTTGGTTCGCGCGCCTTCCTGATCTCGGCTCAGTGGACGGCGCAGGCGGGCTTCCTTTCCGGTTTCCAGGAAGCGTCCGACGTGGCGCTCCCCGATATCAACCGCGATGCGTGGTTGCTCCAGAACTTCAGCGGAAACTCTTACGTGACCAACTGGGGCGCCGTGGGCAACAATCCCTCGCTGTCGCTGCCGAACAACAACAAGCATCCGATCAGGAATCTCCCCGGCCCGTTGCCGACCTATCTGCCTGATCTGCTCTTCGTCTCGTACAAGACCACGAAGACGATCGACGTGGTCCATATTTTCACCGGCGAGGTGACGACCATTACGGGTCTTCCCTCTGCGGCGCAGAGACTCAAGACCTACTTCAAGAATTAAACCCGTCGAACTGGGAGGGGGCCGGGTTTGACCCAAACAGCACCCAATGGCGGCTGGCAAGAGATGTTTGCCGGCCGCCATTCCATTTCTCTCAACCTATTTCTCATCTTGCCGCTGCTCATCGTTTACGAGATCGGGATCCGGCTGACGGGGCTCGATCTGCGCAACGCGGCCGAGATGATCCTCAAGGATTTCTACTGGCTCATGGGGGGGGAGTACGCCCGCTACTTCCACTGGATTCTGGCCTTGATCATTGTGGCCTGCTTCGTGAAAAACGCCTCCCGCGACAGGCCTTTCGTCACCATCTTCTTCACGATCCTCCTCGAAAGCCTCGTGCTTGCACTCATCCTCGGTCCGATCCTGTCCTTCCTGGTCGGCGGGATGCTCTTGCAGTACGATCTGACCAGCACAAAGGCGCTGAGCTCATCGATCCTGCTCTCCGTCGGCGCGGGGGTCTACGAGGAGATCGTCTTTCGTTTCCTCCTCCTTGGAGGCCTCTTTGCCATCTGCAAGCATCTCTTTCAATTCCCGAGCGTGCTGGCCGCTGCCGCGGCTCTTGTCGTCTCTTCAGTGCTCTTCTCGCTCTACCACCACATCGGCCCCTTCGCTCAGGCGATCACGACGCCCGTCTTCGTCTTTCGACTCGTTGCCGGGCTGGCCCTCGGCCTCGTGTTCATCTTCAGGGGATTTGGTGTGGCCGTCTACCTCCACGCTTTCTATGATATCTTGCGAGACATCGAGAACGCGCTGCGGGGAGACTCCTGATCCGACTGGCGCAGGCGGCTCAAAGGCACATTAAGAACTCTGGGACGGAATGAAACCTGACGCATTCATACGCAACCTCGGAAAGGGCCCTTTGCCTCTTCTGATCGTCTGTGCCGGGGACGAATACTTTTTCAAGGAAGAAGTGCTCAAGGCGGTGACGAAGACGATCGAGGCGGACTACCCCGATCTGCAGACCCTCTTCTGGGAAACTCTTCCCGGAGAAAAAGAAAAGACCGAGGCGAATCGTCTCCTGTCGGAGCTGCAAACGCCCGGCCTCTTCAGCTCGCGGAAGCTGATCGTGGCGCGCGAGGCCAAGCCGCTTCTCAAGGGAGGCGCCAAGGCGCTGGCCGCGCTTCTCGATAGCGCCCCGCCGGGAAACACCCTTTGTTTTTTTGCCGACTCGATCGACGGGAGGACGACACTCGCCCGGCGCCTCAAGAAAGAGGGCGCCCTTGTGGAATGCAAGCGTCTCTACAGCCAGCAATCCTTTTTTCGCGAAACATCGCGCGGCGGCGGGCTGTCGGAAGTGGCGAGCTGGACCGTGGCGCGCGCGCGCGCCCGGGGCCTCCGCCTCGAGCCGGAGGCGGCCGCCTTTCTCACCTCTCTCACTGGAAACAATCTGTTCGTCATCGATTCCGAGCTCGGGAAGCTGCATCTCTCCAAGGCGGGCGAAGGGACGGTAACGGTGAGCGACATCGAGGAATCGACGGGCCAGAGCGCGCTCCACACACCCTTCGACCTCTGGGAGCAGATCGAGGAAGGGAAGCTCGACGAGGCGCTCGGCACGCTCAAGGTGATCCTCACCAACGGCCTCCGGTCGACGGGCGGTTCGCTCGTCACCGACATTCCCGGGATCTCGGCAATCTTGCTTTCTATTTTCCGCAACCGGATCCGCCTGGCGGCGTCCACCCTCGTTCTCGAACATGAGTCGATGAGCGACAAGGAGATCCAGGAAGCGATCGCCGTCAAGTCCCCCTTCTACTTCAAGAAGATCAAACGCTATGCGCGCACTTTCACGGCGCCCAAGTATGTCGATCTTCATCGTACCCTTCTTTCCGCCGAGCGCAGGATCAGGCGGATGGGGCACGATTCCAGAACGGTTCTCGAAGAAACGGTCATTCTCATTGCGCGCGCCAACAAGGTGAAAAAATGATTCACATCCTTCCCGATGACGTCATCGATCGGATCGCCGCCGGCGAGGTGATCGAGCGGCCCTACTCGGTGGTCAAGGAGCTGATGGAGAACTCGATCGATGCCGGGGCGACGTCGATCGAGGTCACGCTCGAGGCAGGGGGCAAAAAACTGATCAAGGTCGTCGACGACGGAGCGGGCATGACGCCGGCCGATCTGCAGGCAGTCTTTCTGCGCCATGCCACGTCCAAGCTCGACCGTGTCGACGACCTGCTTCACATCGCGTCGCTCGGCTTCCGCGGCGAGGCGCTGGCGAGCATCGGTTCGGTGGCGCGTACGCGGATCACGAGCCGTCCGCGCAACCAGTCCGAGGGCGCCACTATCGAGAACAGCGGCGGAAAGACGACGGCGGTGCGTCCCGCAGCGTCGCCCGCAGGCACCAAGGTCGAGGTGGACGAGCTCTTTTCACATGTTCCGGCGCGGCTCAACTTCCTCAAGGCCGACTCGACCGAGCTCTCCCACGTTGTGGAGGCGGTCACACGGATCCTGCTCGCCTTTCCGGGGGTGGCGGTGCGCCTCCTCCACAACGGCCGTTCGGTTCTCGAATGCGAAAAGAACCTCTCCCTTCACGACAGGATCCGCAAGTGCTTCAACAGGGAGCTCTCCGACAACCTGCTGCCCGTCGAGGGCCAAACGGGGCGGCTGAGGATGACCGGTTTCGTGGGCCGTCCAGAGATCGGGCGGAGAGATCGAAAACGTTCCTACCTCTTCATCAACGGCCGCTACGTGAGCGACAAGGTGGTCCACGCCGCGGTGCGGCGCGCCTTTCGCGAACGCCTGCCGAGCCGTCTCCAACCGGTCTATTTTCTCAACCTCTCCCTTCCCCACGAGGACGTGGACGTGAACGTCCATCCCATGAAGCTCGAGGTCCGTTTTCGCGACGGCACGAGTGTTTTCGCGGGGACCCTCGGACTCGTGGAGAATGCCCTCGCCCTGCGCGAACGGGGCGCATCGGATACGCCCTGGGTCGTGCGCGATGCGCCCCGTTTAGGCGGCCGCTCCTCGCCGGTTCCGGGCGTATCCGATCCGCCCCCGTCGGGCGGCGGAGGAGCCGCGCGGGGCGACACGGGCAAGCTCGTCTTCGGGCTCGAACAGAACGCGACAGGCGACGGCCGCGTCGAGGGGAGGCGCATTACGCTGAGAGCGGCCGAACGCTTTCTACAGGTGCACGAAAACTATCTCCTCTTCGAGGTCGATGAGGGGGTGGCCATCGTCGACCAGCACGCGCTCCACGAGCGCGCTCTCTATCACCGCCTCAAGGAAGAATACGAGAGCGGCGGCGTCCTCTTGCAGAAGCTGCTCGTTCCGGCCACGGTCGAGGTCGACAAGCAGACAGCGCTCCGTCTCGACGAACTGCGCGTGGCACTCAAGCCTCTCGGCATCGATGCCGAGGCCTTCGGGTGGAACACTCTCAAGATCATGGCGATCCCCCTCCTCTTCAAGAAGGCCGATCCCGCCGCGCTCGCGCGCGAAGTGATCGAGCGCCTCATGGCGGGCGACAGGGGGGAGGAGGCCTACCTCGAGCTCTTGCACACCATGGCGTGCAAGGCCGCCGTGCGGGCGGGCGACCGCCTCGAAGAGGAGGAATTGGCCGAACTCATCGGTTTCATGGACAAGGTGGACGACGCCAGCCACTGCCCCCATGGCCGGCCGACAACGATCCTGCTCACGCTGGCCGAACTCGAGGAGATGTTCAAAAGAAGGGGATTCTAAGTCGCCGGGAGGCGACACGTCGCCGGGAGGCGACACGTCGTCGGGAGGCGACACGTCGTCGGGAGGCGACACGTCGTCGGGAGGCGACACGTCGTCGGGAGGCGACACGTCGTCGGGAGGCGGCTCATTTCTTCTGCGGTGGAATCGTAAAAAGTTCCTTCTCCACGGTGGTATTGAACCAGATCTTGGGGATGTGCTTCTTGCCCGTGCTCGTTTCCTTCGTCTCCGTCATGAGTGCGATCGCCATGTAGGGTCGTTCGGCCGAATCTCTGAATATCTTGACGTTGCCGGGAACGAGCACTCCCTGGTTGTTTCGCGCATACCGCGAAAAGACGAAAAGCCGCCGGCGCTCGGCGATCGACAGGTCGATCAGCTCGACCTCGTTGACGGTGAAGTTCTTCTTGTCGACGTGAATCACCAGATAGACGAGCGTCGGGTTCTCATCGCCGAGCCACGCCGACGTCTTGCCTTCGAGGCGGTAGACGTCTCTTCCGCCCACCTCGCTTTCGCCGACGAGGGAGAGCTCGTCGAGCTCTTCGAGAAGGGTCCGCACAAAAAAGAAACCAAACATCTGGCGCGTGAGACGCAGATCGTCCTCGAGGTTTTTGAGGTCCGTCTTGTAGGCGTCGGGCTTGTCGGTAAAGATCACCACCTCCCCGTCCTCTCCGATCCGCCAGGCTTCCTCGCCGTCGTGAACGAGGGTCGAGTAGGGCGACTTCTTGCCGTCGTGTTTTTTCTTGGTCCACATCCGGCCGGTGGGAACGCCGTTGTCGAAGAGCCGCTCCACCTTGAAGTTTCCCTTGCCCCGGTCGGCGTCGAAGACCTCGAGGTTGAAAAAGGCTTTGAAATTTTTGAGATCGACGACGATCTCCTCGCCGCTTTGCTTGGCGGCCGCCTTGGAGAGGATATCGATCGCTTCGGCTTTTGAGGGTGGGGTTTCGGCCGGTGTCTCCTCCTGGGCGTAGGCACCGGGGAGGGCGATGAAAAAGAGGGCCATAACGAGAAGGAAGGAGTTGATCCTATTCGAGAGACCGTGCTTTGTTTCCAGGTTGATTTTCACGTGTTATTCCGCCTTCGACTCAAGCTATAATGTTTGATTACGCCCGCAAGGGTGTTTTCTATTATATACGTCTCAAAATGAAAAGATTCAAACTCCACCCAAAGATCGCGGGCACTGGTAAAAGATGGTCATCGACGTCCGATTGTCAAGCAACTGCCTCCTTTTCTCATTTCTTGCCGTCCTCGCGGCGCTGAACGCACTCGGTCCGGCACACGCTCAGGACGTGGTCACCGACAGGGAGAACAGGATACTCTGGCAGAAAAACCTCGATGCGGCATTTATCGAGGCAAAAAAGGCCCATATGCCGCTTTTCGTCGCCTTTCACAAGGATCAGAGTGCCGACTGTATTTTGCTCGCCGAAGACTTTTATACCGATCCCGAGGTAGTCAAGCTCTCGCGCAGTTTCCTCTGCCTGGCGGCGTCCGAGAACGAACACAGGGACCAGGTCATGAAGACCGCCGACGGCCGGTTCAGCACGGTGTGCGCCTGGTTTCTCCACGTCGAGTGCGCCGACCACCAGCGCGTCTTCGCCAAGGCGCGGCGTTCGTTTCTCAACAACAGGCCCGTTGAATTTCCCTTTCACCTTTTTGTCCACCCCGGCGGGAAGATCCTCGACAGCGTGGGGATGACCAAATCGCCAAGGGAACTGGCCAAGGTCATGCAAAAGGTCATCGACCAGATGGAGCCCGAGCGGGACGACGAAGTCTTTCATGCCTTCGATGAGGAGGAACGGAAGTTTGTCGCCGATTTGCAGCGACTCAAGGGCTCCGATCCTTCCCTGCGGCGGTTCATCTTGGAGAAGCTCGTCCGCTGGGAGGGCGCCTGGGTCTACGCCAAGCTCGCCCGCTTCATGAAAGAGAAGGCGCCCCGCGACCATGCCATCCACCTGATCCGCGAGATGGGATTCAAGGGCAATCATCGCGCCGTCGATTTCCTGCTCGAACTTTCGAAACATAAGGACAAGGAATACCGTCTTCACGCGGCGGTATCGCTCGAAACGATCGCCCTTGGCGAGTGCGCCAAAGCGGTGCGCGTCTGGATCGGCCGGGAAAAGGATCTCGTCGTGCGCGCCAATCTTTTCAGAACGCTCGCCGCCTGCGCGCCGGCAGATCCGAGAACGCTCGCATGGATCGAGAAGGAACTCAAGTCGGGAAACAAACCGATCGCGCGGCGCCACGCGGCGATCGCCCTCGGAATGATCGGCACCGTTTCACCAGAGAAGGCGCGGCAGAAACTCGAGCTTCTGCTCGACGACAAGGACGATTACACGGCGGCGTGCGCCTGCTGGGCGCTCGGCTGGATGCGGTCGAAAGAGTCGCTTGAGTTGATCAAGAGAGAGATGGAAGAAGCGGACACCTATCGGGAAATCATCCTCATCGAGGATGTGATCCACAAGGTAATGGGACAGGATCCCTTCGGATACGCGATGCATCTCGAAAAATTCGCCGGCGACACGATCCTTCGAGGAGAAAAATGGCCGCCCGCGAAGCGCGACTGGGGATTGAAGAAACGATGAGGCCGCTGCGCGCGGCGCACCACGTTTCGGAGAGAACGGCTTGAAACGACTAGGGGACAGGTGGCGGTTGGCCTGTTGTATGCTCCTTCTGGGCGGTGCCACGTTCGCCGCCTACTCGGGCACGCTCGATGGAAAATTCGTCTACGACGATCCGATCCTGATCGGCGACAATCCTCTCGTCACCGGCGATGAGGCCGATCTGGCCACTATTTTCCGGAGCGAGTTCTTCGGCGGCGGAGGGGGGGCGTCCGGTTTTTACCGTCCTCTGATGGTGGTCGTCTACCGGATCGTGTTCGGTCTCTTCGGACTCGATCCCTTCTGGTTTCACCTTGTGACGGTAGCCACCCACGCGGGCGCGGCGATCGTTCTGCTCTTGCTCATGCGCGCCGTGGGTATTCCGCTGCTCGTCGCCCTCGGCGGCGGGCTCTTTTTTGCGCTCCATCCTGTCAATGTGGAGTCGGTGGCGTGGATCGCCGCGGGCGCCAACGCCACGGCGTTTCTATTCATGGGCCTCTCGCTGCTTTTTGTCGTACGCTTTGCGCGCAGCGCCTCTCCCACGTGGAAGAATCCCGACCTCTGGCTCGGCGCGGGCGCGCTTTTTCCGGCTCTTCTCGCCAAGGAGACGGCCCTTGTCGTTCCGGCGGCGGCTTTCCTTCTGCTCTCGGGCCGAACGCGCGGTCAGCGCCACCGCCAGTCGGGGCGGCTCCTCTTCTTCCTGCCCTTCCTGATCGTTGCGGCGCTCTTCGTTTTTGTTCATCTTGTCGTCGTGAGCGGCGTTGACGACGATCAGCTTTTCCACGGACGGGGCGCCACGCTCGAGCGGATGGTCACCTTTCTCGACTGCGTGCCCGCCTACATGAAGCTCTTCGTCTGGCCCACGGACCTCAATATCGCCCGCCCCCTGAAGCTGGCCGAATCGGGATTGAGTGTCCCCGTTCTTGCCGGCGGCGCCATGCTTTTGCTCGCCTTCGGCCTTATCGTCTGGAGCTGGAAGCGGGGCGAGAGGGATTTTCTCCTCGGTGGCGCACTCTGGTTTTTTACCCTCCTCTCCGTTTCGACGCTGATTCCCATCGCCTATGCCTTCCGCGAAATGGATTTTCCCTTTTTCGAACGCTACCTCTACGTCGCTTCGGCGGGCGTCGCTATTGCCGGCGGGGCGGCGGTGAAACGTGTGCTCCCTTTCATGACCCGGACTCTGATTGCGTGGCCCGCGGCCCTGCTCGCCGGGAGCGCGATCGTACTCCTTGGCGTGGGCACTCATGGTCGCTGCGCCGAATGGCACGATGACGTCTCTCTTTTCACGACAGCGGTCGAACGCTATCCGGCCTCGCCGACGCTGAATCTGAACAAGGGATTCTCCCTGCAAAGAGCCCGGCAGCACGGCGAGGCGATCAAGGCCTTCGAGAAGGCGGCGCTCTACGATCCCACGCTGACCATGGCGCGCGTCAACGAGGCGATCTCGCTCAACGAGATCGGCGCAAAGCCCAAGGCCGAGGCGATCCTGCGCAAGATCCTCCAGGCGGAGCCCCACAATCAGCAGGCGCTCCGCGTGCTCGCCACGATCCTCGCCTGGCGCGGCGAGCTCGAGAAGGCTTTTGACCTCTACTGCAAGGCGTTCCGCCTCAGCGGAGGCGACGCGATGCTCGAGCGCAACCTGGCCCTTCTGTTGACCAACATGCGTCTCAAGGCGGAGCAGCTCTACATCGCCGACCAGAAGGGCGACGCCCTGGCGATCGCCGATCTCGTCCTCGCCGATGTTCCGAAAACAGCCTGGGCGTGGGAGGTCAAGGGCATTGTGCTCATCGAACGGGGCGAGGGGCTCGCGGGTGTGGCCGCTCTCGAAAGGGCCGTAAGCCTTTCGAAGGATTCGCTGGTGGGGGCCGCCCGGCTGGCCGAGATCTACAGGCGCCAGGGCCGCGAGTCGAAGGCGCTCGAGATGGAGCTCTACGTCGAAAACGGCAAAAAGCGCCTCCCCGACGGGGTCAACGACTGATCAGCCTCATGAACTCTGCACGCGTGGCGGTCTCGTCACGGAAGCAGCCGAGGAGCGAACTGGTGACGAGGTTGCAGTTTTGCTTCTCCACACCGCGCATCGCCATGCAGAGGTGAAAGGCCTCGATCACCACACCGACGCCGAGAGGCGCGAGCGCAGTGTCGATGGCGGCGGCGATTTCGGCCGTGAGCCGCTCCTGCACCTGGAGACGGCGGGCGAAAGCATCGACGACGCGGGCGACGATCTCGCCACTCACGCAGCGCCGGTCGGGGATGAATGCCACGTGGCACCGGCCGTGAAAGGGGAGGAGGTGGCGTTCGCAGAGGCTGTAGAGGTCGATGTTGCCGCAGACCACCATCTGGTCGTATTCGGCCGGAGCCACTGCGGCGGCGAGGATCGCCGGTGGATCGAGGGAGTAGCCGACGGTGATCTCGCACAGGGCGTCGGCCGTGGTCGAGGGCGTATCGACCAAGCCTGTCCGCTCCGGGTTCTCACCCATGGCCTCGAGTATTTTTCTGATCGCGTCCTTCATTGAACCGGCCTCTGTAAAAAGGTCTTCCGAAAGATGAGCCTATACCTTCCGCATTTCAAAGTCCAGTGAAGAGACCGCCACGCCGGCGGGCACGATGTTTCACGATCAAAGGTCTTCAAAAAGTCACTCGATTCTTTGAGCATATTTTGATATGATCTTTTCTGTCTTTCCAGGGAGAGAGCACCAGGACGTTCGGCATCACGGAAGATATGCGAATACGTAACGATCGTGAGAGCGGTCCGAATCTCGCTTTTTCAAGGAGGTGGAATCATGTCGTGGACGATGAAAAGTGCCTGTTTGATTGTCTGGTTTCTCGCCGCCAGCGCGCTTTACGGCGCGGTCATCTATGTGCCCGACGATTACGGCAGTATCCAGGGGGCGATCAACGCGGCTCCGGCCGACGCGGTGGTGATCGTCAGGCCGGGGGTCTATAAGGAGAACATCGTCTTTCAAGGACGGCCCGTTTTAGTGCGCGGCGAGCAGGGCCACGAGGTCACAGTGATCGATGGGCGCCAGCTCGGGAGCGTGGTGACATTTTCGAGCCTCGAAGGCGCCGACACGGTCCTCGACGGGTTCACGATCACCAACGGCCTCGCCGACGACGGCGGGGGCATCCTGTGCGCCGACGCCAGCCCCACGATCATCGAGTGTGTGGTGACGAATAACGCCGCTGCTGAAGGTGAAGAAGGAAGCTACGGGAATCCCGGCGGCGTTGGCGGACACGGCGGGGGACTCTACGCGAGCTCCGCGTCCGATCCGACAGTGACGGCGTGCTTTTTTTACGAAAACCATGCCGGCGATGGCGGGACGGGCGTCGACAGCGACGGCGGGAAGGGCGGCTCGGGCGGCGGGATCTACTGTGCTTCGGCAACGATCGCCGACAGCCTATTCGCGAACAACAAGGCCGGCGAAGGTGGATCGGGAGAGGGCGGCGACGGCGCCGACGGAGGTCATGGCGGCGGAATCTTTTGCGGGGCGGTACAGATCACGAATTGTTTTTTCTGCGGGAACAGTGCGGGGTCGGGCGGGGACGACGCATTCAACGACGGAAACGACGCCGGAAACGGCGGCCGGGGGGGCGGTATCTACTGCAATTCCGCGTCGACTTTCGATGGGTGCGTTTTTTTTCGAAATGCCTCCGGCGACGGCGGGTACTCGGAGTGGGGTGCCGGCAGCGGCGGCGAGGGAGGGGGGCTGTGTCTCCTTTCGGGACCATCAGAGATTATTAAATGCGAGTTTCGAGAAAACTCGTCCGGCAGGGGGACAGCCTCCATGGACTGGGCCGGAGCCGGCGGATCGGGAGGCGGGCTTTTCGCGGGAACGAGTTCGATCGAAATCACGGAGTGCGTCTTTGTCGGTAACTGGACCGGAGACGGCGGCGATGG
>Ga0180430_10004346_pt1 | contig 11979 bp, 6 predicted proteins | sample SS_ome_9_FD_132999 | JGI IMG/M metagenome (GOLD analysis project Ga0180430, IMG submission 132999) | Hypersaline lake sediment archaeal communities from the Salton Sea, California, USA - SS_1_S_2 metaG | ecosystem: Environmental > Aquatic > Non-marine Saline and Alkaline > Hypersaline > Sediment... | reverse complement strand
AGGAACTCGTACTCGATCTGGAGGTTGACCGCAGCGTCGTAGGCGGCTACCGCGTCCGCCCAGAGGAGGAGGGCCTCCCGGAAGTCGGGATAGGCACCGCAGCGGGTGTAGACGGGCACGTCCTCGATGTGTCCCGCCACTGTTACGTAGACCGGGGGGACGCTGCCGGTGTCGGCGGGGCCGTCGGCAGCCGTTGGGGCTGGGGAAGGGGCCGGCACGGTGGTGGGAGGGGCCTCATCGCCACAATCCTGAGGGCAGTTCTGGGCGGTCTCGGGTCCATCGCAGATGCTGTCGCCGCAGCGCCGTTCGCTGGCAGGTGTGGGTGACGCCGTTTCCCTCGTCGGGGTAGCAGCGGCAGGCGGTGTCGCCGTAATGGAGGGCGTCGGCTGGTCGGCCGGCAGGAGGTTGCAGGCCGGAAGGAGGACGACCATGGCGAGGGCCAGGAGAGGCACGAGACGTCTCATCAGAAGGCTCCTATTCTGGTGTGGACAGGCGTATTCGTCGGGCTGCGGTCCGGGTTGAAGGGCTGCCGAACAAGGGGGCCATCGAGGGCGGATATCGATAGGCGCGGAAGATGTCGTTTCTGGCGCTCGCCGGGAGTGGGTTCTGAGGGTCTGCAGGGACAGGCGTGAGGCTGAACTGCCAGACGACGGTTCCCGCCAGGGACACCTCCTGGAGGACACCGGGATCCCCGCTGCAGATCAAAGTGTTCCCGTTGGGCAGCCGCTGCGCACCGGAGATCTTGCTGGAGCTGAGATCAATGGGCAGGTCGTGGGACCAGGTGACGGTGGACGGCCCACTGGCATACACGCCATGCTCGTCGACGGGTAGAGCGAGCTGATCGACGTTGGATACGGGCGGCGTGCGCCCGACGCCGTTGTTGAAGAGAAGGACATCGCCGGCGCCGTCCAGACCGGGGGCGATCCACTGGGCGTCGTGCTGCCCGAAGAGGGTCTGGGGTCCCGCGGCCCCGTGGGCGGCTGGGTTCCCCCAACGATAGAGGAGGTCGCCTGCGGACCCCCGGGCCTCGGTGATGGTGGTTCCATGGTCGATGACCCAGATCTCGCTGAATTGGCGCACGCTGAGGAGAATCTGGTCGAACCCCGGATGGTAGTCGATCCCGTTGACGTGGTTCCAGTCGGGTCCCTGACCGGTCCGGTAGTTGAGGTTGATCTTCTCGGCGTGATTGGCGACGATGCCGTAGTAATCCTTCGTCGGATCGTGGTCCTGGATGAGGTGGTCCCACACGCGCCAGGACCAGACGACCTGGTGGGCTGGATTGATCTCGATGATCTGGTCCGGCCAGAGGCCGCTTTGGGCCAGGGACGGGCGGCAGCCCGCCTCGACGGCCTCGGCCGGCGTCTTGGCCTCCCAGGCGATGATCAGGAGATTGCCGTTGGGCAGGAGCTCGACGTCGTGGTGGGAGCGGTGGAGGGACGTGGAGAGATTGTACGACCAGAGCAGATTCCCAACCCAGTTGTAGCGCTCCACCCGCCCCCCAGCGCCTCCCGCGGTGAAGGGACTCGGCTCCTCCACCATCGCCGCCCGAAGGAGGTCGCCGCCGTCGAGGAGATAGGCGACGTTCCCCGGTTTGTGGTCGCTGGTCCACGCGTTGACGATGGCGCCCTGGTTGTCGATGAGGTACGTCTCCGTCGACTGGAGCGGCGCGATCAACGTGTACCCATCGTAGGCCGCGGGCGTGTCGACGTCGACAGTACCGATGGCCGTCGTCGGCTTCTGAATCATGGGCAGGTAGGCGCGGCAGGGTGGATAGGCGGCGAGGACCTCGTCCAGATTGTCGTGCGCCGCGGACCAGGCTCCGGCCCGGACGCGATCGGCCATCTCGGCGACGGAGGCGCGCCAAACGTCCTCCCGCGCGCCGGGTGCAGCGGAGAAACCCCAGGATTCGATGTCCGACCAGCTGCCGGGGTCCGCGTTGGCCGGGTTGTCCGGGAAGCCGACCTGGTACGTGGGGCTGATGGCCTGCACATAGGCCAGGTCGGGGTTCATCCGGACCCAGAGCCCGGCGCGGTGCTTGAAGCCGTCCCAGGCCTGATGGATGTGGGGTTTGTTGGTGGGGGCCTGGACGTGGTCGGAGGAGGCGAAGACTAGCATCACCTTCAGGTCGGGCAATTCGGCTGCCAGGTGCGGATAGTTGTGGACGGTGATGCGGTCGGGCCAGGCCGCCAGCGTCTCGGTGATGGTCGCCACGTCCGCGGGCCAGGTGGCGGCGGTGAAGACGCCGCTTTCCCAGACCGCCCGGGTGAGGTCGCGGGAGTAGTAGCGCTTGTTGTCCCAAAGCCGGGGGCCCTTCTGGCCGAGAATGTAGGGAGAGGGGTAGCCGGGGGCGGCGGCGAGCATGGGGCGGTCGCTACCGTCCGGGGTGGGGTCAACATACCAGGTGGCCGAGGTGTACGCGACGGTGACGGTGATGGGGCTGTAGGCCCCCTCGTCAAAGAAAGGGTTGTGGACGGGGGTGTGAGGGGCCTCGAAGTGGCCGAGCTCGCAGGCGTACATCTCGTCGCGGGTGGGGTTCTCGCGGCCCACCAGGTAGTCGACGCCGGGGATTTCCGAACCGTGGAGGGCCAGGACGTTGGTGGCCACTACGCCGGCGTGGGAGGAGGCGAAGAGGCCCACGTTGTCGGTGAGCACCCGGGTCGCGACGAGGTCCTGGATGGTGCGGCCGTCCGTGTCCGGCAGGGCGCCCGATCCAAAGCGAATCACGTCGCGGAGGACCTCGAGGGAGCGGGGTCCGCCGTAATCGTAGGTGCCCTCGCTCCGGGCACCGGAGGCTGTGTCGCTCCGCTCCGGCCAGAGGTACGAGACGGTGACGGCTCCGATCGTGGTGGTGTCATTGACGCGGTGGAAGTCGCTGCCGGGCACGAACCAGGTGGAGGCCTCGATGACGACGGGCCCGCCCTCGGGGTAGCGGGCCTCCTCCGGGACCTCGACGCGCACCGCGATACGGTCGCCCTCCGAGTCGATCCACGTGATCGCGTTTGCACCCGCTGGCGTCGGGAGGCGGACGGACTGGGCCCGGTCCGCCATCTGCCGGGCCGCCGCGAGCTGGTAGATTGACGGGGCGACGCCGGGCGGGAAGCAGTAGGTGTCGGTGGCTGCCCAGTTGGACGGGGGGCGGTTGGGGACCCGATGAGGTAGATCGTCGCGGGACGCGAGGGTCGGGTCCGTCTCCACGAGGTAGGCGGGGCTGGGATTGAGCTGGACCCAGGCGCCGTTGGCGTCCCAGCCATCGAAGGCCTGCCGGATATGGGGCTTGTCGGGCAGGGACTGGACGTGGTCGCGCTGGCTGCAGAGCACCATGCCCTCGAGATCGGGCAGCGCAGTGAGGGCGTCCCCGTAGAGGCGGACGGCCTCGCGGATATCCCAGTAGGCGGCGGCCTGCGCCGGCGTGGCAACGGACGAGGGCCAGGTGGGGCTGAAGACGTGCCGGTCGGCCAGGGCCTGGCTGACGGCCCGCGAGGTGACAGTGAGGATTCCATTCGGGTGCGGGTAGGTGCCCAGAGGGAAGTCCTCCGTGAGGGTCAGGACGCCGTCGAGGTTGAGGTCCGGTGTCTGTTGATGGGTGACGGGCTGTTCGACAGTGGTGTACTCACCATCGCCATTGCCATCGTGGAAGATGGGGTAGTAGGGCTCGGAGGAGCGATAGGTGAGGTCGGTGTAGTCCGACGGCAGGGCCAGGGGCGCGTAGCCGCCGTACCTGGGGTTGACGTACTCTCCTTGAACGGGCGAGGGGAGCATCAAGACGCGGCCGAAGTCTCGGGTGGCGGCCTGGCTGGAGACGGGCGTCTCCCATTGGATCAGGTACTTGAGGTGGCCAACGAGGTCGGCCCCGTGGAGGGCCGCTGCCGCGACGATGATATTGCCGCCGTTGGAGACGCCCTCCATGCCGATGTTGTCGTGGAGCACGGTGACAGGGAGCAGGTCGTCGATGGTCCGGCCCTGGGCGTCTGTTAGGTCCCCCGCCGCAAAGAGGGTGACGTCGCGCAGGGCTGCGATGGAATCGTAGCCCCGGTAGTCGTAGGTCCCGTCGGACTGACGCCCGGTGCGCGGGCACGTGCCGCCGGGGAAGACGAAGGTGACGATGATCATGTCATCGGCGCTGGTGGGGAGGCCGTGGGTAAGATCTTTGACCTCGTGGCCGCCCGGGACCCAGATGAGCACGGGCGCGCCCTGCGGATACCGCGCGGACCCGGCGTGGGGCGTATAGACGCGCACCGCGAGCGTGCCCGTGGGGCTGCCGGTGCTGAGCGAAGGCAGGTTGACGTCGATGGGCACGAGGCCGGGAGAAGACTGGGCGACGTATGGTGGGTGCGTGAGCGTCCGTGTTGGGGGCTCAAGGGTCGCGCCTTCCGACGCAGGCTGAACCGAGGCCGTGGCGTCCGTACCGCCACCCGTGCCGAGGATGACGGGCAGCCCAGCGAGGGCGAGCGCGATAAGTAGAAACCGGCGAGCAATCGAAGCTGGATCGTGGGGATGCATAGTTTCATTCTCCTTGAGGGGTCTCTCTTAACCACAAAGGACACGAAGGGCGCGAAGGACACGAAGGAGGGATGGGGGGGTCATTGAGGATTGGGGCTCGGTGGGGGCTTGTTGGTGGTGTGGTCATCGTGTGACGACGGGTAGGTAGAGCCGCTGGAGCGGGACGCGTAGGCTCAAGACGGCTGCAGCGATGGCGTCGGCCTGCTCCCGGCGTTTGTCCGGCTGCTCGAAGTCCCAGGCGTGGACGAACGTGTGGAGGGTCTCACTCAGGGTCTGCGTGCCGGAGATGGGCGTATCCATGCCGATGGGCGCGTATCGACCCTCGTAGCGGAGGCTGCGCGCCACCAACTCCTCGTAGACGTGTTGGACCGTCTCGTCGGTGCGCAGCGAGTCAGTGTAGGTGTAGAACTCGCGACCGTGGACATCATCGGGCTGCGGTGAGAAGGGATTGTAGTTGCAGGCGGGCACGCCGGTCAGCGGGTGCGTGGCCCAGGGCATGTCGAGGGCGTCCATGGCGTCGAGACAGTCGCGGTGTGAGTAGTAGTCGGCGAGGGAGTGGAGATAGGTGCCGAAAGCCTCAAGGGAGCCAGCCTCCATGCCGGTGGTGATGGTCGCCGTGCGCGTGTAGAGGCAGTCGGCCTTCATCACCGTGGGCCCGCCCCAGGCGTAGGCCTCGTAGCCGCGTAGGGTGGACGTCAGACCCCAGGCCCAGTCGTGGATGGCACCCAGCTCCCGCTGGTTGTTGTGCGGGAAGTGGAAGAAAGGCGAGTAGGGACCGAAGCGGGAGGTGACGCAGCTGGTGGGGCTCTGCATATCGTCCCAGCGAGGCCATGGTTTCTGGACGTAATCTCGCCCGCAGACGCTGGGCCGGTAGGGATTGGGGGTCGGATAGAAGTCCCCGCCGGTGCAGTTCGTGTAGGAGACTGCGTCGCCGGGCCCGATGTGCTCGGAGTCGACGAGCTGGCAGTAGACCTGGAGGGTGACGCTGTCCGTGATCGAGAAGCCGGCGGCGAGGGCCAGGGCGTAGGTCAGTTCGTTGTGGATGGTGCTCACCTCCTCCCACTCGGGACCCGTCTCTCCGGTGATGGGGTGGCGGAAGGTGAGGGGCTCCTCGGCGAAGGCCCAGACGAGACTGAAGCAGGCGGACGCGCCGATGATGAGGGCAGCAGTGAGATAGCAGATCCTTCTGAGACGTCGGTTCAATGTTGGACTCCTAGGGTTGGCGCGTCAAGCTTAGTCACCGGCCTTGAGGACCAACGGCAGATGGGTCCGGTGAGGCCAGAGAATGCTGGAGACGAAATCGATGATGAGGGACGTGGGCGTCTCTGTAATGGATTTTATGGCGGCCATCTCGGAGACGTGGCCGTATCCCTCAAGACGGTCATAGGTCAGCGTAATGCCGTGCGTGGTGAGAAGGTTGACGAAGTCGATGTTCTGGACTGTGAGGCCAGGGAGATCGGTCTCGGCATAGAGGATGTAGAAGGGCGGGAGCCCCATCTCGGTGGGAACGTAGGTAGCCGGTGAGGCCTCATCCAGGGCCGCCGTGTCGGTGAAGCCACCGACAAAGGTCTGGTTGACGGCAGTGGCCCAAGTCGCCTCGTACACCTCGTTGCTCCCGAGGCCTTTGAGGTCGAAGGCGCCGCTCATGCTAATGAGACCTCGGATGTCCGGTCTCAAGGTCGCTGCGTAGTCGGGATGCGTGGCGAACAAGGCGGAGAGGTGTGCCCCGGCAGAATGACCTAAAACGAAGATCTGATCGGGATGACCCCCGTGGGTTGCCACGTTATCCCGGGTCCACTCGAACGCGGCTGCCACGTCCCGGATATTGTCTGGATACCAGGCTGCCTTCGTTCGGGAAATCTCGTTGGTCTCACACGTGGCGTGGTCGGGGCAGTAGCCGTCGGCCAGGAAGACCTGATCGGAGGTGAGACGGTAGTCGATAACGACGGTGACCCAACCCAGCTCACCGGTGAAGGAACGGGCCACGAACTGGAAGTCCGAGCGGTAACCGTCGACCCAGGCGCCGCCATGGACGAAGAGGACAACCGGGCGGTTCCCCAGCGGGCCGTCTTCCGTGTACGGGCGGTAGAGGGCCAAGGAGCGCATCTCATAGTCCGCGATATCGACATCGCGCATATCGGTCACGCGTGTCAGGGAGAGGGTGTCCTGCCCGTAGAGAAGGATCTGCTTGGCGATGGTGTACGTGGAGGTGAACCCCTCAAGGAAGGTGGGCTCCTCCAGGGTGGCACCCGCCGGCGAGGCATCCGCCGATGGAGTTGGGCCAGCCCGACGTGCCTGCGTCTGGCTATGCCCGACGAGCGGCGTGGCATGGGCGGCGGCGTGCAACAAACCAGCGCAGCCCAGGATAGCTGCGAAGAGCGGTAGGGCGGCCGACAGCCAGCGGCGGCCGTGGAGGCGCTCCTGCGCATCCCTCAGGGTGAGCCTCAGCGTGCGTCTCATCGAGATGCCTCCTCGTAGGTCTCAATAAGCTGGGGCATCGTCTGCCAGACGAGGTCGCCGCTCGCCGCGTAGGGCTGGAGGCCCTCAAAGAAGGCGCGCAGCAGGTCGTGCTCAATGGCCTGACCGAAGCTCCAGACGAAGAAGACGCCGTTGAAGGCCGTCGGACTGCGGGCGGCGAGGGCCTCCTCCACGAGCCCCACGGCGACCTCGACGTCCTCGGAGGTCATCGGGTTACCGGTGTGGGGCTGATTGGGGAGCGTTTTTTCGTATAGTCCGTGGATCGTTCCCAGCGTCGGGACGATGAGCAGCCCCTCGGCCGAAGGCGTTGTCCAACTCGAACCGTCGGCCGCCCGCCAGGGATGGAGGACGGCGGGCATGTCCCCCGGGTAAGGGTCGTGACAGACGCCGTCTCCCGGGCCGGCGCAGGCGCGAACCTCGGGCGGCTGCTGGTCGATGGGGAGCGATTTGAGGCAATAGTTGACCACACCGGAGGTCGCCTCGATGCCTGCCCGTCGGGCCGCGGTGACCCAGTCGAGCTCAGAGCAGATGCCCGAGGCGTGGACCACGGGCACGCCCAGGCCCTCCATATCGGTTCGAAGCATGCGGAGTTGAGCGGTCAACGTTTGCAGACCGCCGGAGGTCGAGGGGTCGCCTCCGAGGTCGGCGTGGAGTCCGACGCCGTCACCGCGTCTATGGAGCTCCTGGAGGACGTTCGGTTCGAAGGCGCCGCTGGGCCCGATGAGGTTGGCCGTTTCCCAGGTGAGGGGCATGCCGTACTCATTGGCCAGGTCGGAGTAGGCGAGGATGCGCTCGGTATAGCGGTCGTAGACATCCTGGTTGTAGCCAGTGTGCTTGTTGCCGAGCGGGTAGCCCTCAAGATGGACGGAGAGCCCGACATAGAGGGGCGAGGGTTCGGCAAGACCAGGGGTGACCTGAGGGGCGCCGCCGGCGCAGTCCCCCGGGCAGTTGCTGGTGTTCTCGGGGCCATCGCACAGGCCGTCGCCGCAGCGGTGCTCCGATGCTGGTTCGCCAGCGGTCGTGGGGGCTGACGAGGGGGGAGGCGACGTTGGACTGGGATCGGAAGCTGTCGGATCCGGTGCGACGGTCGTAGCGGGCGGCGGCGAGGTGGAGGCGGCCTCTTGGTCCAGCAAGGACGCCGGCAGGCTGCAGGCGACGAGGGCCAGGACGAGGAGTGCAATGGAGCCTGTCAACGCGAAAGAGCTGCGGGCTACGGCGGGAACCGGTGGCTGGGTGCGGAATATGCTCGAACTGCGCATGCATAACCTCCTTTTCTTGGTCGGCGGTCACGAAGGGGCGTGGAAGGCGAGGCCGGCGCACATGGCAGCGACCCAGATAACGATCATGACGGCGATGTAGGTCCCAGCGCCATCGACGTCTGAACGCACGAGATCGCCGGAGCGGAGCAGCGGGTAGATCAGTACGATGCCCTCGAGAATGCCAACCAGGAGCCAGGCGGCAGCCCAGCCGGCGGACCCAACGGCCTGGCCCACGTAGGGCGCGGCGAGGGATGCGAGAGCTGCCAGCGCCAGGAGACCCAGCCCGACCGAAGCGACGCGCTGCCATGGAAGCGGATCGGGGGCGACGAGAGCGAGGACGATGATGGCGCACCAGAAGGCCATGCCGTCGATCAGGAAGCCGTTGACGGCGAAGGGAAAGGGTACTGTGACGGCCTTTGGGGCGGCCAGAGCGAACAAGGGCCCGTCGAGAAGGGCCCAGAGGCTCGCCGGTATCGAGGTCGGGAGGCGGGTATAGCTGTAGGTGACGGCCAGGTAGACGGCAGTGAGGACCACGCCGCCGATGAACAGCAAGGACGGGGCGCGGTGGCCGTACGTCAGTAGCAGGACGAAGGTGGCAGCCGAGGGTAGGAGGCCGAGGTAGATGAGATGGACCTGATTGGCGATCTTGACGACCCGATCGTGACCTGTGGTTGACTGGCGAGTCACGGGCTTGCCAACTTTTCTAAGTGTGTGGCAAGGGGAGGTTTCCCGCGCGATCCCGCGCGAACGGTGCCGCTTGCGGCGGCGTCGGTCTCAAGCATCGCGAACAGTTCGTCGGCGTAGTCGAGCATCAGGGTGTGGAGGCTGGTCGGCTCATGATCGGCGAGCATCGGCGGCGGGTCTGATGGATCGTAGACCTGATTGGGTGGGAGATCGTTGAGGCGGACCCATGGAGAGATGCCTTCGACAGCGCCGTTGACCATGTGGACGGCGTGGGACACGTCGGGTTGAACGTGGTCCCGCTGGCTCTGGATGCGTTGGTACGGGACGGCGACGTCTGCGATGAAGGTGAGGGCCTCGTGCTCCGCCCAGGCGGCATCGTCGCTGCAGGGCGGCCATTGGTACTTGGGGCTGGGCTTGCAACCGATGGTGGTGTCGTACCGGTCGGCCGGGCCCTCCCAGTCGATGAGAAAAGCGATAGGCAGGTCGGGGTAACGGGCCAGGACGCCGGAGGCCAGCGTGATCCCATACGACGAGGACATCATCCCCATACGTTCGGTGTCTATCTCGGGCAAGTCAGCGGCGAAGCGGATGACGGCAGCCAGGCCGTCCTGCTGCGTGAAGCCGCTGTGGCCCTCCTCGCCGGCGCTCCGGCCGCGGCCGTCGGCGTCGAAGGCCACGACGGCGTAGCCCCGTTCCGCGGCCCGGATGCCGAGCCCTCGCTCCGTGATAGACGCGCTGTCGTCGATGCCGCCAGGGATGATGACCAGGGTGGGGAGCGCGTCGCCGGTCCAGGTCTCGGGTACCATGACTGTGGCATAGAGCTCAACGCCGCTGGTGGGGTTGGTCACCCAATACGTCCCGGGCGCGTCGGCCGGACGGGCGGCGACCGGGGGAGCGGCATCGGCGGCGGATGTCGGCTCGGGGGACACGGTGGGCGAGGGATCTGGCGGTGGGCAGTCCTCCGGGCAGATGTGAGGGTTCTCGGGGCCGTCGCAGACGGAGTCGCCGCAGCGGTGCTCGCTCTGGGCGGAGGGTGGCTGCGTCTGATTGAGGGGCGGATCGGTGGCAGTGGGGAGGGGGACGGCGGTTGGCGTTGGCTGCACCGCGGTGAGCCCTCCGGCGATCTGGCAGCCCAGCGATGTGCCGGCCATCAGGAGCGAGAGGGCGGCGCAGAGGCGGTGTTTACTTGTCATCACGCGTGAGTGCCTCCTGGATGACGATATACCGTACAGGTCTTCACAGGTGCAGACATTCTGAACGCCTCCGATTCTCGCCATGGATGCGACTGAACCACACCTGCGGGCAGACGCCTGCAAAGCAAGCGCCTGTTTTCGCCGGTTGAGTAGACGTTGAGCGAAGCGAGGCCTCGTATCGAAACCTGGCGAGCAACGCATCTTGGCCAATTCCACCGCGCAACCCGCTCCTTGATCTCGATACACCCAGCCAACGGCGCTGGGCACTCGATCGGCGCCGCTTCGAGGGTTTCCCCTTTAAGCCGTCTGTCACAGGTCTGCGGTCGGCCAAGGGCTGTTGCGCTGATTGAAGGCGGATGGAACCCATAGGGTCCTACGTGGACTTTCAGGGTCGGTCCGTGACGATCCAATCGGCGAAGAGGAACGTAACGGGAGCGGAACGGTCGACGTCGTAGCCAAGATCCCGCGTGGTGAGGATCTCCCGTACCTCCTGACGGGCGACGTCGATCAACTTCAACCGACCGACGAAGTCGGTGCTGTAGACGTCGTAGGCGATCATCTCGCCGCCGGGCGACCAGCCCATGGTCGTGATCTTGCTCTCCGGCTCTTCGACCAGTTTGGTGATCTCGTTGCCGTCAGGGTCGAAGGTGCTGATCCAGCTGTCCAGGTAGTCCGGGTAGCAGCCACTGTTTCCGACGACGGCCAGGGCGAAGGATGAGGCGTCCGGACGCCTGGCGTCCGGACGCCAGGCACCATCGACCACGTAACCTCGACGATTCTCGAAGCGTTCCAACGTATTCTTCTCGAGATCGAAGATCCAGAGGTGGTGGCGAGCCTCAGAGAAGCAGGGGTTGTCCATGTTGGCTGTGAAGACGTTCTTGTAGGCTGCGAGACGGGTCTCGTCGGGCGACATCATGAACGTGGCGTAGGAGAAGTCACTTGCGGGCGGGAAGAACTGGTCCCAGTCCAACGCGGCCCAGTCGAAGCCGGGGAAGTGCACGGCGAACGCCGTCTCCTCACCAGTGTCCAGGGTGAGCCTCACGAACTCGAACGTGCCGGTCCCTCGCGCGATGGTGTACAGGAATCGGCCATCCGGGGAGACGTCGGAGAAGCTGGAGAAGAGCTGCCGGTTGTACCGCTCGTTCAGGACGACCGCGGTCTCTCCCGACTCCACCGCCGTCAGCACCAGGGATGAGTCCGCCACGAAGGGGTTCATCTTTCCGGCGATGGCACCCACCATCTGGTTCGGCTCCTGCGCGGGGCGACGCGTCTCGAGGTGTAGGAGGTGAGCGTTGCCCGGGCTTGTTCCCACGCCACCAGGAAAGTGGTCGTCGGAAGAGCCGGTGATCTCCCGGGGCGGCCCGCCGTCGAAACCGGCTGCCCAGAGCGTCTGGTCCTCGACGTCCCAGTTGAACATGGCCATGCCGAAGGTCTCCGCCACCGGGTCGTTAGGCGAGCTGATGGCGTAGTACGTGTCCGCTGCCTTGGCTGTCACCTTGCTCGTGGGATGGTCCCGGAGTTCCAGGATTTGGTTCTCGGTGCCGTCGGCGCGGAGGTGGCCTCCGTCCAGGAAGCGGCGGAAGTTGAAGAGGTAGCAGGTCTCGCCGCTCATATCGTTGGTGGTGACGGTGTGCTCCGTGAGATGGTAGAGGATGCGGTACGCGTCGCGGAGTTCCGTTCCGCCGTCGGCGGGTTGTTCCTCGGACGGCCTCGTCGGGTTCGGGCCCTCTGCGTCGTCAATGGGCTCGGCGGAACAATCCTCGGGGCAGTTCTGGCTGTTCTCTGGTCCGTCACAGACGGAGTCGCCGCAGCGGTGCTCGCTCTGGAGGGGCGGCTCGGTGGGCGGAGGAATGGGGGAGGGGGTT
>Ga0180430_10004345_pt1 | contig 11979 bp, 8 predicted proteins | sample SS_ome_9_FD_132999 | JGI IMG/M metagenome (GOLD analysis project Ga0180430, IMG submission 132999) | Hypersaline lake sediment archaeal communities from the Salton Sea, California, USA - SS_1_S_2 metaG | ecosystem: Environmental > Aquatic > Non-marine Saline and Alkaline > Hypersaline > Sediment... | reverse complement strand
TGCGCGTCGGCGGCCAGAAATGTCAATATGGAATACCCTTCAAGCCCTTTCATGCCTGCGGAATCAAGATGTAGCTGGTAATACCCAGGTACTGAATCCTTCTCATTGTTCCATCCCAGGAATACCCCATTGTTTTGCTGATCGCCCCTTTTCCTGGGGATCCTCCCCTCCTTCCAGAGAGCCAGTTCCTTCCCTTCAATGGATTCAACCGCCAGGCTTCCGGTACTCAGGTCCACGTCCTCTTCATAATCGCATAAAACAGCTGTCGTGGATTCATGAAACTGGTTCAAATGCACCAGTTCCGGAAGCCAATTACGCCCGTATCTGTAGTCCCTGAACAAGGGCAGGTAAGCACGGTCGGGAGTAAAACTTTCCTTCACAAAGGCCGTTAGGTAGACCAGGGCAACTTTTTCCTGTTGATCAGCGGGCATGATGGCTCGGCGGTTCAGGAACATGCTCTGGGGATAACCGCTATCGAGCAAGCCCCAGCTCTGATTAAATTGTCCGTGGTTGGCCCCATGCAGGTACAGACCGGCTGCGAAGTGGTAGGCTGTATCGCTGAAACGAACTCTTCGCATTTGAAGCAATCCATCAAAGCTTCTCACGTCCCCGTCCATGGAACCTTGTATGGTAAAATAATTTACATCCTTTAAAGGAGTGGGGATTCCGCCCGGAGAATATTGCCCATCAATGGGTGCGATGGCCGCAATCCCCCTGATGCCAAAACGGAAGTCAAAGACCTCCCTGGCATTATCCGGATAATAGGGTAAATCGTTAAAGCAGGCTGCCACACTTACTGCCTCCCCGCCCCGGGAGTGCCCGATAAGCACGATTCGATCCATATCCACCTTCCGGAAAAAGAGAGAGCTATCGCAGTCATTCCATGTTCTCCACTGTTCAAGATGCTTCAACAGCAACCATCCCCGGCAATCATTTTCCTGTTTCAGTCCGTTGAACTGATCGGACCAGGCTCCGTTTAAAAAGTTTTCATCGACCGTAACGGCTATGATCCCGTGAGAAGCAAAATGCCTGCCCAGGTAGGCGTAACCGGGATCGGAAAAATCTCTGTCCAGATGGTTTCCATGGACCATCAGGACCAGTGGAAACGGCCCCTCACCCAAAGGGTACCAAACCTCACCGTTTAAAGCAAGAGAATCGGCGCTCATCTTCCAGTATCGGGTCCTCAGCTTTCCCCCCAGCTTTTCCCAGCCTTCCAGAAAGGAACTGCCATCCACCGCCTTTGTGAGCAGATCGGCTTCCGGCCCAAACTTACTTCTGGGTTTTTCCTTCCCCCATCCATAACTGAGCGAATCAATGGTGTGCTTACCCGGTAATGAGGGATCGTCCAGTGTTAAAGGTTCCGGCAGATGTTTGGATTCCATGGCCCAGATCTTCACCTCTTCTGCTTCCTTCCCCGGATAAAGGAGGAAAAACCAAACAAAGGAAAATAGTCCGGTCCCAAATACAAGGAAGATCACAGTGAGAACCTTTGGCACCTTGCTGAGCTTTTGCCAGCGATTTCCACTTATGTTGTAAAGGGCTCCACCAAAGAGAGCTGCCGATGACATCAAAAGTATCCACAGGAGCACCCTGACCTTTATATCGGAGCCAAAAAACATGATCACAAACACAAGCGATCCCAGGAAAATCCAGGCATATTTGTAGGGTACCAGCTGAACTACCCGAAGGACAAATCGCAAACCCAGTCCGGCCAGCAGGGACAGAACCACGAAAAAAACCAGGGCGATCAAAAATAGCCAGACCGGAAGATTTCCTATAAAATCCAGGCCCATGCCCAGCATAACCAGTCCCATACTTAAAAGAACAGCCAGGGATGCCCAGCGCCAGTGATCAGGGGAAAGTTTGCTAACTTCGACGATCCATAGCCGAAAACGAGCCAAGCCGTAACGGATACGTCCGCTAAGGATATTTAGGGGAGTGCGAAACTTTATCATGACATCAGGAAGGAAGTTAATAAATTTGCCTCAGATGGAACAGTCCGATCAGAAATACCTGCGATCACTTATTGCCGAAGGGGAACACCAGGAGCTGGATTTTAAATTCGAGATCAGCGATGCACGTAAAATCGCAAAAACCCTTTCTGCCTTCTCCAATACAGATGGTGGCCGCCTCCTGATCGGAGTAAAGGATAATGGCCGCATAACAGGAGTCCGGTCCGACGAAGAGTTTTATATGGCCGAATCCGCAGCCACCCTTTACTGCAAGCCCGAAGTGCAGTTTATCACTCGCTCCTACCTGATTGAAGGGAAAACCGTTCTGGAGATATATATCCCCCAGGCAAAGAATAAACCTGTCTTTGCCCAGGATACCCACAAAAAGTGGATGGCCTATGTGCGGGTGGCCGATCAAAATGCCCTGGCGAGCATAGTCCAGTTACAGGTATGGAAAGAAAGCAGTAAAGAGCGGGGGAAGCTCCTGGAATTTACACGAAGCGAAGAGTTGCTTCTGGGCTATCTGAAAGGAAAGGAAGGGGTAAGACTTTCCAAAATCCAACGCGATCTGGGATTTCAGAGGAAAGAACTTGTGAACCTGATGACAAAATTGGTGCTGTTTCATGTGGTGGAGATGGACTACATCGATACAGACAGTTGCTTTCGCCTGAGTGAAAGTCCCGGCTAATTTTTTCGAGGCTTATAAGAATTCCATGAGGGAATCAAAGATGGCTTTCCCGTCCGTATTCCGGCCAAAAGGAAAGACTGCCCGTTCGGGCTGAGGGATCATTCCAAATACATTTTTCCTTTCGTTACAAACTCCGGCGATGTTGTCCACAGCTCCTGTCACATTGATTTCTTCCGAAATGCGTGATGTTTCATCGCAATAGCGAAAGAGGATCTGTTCCTGGTGCCGCATTTGTACAAGGGTTTCATCCTTTGCACTGTATCTTCCGTAACCTGTGGCAATGGGAATACGATAAGCCCGGTCGTTGGAGAGCTTATGAGTAAGCGCTGTATAATCGTTATCGGGTTTGATATAGGTATTGCGGCAGATGTATTGCTGGCTCTTATTCATCCTCAAGGTCCCCGGAATCAATTGAGTTTCACAAAGTACTCTGAATCCGTTTCCAATGCCCACAAGGATCTTACCCTTTTCGGCAAAGTCCACCATGGAATCGATGACAGGGGAATTTTCAATGCATTTGGAGGAGCTGGAGGAGCCTTTACAGGGAAAACCACCCGGGATGAATAAAACATCGATATTGCTTAGGTCGGTTTCTTTGTTCCAGATGGTTTTTACGCTTTTGCCATAGACCTCCTCAAGAACCCTTTTTAGTTCTTTGTCGCCGTGGGCACCGGGAAATATGAGAATGCCGAAGGTCATTGCTTTACTTGCGCTTATCAAAGTTAAACACAAAAGGATTTTATCCAAATTTGAAGGTAATTATTAAATCGTTAGATTTACCTAATGGAGGTCGTAGGCAAGGATATTCGGAACTTTCAACTCGCAGTAAAGGAGCACTCCAGCTACGACTTTTCGGACTATTCGCACACTTCCCTTCGACGTCGCCTCACCCGCATCCTCCTCGAGCTGGAAATGGATATGGACCAGCTTACCCTTAAAATGTCGAGGGACAAGGATTTCCTGCAGAAGATTATGCGAAAAATTACGGTGCATACCACCGAAATGTTCCGTGATCCCGATGTCTGGAAGCAAATTAAGAACGATCTTCTTCCAGGTCTCAGCTCTCAGCCAAAGATCCGGATCTGGCACCCGGGTTGTTCCACAGGTCAGGAAGTATATTCCATGCTGATGGTACTGGATGAGCTGGAACTCATGGAAAAATCGGAGGTTTATGCCAGCGACCTGCATAGGGAAGTTCTGGAGACTGCCCAAAAGGGTGTCTATCGCTATCGATTTAACCAGAGCTACCTGGAGAATTTTGACCGGGTCATGTTGAACGGAGTCGGATCCCAAATAAAGAACCCGAAAAAACACTGGAAAAAATATTTCCACATCGATGAGACCCGCGACACCATTCAGATGACCGAATACCTGCGCCAGAAACCCGTGTATAAGAAACAGGACCTGGTAAGAGATCCTAATCTCTTTTTGGTTAATTTCGACCTGATCGTTTGCAGAAACGTCATTATCTATTTTAATACCGATCTGCAAAACAGGGTGTTTGAATTGTTCCACCAGAGTTTGAAGCAGAATGGGGCCCTTTTGCTGGGAGTCCATGAATCGATCCTGGGAGTTTACTCCAAACGATTTATCAGGAAGGACCCCTTTTATTTTAAGGCGCAGGAATGATCATCAGAAATATATCTGTACGGGCCAAACTGATCCTGACCACCCTGGTCATCGTAATACTATTGACTTTTCTGGCATTGATTTATCTGGATGCCAACAGGCGTATATCCCGGCAGGCCGAATTGATCAAAGCCCGATCGGAGCTCAGCACTAAGGTGCTGACCCTGCAAAACAACTTTTTTACCCTGCTCACGGAAAAAGGAAGCGGTCAACTGGCTTCCTTCCAGAGTCAGGTCCTTAATCTGGAAGAAGAGCTGAGGGAAGTTCTGTCACACGAAAGCACTTTGAGCAACAATAATGTGCTTCGAAAATCTGAACAGCTCAGCACCCACTTACTAAGTTTTGTGGAAACACTGCGATTTACAGGTCAGGACGATTCCATCCGGTGGATCCAGGCGCAGAACGACATGGCTCTGGTGGGAGGATTATTCGGGGAATGGGACGATCTGCTCGGTCAGATCCAGGAAGAGACCATCCGGAGCAGCAACCGGCAGCTGGGCATCAGCATGGCTCTGGGAATTTTCCTGTTGGCCAACTACATGATCCTTCTGACCATGAACATTGGCCGATCGTTCCGTCAATTGTCAAAATTTACCCTCGACATGAGTAAGGGAATCATACCCCCTCCCATGGATACCAGCGCCGATGCTGAGTTTGGTCGGGTAGCCCTTAATCTGAATCAGCATGCGGCCGACCTGCAAAAAAAGGTGGAGTTATTGAGTAGTATGTCGGAGGAGGGACCGGGTGAAATTTTCACTCCCGCCGTGGAAGATGAGCTGGGAAATGCCCTGGTTATCCTTTCCGATTACCTGACCCGAAAGGAGCTGGACGAGGTTACCCGTAACCGGGAGGATAAAAAAAGAAACTGGATCTCGGAAGGAATGGCCCAGCTGGGTGAGGTACTCCGCTCGGAACGTGAAGATGTGGGTGAGCTCAGTTTTCTGATCGTTCAAAAGATGGTCTTGTACATGAACCTTGAGATGGGTTCACTATTTATTAGCGACGATTCCGATCCTGATAATCCTGTACTCCGACTGATCACATCCTATGCCTTCGACAGAAGAAAATACACCACCATGACCCTGGAAATTGGAGAGGGTTTGCCGGGCACCTGTGCGCAGGAGAAAGAACGCATTTTCGTGACCGATGTTCCGGCCGACTACTTTGAGGTTTCCTCGGGTGTGGGTTCAGCCAAACCCAATTGCATCCTCCTGGTTCCACTGAAGATCGGAGAGCGGGTACTGGGTGTAATAGAACTGGCCACTGTGAGATTGCTCCGGCCTTTTGAGATTGATTTTGTGGAGTCCTTGTCTGAAAGCATTGCCTCCTCCCTATCGGCTGTTCAGACCAATGAGCGGACCTCAGCGCTACTAAAACAATCCCAGGCGCAGGCAGAAGCTCTGAAAGAGCAGGACAGTGCCATGAGGGAAAGTGTGCATAAGCTTGAACAGGCACAGGAAGATTCCAGCAAGAAAGAATCCGAAATTACAGGTATTCTGAACGCCATCAATCAATCGACCCTGGTGGCTGAATTAGCCATAAATGGAAGGTATACAAGCATCAATGACCGCTTCCTGATGGTACTGGAATCCCATCGCGACCAGGTCCTGGGAAAACTACACAGCGATTTTGCCCAGGTGGATCGCTACTCGCCTGAGTACAAAGAGTTCTGGTCGAAGCTGAAGGAAGGAGAAAGCATGGCCAATGTGGAAATGTATAAACTCTTTAATGGCGAAGAAATCTGGCTGCAGCAAACCTTCACTCCCATCATTAACAACGAGGGTAAAGTCCAGAAAATCCTGAACATAGCAAATAATATTACCGAGACACGCCACCTGGAACAAGAGCTCCAATCACAGCAGATGGTAATCACGCGCAAAGGCTTGGATATGCAGACTCTCAATATGGCGGTAAATGCTTCTCTGATAAAATGCGAACTCGATCAGGAGGGGATCATCATGGATGTTAACGAGATTTACAGTGAGGTTACCGGCTATGGACGCAAGGAGCTGCTGGGTAGAAACTACCGCCTATTCCTAAAGGATACAGAAAAACAACAATTCGAAAAGATCTGGAAGGAAGTGATCAAGGATAAGGTTTACGAGGGGGTGGTGCGACGATCAAAGCCTACCGGTGAAGAGTTATGGCTGGTATCAACCTTTTCTCCGGTGAAGGACGAAGCCGGAAACATATATAAGGTTTATTTCATGGGTCTGGATATCACCGAGAAGAAACTGAAATACCAATTGCTGGAAGATGCCAACCAGGAAATTGAAAGGCTCAGGGACCGACTCAGGGATTATGAAGCTTAGAACAAATCTTATCGATTCCACGTAAAGCAATTGAGGAATGCAAAAGAGTACGCTTCAATATATAAGCACCTGGGTTTCCCTATGTGTCCTGCTGGGAGGAATTACCCTTCTGGTGGTATTCTCGTGGAACAGTCAGCTTACGGACAGCTTTTCACCTGTACTTCTCGTGATAGTTTGGTCTCTCACCTCAGCTTCCGGGATCAATCTCTTCATGCTGGCTGTAAAAAAGGCCCACAGGCAATGGATCAATGAAAAAAGGGAACTGGAGAAGGCTCAAACCCCCGAAAAGAAATCAACTGCGGCAGCGGATCGAAAAAAGCGGACCATGGATTTTGCAGCTCTTGCCCGAAAAATAGTCAGAAGAACACCTGAGAATGCAGCTCTCGATGAGCTTGGGAAAGGCCTGCTAAAAAACCTGGCCAGGGAACTGGAAATCATGTCCGGAGTTTTCTATCTGGAAAAGAAAGGAAATTTCGAGGCCGTTTCCACCTATGCCCTGGTAAGCTCACATGAGCCCTATACATTTACCCCCGGGGAAGGGCTTACCGGTCAGGCTGCCCGCAATCAGCAGCTTCTGGTGATTAGCCGGATTCCAGAAGAATATATGGAAGTCTATTCGGGACTCGGGAAGGCCCTGCCCTCATACCTGGCCATTGTTCCTCTGATCCATAAAGGCCGTACCATAGCACTTATAGAATGCACGGGTTATAAGTACAGTCCGCATGAAATAGAAAATATGTTTCGGATACTCGCCCGGGAACTGATGAATAAACTCTCACCCAATCTTTCCTGATTACATGTCAAAGAGGGACCCATATATCATCAGACGCATCAATTTCCGAAGGATTATTGTGGTCACCATGATCAGTATTCTTCTGGTCTTTCTGATCCTCTTTGCCTTTTTGATGGACAAGGACTTGCCCATTACCTTCCGGTCCCTGGCAAGTCTGCACAGACAACACCCCGCCCTCTTTCTGGTGGACCTGCTTCCCATATTTCTTTCGGCTCTTTTGCATCCCATGCACAGGCTTATGAACAAAGCTATCCGGGATTATGAGAAAAGGGTGATGGATTCCCAGGAATTGCTGAATCGAAATACGGATTTTGCCCTTTCCCTCTCCGAAGGTGATAATCCGGAACCCTATGATGAAATGATGGATACCGGTCTGGGTAAAGCACTTAAGATGATTCACCTGAACATCAAAGCGAACCGCCGGAAAGAACGGGAGCAAAGCTGGATTGCAGAGGGAAAAGACATGGTTTCAAGGGTCCTCAGGGAGCACAACGAGATGGAGGAGCTCTCCTATCAGATCCTGAAAATGCTGAACTCCTACATCGATTCGGTACAGGGAGCATTTTATCTCTACGATGAAGATTCCAAAATGCTGACCAATATTTCCACCTATGCCTACAACCGCAAGAAATTCCTTCAGCAGAAATTCAAAGTAGGAGAAGGATTGGTGGGACAATGTGCCTACGAGATGGATTACATTTATCGCACCGAAATACCATCAGACTACATCAGCATCACCTCGGGCATTCTGGGCGATCAGAAGCCGGAAAGCATATTGCTGGTCCCGCTTATCTCAAATTATTCCCTGCAGGCGGTAATTGAGTTTGCCTTTCTGAAGGAACGCATTCCCAAATTAACCATCCAATTCCTCCTCGAGCTGGGAGAAATCATTGCACGGACCCTTCTGAATCTGAAAATGAACCTGCGCACTCAGCTTTGGCTGGAAGAATCGAGGAGCATGACCGAAGAGCTTCAGAAAAATGAAGAACAGCTTCAGAAGAATGCCGGGGAGATGATTGCCACGCAGAAAAAACTGGAGAATGCCAATATACTGCTGGAAGGAAAGATGGAAGAAGCGAAGCATGCCAACGAAAGGCTGCATCTGATGCTTGAGCATGCTTCTGAAATCATCTCCATATACAATGAAGACGGGAACCTGAGCTATGTGAGCCCCTCAGTCATCAATATTCTGGGTTATACAGTAGAGGAAATGATCTCGGGCAAGGACCTGGAACGTATTGGAAGGGACGATGCCACCCATCTGGCTCTTGCCTTCGAACACCTGAAAGAAAGTCCGGGTGCCATCGAAACCCTGGAGTATTCCTTCATCAAAAAGAACGGGGAACGAGTTCGTCTGCGCAGTTCCGTCAGGAATATGTTGCACGATACAGCGATCAAGGGTTTCCTGCTTAATACCACCGATATTACAGAGTCGATCAGGGTGGAGAAGGAGCAGCGCCTGAAGACCAGGATGAAAGCTCTGTCTGAAAACTCGCTCGACCTGATCCTTCGCCTTAGTACAACAGGCACCATTTATTATGCGAATCCCATTGTGGAAGACTATACGGATTTTGCTCCTGCCTCCATAGTAAACCGAAACCTGAGTGAGCTCCCCTTCAAACAGCAAATTTCCGACTTTCTCGAAGAAATACTTGCAGACATGTCTGTTTCACCAAAACGAAAGAACCTGCAGGTAACTCTACCCATGGAGATGGGCAGCGTAAACATGGAAAGGATCCTGAATGTGGATGCCATTCCCGAATTCCAGGACAACGAGCTGGAAACCATTTTGGTGGTGGGGCATGATATTACAGAATCCAAAAGAATCGAGAAAGAAATTAAAGTCCAGAACCGGAAAGTCCAGGAAAGCATCAATTACGCCGAGAGAATCCAATCTTCCATTCTGCCCGAGATCTCTCACATTCGCAAAGCTTTCCCGAAGAGTTTTGTCTTCTACAAACCCAGGGATGTCATCTCGGGCGATTTCCCCTGGTTTTTCGAGACCGAGGACTCCTATTACATGGCGGCTGTTGATTGCACAGGACATGGGGTTCCGGGAGCACTTCTTGCCCTGGTAGGTCTCTTTCTGATGAACCAGCTTACCAGTCTGCAACCAGGCATTTCGTCGGGCGAACTGTGTGAGAATCTTCATCTGGAAGTAAGGAAGGCCCTGAAACAGGACCGGCTTAAGCCGGGTACCCGTGACGGAATGGATATGGCCATGTGCCGATTTTTAAAAAAGGAGCCTGTGTTGGAGTTTACCGGAGCACACCGCCCCCTTTATCTCCTGAGTGAAGGCGAAATCACCGTGCATAAGGGCATGCGTAAGGCTATTGGTGGGCTCAAACATCCCAAAAAACCGGAAATGCCATTCACTACTACCCGGGTGACTTACCGCCAGGGCGACAAGTTCTTCTTTTTCACTGATGGGCTCACCGATCAGATGGGAGGTCCCGAAGGGTTTAAATACGGTTCAGGCAGGGTTAGGCAACTCTTGCTGGAAAATCCCGGATATACCATTCCCCAGTTCAAGGACTTATTCGAGGCAGACTTTGCAGAGTGGATGGGAGATGAGCGCCAGCTGGACGACTTACTGCTTATTGGGGTTGAAGTATGATTTTTCCTATATTTACGCCAATTATGAGTTACACCGGTGAAAGTAAGGGGTTTCTGAACTATATCTACGATCGCTACACCAACCTGCAGATCAAAGATATTACCCTGCTTTTTGAAGGGCAGATCACTCACCAGGTAATGAAGGCCCTTACCGGTCTGGTTGAGGAGCAGCTCGACGAAGTAGAAGACGACAGGGTATTGCGCAGGGTCTACCATGTGATGGTGGAATCCCTTCAGAACATCAACCGCCATGCAGAATCGTATGAATACCGTGGACATCCCTATCCCGGCATGGGACTGGTACTGGTGGCTAAAACCGACGAACGTTTTCAGGTGACCACCGGTAACATCATTGAACACACACATGCGGAAGAATTATCCATGTTCCTGGGTAAATTGAACGCCATGGATACCGACGCCCTCGACGATCTTTATAAGAAACAGATGCGGGAAGGTATCGCCTCACCCAAAGGTGGTGCCGGACTGGGTTTTATTGATATAAGGCGGAAAACCGGAAACCATCTCGACTATAGTTTCGTAAACATTGATGAAGAAACAACCTTCTTCATTTTTACCTCAACCATATCTAGATAGCCATGGAGAGTTTGAGAATTGAAGCCACCGACGACAGCCCGCAGGTGCTTCTTGACCAGGAAGACAAGCAGTTTGAGATCTCGGGAAAATCACTCCCCGAGGATGTATTGGATTTCTACCAGCCCGTTCACGATTGGCTCAACAAATACAAGGAGAATCCAAATGCCCGTACCGAGTTCAATCTGAAAATGATATACTTCAATACCGCTTCATCCAAACAGATCATGGACATTCTAATGATTATGGAAGAGATGGTGGAAGAGGGTCACGACGTAGTCATCCGTTGGCATTCCATGGAGACCGACGAAGACATGCAGGAAGCTGGCAAGGAATATGAAGAGATGCTCGATATCCCTTTCGAACACCTAACCTACGAAAAACCACCCCGTAACAAATGAGTGAAGAGATCCTGAAGGCCCTGATGCAGTTGTTTGCTTTGATTACCAAGCAAGACGGAGGCATCGGGCAGAAGGAGAGTGATTACGTCAAGCGATTTCTGGAACAGCAAATCGGTGTCGACTCGGCTTCTGAATATTTACAGCTCTATCTAAAAACGGCTGAAGAAGAGGAAGCGCCAAGCCAAAAGACATCCAAAAAGAAACTAACCTCCGTCCTGGATTCAGTCAGGGTCCTGAAGCTCTGCAAGCAAATCAGCAAGACCATTAACAAGCGTCAGAAGGTAGTCGTACTGGTCCGCATCCTGGAACTGGTCAATGCCGAATACAACCTTACCGAGCAGCGCCTGGGTATTGTGAAGACTGTCTCGGATATTTTCAGGATCTCTAAAAAGGAATACGAAAGCATTTTTACTTTCGTGACTTCCACCCGGGAAGAAGATTTTTCAGGGGGTGATCACCTTCTTATTTCTCCTCTTTTTTTCCTTCATGTTCCTTCAGTTGGACTCTACTTCGTAAAGTATACCGGCCAGATGGAGGTTTTTCTCAACGGGCTGGGCATGCACGAGGGAACCATCTATCTTTTTGCCAGTGGCAGCACGCTTCGGCTACCCGTAGGCCTGCCTGTCTATTATTCTGATATTGCCGCCCAGTTTCAGGAAGATTACCCACCCCAGCTTATCACTTTGGAAGCGGATCATCTGTCCTATCAATTTCCGAACAAAGTCTTTGGTCTTCAGGATATTTCTTTCAGCGCACGGCAGGGGAACCTGGTGGGCATCATGGGTTCCAGCGGAGCAGGAAAAACCACCCTGATGAATGTGCTGGCCGGTATGTACACTCCCTCTTCAGGAGAGGTCCGGATCAACCATTTTGATCTTCACAAAGATACCGGAGAGCTGAGCGGGGTGGTAGGTTTTGTTCCCCAGGACGACCTCCTCATCGAGGAACTTACTGTTTTCGAAAACCTCTGGTACAGCGCAAAATTCTGCTTTAAATC
>Ga0180430_10004342_pt1 | contig 11982 bp, 10 predicted proteins | sample SS_ome_9_FD_132999 | JGI IMG/M metagenome (GOLD analysis project Ga0180430, IMG submission 132999) | Hypersaline lake sediment archaeal communities from the Salton Sea, California, USA - SS_1_S_2 metaG | ecosystem: Environmental > Aquatic > Non-marine Saline and Alkaline > Hypersaline >... | reverse complement strand
TCTCCGTCAAGCCGAACACTGGTTTCTGCTTTTCCCAGCTCTTCGAGCAGGGGGTCGACAGGTTTGGACTTCTTCTTTTTCTTCTCGACATACGGATTGAAGATACCTTTAGCCATCTTGCAGCCCTTTCTTCAGTAATGGGTCGCGACAATTGGCGTGCGCCAGTTCATATTCTTCGAAGAGCATGACCCCTATCTCTCCCAGGTTTTGCGGATTCGCTCCTCGTCGGTCTACGATGTTCACAATGACAACGCGATGCCCTGGACCGAATGGTTTTCGACACTTCCCACAGGTACCACTTCCGACATGCGGGTGGCGGTCTTCTGGTTGGAATATATCGTCACTCACGGGCGCTCTCCTTCTATCCAGTCCTGAAGACCCTTCACGGCCGCGTTCAGCAGCCAGTGCCGTTTGGTCTTCGTGTGTGGCAAAATGTACATGTTCTTCGAGATAAGGGGCTTGACCAGCAACTCAATTTCCGGGGGGTTGCTGGGGGTGATGAGGCGCTTGATAAGGAGCCGCTCTACTGTGCGGTTACACGCGGCATTTACAGCCGGAACCAGGTCGGACCCATGTATGAATACGAGGGACGCCAGATTCTCTTTCATGTACGGAAGCGTCATCGCTCTCGTCACAAAAGGTGGTTCGATATTTTTGAACCAGGACGTAGCCAGAACAAGCACATCCCGTGGGGTTTCTTTGCTTACAGCTACTGCTGTCTGAAAACGCATATTAACAGTTTCGTTTTAAGCGTTTTGACTGTCAAGTAAAACTAGCCCGTTTAACAAGCTGAGTTCCGCTTCGGGCCCTCCGCCGGAGGTCCTCCGACGGTGGTCTGTATCCCGTAGGGATAACCCGTAATGCCGGAGTATCTCCGGCTGGGGATTTATTTTGCCTTGTTAAACGGGGTCGTTTTAGATTTTTCCAAGCTCACGCATGAGCTTTTTTGTGAAGCGGACTTTTTCACCGCAGTGCTTGCAGGTACCGGTCGTACCGATTTGCGCGACAATCTTGCCTTTGCACCGTTTTGCGGGACAAGCGATTACTTTACTTCCAGTGGGACGTGCCATTTTAGGCCTCCTTGTTAAGGTGTGTTAAAGAACTTCTTAACAAAGCTTTCCAGTATTGTAAAGTCATCTGTGATGCTTTTGTAGCCGAGCGCGTTCAGCAGCTGTCGGCCATACCCTTTACGTTTCTTATTAGGGTCCGCATCAATATCCTTCATTCTGGCTGCGTGTTTGTCGGCGTTTCCTGTTCCGGTCCATACACGTGAATCGAGGATTGCAACGAATCCTCGGTCTTTCTGGGTGCGGATTAAGCGCCCCACGCCTTGGCGCATATCTGCAGTCATTTTCGGAATCATCACCTGGAAGAACGCGCTGTCGCCTGCGTGTTTACTGAGTTCGGACACGAGAGGGTCTTTGGGGTTCGGAAACGGCAGTTTGGGTATGATGACGAGTTTCAGTTTATCACCAGCAATATCGACGCCTTCCCAGAATGATTTCAGTCCGTAGAGAACACTGCGGTCGTGCTCCATGTAGTCGTTTTGGGTGGCAGTAGCTTCACCATCCTGAACCACCAGGTGCAGCCCATGAGAGTGCAGCGCATGTTCCGTCTTCGCGATAACGTCTTGCATATCTGCTCGGGCCGAAAACAACACAAAGGCGTCACCGTTTGTCAGTCGTGCGAGCTGAACGATTTCCCGGGAGATAGCGGAAATCCAATCGGGACGTTCCGGCTGATTTATCCTGGCCGGCACCGGTATATGTCTGGGCAGGTAGAGAACGGCCTGCTTGCTCAAGTCGAAAGCACTCGGGTAAATTTTCTCTTCGACAACGTCTTGCTCCCGGTCGAGACCGAAGTCTTCTACGGTGTGACTGAAGTCTTTACCCATGGCCAGCGTAGCGGACACGATGAGTTTGTGGTTTATGGTACGGATGTTCGGGCCAATAATGGGGCCTATCTTTACTGGTTCGATTTTTAAACCATCCGAGTTACGTGTAAGGAGGTACGTATTCGCGGCCTGTCCAGCACTCAGTTGTGAGCTGTTTATCTGATACAGAAACTCCAGGACGTTTCCACTGCGGGAGTGTAGTTGTTTTATCTTTCGGGTGAGTGAGAAGAGTTCATCCTGGGACCGACTGGCCACGGTTTCGAATTCTTCTGAGTAGCCCTCGCTGGAGTCGTTTATCATGTGCTGTGCGGCGTCGTAGATTTTGTTCATGGTCGTATGGAACAGCTCTGTGTGGATTAGGAGGTCTGCGTTGTGTTGTTGCGCGTAATTCAGGTCTACCACACCGATGTTGTCCGTCGCGTCGGCCATTTTAGTATGGTATGCAAGGTAGGCTTCAACAATGTTGTCCAGCATTTCTACTACAGTTACGGCGGTGGTTGCTCCGGAGTCATTCACGAGTTCGCGTAGATGTTCGTTGTTCACGAATAGGTTCCGTAAAATATCGAGCCCTTTGAACGTGACCGCACTCGTATGGACTGAGCGGAATGCTTCCGGTGCCTGGTGGGCTTCGTCAACAATGAGCAGGTTGTACGGGCCCAACAACGTACCGATACCCAGTTTCATGTCTAGCGCGGCTAAGTGATGGTTCGTCACTATCACACTGGCGTCCTGTGGGCGCGGTTTGCACTCGTTAATGTGTGGGCAGTTTTTCCCCATGACACAGTTTCCGATGTCAACACGAGACCACCACTTCGGCCGTTCACCGCTCCACTTTGCGATGTCCGCAGGACGTCGATTTACACGAGCCTGCATGATGAAATCCAGGTACCGCTTACGGTCGTGGTCCGGAACCTCTTTCTGGAGTCGCCAACAGGCATAATTGCCTTTGCCTTTGTAGATGGTGTATTTACGGTCTACCTCCATCCCTTTTACGAGATAAGGGAGGTCTTTATCGAAGAGCTGGTCTTGAAGGGTCTTCTTGGCTGTTGCGATAACGACTCGTTTGTCGTTCCGAATAAGCGCCGGAATCAGGTAGGCGAAGCTTTTTCCGATACCGGTGCCACCTTCCGCAAGTAGCGTCCCCTTCTCTTCCCGTAGGACGCGCTCGATATCCTTGGCCAACGTAATTTGCGAATCACGTTTTTCTTTCACTAAGTCAAATTTTCCAAAGTCAAATATATCGCGAACATCCGGGGTCAGAGGTACGCGGCAAATAGCACAGACCTTCAGGTCAGGCGCTTTGTTGTAGGGGATTACAATTCCACATTCTTCGCATCGCATTTAGGCACCTTTCCTTTCACTATCTTCCTCGCCAGGAGGAAGTGTTTATCAAATGCTTTTGCGATATCATTTCCTCGGTTACGCAGTACGTACGCGGGGTGGTATGACAGAACGGCGTGAGCATTTGTGAGTTGTACAACTTTACCAGCATTCCGCAGTACCCGGATATCGGAAGGAGGAACACCAAGAACGAAGGACTGCGCGTACCGCCCAAAAGCCATTATGACTTTCGGCTTAACGGCGTCAATCTGTTTCAGAAGAAAGGGCCGACAGTTTTCTATCTCACACTTGGTGGGGTCTCGATTCTCCGGAGGCCGACATTTTAAGATGTTCAGGATATGATAGTGCTGTTTCCGTTTGAGTCCCGCCTTAAAGGCAGCTGCTTCAAGCATATCACCAGACACACCACAGAAGGGAATTCCTTTTACATCTTCTCTTTTCCCAGGAGCTTCCCCGAGAAAAAGAATAGAGCACGGTATTGGTCCTTCGCCAATTACAACCTGGGTTCTATTTTCGACTAATTCTTTGCATTTTTTACAGCGCTTGATGTGCGTAGTGAGTTTCATGAGGCCCTCCTTTATTTGACTTTGTCTTCCTTATACCAGTCTTTTTGTGTATAGTCGGATTGTTAACAACACGGAGGTGCTACCATGAGCGAACCAAAACCCGCAGGTCCCCCCTTAATCGGCCAATTTTCTGGGCCGGAAAACAACGCCCCACGGGAGGATTTACAACGTAAAGAGGACGTCGAAGCTGTAGAGGCGATTGAACGTCAACTTTCCAGCGAACGAGAAAAGCGAAAACCAAAAACACAAGAAGAGAAAGCCCAAGCGTACGCGGAAGGGTTGGAGACGGCTGGGTTGGAACCTAAAGACGCGAGAGTGGTTATCGACGCGATGGCTGAAAAGGGCGCGTACGAGGAGGATTACCGCATAGCCGGGCGCATCAGCATCACGTTGCGGTCTCGGGACTATGGTGACGTACAAAGAGCCATGCGGTATCTTGAGGCGGAAAATCCCACCTACATGCAGAGCATCAACGATTTCATCTCGCGGTACAACCTGGCGGCGTCTCTAAAAAGATACAACGAAAAGGTGTTCGAGTTCCCGGAGCGTACTCCGGAAAATACGAACAAGGTGGAGCAGGAGTTTGAGAGACGCCTGATGTTTTTGCAGACCATTCCTACCCCGATTGTTGAGCGGATGATGCAGTCTCTGGTCGCGTTTGACACCAAGGTTGGTGCCGCACTCGCGGAAGGAGCCCCCGAGGATTTTTAAATTCGGCGGTGGGGCAAGTACGGCTCTACTGCATGATGAAGGGCATCCCACTGCCGGTTCCAGGCTCATTCGAATACAATCTTTTGGCGGAAGGAATACGCCGAGAGCGGGAAGAGAAAATCGCTCTGGTGCGGTTGTTCACACTACTTTTGGCTGATGCGCACAGCCTTGAGGCGGAAAAAGTTGGTCTGCTTCTCACCGAATATGTAGAGGAGTTGTATCAATATAAGTATAATTATAAATACGAACCAATTAGACGTCGTTTTGATATAAAGAAAATAGATGAAAAATTGGAAGATGCCCGTATACTCAAGAAAGTAGCAGCAATGACCGTAACGGAGCCAATAAGTGCCGGAGATAGTTGATTTTAATTCTATGCAGGCCAATGTGGGCCTGGTTTACGAGCCGCAAGCTCCGCCACAGATGCGCACTCCGTCCCCGGGGGAGGCGGCAATTGGACTGACGCATCAGGCTACACAGAACCTGGTGGAGGCCCAACAGCAGCGCACCGCGCCTATGTCCGTCGGCCAACAATTCCGCCAACAGTTCCAAGCTATCCAGGCACAGCAGTCATTGAATCCGTACGCGGCCCAGGCCATGGCGTCTGCACTTCCGGGAGCCCAGGGGTACGCAACAGGCATGCTGCCGTCTCCTATTACGATGACTCCGCCCAGCACAGGGGTATTCCGTCCTCCGGCGCCACCTCCGATGATGCCGCTCCTGCCGATGCAGCCTCCTCCGGTAGGTATTCCTCCTTTCACCCCCCAACTTCCGGCGCCAATGTTTCAGACGCCGTATGACCAACAGGCGCGATTGGCGGACGTGACGGCGAATCGCCAGTTTGCCTACGCTGCGCAGGCGCCGAACGTTCTCGGACAGGGATTGGGGTACCTCGGTGGCGCGTGGGCCGGTGCACGGATGGGTGCACGGTTCGGCCCGTGGGGTGCGGTGGCCGGCGGAATTGGTGGCGCCGCGATGATGGGGGCTACGGGCATAGCTGAGGGTATGGGGGATATCGGGAACTTTTTAATGCGACCCGCAGTTCAGCGCCGGCAGATGGGCGCCGCCATCCAGAATCTGTCACGGGATTTCGTGGTTGGGGGACCCCAGGTACACGCACTCGGGCGCGGGCTCACACGCGACGCGAGTATCCAGCTTGCTGGAGGCATTCAGGAGATGGCGGGGCAGGAGGACTTCCGCACACAGACGGGCGGTATGTTCAACCAGGCAGACCTCATGCGTATGCTCAAGGGTGCAGGACAAGCAGGTCTGATGGATATGCAGCAGTCCGTACCCCAGATTCAGCAGCAGCTTCGTCAGGTCGCTCAGACAGTCAGCCGATTCATGCAACTGACAAATGACCCCGATGTGACGAACGTAATCCGCCAAATGGGCCAACTACAGCAGTTCGGGCTCAATCCGCAGGAGATGGAGCAGGCCGCATACAACATGCGACGATTTTCTCGCGCTGCTGGGACATCCATCGAAGGACTTCAGCAGATGGGTGGTTTGCCTGGTGCGATGACTTTTCAGCAGGCCGGCATGACAGCCGGAGCGGGTTTTCAATATGGCAACTATGCGGCAGCGGCTGCCCGGCAGATGGTGGCTTCGGGCAACTTGACGCCTCGCCAGGTAGCGCTCATGGGTGGCGTGCAGGGTATCACACAGCGGGACATCCAGGCCCAGGCCGCGTTTTCGGCTATGCCACTGTTCACCGCATCCATGGCCCAATATGGTCCGCAGGGGTGGGGAGTCAACGCGGGTCGTGCGGGGCAAGTGGGCGCTGGAGGAGCCTTGGGTATGGTGCAGGGGGCCGTCCAAGGAATGAACCAGGCTGTTCAGCGTGGAGGCATTGGCGCATTGGCGATGTACCCACTCCGACAACGTGAATTACGCGAACAAGCCATGGCCCAGATGACGCCGGCTGAGATGATGTCTCAGCGATTCCAGATGGCAATGCAAACCGGGAGGCAACTTGGTTTACGGGGTGAGGGCGCATTCGCTGCGGGGGCCCGCTTGGCTTTCGGGGAAGAGGTCGCGGAGCAGATGATGTACCAGGCCAGAAGCCCTGGATTTTGGGACGCGCAACAGGACCTCGTACGGCGACAGAAGCGTGAACTGGCCATGAGTCAGCGCCAACAGATTATGGAAGCCGGTTCGGGACGTATTATGCGGGGAGTCAAAGGTGCGTACCGCGATAGTTGGTTGGAACGTGGTGTAGGTACGGTCCGCGAATTCGGCGAACTAGTGGCGAGTCCTTTTGGAAGAGCCGGCGGTGCGATAAGTGGTGCGGCAGGAGACGTTGCCGATTGGTGGGAGGACCTCGGTACACCTGAGGGTATCGCACGGACGCGAGTCAGCGAGAGCATGGCTGCTGCCCATGCCGGGCTTCGTCGTCGCGGACGCCTGGGATTTATAGAGCGGGGCGGCGGGAATGTTGGAGAAGATTTTAGTGATGTGGATAACCTGGAACTGCAACGTGCAATGGCACTCCAGGACCAGGGACTCACAACCACTATGGCGCGAGTCGGGGATGCGAGTGTGACGGGTTTGAGTCTGGCAGTAGGTGGAGGGGCGACCACAGCTGCGCGTGTTGGGCTCGGTGCCCGCGCTGCCCGTGTAGGTAAGGGCGCAGCATTGGGTGGGATTGCCGCAGGTGTAGGGGAAGCAATCCCTTGGTTACAAGGTCAGGCATACGAACTCACGATGGACCCTGGAGCGAAACGGCGCGCAATCCTCAACCTACGAACGACAGACCGACAGACACGGGCGCTGGCACAAAGAGCAGCGGAAACAGGCGGTAAGGGTGCCGAGGTAGATAAGATAACCGGTATACTGAACACGCTGGCCAAGAAGAGCGACGCGAACGTCAGCGGTTACGAGCTGATTCAACGCGGGGGTCGTAGTGCCCAAAAGAAGATTAATGATGCCGCAAGTCGTGGTTCGGGGATTACGAATGACGAATGGAGAGGTATTATTGTCGATACGTTGAAAAGTGCCGGAATAAAAGACGCAGAGGGTGAAGTCGCGAAGATGGACCCCGATGCAATCGAAAACATGAAGGCACAGATGCTGTACCAGGCAAACCAAGACCCGGATACAGCCAGGGCGTGGCAAGAGGTGGACGAGCAGTCACTGAAGCAGATAGAAAAACGCATGCACGCGCAGATGGAGCGCCGAACAAAGCACCTGGATGACAACATAGAACAGCTGGAATCCAAGATAGATTTTGAGTTCGACGAAGGCATGACAGGGTTGGCCACAGAGTTGGGAGGCGAGGACTTCGTCATGGCGTCCGTGATGGCGGCGGGTGGTGACTTGTCAGAAGACCCAAATGTTCGAAAACAGTACAACCGACTTAAGTCGCGATTTCTCGCCAGTGGTAAATCCCGGAAATCGTGGGATGACAAAATTCGCAAGATGCAAGAGAACCTCGGGCCAAAGGGCAAGTACAGCCAGATGATGGCGGTTCACGGCGTTAAGCGTAGCGAACTCGCCGAAGTGATGGAGAGCGGGATTTGGGATGCGGGTGGTACAGTGGGGACTGTTACGCAACTGGTTCGAGATATCAGTCGCAAGGGGTTGCAAGCGGGTTTTGCCAGCAAGGGTTTTCGCGAAACGATTACTCCGTATATCGGAACGGGAGCCGCAGAGGAATTATTCGGTGGCGGCGGTATGATTACGGCCGAGACTGTTGCGCAGGCCCTTTCTCCCGATGCGCTGAAGCGTATGGAGCGGTCGGGTGCGTCAGGTAAACGCCGGGCTGCTATGTACCGTAAGGCACAGGCCGGGGATGAGAAAGCCTTGGCGGCTATTCAGTCAGAAGCGGTAGCACTCCGAGAAGCAGGGGAGACAGAAGATGTTGTGGCGAGAGAAGCTACTGGAGAGCAGGCTGATAAGCTCCGACGTGAAGAAAAAGCATTTGGCGATATGAAATCTATGTTCAGAGACTTCACACCGGCTGCCCGGGAATTTAAGATGGGGGCCCGCATGCTGCGTCAGGCCATGGAGTCCGACATGATGAAGAAGATGAGGTAACGAATGGATGAACGATGGAAATTTGCGTTGCCTAGGGCAGAAGAATTGCTCCGTATCGTACAGACCAACATCGTGTACAATTTCCGTGCGGGACACGAAGCCAGCATACAGCTGGACCCACTGATTCAACGGGCGTACACCATCGTCAACGAAACCGGCGTAGTTCCGTACAAGGACTACTCAGCGGATATTACGCTGGTTCCGGGGCAGTGATATGACAGTAAGCACGAAGAATCCGCTGAATCAGGGCGCGATTGTACCTGCGATGCAGGTTATTAATCAGTTCAACGCCATCACCGGGCGAGACATAAACGCGCTCGGCGTTCAAGCAGCGCAGCCGTTCTCATCCCCGAAGTACGCCCGACATCGCACGAATCGACACCACGAGTTCGAAGATACGATGGCCCGGATGTTTATCCAGGTACCGTCGGCGCTTTATGAGAAATTCCTAGCGTCGCTGACGGATAAAGAGACAGCGGATATTGCGCGGGTGCTCACAGGAGACAACGTTCAGCAAGGCGGCATTGGGTACATCGATTTCTTTCTGCAACGAGCACACCATGCACTGAATGACAAGTACCAGGTAATCGAAACACTCTCGGACAGCTACGTAGCGTTCTTCTTCGGACTACAGGCTCCAGTGTTCAGCTACACCGGGACCTTGATGAACACATATCAGGACGACTGGACGATGCGCATGTTGCGCATCTTCAATGAGCTGGGTCGCGGTACGCAGTTGGCTCGGCGGGGTTTTATCATGCGTTTGCGATATGATTCGCTTATCGTGAACGGCGCCATGACAAATTTTGAGTGGGACCTTATGGGAGAGGGGGAGATGTCGACGCCTTTCTCGTTTAACTTACTGGTGAAGAGTGTACAGATTGTTTACGGTGGGTTGCGCCCACCCACGAACTTACGTCATTTGGGTTTTAAGGAATTTGAACCGCAGGTAGGGGGTTCGACGTTTGTAGCTGGAACCGGGGAAGCATCGAAGAGTTTTATCGGGGGACCAGCGACCAAACCCGAAGGCGTTTCGGATAACAATCCTGACCCACAAGCTGAAGTCGATGTAAACCCGGAAGGGGTTACACAGAATTTTGATAGCGAGACGGGGCAGACCATCTTTGACCCGGCACAAGCTCGTTAGTGTTGGAGGCCGTAAATGACAGCCATATTTAGGATAAACCAGCCAGGTATCACACCCCCTAAGCCTCCCACGGGCACCTGGGACCGCGCACGGCAAGACCTGGAGCTTTTTGCGCGCGGTGGAACGGTAGAATTCGAAGCACAGGATGTAATGAGTTCCTACAAATGGGAGCTTTACAGCCAGCCTGCCGGCATAACCGAAACGGTGAACAGCTCGACGAGTCAGACCGCTACTGTGGACTTCGGGTCTACAGGGCCCTTCCTGATGCGTTTGACGGTGGATGAGGGGTTACCGACAGAAGAGGTATCGGTACGCTACGTAGGGCTGCCGCTCCCGAGTAGCCAGCTTCCTATTCCAGCACTGGACGAGTTGAACTTCGACAACAGCCAGACACCCTACGACGGTTCGAGGGGTGCTGCGGACAAACTCGAAGCCTGGTTTCGCTGGTTGGACGAGAAGGTTGGCGTGAGTCCTAGGCAACGTGCTGTCATTGATTTCGAGACGGACCCTTCGGGACTTTCCCCCAGCGCGGGAGACCGGTGGATTGTGGGGTCGGGCGCTGTGGGCGTTTGGGCCGGAAAAGATAATGACATTGCCGAATGGGACGGAATCGACTGGCTTTACGCCACTCCAGAAGAGGGATGGATAACCTACGTTGACGCCCTCGACGTCGATTACAGATTTATCGACGATGGTGTACCGACCTGGGAAGAGGTTAAGGGCGGTATTTTCGATGTCGGTGTCGGACTGTTGTCCGCAGAAAGACAGGACGCGGGACTCACTACTGCGGCAGCCTACGCCTTCAACATGGGTTCGGGCAATACTATCAATGCCGGCTCTGACTTCGCAGTGGCTTTTGGCGCCGGAAATGTCGTCGGCAGTCGCGCGGATGCGCCGTACGCTTTTGTGTACGGCCGGGACAACCTGGTCGACGGCCCCGTAACCCCCGAGTGGGTGAATTTCGTTGTTGGTCAGGAGCACGATATCCAGGGGGACCAGCAGACAGTTCTGGGGGGCATAGAAAATATTACAGATAACCTGTCGGGAGTGAACTGGATTTTCGGAGGAGCTAACGTACTCACGGGCTCCGGATTAAACCATGTTTTAGGCTTTAACCATACACTAACCACGTCAGCACTTTGTACCGTTTTGGGGGATGAGAATACATTAACGGACGGCGCATCAGCATTCGTACAAGGAGACCTTAATGAAATAGGCGCGGGCGACTCTTCTGGTTGTGGGTACGCCGCCGTGATGGGGTACAACAACCTTGTAGGTATCACCAACGACGCGTACCATTCCCGGGTTTTCGGCGACTCCAACGAGGTAGATTCGCCAAAGTGTTTCGTTTCCGGGACAGGGAACATCGTGGGAACAGGGTGCACAGGTACCTTTATTCACGGCGGACAGTACCCGGAGTATGGAGTACCTTTTGACTTCCCGAACATTGTGGGAGATGGGTCTAATGGGGTTCTTTACGGTGTCGGGCATGAAATCGGCGCGGGCGGCAGCACGGCGTTTACATTTGGGTGGTTCAACAAGTTTGGGCTTACATCACCGTCGACGGCTACTCACTGTTTCGGCCTCAATTGCGAGGTTGATGGTAGCGAGTGGGGATGGATTCACGGCGAAAGCAATAAGATTGTCGGCGTGTCCGCCAACGATTATACGCACCTGTTTGGTTCATTTAACCAGGTAGGCTTGCAGACTGAGGTTGCACCAAATACAACCATCTTCGGGCATAAGTGTACTGTTTACGATACGACTTCGTATGTAGGCCGAGTCGCCGACGGAGGTAACTTTATAGTTTCGCTTTTGGAGAATGGGCGATTGAATCTCTCCGGGAGCGCCTTGAATGTAGCCGCGAGTCCCATCCTTTACGTAGATGAGCCTATTCAGTACATCCCGCAAAAGGGCATTGCTGAAATTGCGGGAGACTTCTACGAGTACAGCAGTTGGACAAATTCAGGAGCTACGGCGCCGAACGGTGAGTTCACCTTGGTTAGCACTCTGCAATCGACCTATACCGATGGTGATGACGTAGACGCGGGCGCTTTGGATATCAACTCCAGTGCGATTTTTGGCAGCTACAATGTTTTGAATCGTGTCGGAGGTGGGTTTGTCGTAGGCGCTTATAATGTTATTGAGGATGGGGGAGGTACCGTTACGGGTTCATCTGTTCTTGGCGGCTTCTGTCATGTAACAGGTGACTTTAATTTCATGGGAGGTGCTTTCCACGAAGTTACCGGAGCCTGGAACTTTGTGAGTGGGGATAGTATTGAGGT
>Ga0180430_10004341_pt1 | contig 11982 bp, 11 predicted proteins | sample SS_ome_9_FD_132999 | JGI IMG/M metagenome (GOLD analysis project Ga0180430, IMG submission 132999) | Hypersaline lake sediment archaeal communities from the Salton Sea, California, USA - SS_1_S_2 metaG | ecosystem: Environmental > Aquatic > Non-marine Saline and Alkaline > Hypersaline >... | reverse complement strand
CGCCGACCGCCCAAATGCTTGATCGTTTTTTCCGGTTTTCCCTTTGCGCGTCTTGCACCAGCGGTTCCTTTACTTCTCTACGCGTTCATGTAGGTTTCCCAGAGATTCCACAGCAGATTCTGCTCTCCGTCGCCCCCAAAACAGTAGCGGCTGAGCATATCGCGATCCACGTTCCGCAGGTTGTCGAAGCGGATGCCGAGCGCCAGACGCATTTTTCCCTTGTCCACCGTTTTGTGGTGCCAGACGACGCGACCGCTGAGGGCCAGTGCCGTATCGGCATTGGGAAGGTTGATGGTCAGCGTCGCCGCGGCGCCCACCGGATCATGGAGTTCAGCGGCGCGGGCCGTTTCGTCAAGATCGACGCAGGCGCCGTCCAGGGAAATATCCCTGGTGAAACCCTCGACAGCGAGCGCTTCTGCCGGGCCGTCGGCCTGAACGGATAATTGAACCCGTATCGGTATGGCGTGGCGTCGGGTCCGGCGAACACTGATCCAGTGGCGGTCCGGACCCGATGTCGGCGGACCTTTGTACAGCTTGGCCAGCAGCAGTTCGATGCGGGGAAATTTTCTGAAGAGGGCGGTTAATACCGGTTTGCTGATTTTAATAAGCTCCGCGGGCGTTGTCGCTTCCACATCAGACCGGCTGCGATTGCTGCGGTCGAAGGGGAAGACATCACCCAGGATGTCGCCGGGTCCCAGCCGCTTTGTGCGGGGCGTGTGCTCGGATTCATCCACCCCCGTTTCCACATAAACGGTTTCCTTCAGCCGCCCGGCCACAACAAAAAAGATGTCCAGCGCCGGTGCGCCGTGTTCGATCACCAGCTGTTCCGCGGACGCGTGAACCCGCACCATGCGCCGCATGACGGCGATCAGTTCGGGGTAGGACATTTCCGCGAAAAAATTCTGCAGCGGGACTTCCGCAGAGGTGCCGGCCTGAAGGGTGCTGTGGAAAAGCCGGCCCTGTTCGTGGTCGGGTTTGACAATTTCCCAGGACAACACTTTGGCAACGATGGCCTGGAGCGCCATTTTGGATTGAGCGAAAAGATCGGCCGCTTTCCCGTATGCCTGGTAGGCGGCTTCGGGCGCGTTTTGGCGGGCCAGAAAATCGGCGTAGCTGCGGTGAAGTTCGGCCTTGTCCGGGAAAAGATGCAGGAGGTTTTCGTATTCTTCTTTTGAATCGATCCGCATCGATCCGTCGGCAATCCGCTCGACAACGCCGGCGGAATCCTGTGCCGGGACATGAGTTTCCAAAATGACGACTCCTGTTTATCGCATCAAAGAAAAAAAACAACCACCGTTCAGACGATTGTACGTGGACCGCCGCTTTTTCGGGGCGGGCATTTCGGGTGCGATTGATACCGCATCTTTACGATTTGAGCCGCTCATCCAGCACCTCGGCGATCTCGCTTATCTGGCGGCCCGTGATCTCCGTTTTTTGATGCATGAGCAGCAGCGCTTGATAAAACGCATCCATGCGCCGGTTCATGCGGCTGATAATGGCGCCCAGCCGGGCGATTTGATCCTTGACGGCCGTCATATCCTCAGCGGATGAGGCGGGCGGTGTTTGCCCATCGTCATCGCGCGTCTCATTTTTAAAAGCCTTTATCATGGCCTCCAGATCTTGTTTTTCCGCATCGGACAGACCGGCGTCAAGGCCGTTTTGCAGGGAGTCACGCATGATCGGCTTCTTCCAGTTTGGCTCTGATTTCCGCATCCAGGGATGCCAGCTGGGCCTCGGTTTCCTCGAATCGCTGTTTCAGTTCCACGGCGCCCGCTTGACCCGTCGGTTTTCGTTTCTGAAACAAAAGGAAAAATACCAGGATCGCAATGACGAGAGACAGGGCGATTAAAACGGCGATCAGGTAGGTAGCATATCCCGCCGGCATCCGCCGGCTCTCGGCTTGCGATGCCCGGGGCAGGGACTCCCGCGGCGTGTCCGGCGTGTCAACGGATAAAGACGGTTGAATAACCGGTGATTCCAGGATGGGCGCGGCATGGCTTTGCGGTGCGGCCGCCGCTGAATCCTTGACGGCTTTTATTTCAGGGACCGTCAACGGGGGTTGGTTTCCGGCCGGTGAAATATCCACCGCCGCCGCGGGCGGTTTTTCCGCTGCTGCCGGTGTGGTTTGCGTGGCAACAGCGGCGGCTCCGGACGCGTTTGCGGCCGCCGCCGGGGTCGGTGCTGCGTCGCTTTCGGAAGCCGCGGTCTGCTGAAAGACCAGTTCGTTCAATATCAGTTTGGTCGGTGTCGTCTTTTTCAAAACGGCGTCGACAACGATTCGGTCCGGTGCGGAAAGGGTAAAGACCTTGATGTCCTCTGCGACGGACGGCAGCTGCACCATGGCTTCCAGGTGCTGATCGCTGTGGGTTACGTTGATGGCGGTGACATGCGCCGGCATCCGGTTCTGAAAAGCGGTGCTTTTTTCGGTGGTGGTGTTTGGAAAACGGAGGCGCAGGGTGTCCGGCGGGGCGCTCCTGTCCAGTGCATATTCGGTCGGGGCATCAAATTCAAATACAATGCGGGTGTAGGCCGCCGTTTTCCCGGTTCTAATTTGCCTGAGGTCTGATGCGGTGCTGCTGATCGGCGCAGCAAAACCGCAGAAGACCGTCCAATAAAAGATGAATAACGTTTTGGATAGAGGGTGCATACGCTGTACCGCCCGTCAACGACGACCTGCGGCACCGCTGCAACAACGCCTGCATCCGGGTCGGTTTTTCAAGCCGCGGTGCCGCTTTATTCGAGAAAGTCCGACGACTGCGGCAGAAGATAGAAAAAAAACAGTTGCATGTCAAGTATTTGTGATCTGTCGGCGTTGAAAACCGGACGCGCGGGCGCCATTGTATCCCTTGGGGATGTAGCTGCAAAGCGGTTCCTCCGCCAGATAGTCTCCGGTGGCTTCATAGGCCCGCGCCCTGCATCCGCCGCAAACCTTGCGAAATTCGCATGCACCGCACTTTCCCTTGAGCTGGTTGTCGTCACGCAGTTTTTCGAAAACCGGCGCCGTACGCCAGATGCGGGAAAAGGGCGTCTTGGTGACGTCGCCGCAGTTCAGATCAAGAAAGCCGCAGGGCTGAACGACACCGGTGTGCGAAATGAAACAAAATCCGACGCCGCCCAAACATCCACGGGTAACGGCATCGAGTCCATGGGTTTGAAAACAGACTTTCTTCCCCTCGGCCGCGGTCCGCTGGCGGAGAATACGATAGTAGTGAGGTGCGCAGGTGGCTTTCAGCTGCAGGGAAGTTTGGGATTTGCGGTCGTAGAACCAGTTGAGGGTTTCCTCGTACTGGCGGGCGGTGATTTCCTTGTCGACGATGTATTTTCCCCGTCCGGTGGGCACCAGCAGAAAAATATGGTGCGCGGCTGCACCGAGGTTTTCCGCCAGCTGCTGTATGGCGGGTATCTGGTCGAGGTTCGACTGGGTGATCGTGGTGTTGATCTGAAATTCGATGCCGGCGGATTTGGCGTGGTCGATGCCTTTGAGCGCGGAGCGGAAGGCACCGGCCACCCCCCGGAATCGATCGTGGCCGGCTTCCGTGGCGCCGTCGATGCTGATGCTGATGCGGCGGATGCCGGTTAAGGCCATGCGCCGGGCCACATCCCGGGTGATGAGCGTTCCATTGGGGGCCATCACCATGCGCAGCCCCTTGTCGGTTCCGTAAGCGGCGATATCGAGAATGTCATCGCGCAAAAGGGGCTCCCCCCCGGTCAGGATGACGATGGGGCGGCCGACCTCCCGGATCTGGTCCAGCAGCGCAAAACATGCCCGGGTGTCGAGTTCATTTTCATAAGGTCCCATGGTGGCCGCCGCGCGGCAGTGGATGCAGGAAAGGTTGCAGTTGCGGGTGATTTCCCATGCCACCAGACGCAGCCCGGGGATCTTGTTGTGAAGGGCGGAGGCGTGGGCTGCGGGCGGATCGGGTCGGCTCATTTATTGTTTCTCCAAAAGCGCTGCAGCTTCCAGCGCGAAATAGGTCAGAATCATGTCGGCCCCGGCGCGTTTGATGGCGACAAGGCTTTCCATCATGGCCTTGGCGCCGTCCAGCCAGCCCATTTTTTCGGCGGCCTTGATCATGGCATACTCTCCGCTGACGTTGTAGGCGGCCAGCGGATGATCAAACTCCTCGCGGATGCGGCAGATGACATCCAGATACGGCAGGGCCGGTTTGACCATAATGACGTCCGCCCCTTCTTCGATGTCCATGGTGACTTCACGCATGGCTTCCAGGGCGTTGGCCGGATCCATCTGATAGGTCCGGCGGTCGCCGAACTGTGGTGCGGAGTCGGCCGCCTGACGGAAGGGACCATAGTAGGCCGAGCAGTACTTGGCGGCATAGGACATGATCGGAACATGGCTGAAATCGCTTTCATCAAGCAGATTGCGGATTTCGGTGACCCGGCCGTCCATCATGTCCGACGGCGCCACCATATCCGCGCCCGCGGCCGCGTGGGAGAGGGCGGTCTTGGCCAGAAGTTCGAGCGACGCGTCGTTGTCGATTACATCGCCGTCAACGATGCCGCAGTGCCCGTGATCGGTGTACTGGCACAAGCAGACGTCCGTAATGACGACCAGTTCGGACACGTGCTGCTTCAAGTCGGCCACCGCCCGCTGGACGATGCCGTCTTCGGCGAAAGCCCGGGACCCCAGTGCATCCTTCTTATCAGGGATGCCGAAGAGCATGATGGCGGGTATGCCTTGGGCAAAGGTCTCTCGGGCGGTCTTCAGCAGGTGGTCGCGCGACAGTTGAAAATGGCCCGGCATCGCGGGGATGGGGCGTTTCTGATTTTTTCCTTCGATGACAAACAGCGGTAGAATCAGGTCGTCGGTTGAGAGCCTGGTTTCGCGGATCATGCGGCGCAGCGCTTCATTTTGCCGCAGTCGTCTCGGGCGGTAATCTGGAAAGAGCATGCTTTCTCCTCTCGATAGGTTCTAAAGGGTTTTCCGGGCGGTCGCTCAGGCGATTTCCTGATCCGTCAGGTAGCAGGCTGGGTCCGGTGCCCAGATGTCGCCGCTCACGGCTTCGGCGCGCACCCGGAAATTGCCGCCGCAGATGTCGAGCCAGCGGCAGGCGGCGCAGCGGCCCTTCACATAGGGCTTTTTGTCTTTCAAACGTTTCATCAGCGGATCGGATGTGTCGCGCCAGATTTCCGAAAAAGGACGATTGCGCACATTGCCGAAACTGTGGTGGCGCCAGAACTGGTCGGCGTGCACCCGGCCGTCCCAGCTGACGCAGCCGATGCCTTTGCCCGAGTTGTTGCCTTCATTCATTTTTAGAAGAGACAGGGCACTCCGGGCGCGCCGGGGCGCTTCCCTGCGCAGGCGCAGATACAGGTAGGGACCGTCGGCATGGTTGTCGACGGTCAGAACCTCTTTGGGTTTGCCCCGGTCGTGGAGATCCCGGGTGCGGTCCATGATCAGATCAACAGCCGACCGCGTGGCGGCATGGGACAAGTCCGCATGGATCAGCGCCGACCCGCGTCCGGCGTAGACCAGGTGATAGAAACAGACCCGGGGGATGTCCATGTCTTCCAGCAGGTCGAAGATCTGCGGAATATCGGAGGCGTTGGCCTGGTTCATGGTAAAGCGCAGCCCGACTTTGATGCCGGCGTCCTGACAGTGGCGGATGCCGTTCAGCGCGGCGTCGAAGGCGCCGTCCACGCCTCTGAAACGGTCATTGATGGTTTGCATGCCGTCGAGGCTGATGCCCACGTAGGAAAGGCCGATGGCCTGCAAGTTGCGCGCGACGGAGGCGGTGATCAGGGTGCCGTTGGTGGAAATCACCGCCCGCATGCCTTTTTGCACCGCATAGGCGGCCAGGTCGGGCAGGTCCTTGCGCGCCAGCGGTTCGCCGCCGGAGAACAGCACCACAGGCACGCCGAAGCCCGCCAGGTCGTCCAGCAGGGCTTTGCCTTCGGCCAAGGACAGCTCGTCGGCGCTGTTTTGGTTCCGGGCCTGAGCGTAGCAGTGGATGCAGCGCAGATTACAGCGCTGGGTGACGTTCCAGACCACTACCGGTCGTTTGTCTTCTGAAAACTGCAACAGATGCGACGGCAACTGAGCGGACCGCCTTCCATAACGCAGGGCGTCGGAAGGCTCGACCGTGCCGCAGTAAAGCTTGGAAATGCCGATCATGGGCCCATTTTCGCTTTCATTCCGGTTGCGGCGCCCTGAAAAAAGCGCCTACACAAATTCAGGCCGGTTCTTTATCAAGTTGTGGACAAACGCTTCCGGCGACAGCAGCGCTTCCTTGGTGACGAAAAAGCGGTTTCTGCCGGTTTTGTCGCGTACCAGCTTCAAACCGTGCTCGAAGTTTTCGGAAAGGCTGCGGTAAAGGTCTTTCATTTCAACGATGCCGTCCACGATCTGCTGAATGATAAAGTCGATGGCGCTTTCCTCGAGTACGATGTTGATGTCGTGGTTTTTCAGAAAATAAAGCTCGATGCTTTTGATCTGGTCGCGATAGTCTTTGATTTTTTCCACGATGCGGCTGATGTCCATGATGTTGCGGCTGTAGCAGGCCGCTACAATGTCGACGCGCTCCGGTGTAAGCGACATGTCGAACTTGGCGGAGATCGTTTCCCGGTTGGACGCGACATAGGTCCGGATGGCCTGCCGTTCTTCATCGGCGATGCGCTGGAATGCTTCCTCCAGGCGACGGGTGTTCCTGAAATGGATGGTTTCGGACAGGGCCTCATCCGGTGCGGCCGCCAGCGCCGCGGTGAACGGAAAACGGACGACCGTGGAAGAGGGCAGGGACTTTTCAAACGGCAGCAGGGTGGATTCGACCGCGCTGACCAGCCCCCGGGCACCGGTGTTCTCCGTAAAGGCCTTTTGGGCCAGGAGCCGCAGCAGGTCGTCATCGAATTTGACATCGATGCCGTAGGCCGAAAAATCCAGTTTTTTTCCTAATATGATCGGGTTGTTGGGATTTTTTAAAATCGCGTAAAGGTCGCTTTCCGTCAGGCGTTCGAATACCGTTCTGACCGGAAGTCGTCCCACGAATTCGGATTCGAATCCATAAGCGATCAGATCCTCGGACTTGACCAGCGTGAGCAGTTCCCAGGGGTCTTCCGCTTTGGCCAGCCGGGCGCCGAAACCGATTCCCTGACGCGTGATGCGCTTGTGGATGATTTCGGCCAGATCCGTGAACGCACCGCTCATGATGAACAGGATATGACGCGTGTTCACCGTGGATTGATCACGCTTGCCCGTCCTTCGGAAGCGCTCCACTTCCTGGAGCATGGAAATGGGGTCGTGGGGCACCTTCAGGTCGACCTCGGTTTCCTCCATGGGCTTGAGCAGGGCGCGCTGCACACCGGTTCTGGAAACATCGGCGCCGACCAGGTTGCGCGTGGACGCGATTTTATCGATTTCGTCAATATAAATGATACCGTATTGGGCGCGTTCCATGTCCCCGTCCGCTTCACGCACAAGATCCCGGACCAGGTCTTCCACATCGCCGCCGACATAACCGGTTTCACTGAATTTGGTGGCATCGCCCTTGACGAACGGAACCCCGAGCTTCTTGGCGATGAGGCGGATCATGTAGGTTTTACCCACACCTGTCGGTCCGATCATGAGGACGTTGCTCTTGATGCCGCCGACCAGGTCGTTCAAATCTTCATCGGTGTCCTGATAGCGTCTGATGCGGTTAAAGTGGGTGCAGATTTTGGTCGCCAGGATGGCCTTGGCCTTTTCCTGCTTAATGATGTACTGATCCAGGTAGGACACCAGCTCTTCGGGCTTCAGGTTGAAATGAATCTTGCCGTCTTTTTTCGGCGCCTTTCCCATGTCATGCGCCGGATTTTCCTTGTGCATGACAATGGGGGTGGCGACTTTCACATGGCCGCCGAATTTTTTGGTCAAAAATTCGCTGATCTCTTTTTCCAACTCCTTGGGGGTTGGAATTTTTTCGTTCATTGTTTCCATCATGTCTGTCATTATAATCATGCGGTCGTCAAAATGCAAGGAATGGGGATTGTTGACCTGCACGACATCTGCGGCGCCGGACGGTCCTGCCGACGTTGTTTACGGTTTTTTTATTGAAAAATGGAAGGGGAGGGTGATACGAATACAATATGCGGTCGAGTGTCTGGAAATTTCAGGTGAATCGCAAGAAGGTGCACTGGATTCGTTTTGTTCTGGAAGCCTGTGACGGCATTGCAACGGTGACCACCACGGATCGCCGCCGGGGTGTCATCGCCGTTCATGTCCCGCCGGGGTGCGAGGCGGATACGTGGGTGGTTTTGAGAAGCATCGCCGCCGAAACGATGCTGACGCCCTATGGTCTGACGGTCTGATCCGCCGCATGGCCGGCGGTGCAAATGGCGAGGGATGTGGTTTCATGGAATCGATTCCGCGAGGAAAGCGCATGAAAAAAATCGGTTATCTGGGGCTTGTGCTTCTGGCTGCCTGCGCGGGTCTGGGCATGGGCAGTCTGGGCCTGGAAAATGAAATCAAACAGCCGGAACCGGATCAAAACTATACGGTTTCGCTCGTGGATCAGGCGGATGTTTCCATGTCGCTGGAGCAGTTTTCCTGTGAAGGGCAGACCTACCTCATCGGCCGCATGGGAAGAGCGGATCTCTCCGTCGATTTTAACAAGATTGAACGGGTGGATTTTTTTTCCGAGGGGGATCGGGTGCGGGCGGAAGTCGCTCTCAAGGACGGCCGGCGTGTGGCGCTGCATTTGAAAAAAGGCACGCCCTGCTACGGGGCTGCACCGTTCGCCGATGTCCGCATTGCGGTGGAAGATATCAAAACAGTCGTGGTTCACGGACAGAAGGAACCGGTCGAATGACAGCGCGCAAAGCCGTTTTTATTGAGACCATCGGATGTCAGATGAATGTGTATGACACCGAACGCATTGCAGAGGGGCTTCGCGCGCTGGGCTACGCGACAGCGTCGTCGCCGGAAAAAGCCGATCTGATCATCGCCAATACCTGCTCCGTGCGGGAAAAAGCCGAGCAGAAGGCCTTCAGTTTTCTCGGACGGTTGAACCGGTTGAAAAAAAGCAATCCCCGCCTGATCATCGGCGTGGGCGGCTGTGTGGCCCAGCAGGAGGGCCGTCGGATTCTGCGACGCGTGCCGCACGTCGATTTGGTTTTCGGCACCGCCGCGGTGGACCGCGTGCCGGCCGCCGTTGCAAAGATCGAAAAAAACCGCTGCCGTATCGTGGATGTCGCCATGCATGACGGTGCCGCGGCACCGCCGCGGCGCTGTGACACGCCCATGGAAGGCGGCGTGAGCCGATTTGTGACCATCATGCGCGGCTGCGAGAATTACTGCACCTACTGCATTGTGCCCCTGGTGAGGGGGTCGGAGAAAAGCCGTCCGCCCGCGGCCGTCATCCAAGAGGTCAAAGACCTGGTGCGCTGCGGCGCCGCGGAGGTGACGCTGCTCGGGCAGAATGTCAACAGCTACGGCAGGAAAGAAGGGCTGCCGGCCTTCAGTGATCTGCTCGAACAAGTGAATGCCGTTGACGGTCTGCTGCGAATCCGCTTTACCACCTCGCACCCCAAGGATCTGACCGACGAACTGGCGGCCTGCTTCGGTCGTCTTGAAAAGCTGTGCCGCCACATTCACCTGCCGGTGCAGTCCGGATCCGATGATGTCCTGCGGCGCATGAACCGCCGCTACACGCGTGCCCGGTATCTCGAGCGCATCGCACTTCTGCGCCGCATCTGTCCGGACATCGCGGTCACTTCGGATGTGATCGTCGGTTTTCCCGGCGAGACCGAGGCGGCGTTTGCGGACACCATGGATCTGGTGCGGCAGGTGCGGTTCGACAACCTTTTTGCCTTCAAATATTCGGATCGTCCCGGCACCCGGGCCGCCGGGTACGGAAACAAGGTGCCGGAGGATGTCAAAAGCGAACGCCTCGAACGGCTGCTGAACCTCCAGGCGGAAATGACCCGGGAAAAAAACGAAAACAAAACCGGCGCGGTTCTGCCCGTACTGGTGGAGGGAAAAAACCGGAAACCGCCGCGCACCGCATCCGCCGCTGTGTCGTCCGCCGGGGAGTGGACGGGACGTACGACCTGCAATCGGATTGTGCACTTTGCCGGTCCGGAGGGTGTACGACCCGCCGGCGTGGTCGACGTGCGGATTGATAAAGCCCTGGCTCACTCGCTGCGGGGCCGGGTGGTTGAGAATGCCGTTCATCACCATCCAGCGAAAGGAAAGAAATGTCATGCTGCATAAGGTGAATATCGCCGGTCTCACCATGGACCCGACATCCAACACGCCGATTATCATTTTAAAATCCGAGGAAACCGATCAGGCCATTCCCATCTGGATCGGGCTGCTGGAAGCGACATCCATCGCCTCCGCTCTTCAGAAAATCGACTTTGAAAGACCCATGACCCATGACCTTTTCAAAAATTTCACCCAAAAAGTGAACGCCAGCGTCACCCGGGTCGAAGTCTGCGATCTCAAGGACAACACCTTTTTCGCCCGCATTTATTTTGCCATGGGCGGCGACGCCTTTGACATGGACGCCCGTCCCAGCGACGCCATCGCCATTGCGCTGCGTTTCAATGCACCGATTTTCGTCGACGACAAGGTGGTGCAGAAATCCAAAACAGGCGACGCGCAGGCCGAGGTTTTCGATGACAGTGAAGAGGGCAAAAAGTGGGCCGATTATCTTGAAAAGCTCTCGCCGGACGATTTTGGAAAATATAAGGTATGAAAACGGGCTGCCGCGATTCTTGGCGCGGTCATCCGTTTATGTCATTTTTTAGATACCATAAATCCTTGACAAGACAGTGAAGTTATGAATTTTATGGTTGACGTTGCTGAAACAAATGATATAGAAAAAAAGGAATTTCTGTTTAGACAGCTAAACATCTATGCATGTTCCTCGGAAAGTGGTTTGCCTGATGATTTATAGGTGAATATTAAAAGAATTCACCATGTTCAGTCAAAACGAACCGGATGTCGCCGTGTCCGGCGGCCGATATCCATCAATTCAACCCCAAGGGAGGTGATAAAACCATCATTCGGAAATGCATTCAACGCGAATTTGAAGTTAACAGGATCAACACACGGAGGAGGCTTTGATATGAAAACTGGTTTAAAATTTGCCTTTATCGCGCTTTTTGTTGCCAGCACGCTTGTATTCACTTTTCATTCGGCGCAGGCAGCCGATACAAAGACGTTCAAAATCGGAATTTTGGGACCCATGTCCGGCCCGGCGGTGGCTTGGGGGCTCCCGGCCAAGAAAGGCGCTGAAATATGGGTGGAAGATGTCAAAAAAGCAGGCGGTATAAAAGTCGGCAGCGACGTTTACATGCCGGAGCTGGTCGTTTATGATAATGAAAGCGTTTCCAGCAAGGCCGTTCTCGGCAGCCGGAAGCTGGTTCTGGAAGAAGAAGTCGATGTTGTGTTTCAACTGGGCGGCGATCCGGCAATCGCCACGGGTCCGTTTTTCACCAAGTACAAGATGGTTCAGCACAGTTTGATTTCCACGGATGTCCGTCCCCAATTTCCATATCTCATCATTAGTGTGGAATCCTCTCCCTTTTTCACCGGTGCTATTCAATGGATATCAGAAGCCTATCCCGACGCAAAAACCATGGCCCACGTCGCTCAGGACGATCTGATCGGGATCGAGGGAGCGACATACACGCATGCAGCCGCCCGGTCAACAGGCATTAAACTTGTCTACGACAAATTCTTTGCTCCGGAAACACAGGATTTTGCTCCCGTCGTCAGCGCGATGTTGGCCAAGAAACCGGATATCGTAAATCTGGGCTGTTCTTATGTCGAATACGTGGATTTGATCGTCGAACAACTCTACAAGCAGGGTTTTGAAGGCATACTGGTTGCCGTTGAATTCATGCAGTCCACCATCGACAAGGTGCCTGCTGAATGGCTGGAAGCCAGAAGAGCCATCGGCTGCTTTCCCAGATTCGATGACCCCGTTATCAAGGACCGCCGAATTGCCGAAAGAACCTTTGAAGCCTTTTATAATGAATTTG
>Ga0180430_10004339_pt1 | contig 11987 bp, 5 predicted proteins | sample SS_ome_9_FD_132999 | JGI IMG/M metagenome (GOLD analysis project Ga0180430, IMG submission 132999) | Hypersaline lake sediment archaeal communities from the Salton Sea, California, USA - SS_1_S_2 metaG | ecosystem: Environmental > Aquatic > Non-marine Saline and Alkaline > Hypersaline > Sediment... | reverse complement strand
TGGTTTGAGCATCTTTGCTTTGAGCATCTTTGCTTTGAGCATCTCTGGTTTCGGCATTGGAACAGGCTGAAAGGATCAGGACCGCTGCCAGCAGGGGGAGTAAAATTCGCATGAAGTTATTGGGATTAAATGAAGCGGCAAATAAGCTAAAAAAGTGCAAAAATCAAATTTAAATATTGTGAGCGCTCGTTTGGTTCACCAGGCAGCATTCAAATTGGGATTTGTGATATAAATTATCAGGTTACTGCATATATGAGCCCTTAACTGGATAATAAATATTTCTTAAGTGACCTTTATTATCCGGAAACAACCTCTGGAGAGCTGCTAAGAGGATAATAAATATCACTTAACCAATCTGGCCAGATTGGGTTCTGGAGGCAGGGGAGGTGAACACGGGTATGGAAGATATGCAGGCAGCAGAGGATATGGATGCGGCCATACGGATCTTCACCGCGGAAAGGGATTCACCCACTATGGGGGCTCACATAATTATGAGGGAGTTCTCCTCAACTAAGGGTGTTCTTCCCTTATAAGGGAGTTCACCCAAATATTTGTAAGTTTAAAGGGAAAAATCAATAGAAATGAAAAGGACCGCAATATTGATCGTTTTGATCATCTCCGCCTGTATGGCGGGAAGGGCACCGGAAGCCTTCGCCGGCGAAAGGCCCAATTTCATAGTGATATTTGCCGATGACCTGGGCTATGGGGACCTGGGGGTGTTTGGGCATCCCTCCATCAAGACTCCGGCCCTGGATCAACTGGCCTTTGAGGGACAGAAGTGGACCAGTTTTTATGTGGCTGCCCCGGTGTGTACTCCAAGCCGCGCGGGATTACTGACCGGACGGCTTCCCATTCGTTCGGGCATGTGCAGCGATAAACGACGCGTTCTCTTTCCCGATTCCAAAGGCGGTCTTCCCCAGAGTGAAATTACCATTGCCAAAGCTTTGAAGGAGAATGGCTACCGTACGGCTGCCATTGGCAAGTGGCACCTGGGACATCTTCCCGAGTTTCTTCCCACCCGGCACGGTTTTGACTCCTATTTCGGGATCCCTTATTCCAACGACATGGACAAGATCAAAGGGAAGTCCTATTTCGAGGATCAGTTTACCTTCGCCGACGAAGAATACTATCAGGCCTTCAATGTTCCTTTATTACGGGATGAAGAAGTGGTGGAGCGTCCGGCCGACCAGCGGACCATTACAAAACGTTATACCGAGGAGGCCATTAAAAGAATTGAGGAATTCGGCGAGGATCCATTTTTCATTTACCTGGCCCATAACCTGCCGCATATCCCGCTTTTTCGTTCCGGCGAATTCAAGGATCAATCACTTGCGGGCATTTATGGCGATGTGATTGAAGAGATCGACTGGTCCGTGGGACAGATTGTGGAGAGCCTGAAAGCGCAGGGTTTGGCCGAAAACACCCTGATTGTCTTTACCTCGGACAATGGTCCCTGGCACACCTTTAAGACCCACGGGGGATCGTCCGGATTACTGCGGGGCGCCAAGGGTGGCACCTTTGAAGGAGGCATGCGCGAACCAACCATCTTCTGGTGGCCCGGGAGCCTGAAACCGGGTGTGGTTATGGAGATGGGAACCACCATGGACCTGCTCCCCACCTTCTGCAGCCTGTCGGATACGCCTCTTCCCGAGGACCGCATCTACGACGGCTATGACATCTCTCCGGTGCTCCTGGGCACAGGGAAAGGGGAACGGGAAGTGGTGTTCTACTACCGAGGACAGCAGGTATATGCCATCCGGAAGGGCGACTACAAGGCCCATTTCATTACCCAGCTGGAATATGGCAGTTCCACCGCCCATCCCATTACCGATCCTCCCATGGAAATAACGGGCAAACCCACCATCCTGGAACAGCCCCTGCTCTATAATGTAAACATCGATCCCGGTGAGAAGTATGATATTGCTGCCGAGCATCCAGAGGTGATTGCGGAAATCAGGCAGGTCCTGGAGGAGCACCTGCTCACCCTGGAAGAGGTGGAAAACCAGCTGGAAAAGAGGTAAGTCCCGGGGATCTTAATCAAGCGTGAGATCCTGTTTAGACCGGGGATCGCAGTTGACCGTTGGATCCTGGTTAGACCGGGAATCTCAGCTGACCATAGGATCCTGGTTAGACCGTGGGATCCTGGCTAGACCGGGGATCTCAGCTGACCATAGGATCCTGGTTAGACCGTTGGATCCTGGATAGACCGGGGATCTTAATCCCCCCATATGGCATAGCTGAGCGACAGCTGGAACACCCTGTTTTGCCATGGGTCCGGATAATAGCGTGAATCGGAGGCTACCATCAAGCCTTCGATGTACCTGAGGGCAACATTTAGTTTGATGGGCAGATTCAGCTCAGCACCCACCAGCAGTCCCACATCGACCTCATCATAAAACTCAGTGATACTGTAAGCCGCTCCTCCGTCTTCCGGCATGCGAAAGGCTCTAGTGCGAAAACTGAACTGGGGTCCGGCGTGTATATTCAGTAAATCCAGGACCTGAAAGCGAGCCGTTAGCGGCATGTCAATGTAAGAAACAGCCTCATCGCCGGAATAGTCCGGAGCGCTCCATACGGATCCTTTCTGCGAATACAGGAGTTCCAGCTGGCCGGCCATTTTTTCTGAATAAATCAAGATCCCAAAGACTCCGATATGGACGCCCGGTTTCCAGCTCGTTTCCACTTCGCTGGCAGTGCTGCTGGTAAATTGTGTGGAGAGATTTGCCCCGGCCCGGATCCCGGCTTCATATCCCAATTGGGCATGGATTGCCGTGCAGACAAGAATCAAAGAGCCAAGCAGTATTAGTTTCTTCATCTTAAATAATTATTCACCTGGTCATCAGTCCGTATGATCCCCGTTCTTCCCAGCCATAAAACGCTCCAGGATCGATTCGTCGTTGATCTCCTTGGAAAGAGAGGCGATGGTATCCATGGGCACATCGTAGAGATCCAGCACCAGCATGCCATCCAGGGCATCGTTAAATTTCGGATCCAGGTTGAATCCGATGATGCGGCCGTTGAGCTTCAGGTAGCGTTTGAGCAGGATGGGCATGGTGTAGTCATTGGGCTCCACCTCTTTGATAAAGCGGTCGAACTTGTTCAGATCGTCCGCATTCTCCAGGATCACCTCCTCGTCCACATTGAATCCTGGCACATTGTAGCGGGTGCGGGGTCTTACATAGCGGGCCAGTTTCTTATCGAAATGATGCTCCCGGATGTACTGCATGATGAGTCCGCGCGAAAACTGGGAATAGTTATTGCTGATGCTGACCGGTCCGATCAGGTAACGGTACTCGCTATGCTTCAACAGAAAATACAGGATGCCTTTCCAGAGCAGAAAAAGCGGCATGGGCCTGCGCTGGTACTCCTTGATAATAAAGGAACGACCCAGCTCCAGCGACTGCCGCAGGGTGGGCTGAAAGCGGCGGTTCATGCGGAAAAGGCTCTGCAGGTAGAATCCCTTCACCCCGTAACGCCGGAGGATCTCCTCCCCTTTTCCCACCCGGTAGGCGCCTACGATCTTATGTTCCTGGTTGTCCCAGACAAAGAGCTGGTTGTAGTAGAGATCGTACTCATCCAGGTCCATGGAGTGGTTGGTCCCTTCCCCCACATCCCGGAAGGTGATCTCCCTGAGTCTGCCCAGCTCCAGCATGATCTGCGGAATCTCCGTACTGGGAGTGCAGAACACATCAAACTGGTCGCTTGTAAAGAGACTGTATTCCTCGCGTATCCGTTCAATTTCATCCAGGATCAGTCCGGTATCCACTGGCTCGGCAATGGCTTCGGGCTTTTTGTTCCGGTTGATACGGGGCCTGAAAAACTTCTTCACCTCCAGCACCGATCCCAGGGAGTAGGTTTTGGCCCGCAGGTAACGTCCAAAGGTGGAGATATCTGAAAAGCTCTCCTGCTCCTTCACACTCACCGGATTGCCTATGCGTATTCTTATCTTTTTGTGCTTCTTATTGAATACTTCGGCCGGAAGGCGAACGGTTCGCAGGGATGGATGGATCAGTCCGAGCAGATGGAAAAGGCGGGAATTGGAGCCCTGGAAATACACCGGGACCACCGGCACCTGTGCCTTCTTGATCATTTTCATGGCCGGGTACTGCCACTCCCGGTCGCTGATACCAAAATTGTCTTCGTTGTAAGAGCTAACCTCTCCTGCCGGGAAGATCCCCAGGACGCCCCCCTCTTGCAGCTGTTCCAGGGCCATCTTCACCCCGCCCAGACTTGATTTGGCATCCTTCCTGCGCTCAAAGGGGTTTACCGGCAACATGTACTCCGAGACCGGTTCGATCTTATTCAGCACAAAGTTGGACATCACCTTGATATCGGGCCTTATTTTTGAGAGGACCTTCACCAGCAACATGCCATCGATGCCCCCGAAAGGGTGGTTGGAAACGGTAATAAAAGCCCCGTTTTTGGGCACCTTGGCCAGCTCCTCCTCGCTTACCTCGTATTCCAGGTCCAGCTTTTCGATCAGTGCATCGATAAAGTCCATGCCCCGGTGGTGACTGATCTCCTCGTAGAGCTTGTTCAGCTTATTGATCCGGAGGACCGTCATCAGCACCTTGGCGGCACTGGTGCCTCCCCTGCCTTTCTTAAAGCGGGCGGCTTTAATAAATTCGTCTGTTTCGACCAGTTTCAATGTTGGAGTCTTAGATTTGGCTTCATCTTAGATGCAGCTTGATCTCAGAATGGGATTGTTCTAATATTTAGCTTGATCCCAGATCTGGCTTGTTCTCAGATTTTCGCCATGCTTCTGTCTGAAGCGTGCTACAAAGATAGTAAGTTTAAAAATTTCTGTGATCTGCCTGCAACATGACCTTGATTATTCGCGAATGTTTCGTTCTACTCTAGGCATAGAATCAACGCAGCTTTCCCTGTTCTTACTCATAATCAATAATTTGACGGATTAGGCATGCCTGTTGCATTAGAATTATCAAACAATAGTTCATTGATAAAAGGGCATGTAGCTCAGTGGTTAGAGCACCTCTCTGATGAGGAGGCGGTCGATAGTTCGATTCTATCTATGCCCACAATAGGAATACCCTAGTGCCGGGGTCACAGCTTCAACATGTCCTCGTGCTAAGCCTCTATTTATTCAGGCTTCAGCTTGTCAAGTTGTTTTCGAGCAGGTTCATAGCCCAATTCCAAAGCTCTGTTGAAGTGAAACTTTGCTTCTGGAATGCTTCCTTCTTGCTTATAATTTAATCCCAGGCTGAAGTGCGCATATTTATCATCTTCCTTGAGTCGAACGGCATTTATGAATGCCTGTTTGGCTTCTTCAGGCTTCCCTTTTGAATTGTAGGCCACCCCCAAAAAATAGTATGCCCCAGCGTGTTCGGGTTTAATACGAATGGCTGCTTTGTATGCATTAATTGCCTCATCCAAACGCCCTACTTTTCCATATGCCATTCCCAGGTTTACATGTGCCCATTCGTAATCCGGCTTGATTTGAATGGATTCTTCATAGGAACGGATGGCCTCTTGATAGTTTCCTGCATCATAGTATTCATGGCCTTGTTTTAAAAGGGCCAAATGGTCCTTCTTTTCTACAAATGGGCGAGTAACTGACTTTTCAATAGGCTTGTCAAGTTTCCCTTCAGTCTTGTTCTCTGGGACTGGATCAAGATTATGATCCTTTTGCCATTTCGGTGCCTTGTCCATCTGGGATAAAAAAGTAGGTCCTTTATCCAGATATCCTGTGAGAGATGGGGCCTCCTTTTTTCTTGTCGGTTCCCGTTGCCGATCTTTTTCTATAGATGGAGAATCTTTTTTAGGCTCCGCCTCGGGCACGGAAGTCTTATCTGATATAAGATGTTCCGGGTCTAGTTTCCTCACGAGAAAAGGATTAAACTTCAAATCCTCTCCACAATGCGGGCACTCTGAATGTAAACCCGCTCCCTCCCAAACCTCCTCTGGGAGTTCTAAACATGGCGATTGTTGCGGTGAAAGGCCGGCATTTTTTGTGATTTGATCGATAGTATCCAATACTGATATCGGAGGAGAGAACAGCGTGCCGCAAAACGGGCAATCTGCACTAATAGCTTGAAAACGCTTATGTTTAAAATCCCATATTGGCCTGGCTGTTACAATTCCAATACCCGGGCATAGTAATTCTCTGTGGGCATTTAATATAAAGGTTTCACCAGCTGAACTCCCACCAAAAATACCTCCGGGAAATTGTGCAATTGATAAAATCGCTGATGATGTAAAAAACCGTGCTAGCTTCTCTCCACTTTCCAGGTCCCAGAAGATACAAGTATGGTCCCAGGAACCCGAGAATCCTATCTTCCCATCAGGAGAGATGGCTACAGAAGAGACCGGACCTGTATGGCCATTTAAGGTTTTACGGACCATCCCACTTTCCAGATCCCAAAGGATACAAGTATTATCCAAAGATTTTGTGAGCGCCATCTTACCATTAGGTGTGATAGCTATTGCGTTGACCGATTTTATTTTTTTGACGGTTTTGCGGGGCATTCCGCTTTCAAGGTCCCAAAGGATAGTGGCATTTTCACCTTTAAATCCAAAATCTCCAGAACCCGAGAGCCCCATCTTACCATCAGGTGTAATAGCTACAGCGTTGACACGACTGGTGTGTCCTTTTAATTCTTTAAGAGCTTTGCCGCTTTCCAGGTCCCAGAGTATACATGTATTGTCCCCTTTTCCTCCAAGGTTCCCGGAACCCGAGAGTCCCATCTTCCCATCTGGTGTGATAGCAACAGCATTGACACGACTGGTGTGTCCGCTCAATGTTTTAAGAGGCTTTCCGCTTTCCAGATCCCAAAGTATACAGGTATTATCTCCAGAATCGGAGAGTGCTTTTTTCCCATCTGGGGATACGGCTACAGTTGAGAACCTATAATTATATTCTTTTAAGGTTTTGAGTGGCATGCCGTTTTCCAGGTCCCAAAGGATACAGGATTTGTCATTAGAACCCGAAAGTGCCATTTTTCGATTTGGGATTATGGCCACAGCTTTGACCGAATCTGTATGAACAGATAATGTTTTGCGGGGCATTCCATTTTCCAGTTCCCAGAGGATACAGTTCCCCTCATTGAAACCGGAACCCGAGAGCGCCATTTTACCATCGGGGGTGATGGCCACAGTGTTTACGTTGCTAGTATGTCCTTTTAAGGTCTCAATAGGCCTGCCGCTCTCAAGGTCCCAAAGAATACAGGATCTGTCACTAGAGCCCGAGAGTGCCATTTTTCCATCTGGTGTGATAGCCACGGAATCGACTCGCCCAGTATGTCCTTTTACTGTTTTGAGAGGCATGCCACTTTCCACATCCCATAGGATTAAGCTATGGTCAATTGAACCCGAGACTGCCATTCTCCCATCAGGGCTTATGGCTACAGCCCAGACCCATTTAGCATGTTCTTTTAATATTTTTCGAGGCACGCTGCTTTCCAGGTCCCAGATAATACAGGTATTGTCCCCGGAACCCGAGAACGCTATTTTCCTATCAGGGGTGATGTCCACTGCCATGACAGCTGCAGTATGGCCTATGAAGGATTTGAGACGCATACCACTTTCCAGATCCCAGAGGATACAGGTTTTGTCCGTAGAACCCGAGAATGCAATTTTCCCATCAGGGGTGATGGCCACTGCTTTGACATTGCCAGTGTGTCCTTCTAAGATTTTGAGAGGCATACCACTTTCCAGATCCCAGAGTATACAGGTATTGTCTTCGGAACCCGAGAATGCCAATTTCCCATCAGGGGTGATGGCAACAGCATTGACATTATCCGCATGTTCTTTTAAGGTTTTGATCCGCATTCCGCTTTCCAGATTCCAAAGGATACAGGTTTTGTCTCCGGAACCCGAGATTGCAATTTTCCCATCCGGGGTGATGGCCACAGCATTCACAACGCCGGTATGTCCTTTTAAGGTTTTTAAGGCTTGAGGAAGGAGATTGCAGGGTGGACGGGTGGGCAACGTACGGAGCAAAAGCCTGTTTAGTGCTTTTTTGGACTTTTTTCCTGCTGCTTTACCCACGGGGCCGCTATCTGCATAATTCCAGGCCTGCTGAGTAGCTAAATGAGGTATTTCCCGGGCATGCTTTTGCAGAGTCCTAACTTCATGTCCCAGAAAAAAACGAAAATCCTTTAAGCGGTCAGCACGGCTGGGATTGGTTGTTATACGTTCTATTTCGGCATTAATTTTTTCTTCGCTCCAAGGTGTAATGCTTTCTGGTACTTCAAGATTATTTAGGTCACCTTTTGCATATAAAACAAGATCTTCAATGTATCTATCTATTCGGGTTTGTCTTTCTTTTTCTTTGCGAATATTTTCTTCATTGTCCGGTATAAGCTCCAACACAACATTGTAGTCATTTGCCAAGTCATAGGCAAACTCTGCTGCACACTTGCCTTGAATAAAATCCAAATTGCATAAGGTTTCGCTTACATCATCCCACAATTCAGCTTTAGTTTGTTGCCAGGGTAGCTCCATACATTTACGAATATTGGGCTGATTTTGCTCTTCACCATCAAAAAAGAGGGATTGGGTTTTAAAGTAGTTGGAGAGCTTGGTGTGGTATTTTAGTTTTTCGAAAACTTCCATGGTAGCTTAGTTAATTTTCTCCATCTATTTCCAGATATATTTTCATGGTCTTCTACAGCCATTACCCTCCAATGCAAAATGTATTGCAAATAAATGATTGTTGACAATCCGCACAGATACCCTCTTTTCCCAATGCATTCACATTGAGTTTACCCCTGGTCTGACAATTCGGGCAGGTATAAACAATTCTTCCCCTTCTTTTAAATGGTGTTATTATTAAAGGGTAGGGTGAAATATTTTGCAATTCAAGTAGCAAAATTTGTCCCCAGTTGTCTCCCAGGACAATTTGGGAGCCATCCGGACTAAACTTACAGGTTCTTATCTCGCCCGTAAATCCTTTGAAAGTGAATAATTCTTCCCTGGTTACAGCATCCCATAATTTAAGTGTTTCGTCGTCACTACCCGATATTATTGTTCTTCCGTCAGGACTGATGTCGCAAGTTCGTACGATATTTTGATGATCAGGCTGGAAAGGATATGCTTTTCTGTTTTTTATGTCCCACCAAATCAGTTCTCCGAATGCCTGATCGGGATAGGGACTTTCCGAGCCTCCGGCACTTATTACACTTTGACCATCCGGATGATAGACACAGGAATGTATGGATCCTTTATGACCACTTAGCGACAGCATCTCTTTTCCGGTATGCACATCCCAGAATCTGAGCATTTTATCGCCGCCTCCGGAAACAATGGTCCTCCCATCCGGGCTGAAATCGCAGGCATCAAGCTCTGCCTCATGTCCGTAAAAAATGTGCTTCCTTCTCCCATTTTTCGCATCCCATAATATCAACTCGCCTTCATCAAGAATCCCTCCTGCAGAAACAATCAACTTTCCATCTGGACTGAAAGCGCAGTCGTTCACGTAATCTATCCAGCCTTCAAATCTTATGATTTCCTTCTTCGATACAACATCTCGAATCATGAAAGCATTTTTACTGGCTGAAGCCATCCGTCTGCCATCCGGACTAAATACACATTTCCCCGCCCACATATAATCCTGGTATGTAGTCATGCTTCTTTTGCTTGCAAGGTCCCAGAGAACAAGGACATCACTATTGGCATTACTTGCACCAGCTGATAAAATTCTCCTGCCATCCGGACTAAAATCACAGCAATTTATATTGCCATCATGTTGTTGAAAATCAGCAGTTTCATCAGAGGATTCAGCATTCCATAAGCGCAGCGTTTTGTCCCGACTTGCCGATAAAATATACCTGCCATCTGGGCTATATTCACAATCCTCTACAATATCACTGTGTCCTTTGAGTATGGCTAATTCACGGCATGTTTCCGCATCCCATAATTTTACTTCCTCATTCATACCTGAAGCAATTTGACTTCCGTCGGGGCTGTACGCACAAGCCAGCACCATCGTTAGGATATCATAGCCTGCATGTATTTCCATCTCCCCGAATTTTTCGTCCTTCTCTGCATCCCAAACAACTAATTCACGCGTATTTGCGATGACCATCCGGTCTCCATCCGGACTATAGGCAAAGTCGCACCCTCCCTGATTATTTAAAACCCTTGTTTTGGCTTTTTCCGCTTCCCAAGCTATCACAGTTTGTCCATCTATTACAATGTGTTCCCCATCAGGACTGAAGGCGCAGGAGTACATGGTTTTCAGACCTGTGGCCAAGGTCTGAACCTTTAAACCAGTTTTTGAATCCCAAATAACAATCGATATACTCCCATCCCAATCGGGACCACCTGCTATGACATAGTGCCCATCCGCACTAAAGGCGCAAGACTTTATACCTCCCCGGTGGCCACTCTTCAGAACATTTCGCCTTTCGTAAGTCCCGGCATCCCATAGCATGGTGGTATTGTCCTCGCTGGCTGTAGCAATCAGTTTCCCGTCAGGACTGAACTTGCAAGCATTTACTTTATCAGAATGTTCACTTAATGTGATGGTCTCGAACCCTGTTTCCGTTTCCCATACTTTGACCTTCCCATCTGAACTTCCTGAAATGATCTTTTTCCCATCCGGACTATAAGCACAGGTATTCACAAAATCCGTATGCCCGCTGAACGCCCGAATAAGCGACTGGCTTTGAGTCGGTCTGCTTAGCATGCATAACCAGGGATTGTGGTGGAGATCACGGGCACTGTTTAATTTCTTACTCAGTGTTTCATTGGTTTCAGCCTTCCATTTCAGACGATTATACAGCTGGGAGAAGGTCAGCTCCGGGTGTGCTTTCAGTAGGAAAGATGCCTGATCCAGTACTTTACTATATGCTTGTATGACATGGTGCTTTTTGCCTATTTCATCCTGCTGAGGCATCGTGCTTAAAGCAGTTTTGTAATCTTCCAGGAGGTCATAGATGATGAAATGAGTGTTCTTTTGCTCCAAAAATTCATTATCTGTCAGCGTACTATACAGCTCATCCCATATTTTGCCATAGGTCTGCTGATAGGGCAACTCTGCTAATTTTCTGCGATTGGGCACTTTTTTAGATTCCCCTTCTGTGTAAAGTGCCTGATTGCCAAAATAAGCAGCTAGCACCCCATGCCAGATAATGGACCTGTTTTTGCTTTCTATTTCCTTCTGTAGATCAGACAAAGCACATACTTTTTTAGCAGGGTATTAAGCAGCATATAAATTACGGATAATAAAAGAAAATACCTACCTGACATGCCTTCGCGAAGGCTTCGCATTCAGAGGGGATATTTAAAGGTGCGAAAATACGCTATCCATTTCATTATTTGGCGCTTAGACTGAAGGGCACGGGATTTGGAATGGATCCGATATGAGAATAAAAATGTTTCATCCCTCAGAATGGCTCCCGAAGCTCCAGGTCTACCTGGAGGAACTTTTCGAGGAGGAAGAGGAGGAGGAGCTTGACCAGGCCCAGAGAAAACGGGAGGAAGAAGCGAAACGGGTGGCCCAGAAGGAGGAAGGCGAAGCGGTCAGAAAATATCCCTGGGCGTGGAAGCTGTTTCAATTTCTGGACATTGTACTGAGCATTATGGCCTTGCTACCTGTTCTGGGTTATACTACCAGTCACTGGACCATCCACTATGTGGTGGATACCCGGGAATTGCACGAGCATATCCTGATCACAGCTTTCTTCCTGGGATTGGGAACGATTATGCTCTATACTACCTTCCATAAGATCATTCGGATATTGCTGTTTGGCAGCGTGCTTGGTCTGGGGATTCTGGCCCTGATATCTGACAAGTATGACTTTTCCGGCTTGTGGACTAACTACAGCAAGCAGGTAAAATCCTTACCAGTGAGGCTGGATGATCAGGTGAAGAGCCATCTCTACCATGCTGCGGAAGTGGACCTGAAACTGGCCGAACTTGTCACCAAAGAACTGGGCCACCAGAACCTGAAGGGCTTTCTTGATGATGTGGGTATCGATGAAACATGTAATTGGAGCAGCTTCATTGATCTTCATCAGAAAATA